>Ga0129299_1002204_pt1 | contig 12965 bp, 11 predicted proteins | sample ConPoolayeCmetaG_FD_94477 | JGI IMG/M metagenome (GOLD analysis project Ga0129299, IMG submission 94477) | Hot spring microbial mat communities from California, USA to study Microbial Dark Matter (Phase II) - Cone Pool mat layer C metaG ... | reverse complement strand
GTGCTGGTTTTCGTCCTGCTGATCCTGCTTGTCGCCGCCGCAATGGCTCTGGCTGTGCCGCCAGCGGTGAAAGCAATCCGCTCGCTCAACCTTGACTTTGTCCAGATCGCCGCCGATGTCGAACGGATCATCGCCCGCCCGGTGGTCATCCTGCACTATGAGCTCGATCTGCGCTCGGTCTATGAGCAACTGCGCGAGACGCTTCAAACGTTTGTCTCGACAATCGCCAAAGGAACGGTCGAGTTTGTCTTTGGCTTTGCCTCGACCATCTTTTGGCTGATCATCATCCTGCTCTCGGCGTTCTACCTGGTCAAGGACGCCGACCGCATCACAGCCTGGCTCGACAACCTGCCCCCGCCAGCCATGCGCGACGATTTTGTCCGCCTGCGCCACCAGATCACCCAGGTGTGGAACGCCTTTTTGCGCGGCCAGTTGTTGATGGCTCTCCTGATGGCCCTCATCACCTCGATCGCCGCCACTCTGATCGGCCTGCCCAACGCGCTGGCCGTGGGCATTCTGACCGGGGCCATGGAGTTTGTGCCCAGCCTGGGACCGGCCATCGCTGCTGTCCCGGCAGTGCTGCTGGCTCTCTTCGAGGGCTCGTCGTGGATCCCGCTGAGCAACTTTTGGTTCGCCGTGCTCGTGCTGGGCGTCTATGTGGGCATCCAGCAGATCGAGAACTATGTGCTCATCCCGCGCATCATGGGCCACAACCTCAACCTCCACCCCATCGTCGTGCTGCTTGCGATCATCGCCGGCGGCAGCCTGGCCGGCATCCTCGGCGTGCTGCTGGCAGCACCGATGGTGGCCACGCTGCGGGTGCTGACCATCTACGTCTACAGTCGCCTGACGGACCAGGACCCCTTCCCCGAAAAAGAGGCCCAAAAACCGCGCGCCTGGCTGGGGAAACGGCTGTTGAATTATCTGCGGCGGCACCTGTGGGCCAGGCAATGGGTGATCCGTCCCGCCCTTCCTTCGGACAAGGCGGGCGTAGAAGCTATCTGCGCCAGGATTTGGGAAGGCCACGATTATGTGCCCCAGGTCTGGGAAGAATGGCTGGCTGACCCGCATGGGGAACTGACCGTAGTCGAGCGCAAGGGGCGGCTGGTGGCGCTGGGCAAGCTGACCCGTCTGGCCGAAGACGAGTGGTGGCTGGAAGGGCTGCGCGTCGACCCGGCCTATCGCGGCCTGGGCGTAGCCCGGCTGCTGCAAACGCATCAGATCCAGACCGCCGAACGGATAGGAAAGGGCGTCCTGCGCCTGGGCACGGCTTGGGACAACTATGCCGTCCATCACAACGTCGCCCGCGATGGCTTTCATCGCGTGGCCGTCTTTGGTTACTATGGCGCCGAGGCCCTGCCAGGGCCATGCTCCCTGCAACCATTGGGCCGGCGCGACCTGAAGCGCGTCTGGCAGCTCATCGAGAACTCGTCCGCGTTCGAGCGGGCCGGCGGACTCTACGAAGTGAGCTGGCAGTGGATGCGCCTGTCGCCGGAGCGAGTGGCCGCCCATCTGGCGCGCAAGGAAGTGTGGGGCAGCAAACTGGACGACCGCCTGGCAGCCGTCGCCATTGTGCCGCAAGCCGACCGGGAAGAGCGCGAGCGGCTGGTCGTCGGCTACATCGGCGGTGAACCTGCTGCCGTCACTGCGCTGACCCAGGGCCTGCGCATGCTGGCCGGCCAGCAGGGCCTGCAGGGGATACGCATCAAGCCGCCCAACGACCCTGCGCTCCGCCAGGCGCTGGAGGCCGCAGGCGTGCACCGAGAAGACGAGTTCGAGCTGTGGATCTTTGAACGCCCCCTGCCCGGCAACGGGGGACAAGGGACAACAAACGTTCCACAATCAGCAATCAGCGAGAAGCGATAAGCGAGAAAGGAGACCTATGGACGAGATCGAAGTGTTGGCCGAAACAGAAGCATTCAGCATCTGGCGGGTCGAGGAACCGGATGGGGAATACACCTATCACCTGGAGACCGGAAGCGTCACTCTGCACTTTTTTGCCGAAGAGTGGGACGAGTTCATGGCTCTGGTGAGCCAGTTGCAGACACTGTAAAAGGATCTACCCACTACCCTCCCGCAGGTTAGAAAGCGGCGGGCAAGAGGGCAGGCAGCTCATTGCGGCACACTCCAATGCGGAGATTGCGCCCGAACCTGCGGGAGGGCAGGATGTGGGCAACCAAATAAGGAGGAACCTTGCTGAGACAGGGCGGACATCCGGCTGGCCTGCAGGAGTGGTTCGACAAACTGGCAGGGCGCATCGCCGAGGCCCGCGCGCAGTTGGAGCAGGTCGCGCCGTCCAAAGTGGCCATGTACAGCGGCTGCGAGCTGGACGCGGACGGCGCCTTCCGGCTGACCTTTTTCTGGCGGGACTATTTCATCCGTCCGCCTGATTTTGTCGTCCGGCGAGCGGACACGGGCGCGGAGGTTACGTCCTTTATCCAGGCGCTGATCCTGACCTACATGACCACCGCCGACGGGACGACGCCTTCGAGCCGCTGGATCGCTTTCCGCGAGCTGCCGGACGGCATGTTCTACGCGCAGGCCTTTCGCGGCTATGCCGAAGACCGGCTGGTGCGCGAGCTGGGCGACGGCAGCATCGCCGCCTTCCGACGCGGCGCAGAGCGGCTCGGCGGCGCGCCGCTGGAACTGGGCGACGCCGGTTATGCCTTCGCGGTCCTGCCGCGCATCCACCTGGCGGCGATCTACTGGCTGGGCGACGACGAGTTCCCCTCACGGGCCTCGATCCTTTTCGAGGACACCGCCTGCCGCTATATGCCCACCGACGGCCTGGCCATCCTGGGCAGCCATCTGGTTGGCGCCCTGGTGAAGGCCGCGCGGGGGTGACAGTCACCCGATAGGGAAAGGAGACCAGGGCCATGCCGTTTAGCCTGCCTTCGCTGGACATCATCCTGGCACGCTTTCTGGTGCTGCTCATCGGCATGCCGATCCACGAGTGGGCGCACGCCTGGTCGGCTTACCAGTTGGGCGACGACACGGCCAGCCTGCAGGGGCGGTTGACTCTGAATCCGCTGGCCCACCTCGACCTCTTTGGCAGCATCCTGATCCTGCTGACCGGCTTTGGCTGGGCCAGGCCGGTGCCGGTCAGTCCCTACCGCATGCGCACCTCGCCACGGACGGGGATGGCCCTCAGCGCACTGGCCGGCCCGGCCTCGAACTTTTTGGTGGCCATGCTGTGCGCAGTCCCCTTCCGGCTGGGACTCTTGAACCTGAGCGACATCTGGTCGAGCAGTTCGCAGTTCCACCCCGCCTCTCTGCTCTGGACGATCGCGCAGATCAGCCTGGGCCTGGCGCTGTTCAACCTGATCCCCCTCTATCCGCTCGACGGGGAAAAAGTGCTGCTTGGCCTCCTGCCGCGCCACTGGGGAGACCGCCTGCTGGCGCTGCAGCCTTTCGGTCCCTACATCCTGATGGGGCTGATGGTGCTGGGTATTCCTGGCTTCCTGATCGGCCTGGTGTGGGAGCCGCTGCTGATCCTCCTGTTCATCCTGTGATCGCGCGGGCGGCCTACCGGGTGCGCCAGTTCTTGCGCACCGTTCTGGCCCCTCTGCAGCGCGCCGAACTGGAGGGGCTCGAACCGCTCCTGCCGCCGGAACAGTGGGCGCTCTTTCGGCGCATGCCGCTGGCCGACCAGCGGCATGGGCTGGCGGTCTACCGCGCTTTGCGGGCCAGGGGGGTGCAACAGCCGGACCTGCTGGCAGCGGCGCTGCTGCACGATGCGGGGAAGGGCGCGGTGCGGTTGCGCCTGCCGTTGCGGGTAGCGGCCGTGCTGCTCAAAAGAACGGCGCCGCGCCTGTGGGAACGGATCAGCAGCGGCCCGGCGCGCGGCTGGCGACAGCCCTTTGTTCTCTACCGTTGCCACGCGGCCATCGGCGCGCAGTGGGCTGCCGAGGCGGGCTGTTCCGCGCTGACCGTGCGCCTGATCGGCGAGCACGAGGAGCCGCCGGGCAACGACGTTCTGCTGTCGCTGCTGCGGCAGGCAGATGAGGGTTCATAAACCGAGAGGAGCGATATGAAAGGTCGAGTGACAATCATTGGCCTGGGTTGCGTGGGAGCTTCGATGGGCCTGGCGCTGCGGGCGCACGCGCCCGAAGTCGAGGTCATAGGCCACGACATCGAACCAGAGCGCGCGCGCCAGGCGCAGCGTATGGGGGCGGTGCACAAAACACACTGGAACCTCCCCGCCGCCTGCGAGGACGCCGGGCTGGTCATCCTGGCGCTGCCGCTGCCGGCGGTGCGCGACACGCTGGCCGTGCTGGGACCGCATTTGAAAGAGGGCTGCGTGGTCACCGACACGGCCATGCTCAAAATGCCGGTCCTGGCCTGGGCGCGCCAGTATCTGCCTCCCCACGTCCACTTTATCACCGGCGCTCCCATCCCCGGCCCAGGCGTGGCGGCGACAACGGCCCTGGTCGGCCCAGAGGCCGCCGACGCCGACCTCTTTCTCGACGGCCTGTACTGCGTGGCTTCGGTGCCAGAGACCAATCCCCTTGCCGTCTCGACGCTGCTGGCGCTGGCCGAGGTGTTGGGCGCGCAATTGCTCTTCCTCGATCCGCTGGAATACGATGGCCTGCAGTCGGGCGCGGCCGAGATGCCGGTGCTGCTGGCCATGGCGCTGACGCGGACGATGATGGGCAGCGCGGGCTGGACCGACATGCGCAAGATTGCCGGGGCTGACTTTGCCGTTTCGACCAGCCTGGCGGCAGGCGATGCAGTCGGACTGGCCGAAGAGGCCATGCTGAACCGCGAGAACCTGGCCCGTCGCCTGGAAGTCATCCAGGGCGAGCTGGAGCGCATCCGCCAGTGGCTGCTCGGCGGCGAGGGGGAAGCGCTCAAGACGGCCTACATCGAGGCCGCCGAGAGTCGCGCCCAGTGGCTGCGCGAGCGCGCCTCGGGCAGGTGGGACAGCCCTGTGGAGCAGCCCGCCATCCCCAGCGCGGGCGAGCAAATGGCGCGCATGCTGTTTGGCCAGCTTTTCCGTCGACCGCGGCGGGAGGAAAAATAGCTGCTCACCAGAGGCGGTGTTGGACAGGCCATTGCGCATCTTGATGATCGCCCCCACTTCCTTCTTCCTCGACTATGGCTGCCACGTGCGCATTCTGGAGGAAGCGCGGGTGCTCCAGCGGCTGGGGCATCGGGTCACCATCGCCACCTACTACCTGGGCCGCGATATAGCCGACCTGGAGATCGTGCGCACGCGGCCCACGCCGTGGCGGGCTGATTACGAGGTGGGGTCGAGCCTGCACAAGCTGGCCTTTGACGTCTTTCTGGGCTGGCGCGTCCTCGACCTTGTCCTCAGCCGCTCTTTCGACCTGATCCACGGTCACCTCTACGAGGGCGCGCTGATGGGAACGGTGCTGGGGCGGCTGCGGGGACTGCCCCTGGTTTTCGACCGCCAGGGCAGCCTCACCGCCGAGATGATCGACCACGGCTTTTTGCGCCCGCAGGGGCAATGGTATCGCTGGATGCGACTGCTGGAGCAGCGCATCGACGAGATGGCCGATTTGACCATCACCAGCACACAGCAGGGAGCGGTCCAACTGACCCGGACGCTGGGAGCACGGGCAGAGCGCGTGCGTCCGTTGCCGGACTGTGTCAGCCTCGACTATTTCCGGCCCGACGTGCTGACGGCGGAGCAGGTCGCCGCGCAGCGGGCAGCACTGGGCCTGCCGCCTGAGGGGCCGGTCATCGTCTATCTGGGCCTGCTGGCCGACTATCAGGGCGTGCCGCAGCTCCTGGAAGCGGCGCGCCTGCTCAAAGAGCGCGGCGCGGTGGCCCATTTTCTGGTGATGGGCTTTCCGAACGTGGATCACTATCGCCGCCTGGCCGAGGAAATGGGCATCGCCGGGCGTGTGGTCTTTACCGGCAAAGTGCCCTACGAGGAAGCGCCGGCGCGGCTGGCGCTGGGCGATATTGCCGTGGCGCCCAAGCTCTCTGCGACCGAGGGGAGTGGCAAGATCCTGAACTATATGGCCATGGCGTTGCCAGTTGTCGCTTTCGACACGCCGGTCAGCCGCGAGTACCTGGGCTCGCTGGGGGTCTATGCCACGCCGCCGGGCGACGCCGCCGCCCTGGCCGACGGCATCCAGGAACTGGTCAACGCCCCCGAGCTGCGCCGCCGCCTGGGGCAGCAGTTGCGCCTCCGCGCCGCCCGCCACTTTTCCTGGGAGCGCGCCGGCAGACAGTTGGAAACGATCTACCGTGAACTGATCCAATCGCGACGGAGAAAGTCAGCATGAGCATCCTGGACAAGCTGCGCGAGCTCTGGCAGTACCGCGAGCTGATCCGCAACCTGGTGCGGCGCGACCTCAAGGCCCGTTACAAGAACTCGATCCTGGGCATCGCCTGGTCGTGGGTCAATCCCTTGCTGATGATGCTGGTCTTTACGGTCGTCTTTAACTTCCTCGCCGGCCGTTCCGACCTGCCCAACTACCCCATCTTTATCCTCTGCGCCCTTTTGCCCTGGAACTTTTTTTCCGCGTCGGTGAATGGAGCCACGGGCAGCATCGTCAACAACGCCTTTCTGGTCAAAAAGGTCTATTTCCCCCGCGAGGTGCTGCCGATCTCGATTGTCCTTTCCAACCTGGTCAACTTTTTCATGGCCCTGCCGGTTTTTTTCCTCCTGGCCCTGCTCTCCGGGGCGCGGATCAGCCCCTGGGTGCTGCTCCTGCCCGTGCCGATCGCGATCCAGCTTGTCTTTACCATCGGCGTCTGCCTGCTGCTGGCGACGCTCGATGTCTTTTTCCGTGACACCCAGATCATTATGGACGTTCTGCTGCTGGCCTGGTTCTTTGTCACGCCGATCTTTTATTCCATCTCCGATGTGCCTCAGAGAGCAACGATCCTGGGCATCGAGTTCAACGCCCAGTTGTGGCTGCACCGCCTCAATCCGATGGCCTCGATCATCGCCTCTTACCGCGATCTGTTGTACTGGGGAGCACCGACAGCGCTCGATTTCCTGTTGCGCACGGCTGTCACCTCCCTGGCCGTGCTGGTCATCGGCTACCTGGTCTTTCAGCACTATAGCCCGCGTTTCAGCGAAGAAGTGTGAGACGATGCCAGGCCACCTTCCCTGGAGCGAAACAGTGGGCAGCGGATTGACAGAACCAGAATACGGACTATAATTATAGACAATCGATGTCACAGCAACCCAGATTCAACCTGCACTTCGCGCCCCAAGTCGTAGGGCACCTCGATGCCATCGAGCGCAAGTATCATCGCCTGATTCGGGATGTCATCGCCGAACAGTTGCGGCACACTCCCGGGCAGGCGACGCGCAACCGAAAGTTGCTCGAGCAGCCCGCTCCCTTCGGCGCGACGTGGGAACTGAGGTTTGGGCCGGATAACCGCTTTCGAGTCTTTTACGAAATCGACCCTGTTGAGCAAACCGTGCGGGTGCTGGCAATCGAGGTGAAGGATAGGGAGCGGCTGATGATCGGGGGAGAGGAGTTTGAGCTATGAGGATTGCACCATTGGCGGATGTGAAGGCGCGGTTGAGCGCGTATGTGGCCGAATGTCAGAGCGAAGGACCGATCGTGATCACGCGGAATGGGAAGGCAGTAGCTGTATTGGTGGCGCCGGTAGACGATGACGATCTGGAGCGGCTGATCCTGGCGCGGTCGCCGCGCTTTCAGGCGTTGCTGGAGGAGTCACGGCGGAGCATCGCAGCAGGAGAGGGATTGACGGAGGAAGAGTTTTGGCAGATCGTGTCGGAGCGTGCGCAGGAAGAGCCGTCCCCACCGTAGGCGGTGGTCCAGGCGGTGCTTCAAGCCAACCGTGCTCCGCTTGCTCCCCTCGCTCCGCGCAGCAGCCTGGGCGCATATCGTTCGTCCGCGTCGCCATCCTCTCTCCCCTTCGCCTGCCCGAAGCGAGAGAGCCGCTCTTCGACTATCACCTGCCCCCCGAATTGGAAGGGCAGGTTGAAATCGGCTCGCTGGTGACGGTCCCCTTCGGCCCGCGCGCCGAGTACGGGCTGGTCGTCGAACTGCCCCCCACCCCACAGGTGCCAGAGACGCGGCCTGTTACGACGCTGGTCGACCCGCAGCCCGTGCTGACGCCAGCGCAGCTCGAACTGGCTCGCTGGATCAGCCACGAGTACCTGGCGCCCTACTGGCGCTGTCTGACCATGATGCTGCCGCCGGGCGTGGTGGGATTTGCCGACGTGCAGGTGGCTTTGACGGAGGGGGCACAACCGCAGCAGGCGCGCACCGTGCCGCAGGAGGAGCTGTTTGCGGTGCTCGACCGTCGCGGTCCGCTGCGCGGGCGGCAACTGGACCGCCTGTTGGACCGCCAGCAGTGGCGACGGGCAGCGGATCAACTGGCCCGCCGAGGGGTGGTGGTCAAGTCCAGCGTGCTGGCCCCTCCCGCTGCCAAACCCCGGCAGGTCACCACCGTCGAGTGGATCGGCTACGACGTCGACCCGCAAGAGGCGCTGCGCGGCCTGAAGAGCGCGTGCTACCCGGCCATCGTCGATTTCCTGCGCCGCGAGGCCGCGCCGGTCGACGTGAGCTGGGTCTATGCCGAGACCGGCTGCCAGCGTACCCACCTCAACACGCTGGCCGCGCGGGGCCTGGTCGCCTTCGACACAGAAGAGGTCTGGCGCGACCCGCTGGCCGATGAGATGTTCGTGCCGGACGTGCCGCCCGCGCTCACCGACGACCAGGCAGCGGTCTGGGAACGGCTGCGGCAGGGGTTGAACGGCCCGGCGCCCCGCGTCTATCTGCTGCACGGCGTAACCGGCTCCGGCAAGACCGAGATCTATCTGCGGGCAGTGGGCGAGGTGCTGGCGCAGGGAAAGCAGGCGATCGTCCTGCTGCCGGAAATCAGCCTGACGCCGCAGACGGCGCACCGCTTCGGCGCGCGCTTTGGGCGGCGCATCGCCCTGCTGCACAGCGGCCTTAGCGACGGCGAGCGCTACGACGCCTGGCGAGCCATCCGCGCGGGCCTGCGCCAGATCGCCATCGGCCCGCGTTCGGCCCTCTTCGCCCCCTTCGACCGCCTGGGCCTCATCGTCATCGACGAGGAGCATAGCGCCAGCTACAAGCAGGAGGAAATCGCTATCGACTGGGGCGACGAAGACGAGGACAGCCTTCCACCGGCTGGCCCCCTGCTGCCTTTCTACCACGCCCGCGATGCGGCGCTGGAGCTGGCGCGCATTGTCGGGGCGACGGTCATCCTGGGCTCGGCGACGCCCAGCCTGGAGTCGTACCACCGCGCCCGGCGTGGCGAGTTCGAGCTGCTGGAGATGCCGCGCCGCATCATGGGCCACACTTATCGCCTGCGCGACCTGCAACAACGCTACCGTGTCCCAGAGGTCGTCTATCGAGCGCTGCCCGACGGCCCGGCCGAGGCGCGCATGCTGCCCCTGCCGCCCGTGCAGGTGGTCGATATGCGCGCAGAGCTGCGTGCCGGCAACCGCTCGATCTTTTCGCGCGCCCTGCAGCAGGCGCTGGACGAGGCGCTGGCGCAGGGCGAGCAGGCGATCCTCCTGCTCAACCGGCGCGGGCGGGCAACGTTCGTGCTGTGCCGCGACTGTGGCTATGTGGCGCAGTGCCCCCGCTGTCAGGTGCCCTTCACGCTGCACGGACAGCAGGCAGACCTGGTCTGCCACCACTGTGGCCAGCGGGAGTCGTCGCCGGACAGGTGTCCGCGCTGCGGCAGTCGGCGCATCCGCCACTTTGGGTTGGGGACGGAGCAACTGGAAGAGAAGGTCCTCCAGCGCTGGCCGGAGGCGCGGGCGCTGCGCTGGGACAGTGACACGGCGCGCAACTATGCCGCCCATGCCGCCATCCTCGACCTGTTCAGCGCCGGCCTGGCCCACATCCTGGTGGGAACGCAGATGATCGCCAAAGGCCTCGACCTGCCGCTGGTGACGGTGGTGGGGGTGATCTCGGCCGATACGGCGCTCAACCTGCCCGATTTTCGCGCCGCCGAGTGGACATTTCAGCTCCTGGCGCAGGTGGCCGGACGGGCAGGGCGTGGGCTGCGCGGCGGACGGGTGGTGATCCAGACTTACCACCCCGACCATTACGCCATCCGCGCCGTGGAGCAGCACGACTATGCACGTTTTGCGCAGCAGGAACTGGATTTCCGGCGGCGGGCCGATTATCCGCCCTACGTGCGTCTGGCGCGGCTGCTCTATCAGCACCAGGACCGGCAGCGAGTCGAAGCGGCAGCGAAGGACATGGCCCGGCAATTGCGGGCGGCGCTACAGCGCAGCGGCCTGCCGTTGACCGACCTGATCGGCCCGGCGCCGGCTTTTTTCAGCCGGCTGCGCGGGCGCTACCGCTGGCAAATCCTGCTCCGCCACGCGGACCCGGCGGCTTTTCTGCATTCCATAGAACTGCCGCCGGGCTGGCAGGTGGACGTCGATCCCGTGTCGGTGCTGTGAGGGGAGATACCTCCCCCTTCCGCGCGGCCTCTGACCGCACCGACTTTATGGCATGACGAACGACTCCAGCCAATCTTCTACGTCGCTGAACGTGATCGTCGAACCTTCCAGGCGAGTCAACCAATATGGCTCGCTGCTGCTGCATTGGCGTGGGTAAGAGCCATAGAACGTGCGCGTGGCTACGGTGCGACCTGTTCTGGCTGCAAGCAGGCGAATCGTCGTCGTGTAGCGATAGCGGGTGATGTCCGGCGCGCGTTGACCACCGGAATAGTAAGGGCCGCAGACTTCCACAATCTGCTCCCCGTCAGAGACGCAGGCAACCAGTTCGGTGAAACGGATGCCCATCGGCTGCCAGGCTGCAGGTACGCTGTTGTTCCAGTAGTGGACCAGCCCGCTCTCGTCGTAGAGGATCACCAGGGGATGTTTACCTGGACCGGGCGTATAGGAGGCAGCCGCCTCGACGCCCTGCCCCCCGCAGACGCCGCGCATGACGGTGAGAATACGATCCATGCTATCCAGCCGCGCGCCCTCAAGGTCGGCGACGCTCGCCAGCATCTCGTCGGTGACACCAGCAGCGCCCACCAGCCTGGCCTGTCTGAGGTTGGCGCCGCTCAAATCGGCGCCGGTGAGATTGGCCAGGTCCAGCGTTGCCTGCGTCAGATTTGCACCGGCGAGGTTGGCGCCGCTCAGATCGGTCAGGTCCAACCAGGCGCCGCTGAGGTTCGCACCGGAGAGGTTCGCCCCCATCAGGCGAGTGTAGGAGAGATCGGCATCCCTCAACATGGCCCCGCTCAGATCGACCTGCGAGAGGTCCAGGTTCTCCAGGGACGCCCCGGCCAGCCGCTGGCTGCCAAGGACAGCCCCTCTCAGATAAGCAGCAGCGGCCAGTTGTCCGGCAGTCATCGTACAGCCGCTCAGATCGGCATTGTTCAACACCGCCTCAGAAAAGCTGGCATCGACCAGGACAGCCTGGCGCATACTGGCGGCGGTCAAGTCAGCGTGGTCGAGCACAGCCAGAGCCAGATTGGCCTGCTGCAAGTTGGCTTCCCGCAGAACGGCGTTGCGCAGATTGGCCCTCAGCAGGTTCGCCCCGCTCAGATCGGCGCCGGAGAGGTCGGCTGTGTTGAGATTGGCATCCTCCAACACAGCCCCGCTCAGGTTGGCAGCGACAAGCGTAGCCCGCGCCAGCATCACACCGGTCAGGTTGGCAGAAGAGAGGTCAGCGTCAGGGGCATAGGCTTCGCTCAGATTGGCCCCGCTCAGGTCGATGCCGGAGAGGGTTGCTCCCTGCAGGTCACAGCCTTCAGCAGTAATGCCGACCACACTGGCAGCAGAAGTCAATTGTTCTGCGCTGATTCCCGTGCCGGTCAGGACAGCATCGGTCAGGACAGCACCGGCGAGTTCCGCGTCAGCCAGACTGGCCTGGACCAGGGTGGCGCCGGCGAGATCCGCCTCCGAGAGATCGGCAAGGGCCAGGTTTGCGCTCTGCAGGTCGGCCTGGCTGAGATTGGCGCCGCTCAGATTCGCCGCTGACAGGTCAGCAAAGGCCAAACTTGCCCCCCTCAGGTTAGCTCCGGAGAGATCGGCCCCGGCGAACTGGGCGCTGCGGAGCACGGCGTTTCTCAGGTCAACACCCGAGAGGATGAGCGGCTCATCGCTGTTGGCAGCAATGCTCAGCAGGGCCTTGACCGCGTTGGCACGAGCAGCGGGATCATCGAGGGCGGCGATGACCGGCGCAACGGCCGGCTGGCCAATCATGGCCAGACCCTCAATGACAGCGGGGCCGAGAACCGGACTGGGATCAGACAGAGAGGCAACAAGACGGCCCGTCGCTTCCTCGCCACCGATCTGGCCCAGGGCGTGAGCGGCAGCAGCGCGGGCGGCGGGGAAGGCAGCGGGGTCCTCCATCACCTGAGCGAGCAGCACCACGGACGGCTCGCCCACCCGTACCAAAAGCTCCATCAAGGGGTCACGCACGCCAGCATAGGATGAGCGCAACGCCCAATACGAGCCGCCAATCAGGGCAAGGACCAGGCACAGGCAAACGGCCAGACCGACCAGCGTAGAGACCGGGACCATCCATTTCTTGCGCATGATACACCTCACCTCCGCTTATCGCTTATCGCTTATCACTTATCGCTTATCGTCATTCGTGTGAAGTGTCGAACTTTTTCGCCGCCCGCACAAAGCCGTGCGCCGCAGCGACGGTCTGCCTGGCCATCGCGGGCGCGGCGCGCATCTGGGCAAAGCGGCCTGTCAGTTCATCCGCTTCTTGGGCCGCCCGCTCCTCTCCCAACAGCGCCGCGTACTCGCGGATCGCCGCCGTGCTGAGATCGGCATGGCGCAGGCCCTCCGTGTCGCTCCTGGCCGCCGCCCGCGCCACGCCCAGCACGCTGGTCGCTTTCATCTGCCCCAGCACCCGCTCGATCACGGGGGCAACCACCCCCTCCTGCCGCCCAAAGGCTGCCGCTTCTTTGAAGCGAACGGTGACACGGTTGAGCGGGTTTTGCAGGCGATGTCCGGCCGGCGAGCTGTAGGTCAGATCGCCCTCCACGCT
>Ga0129299_1002200_pt1 | contig 12971 bp, 15 predicted proteins | sample ConPoolayeCmetaG_FD_94477 | JGI IMG/M metagenome (GOLD analysis project Ga0129299, IMG submission 94477) | Hot spring microbial mat communities from California, USA to study Microbial Dark Matter (Phase II) - Cone Pool mat layer C metaG ... | reverse complement strand
TCCCCACGCTGCTACGATGATAATGCCAGCCGGCGTGTTTTACTCCGCGCCGTTGCCGGTTGTGAGCTATGCCGCGTATGTGCCGACTGCCGGACATCCGTTAAACCGCCTTTCCCTGTCGTCTGCGGAGACGAAGCCCCCTCCCTGGCCGAGGCTATGGGCTGTTGTTCCGTTTATACGAACCGTTTTTTTCCGACCATCAGATAAACTTATCCATTGATACAAGAAATATTTCCGACAGCTTCCGGGCAACGGCTTTGCTTATCTGCCGCCGCCCGGCTTCATAGTCGCATACCCGCGCGGCTGTCACACCGATTTTCTCTCCAAGCTCTGCCTGTGTCAGATCGCAGGCTTCCCGTAGTATTCTTAAATACCTGCCCGGCGTCATTTTCATAGTCATATCTTTGTACCAATCGCTTTCAACAACACTGATAAGTTCGTTGTCATCCTTCTTTTCGGCATCTTCGATAATGTAATTGCGGTACTTGCTGACGATCTCGGCCAGAACCCGACGCGGAGTAGTCCGCCGCAGGTGTAATGTATACCGCGACGGATAGGAATGCCGGACACTAGTATGGCGCATCTTCACGGCTACCGACATAATACACCTCGATGGTTATTGTTCCCTTATAATGCCGCCAGCAGGCAACATAATGATATGTCAAATGACAATGATATTCATTTTCGCTGAGTTTACTGTAATTCTGAAATTGATAGCCGCCCGCTGGACCATTCGCCGTTAGAACATCTACCAACCCGTAAAATCGCTCCTGTACATTTACCGGCAAGCGGCGCAATTCCCTTGCAAGATTCTTCCGGTAGATGATCCGCAGTCCGCCCTTACTCCGCCGTATTCTGAACACCTCGTACCCGTGCGGCGGATCGTCTTCCGTGAAATGCACCGAATACATTGCCACGGAGTCGGTGCGCTTCACCTGCTTCAGCACAAGCCCGTTTGCGCGGCACGTCATAGGCAATGCGCGGCACGCTTCAGTCAGCGCGACCGTCTCCAATTCCATGTTCACCGCCTATTTTTTGATTATGTTCCAAGCCCGTTAAAACTCACATCGACCTCGACCCCTACCACAAGCATACCCCCAGTCATCAGCACCGTTTCTACGGGCTTCTACGATAATAAAAAATCATGTCCTCATCACCAATCAGCCTGCCGGATGGACCCGTGCGCCGCTATCCCAGCACCCACGGAATGCGCCGGGAAGCGCCTGCATGAAGCCAGAAAAGGGGCGTGCTCATCGTCATGAGACACCCCCCCCCGGCACGGCACATACGCCGTAGTTTACAAAGCACAATGCCGTTGCCCAAAATTGCCCAGCCATACCCCGTAATACCCCGTTTTTGTGTTTTTATGTTTGCCTCGACCATCGAAATTATGTATTTTTTGAAGGATTTTGACAAGCGGAAGTGGTGGAATGGCAGACACGCTAGTCTCAGGCGCTAGTGGCCGCAAGGCTGTGGGGGTTCGACTCCCCCCTTCCGCATTTTCCTCCCCTCCATTTTTTAGCAAACTCTCACATGACACCCCATGACAGCCGCATCGCCGTACTTCCACCTGCGGTGACCGAAAAAATCGCTGCCGGGGAAGTCGTGGAACGGCCTGCTTCTGTGGTCAAAGAACTCGTCGAAAACAGCCTTGACGCCGGCGCGACGCGCGTTGAAATAGCGGTCGAAGACGCCGGATTTTCGCTGATTAAAATCAGCGATAACGGACATGGCATGGGCCCAGAGGACCTTCAAAAAAGCGTGCTCAGGCATGCGACCAGCAAAATCCGCACCGCCGAAGATCTGTTCTGCGTGGCCACACTCGGTTTTAGAGGCGAGGCGCTGGCAAGCATTGCCGCGGTCGCCAGGCTCTCTATCGCCAGCAGTGCAGCAGATGACGGGCTGGGATACGAGGTGCTGTCTGAGGACGGGAACCTGTCGGCGGCCAAGCCTTGCCGGCATCTGCGCGGGACCACGGTTACCGTCCGCGATTTGTTCTTTAATGTCCCGGCGCGAAAGAAATTCATGAAAAGCCGCACCGCCGAGCGTTTGGCGCTTCTGCGCACGCTCGAACAGCTTGTTATTGCGTATCCCTCAGTGCATTTCTCGGTCTGGGCCGAAGGAAAGAAAGCGCTGGAAGCACCGCGGGCCGATTCGTCCCTGGAACGGATTGCCCAGGTGGCCGGTCCGGAATTCGCTCGTGAACTTATCACCTGTAAAGGTAACAACGGCGTAATGGCGGCGACCATGTATATATCCGCTCCGGCCCACGCCGTTGCCCGGCCGCGCTGCCAGTATCTCTATGTGAACCTTCGGCGGGTCGATAGCGATCAGGTAACGTTCGGCATTCGTGAAGGGTTTGCGCAGTTTATGACCAAGCAGCTTCGCCCCGCATGGTTCTGTTTCCTCGAGGTCGACCCAAAGCGGATCGACGTCAATGTGCATCCGACAAAGCAGCGGGTGAAATTCGATGATGAGCGGGCGGTGTTTGGGTTTGTATACCACCTTGTCCGGCAGTCGATTCCCGAAACGATTGTCGCCGCCCGCGACATTGCCGGGCCGGCTGCGGGCCGTCCCGCCGCAGTTGGTTCTGCGCCTGCGTCTCAACTGCAGGGAGCGCGCGGGCTGTCGCTGTCGACGGCAATGCCGCTGCCCGGAACAGGCGCCCGTGTACCGCCGGACGGTGCGATGCAGACAACGATGTCGTTTCTGTCTCTTGCACCAAAGGACGCCGCTGGTGAGAAAGAACTTGAATTTCCGCTTGATAGCAGGGTAAAATTACGTGAAGAGCGGTGGGAGCTTATATCCTGCTATCAGATACATCGCCTGTTTATCCTCGCGCCCATTAAAAACGGCATATTACTTATTGATCAGCACGCGGCGCATGAGCGGGTACTCTACGAACAGGCGCTTGAGGATCTGAAAACGGGCCGGGCGGCATCACAACGGCTGTTGTTCCCTATTATCATCGAGCTTTCGGCGGCTGAAAAATCGGTGGTGATGGAGGGAAGGGACTGTTTTACCGCCCTTGGATTTGATGTCCAGGATTTCGGCGGTCCGAGCATTGCCGTTTCTGCCATTCCTGCCTCGGGCATGCGCGACGGCGCGGTGCAGGAGGCGGTGCGGGAGATGATCGGGCAGTTTATGGTGGAAAAAGATCCGGAGATACTGTCGCGGCCTGAGCGGCGATATGCCGCGGCCTTCGCCTGCGGTGCAGCGATTAAGGCGGGGCAGGAGATGAAGCAGGAGGAGATGAACGCGCTTCTTAACAGCCTGTTCGCGGCAGAGAATCCGTATGTATGCCCGCACGGCCGGCCCACGCTGGTAAGGATTTCGCTTGAGGAATTATCGAGACGTTTTTTACGATAGAGTGGTTTATAATGACTGGTTTATAAGGAGGCCCGCATGGATGTCCGGCGCGAAAACGACATGTCAGTGGTGAGCGCACCCGCTCGTCTTATGGGAAAAACGGTCAACGAATTGCTGTCCACCGTACGCCTTGAACAGAAGAGCGGCACGCGCCGGATAGCCATTGATCTGAAAGATACCGAATTCATCGACAGCTCGGGTATCGGTTCACTGGTGTCCATGACAAAGGAATTCAAGGAATCCGGGACAGCATTCAGCCTGAGGAACCTGAGAAATGAAATCAGGGAGCTTTTTGCCGAAACGGGCCTTGACGTAATTTTCAATATCGAGACGGAGAAGGGCCTTAATGCAGCGAAGCTCGATCTGTTCGATACCGGCGTCGACATCCGTCTCGATATCAAGCAGGAGTATGACGGCGATGTCTGCATATTCCATTTGAGCGGCGTCATGAACCATCCGGTGGGCTCCCGCTTTTTCAAGCAGCAGTTCCTGCTTGCCATGGCGCAGTATAAAAAGATCCTTATTGATTTCGAAAACCTTACATTTTTCGACAGCCTGAGCGTCAGCGTGATTCTCAGTATGAACAAGCTCTTGAAAGAGACGGGCGGCAGCATGCGCATGTGCGCCGCGAATTTTATCGTCAACGATCTCTTTTCAACGCTTAATATCAGGCAGATTATACCGATTTTCGATGACGTGCCGAAGGCGAAAGCGGACTGGAACTGATCCGCGGGCGCTGCCTGGTATTACAGCGTTCTGCAGGAACGCACCGCGGCAAGAGTACGGCCGCGATATACACATCGTATCATGATTTTTTATAAGTGCAACAGAGCCGGCCGGGCGTTTTCAAACCCCTGAGGGCAATCAACAGTGATAAACAGCAGAACCGTTTCGCTTGCTTCTGTAGGCTGCCGTACTAACCAAGAGGAAATTGCGGTTATCGGCCACAGGTTGGCCGAGCGGGGGTACCGTCTTGTTCGGCGTGTTGAGGATGCAGAGGTGGTGGTGGTAAACACGTGCGCGGTGACGGCGCATGCCGAGGCGAAAACGCGGCGGCTTCTCCAGTCGATTGCACGCCGTTCTCCAAAAGCAAAAATTATGGTGACCGGATGCCTCGCCCAGCAGCAACCTGAGAAACTCCACCGTATGGCGTGTGTCGAGTGGGTGGTGGGAAACGCATTCAAACTTGACGCGGCCGCACTAGTGGAAACGGGCGCAGGTTCGGTTCTCCACGCGCCTGTCGACGCCACGGCAGAATTGAAGGTCGCCGGGTGCGGCTGTCTGGAGAGCGGTCTGCCGGCCCGTACCCGCTACTCGGTCAAAATCCAGGAAGGATGCGGCCGGGCATGCGCGTTTTGTATTGTACCGGCGTTGCGTGGTCCGTCTCGGAGCGCACCGATGGGCGAGGTGGCGGCGGCATGCGAATCGGCTTTAAGGGCGGGATTCAAGGAAATCGTCCTGACCGGCACACATATCGGGCAGTACAGCGATCCTGGATCAGGGGCGGGGCTTGCCGATTTATTAGAGAAACTGTGTGCATTTGACACGTATGATTTTCGAATTCGTCTGAGCTCACTCAATCCCGGCGATATCACGGAGCGGCTGTGCGGCCTGTTTGCTCGCCATCCCCGCATGTGCGATCATATACATGTCAGTGTTCAGAGCCTGTGCCCTGAGGTCGTGACATCGATGGGGCGGTCGGCTGGGGAAATGGAGCGCTGCATAGAGCGTCTCCGGACGCTTCGCAGCCGCAGGCCGCACCTTGCGCTTGGCGCCGATATCATTGTCGGATTTCCGGGAGAAACCCAAACTATGTTTGAGACGACGTTATCGCGGCTGGAAGAGATTGAGTTGAGTTATGCCCACGTATTCCGCTATTCTCGGCGCCCGGGCACTGTTGCGGCCGGCATGCATGAGCAGGTTGCCGAGGCGGAGAAAACGCGCCGCAGCACGCTTATGCGGCAGGCTGCAGCGCGAAGCAGGCGGCGGTTCATCGAGCGCCAGTATGGCGTTATGCACACGGTACTTGTTGAAAAGTCTACCCCGGCGTCGGGTCTCACCTCAAATTACATACGGGTTGAGATCGGCGGCGCGTGTGTGCCGGAGAACGTATGGATTGAAGCGGAAATCGGCGGTTATGACGCGGTGCGAAATCGCTGCCGCGCCCTGTCGTGGCATATTCGGGCGGCCCAGCATGGATAAACGGGTTGTTGAAGAACGCTATCGAAGGCTTATCGAGAAAATCAACCGCCTTCCGTCGCTCCCCCCCCTTGTGGCACGCCTTATCGAGGTGGTCAATTCGCCGGAATCATCGGCCGATGACGCCGCGGAGTTGATTGAGAAGGATCCGGCGTTGACCGGTAAACTCGTCCGGTTGGCCAACAGCGCATTCTACGGCATGCCCCGAACAATATCGTCGGTTTCAAGCGCCGTGGTTATCCTCGGTTTCAATACGATCCGTTCCGTTGCGCTCAGCGCCTCGGTCATGAACATGTTCGGCGGCAAGGGAGCCCAGACGCCGGCATTTGATTATATGCGGTTCTGGAGGCATTCGATCGTGTGCGCCATGGTCGCCCGCGCCATCGCCCGTCGGCTTTTCAATTTCGTGTGCATCGATCCGGAGAGCGCTTTCTGCGCCGCTGTGCTTCACGATATCGGCCGGCTGATTTTTCAGCACCTTACACCCGATGAATACGGAGGGGTATGCCGGTATGCTCGCGGCAAGGCCGTTCCGCTCATGGGGGCGGAGCAGGAGATGATGGGTATTACGCATGCCCGTATCGGCTCGATCCTCGCCGACAAGTGGGCGCTGCCGATCGATTTGGAGAACGCATTGGTATTTCACCACAACCCGGCCGCCGCGCCTGGCGGAAGGGAACTGGCGGCCGTGGTGCATATCGCCGATGGCGTCTGCCATAGCGCCGGGGTGAACCTTTGGGATGGCGAGGTGGCGCCGCCACCCCATGGGCAGGCGCGGGTGATGCTAAGGCTCGATGAGGGAGATATTGGCGCGCTTCTGCAGATTGCAAAAGACAGTATCGCTCAATCCGACGAATTTTTCGCCATCATGCGATAGCTCCGAGGGCATGCACTATGGAACAAGACGACCTCATTCTCGATCGTATCAACCACCTCCCAAGTCTCCCGCCGGTGCTTGCGCGTATTACCGAAGTCGTCTCACATCCGGAAGCATCAGTGAATACTATTGTCGAGGCGCTCAAGCTTGATCCCGGCATCTGCAGCAAAGTGCTTCGGCTGGCAAACTCGGCCTATGTCGGCATCCCACGCACCGTTTCATCGCTTCACAACGCTGTCGTTATTCTTGGCCAACGGCGTATTCAATCCTTGGTTTTGGCGGCGCATACACTGGCGGCGTTTGGCTGCACCACTGCCGCGCTTCCATTCTCAGGCGTCGCGTTCTGGCGCCACTCGGTGACCGTTGCGATCATATGCGAATCCATCGCGCGCCATCTCAAGCGCTATGATGCGGTGGAGGCGGGAGAACTTTTTTGTTCGGGTATTCTGCACGACGTCGGTAAGCTTGCGCTTGCGGTTTTTGATCCGGGTCGTATCGAACAGACGGCGCGGGAGGCAAAGGGAAAGGCTGAGCCGTTTTTTTCGGTCGAGGATCATGCGCTGTCTCATTTCACGGTGGGGGCGCTTCTGGCGCAGCGATGGAATTTTCCCCCTGACCTTCGAAATGCCATTCTTTATCATCACGACCCGGCGAATGCCGAGCCGTTTACAAGGATGGCCGGGATTGTACATCTTGCCGATGTCATGGCGCATATTATTGGACATACGACGTTTGAGGATGAGGTGTCGCCGCCCATCGATGAGCGGGCGATCACGGACATTGAACTTCAGCCCGAGCGCCTTCGCGTCATAGCCATCACGGCGATAGAAGACGAGAAAAGGCTGGAATCGCTTATCGAATTCATCAGATAAGGGAGGCGCGGCGCTTAGGAGGAATCCGGATAACGAAAGAGCATTTTATGGATTTATTTTCGCGTTTGAAAGAAGGATTGAGCAGGACCCGCCGCCAGATTTTTTCGATGGTCGGGGGAGGGCCGGTTGCTGACGAAGCGTTCATGGGGCAGCTTGAGGAGGCGCTGATTGCGGCTGACGTCGGCGCTGATCTGGCGGGTGAGCTGATTGAGCGGCTTACGGCGGATATGCGCGCGGCCGGTGGTTGGGGCAGGACCGAGGCGTATGCGGCGTTGAAGGACATGCTTGTCCGCGAGTTGATCGTTACAAAAACACCGGACGATTTTCCGCCGAAACCGTGGGTGATTCTCGTCGTTGGCGTCAACGGCGTGGGCAAGACCACGACCATCGGCAAAATCGCCTGTCATGCGCGGGAGAACGGCAAGAAAGTGATGCTTGGAGCGGCGGATACGTTCAGGGCGGGCGCCATCGAGCAGCTGAAAATCTGGGCGGAGCGTACCGGATCGGATTTTATTGCGCAGCATGAGGGCGCAGATGCGGCGTCGGTGGCGTATGACGCGATCGAGGCCGCGAAATCGCGGGGGATCGACATGCTGATCCTGGACACTGCCGGAAGACTCCATACCAAGACGAACCTGATGAACGAGCTCGAAAAAATTGTCCGCGTTATCCGCCGGAACACACCGCATGCGCCCAACGAGATACTTCTGGTGGTTGACGGGACCACAGGGCAGAATGCGCTCAGCCAGGCGCTGGTGTTTCACAAGGCGCTGGGTCTGACCGGACTTGTTATTACGAAACTTGACGGAACGGCAAAGGGAGGAATGGCGCTGGCGCTGACACGAAAACTGGGCGTGCCGATACGGAACGTAGGGGTCGGCGAGGGACTGCACGACCTGCAGAATTTCGATGCGCGGGCGTATGTCGACGCGATGTTCGGGGAATTGAAGACGGGCGGTTGAAGCGGGTGAACGGCGCCGTCGGGAGAAAACGATTTGACAGGACGGCTCAGCAAACGCAATATTTATACGGGCAAACATTGCTGCTTCCGAGCGCGTGTTCTGACAATGCACGATGATTAAAACCGGGGGGGAACGGTGGAAAACCCTATCTGGACGTATATCTTCGGGCCGCCGAAAGAGCGGAAGGCCATGATTGAGCTTCTCAGATCGCTGCCTGCGTTCGATGGCTTGACCACCAATGAATTGCTGCAGGTTGAGCGGATGCTTCATGTGCGGCGCTTTACGGCCGGAGAGCAGGTGTTCAGCGAAGGCCTGCCGGGCGTGGGCATGTATATCGTGAAAGAAGGGGAAATAGAAATCACCAAGAAAATCGGTAACGGCGGCAGCGTACGGCTTACGCTTGTCGGTGAACGCCATTTTTTCGGCGAAATGGCTTTGTTGGACGAAATGCCCAGGAGCGCGAGCGGTTCGGCAACCAGGGACTCGGTGCTGTTGTCGCTCTGCAAACCCGACCTTGAGCAGATAAGCGAACGCAACCCGGCGCTCGCGAACAAGATTATCGGCAATCTAGCACGGCTGATATGCCGCCGTCTGGTCAAGGCGAATGAGAACCTTGAAACTCTGCAGGCCAAGCTTGAGGAGGCAAAGGCTGCGAGCCGGGGGAAGAAGGCGGCCGGCGATGAATAACACGGCACATACATCGCATCATTTCGTCAAATTCGGTTATTATGCTCTGGTGACGGCGGTCGGAGCGGCTGTCGTATATTGTCTGTACCTGTTCGCCGTTCCTCTTGTCGGATCGTTCCTGTGTGTGTTCCTGCTCGATCCAATCGTAAATTTCTTTGAGACACGCGGGATGAAGCGGCTGTGGGTGATCGTGGGCATTTATCTTTTTATCGTTGTCGCTGCGGCCTGCGTCGTATTTTTCGTCGGGCCTCCGCTCGCAAAACAGGCGCGCACATTCGTGCAGGACATACCTCGCTACAAGGCATTGCTTGCCAACACGATCGGCACGCTCCAGACTGCCGTGGCGCAGAAGTTTCCGCAGGCAAATATTCCCGACATAAACGAAATGCTGGGCGACCGTATGCCGAAAGTGAATATCGATGCGCTTATCGCGTATTCATCGAGCTTTTTCTCCTTCATATCGCTGGTGGTGCTTATACCTGTCGTGACATTTTTTCTGCTCGCCGACGGGCACCTGATAGAGAAGGTGATCCTCGAAATGGTGCCCAACCGGTATTTCGAGATGGTATTCATGCTGTTTCATAAAGTGACCACGGCGCTGAAGCTGTTTCTGCGGGGGCAGTGTATCGATGCGGGCGCGGTGGGGATCATGACTATCATTGGCCTGAGCATCATCGGCCTTCCCTATGCGATCGTGATCGGTATCATTGCCGGTTTCGGCAACCTTATTCCGTATCTCGGCCCGATAATCGGATTCATGCCGGCGCTCCTTGTTATCCTGGCGACAGGGGGGTTCAGCATTATCATGCTGATCAAGGTCATCATCGTCTTTGTCCTCGTGCAATTTATCGAGGGAACATTTGTGTATCCCATTGCAGTGGGTAAAAGCGTCGATCTGCATCCGCTGGTGGTGATTATCGGCGTGACAATCGGCGGCCAGCTGGGCGGCATTATCGGGATGCTTGCCGCCATTCCGATTATCAGCGTGCTGAAAGTGTCCATCGAAGTGCTGCATGCGAGCCTGAAAAGCTATTCTATCATTTAGCCGGAAAGTCCCCGATCGTGAGAAAATGCGCGCTCATCGCGGTGTGTGTTGCAAGGATGCAGGGAAGCTGTCTCTGGGTAAAACGACAGCACGATTGATCCGCTCTTGGTCTCTGATTTCATAACGTTTGGCCGGCTCGATTCCATGAACCTCATCGGCGGCGTATCGAACGCGTTTTCCGATGTGCGGATTCTGCAGTCGGCCGCTGATGAGGAAACGGACGGATTGCTTGCGCGCACGGTGTATATAGCCCTGCAGCGGATAGGGGAGCGTCGACCACGAAGTGTATAAACTTAAGCCTACATTCCGCAGTTGGGGTGGATGCGAGGCCTTTACGAACTTGTAACCTACGGGGTGAAGGCGGCGCAGGGCATATCAATCCCGCCGATGACGGGATGACACCAGCCGTTTCGGTCGAAAATCCTGCGACAAACTTTTGTCGTACAGCACATAAGTAAGCGCCTACATCCGCAATTTGAAATCCGAAATCACACCCTGCCTTCTCCCTGGAACATGCGGCCGATCTTATGCTCGACATACCGCGCGATATCGCAGACCGTGCGTTCGATACGGATAGCCTGAATGGCGATGCCGAGGAGATAGGCGGTGATGAAGAACGCCAAACACGAGATGATGAAAATGCCCATGGCGGTTTTCCCTTTTCTATGCGTTTTCGCATGCGTGAAAAAATACATACGCCCACGCTGAAAGCTTCGGTTTCAATGGCGCAGCTCAAGAAACCGGCGTGGACTTCACGCAGGGTGCCGTTGCCGTCCGCAGCGCCGGCGACGGCGTCATCTTCGGGAAGCGGATTATTCCTTTCCGGTAGTGCTCAAATCCGGCTTTCGCAATCATGGCGGCATTGTCGGTACAGAATGACGGTGATGGGAAAAAGACGGCTCCGCCGTGTGCGGCCGCGAGCGCGGCGCGAAGCGCGCGGTTGCGTGCCACGCCGCCGACCACGGCGATGCGTTCAAGGCCGGTGTAGCGGGCCGCCGCGATGGTTGTGTGGACGAGAGATTCAATGACCGCATTCTGGAACGAACGGCAGAGCATTCTGCGGTGCTTAAAGGCGTATGCCCGGCCCGTGCGCTCGATATGATATTTGACCGCCGTTTTTAAACCGCTGAAACTAAAGGCGAAACCGGGCGACGAAACGCGGGCGACGGGGAACGAAACGATCTCATCGCCGTCATACGCCCCCGCTTCGGCCTCGATGGCCTGCCCGGCCGGGTAGCCGAGTCCGAGGAGTTTTCCAACCTTGTCAAACGCTTCTCCGGCCGCATCGTCGATGGTTTGCCCGAGGCAGCGATAATGGGCGAAATCGTCGACATGATACAGCGCCGTGTGCCCCCCTGAAACCACGAGCGCCAGGAAAGGGAATGCGAGAGCTTCGTTTTCTATTTTCACCGATGCGATATGGCCTTCGAGATGATTGACGCCGATGATGGGAACGCCGAAGCCGCAGTGAATGCCGAGGGCGAAGCCGATGCCGACAAGAAGCGCGCCGGCAAGGCCGGGACTGTCGGTGACCGCAATGAGGGAGAGATCTTCGACCCCAATGGCGGATTGTGACAGGACGCTCAGGCAGAGCCGATCTATTTTCGCGATGTGTGCCCTCGAGGCAATCTCGGGAACAACGCCGCCGTAGCGTTCATGTTCCGCCTGCGTATAAATCGCATTGACCAGCACTGTTCCGTCGCGCAGCAGCGCCACCGATGTTTCATCACATGAAGTCTCGATGCCAAGCACAATATGCGGGGTGCTCATTGATACTGAACCAGCGGGGCAAGGGTGGGGTTGGCCTGGATGACCGCGGCGACCTGGGGTTGGCAGTTCACAAGCGCCATATATCCGCCATACTGGGCAGCGGTATGGGCGAAATGTTCAAGGTAACCGAGTTCCCTTTTGGTTATTTGAATAATCCCGTTGAAATCAATAAGGAAATAGGGGTGCGGAACACGTTGAACGGTTTCGGACATGATTTGCCACGCAGTATGGTAATCCGCGTCCCGAGACGTTTGTGAATACAGAGGAATAAGGACGGAGGTATACTGCTGCTCCGGCGATATCGACAAACGTCCACGTTCATTGACAACTTCCAATACATCGTTCTGCCCGCCGCCCGATGCGATCCGGTCGCCGAATTGTGTCCCAGCGTAGTCCCCTTCTGATTGCTGCGAACCGTAGGGATTGGCTGCGGATAATTGTTCGGGTGGGGATTGTGACGGAATTACCGGTTGTGGAGGCGTTCCAAACGGTGAAGGGCCGAGACTCGGATATCCTGCTTGCGGTTGGGCGGGTGCAAACGGCTGATATGCTTCATGCGGAACAGGAGACTGCGAAGACGGCGGCAGGTCCTGCGCGTGCATGCCCGTGTAATGGTCGATTGTATCACGCGATAGCGAGAGAATAGCGCTGTCCTGCGTACGCACGCTCCGGACTATTTCAATCTGAGAACCGTCATCGTGCTTCTCAAGCATCGGTTCGGCGCCGGTAGCGGAGGGATTTTCGAGTATCTGCGCCCGCTCCGTCGCTTCGGCCATGCGCTCCTTTTTTATCGCATCGAATTCTCGTGTTTTTTTGTCAATTTCTGCCTCGATATAGGATATTTTCGACGCCGATGAAGAAAGCTGCAACAGATTGACAATTCCCAGAATAACCGAAACGCAGGCAAAAACCGCAAGAGCTCCCAGCAGTATGATTAATGCAGTCACGTGCGTTCCTTGCGTTATGCTCGGCAACCTGCTGCGTCAGGATCCGCGTATCGGAAATTGAATTGTGCGCCAAGATGATACAAAGTATGATCGTTATGGAAAATAATACTAATTAGTCCCCGGTGGCAATGTGATGAAGCGCTTGCATTCCTGGGTTTGATAATTATTGCGAGTTTTCCCATGCCGATGATTGCCCCTGATGGGTGAGGCCACATCAGTCTCGACCCGCTTTCCCCATTATTT
>Ga0129299_1002199_pt1 | contig 12974 bp, 8 predicted proteins | sample ConPoolayeCmetaG_FD_94477 | JGI IMG/M metagenome (GOLD analysis project Ga0129299, IMG submission 94477) | Hot spring microbial mat communities from California, USA to study Microbial Dark Matter (Phase II) - Cone Pool mat layer C metaG ... | reverse complement strand
TCCAGCAGGGCTTCCATGCCCAGCTCGTGGGTCAGGGCGAGCAGGTCGCCCAGTTCAGCATCGTCCAAGACGGCGGCAATGAGCAAGATGGCGTCCGCCCCGGCTGCGCGCGCCTGATACACCTGATAGGCGTCCACGATGAAATCTTTGCGCAGAAGGCCGAAGTCCATGCCGCTGCGGGCGCGATATGCTGCCACCTGCTCCAGATGCCGGAGATGGCCCTGAAAGTACCGCTCGTCGGTCAGGACGCTGATAGCTGCCGCGCCGTTCAGGACGTATGTCTGCGCCAACGTCAGCGGCTCGAAATCGGCGCGCAACAGCCCCTTGCTGGGCGAGGCTTTCTTGATCTCGGCGATAACCGCCACCTCTGGCGCGCGTTGCAGAACGGCGACGAAATCTCTGGGTTTGGCGGCGCCTTCTGCCCGCTGCCTCATCGCCGCCGGGCTTACGGCCTGTATCTGGCGCGGCAGTTCCTGCGTGCGTTTGTACTCGATGATGTCGTCCAAAATGGTCATGTCCACCTCCTACATATCGGCGTGGCGTTGAGAGTAGTCAATCAGGGCGTGCAGCGCGCCTGCAGCCGCGCCGGAATCGAGGCTGTGTTCGGCCAGCCTGATGCCCTCGGCCAGATCAGCCGCCCGCCCGGCGGCCGTCAGCGCCGCCGCCGCGTTGAGCACGACCGTATCGCGCTTCGCGCCCTGTATGCGCCCCTCCAGGATGCCCCTGGTGATGCGCGCGTTCTCGAAGGCGTCGCCGCCGGCCAGTTCGGCGAGGCTGGCCGGGGCGAAACCCAACTCTGTCGGGTCGAGGGTGCGGGTGACGACCCGGCCCGATTCCAGCACGCTGATGCGGTTGAGGCTGGTGGTCGTCAGTTCGTCGAGACCATCGTGGCTGTGCACGACAAACGCGCCACGGCTGCCCAGGCCACACAGCACATGGGCCAGCGTCTCGGTCAGCTCCGGGGCGTAGACGCCCAGCAGTTGGTACTGGGCGCCGGCCGGATTGGTCAGCGGGCCGAGCACGTTGAACAGGGTGCGCACACCGATCTCGCGCCGCGGACCGATGGCATGTTTCATGGCCGGGTGCAGCTTGGGCGCAAACAGGAAGCCGATGCCGACGGCGTCAATGGCCCGGGCCACCGCACGAGGACTGAGCTCGAGGTTGACTCCCAAAGCCTGCAGGACATCCGCACTGCCGCTGCGGCTGGAGACGGAACGGTTGCCGTGTTTAGCGACCGGCTGGCCCGCGCCGGCGACGACAAAAGCGGCAGTGGTGCTGATGTTGAACGTGCCCTTCTCGTCGCCGCCCGTCCCACAGGTGTCCACCAACGCAGCGCCGGAGGGCGGACGGATCGGCACGGCAGTGCGCCGCATCGCCCGCGCGCTGCCGACGATCTCATCTACCGACTCGCCTTTCAGGCGCAGGGCGGTCAGATAGGCCCCGATTTGCGCTGGAGTGGCGTTGCCGCTCATGATTTGCAGCATGACCGCCTCCGCCTCGCTTTCGGTCAGGCTGTCGCCCTTGAGCAGCTTCTGGATGGCTTCGCGGATGGTCAGGCCGCTGCCCGACCCAGACTCGAACTGAGAGACGAAGTACGGTTGGCCGTCCTCGCCCTGCCGTTTCTCCACTGACAGAAAATTGCGCAACAGAGCATGGCCGTGTTCGGTCAGAATGGATTCAGGGTGAAACTGCAAGCCAATCGTCGGGTAACGGATGTGGCGCAGGGCCATCAGCTCGCCTTCTGGCGTGCGGGCTGAGACCTCCAGCTCATCGGGGAGTGGCTCGGCAACTATCAACGAGTGATACCTCATGCCGGTAAAGGGCGAGGGGATGCCGCTGAAAATGCCTTTGCCATCGTGGTCAATGGGCGAGATTTTGCCATGCATCAGCCGTGGGGCGTTGACCACCCGGGCGCCAAAGGCCTGTCCGATAGCCTGATGGCCCAGGCAGATGCCCAGAATCGGTATCGTCCGATGGAAACGCCGGATGAGCGCCAGCGAGATGCCGGCGTCGTCGGGCGTGCCGGGGCCGGGCGAGATGACGATATGGGAAGGGTTCAGCCGTTCGATGTCGTCGAGGCCAAGCGCGTCGTTGCGCACCGTGTGAACTTCCTGGCCCAATTCGCCCAGATACTGAACCAGATTGTACGTAAACGAATCGTAATTGTCTATAACCAGGATCATGTTCATCCTCCTTCTGTACTCATTCGCCGTTCTCGGCCATGGTGACTGCCACGGACAGAGCCCTGGCCTTGTGCAGCGTCTCTTGATACTCCAGAGCCGGGTCGCTGTCGGCCACCACTCCGCCGCCAGACTGGATGTAGACATCGTTGCCTTTCATCCAGATGGTGCGGATGGTGATGCAGGAATCGAGGCTGCCGTTGTAACCCATGTAGCAGATGGCCCCGGCATACGGGCCACGTCGCGTCCCCTCCAGCTCCTCGATGATCTCCATCGCGCGCACCTTAGGCGCGCCGGTGACCGTGCCGGCCGGGAAAGTAGCGCGCAAGAGGTCGAAAGCGTCGCATCCGGCACGCAGCTTGCCCTGGATATGCGACACGATGTGCATGACATGCGAATATCGCTCGATGACGAACGACTCTTTGAGCCTCACCGTGCCATATTCACACACGCGGCCGAGGTCGTTGCGTCCCAAATCAACCAGCATGACATGTTCGGCGCGTTCCTTTTCGTCGGCCAACAGTTCGGTCGCCAGTTGGTCGTCTTCGGCTTTCGACTTGCCGCGCCGCCGTGTGCCGGCGATGGGCCGCAGCTCGGCCAGGCCGGCACGCGCGTCGTAGCGGACGTGCATCTCCGGGCTGGCGGCGATGATGTGCAGCGGCGGCGCGTTGAAACCGCCCGGGAAGCGCAAGAACACCATGTACGGCGAGGGGTTGAGCCGGCGCAGGGCGCGGTAGATGTTGAATGGATGCGCGCTGGTCCGCTTGCTCAGACGCTGCGAGGGCACGACCTGAAAGATGTCGCCGGCGGTGATGTATTCCTTGGCCTTCAACACCCGCCGTTCATACTCTTCCGGCGTGACGTTGGAGATGAACTCGCCGTTCAGCTTGGGCTGCTCGGCGACGCCGGGCAATTCGGGCATGGGGGCGCGCAGGCGGGCGACGATTTCGTCAATCCGGCCCGTCGCCCGCCGGTAGGCGTTGGGCAGGTCGCCGTCCGACAGGTCGGCATTGGCGACAATGAGCAGCCGGTGGCGGACATGGTCGAAGACGACCACGCTATCGGCAAACATCAGGGCGGCCTCGGGCATGTGCAGTTCATCAACGGCAGACTGGGGCAGCCGTTCGAAGTAGCGCACCAGGTCGTAGGCCAGATAGCCTACCGCGCCCCCCACGAAAGGCGGCAGTTCAGGCAACGTCACCGGCGAGCACGTGCCCATCTCTGCTTTGAGCACGGCCAGGGGGTCCAGGCCATTGCCGAGCGGGATGGTGCGGCTGTCTCCTTTGCTGCTGATCACCACCTGGCCGCCCAAGCTGCTGAACAGGGCGCGAGGGCGCACTCCGATGAATGAATAGCGTGCGATGTGTTCGCCGCCGGTCACCGACTCCAGCAAGAAGCCAGGCCCTTCGTCCTGGAGCTTCCAGTATACGCTGACGGGCGTCTCCAAATCGGCGGACAGCTCACGGTAAACTGGCAGCAGGTTGCCCTGCGAGGCCAGTTGTTCCAACTGATTGAACTCTGGTCTGTACATCAATTTTACCTCCTTCACGTCACAACAAACCGGGCCAAAAACAAAAAGCTCCCCCGTCCAAAAGGACGAGAGAGCCCAAGTACTCCCGCGGTGCCACCTTTCTTAGGCCAGCTTGAGCGAACAAAAAATCCTATGTGAGAAACATAGGACTAAGAAATCGCCGTGCCAGCCTCACTCCGCAGATACACCCCCGGCCATCGTCCTGGATGACCTGGCGGATATCCGGCTCCCAGATAACGGTGGAGTCTCCGATAGCGCCTACTGAGCCAGCGGCTGTTCGGGCTATGACTCACGGGCCCATTCACCTCTGGCGCGCGTACCGGCCTTTCACCTGCCGCCGGCTCTCTGGACGCCGCTTCAGGGGCTACTATTCCCGATCACAGTCTTTGGTCTATGATTATGCTGGATTCCTTATAACACGATCGGGAAGATTTGTCAAATCGAGCCAATATGAGAGTGTGGAAAAACTCGGTTGAAATTGGCCTGATTGTAGGGGAGGTGAAGTGAAAGAGCAGTTGGCAAGGCAGGGCACGCTCTGGGCTACGGCTCAGTCGTGTCCGTATTGCTCTTCCAGCAAGTGCGGGTCATAGGGCGCTCGGCGGGTGGGACACGTTTCCCTGGGACACAGCAGGCAGCTCTCGAAATTGGACTCCGTGGGGAAGCGGATGCCGGAAATGGTCTTGTTGGGAATCATCAAAAAGCTATCGGTCAGCCTGACCCCAATTGCCGGCAAGAAGCCGATTCCGTCCGTCTGCTCCACGCTGCCCAACAGGCGAAACAGCGGCCGCTGCTGCTGAATCGGCCAATCAGCCAACGAGCCAGGGTTCATGGCCGAAGTCTTGCCCAGGCGGTAGGTCGTCTTCAGGTGTGTCAACAGAGCCGCTTGAGCCTGACGCAAAGCCATCTCTTTAATGGCGTCAGCCCAAAAGCTGTGCAACATGTCTTCAATAGACCGGGCCCATTCGTCCAGTTCCGTACCACAGGTCACCACATACGCGAAAACGCGATGGACCTCCTCCAGATTGGCCCGCAGCACCTTGCTTTTGAATGTCACGCCATCCAGTGTCACCTGGCTCTCATCTCTGGAGTCCACATAGACGATTTTATAAAGCGCTTTGGGGCGGGCCACGGCCTGTGCTTCCTCGGCGAGGCGGCGCAAGTCGGTTTCCAGGCTGTTCCCTGGCCTGAGGCGCAAGGCCCTGCGCAGATCATCAAAGTCCAGCCGAAATGGCAACTGGTCGAGCACAATCGTGTCCATATCATCAGCCTCGCGACAAAATATGTGGGCCGAATTATAGCTCTTTTTGAGCAAAAGCTGAAATGCACCCCGGCTCAGTGTTGCCACGGTCGCCAGTGGTCAGGCAAGGACACCCGTTAAACAAATGCTAATGTTTTGTTAAATTTCTGTTAAATCATCCTTAACCATCCTGTGATAAAGTAGGCGTAGATTGCTGTGTTGCACCAGGTCAATCTAAAAGGGAAACCCACAGTCTTTACCCAACCGAGGAGGAAAAAGAAATGCGTCGTCACACATCTGTTATAATGCTTGTGGTCATGTTCTGCATGTTGGCGTCCGCCTGGATGCCGCTGTCTGCGGCCACGCCAGAACCAGCCGTTGCGCCAACAGTCGAACCTACGGAAGAGCCGCCGACGGTCATCTCCGACATGAAAGGCAACATCGTCGTGTACACCGCCTTGGAGGATGATCAGCTCGCCAGGTACATGGAAATCTGGAAAGCGCAATACCCGAACATCAACGTAGATTTGGTGCGCGACTCGACCGGCATTGTCACTGCCAAACTGTTGGCCGAGAAAGAAAACCCACAAGCCGATGTCGTCTGGGGCCTGGCCGTGACCAGCCTGCTTCTAGCTGACGCCGAAGGTATGCTCGAGCCATACGCGCCGGCGGGACTGGACAGGATCATTCCTGAGTTCCGTGACCCCAACGACCCGCCCCACTGGGTTGGTATCGACGTCTGGTTCTCCGCTTTCTGCGTCAATACCGTCGAACTTGAGGCGAACAAACTCCCCATGCCGACTTCGTGGAAAGACCTCACCAAACCTGAATACAAGGGACAGGTGGTCATGCCCAATCCGGCCTCATCCGGCACCGGTTACCTGTCGGTCTCGGCCATCCTGCAGATGATGGGCGAAGAGGACGGGTGGAAATTCCTGGATGCCCTAAACGACAACATCGCCATCTATACTCATTCCGGCTCAAAGCCCTGCAAGCTGGCTGGCGCCGGCGAGTATGCTATTGGCATCTCTTTTGATTACCGCGCCATCAAGCAGAAGGCGAGCGGCGAGCCAATTGAGCCAGTGTTCCCGAGCGAGGGTTCTGGTTGGGACATCGAGGCCAACGCCCTTATCAAGAAAGCCCAGATAAAAGAAGAGGCAAAAATCTTCTTGGATTGGGCCATCAGTGACCGTATGATGCGCCAGTACGCCGGCAGCTTCCCGATCACGGCGGCCAAGACCAGTGTCGCCATTCCCGAAGGGTATCCCCAAGATCCTATCAAGCAGTTGGTCAAAAATGATTTCACATGGGCCGCTGCCAACCGCGACCGTATCCTGAAAGAATGGACCGCTCGCTACGACACGAAGTCTGAACCAAAGAAGTAGACGAAACTCGACATCCTTTGGCCTTAAGCCAGGCGCTGTAGCCCTGGCAAGCTGAACCAATACCGATTCAACGTACACAGAGCCCAGTCTGGCCGATACCGCGCCATTGACTGGGCTCATCCCAACGATAGAGACACAGGACGGCGTGAGATGAGTGACTTGCATCAAGACACAAGCCAATCAACCAGAGAACCCTATCTCCAGGTGAAGAACGTTACCAAGACTTTTGGCCGTTTCATAGCTTTGGACAATGTCACGATGGACGTGGCGCAAGGCGAATTTGTGTGCATTCTTGGGCCAAGCGGCTGCGGCAAAACTACACTCCTGCGTGTCATTGCGGGCTTGGAACAGCACAACTTCGGCCAAATCGTCCAGAATGGCGTTGATGTCTCTCATCTGCCGCCCTCGAAACGCGATTTTGGAATTGTTTTTCAGTCCTACGCCCTCTTCCCCAATCTGACCGTAGCCGAAAACGTGGCGTATGGCCTCAGGAACATCAGGCTGCCTGAACCGGAGATTGCAGCGAAAGTTGGACGACTGCTCGAAATGGTTAGCCTGGGCGACCTGCGCGACCGCTATCCAGCGCAACTGTCGGGTGGACAACAGCAACGGGTGGCCCTCGCCCGTGCTCTGGCTTTGTCTCCCGGCCTGTTGCTGCTTGATGAACCCCTGTCTGCTCTGGATGCCCGTGTGCGCGCCGCTTTGCGTTCTGAAATCGCCGCGCTGCAACGACGGCTCGGCGTCACCACGGTCATGGTAACTCACGACCAGGAAGAAGCATTGAGCATGGCCGACCGAATCATCGTGATGAAAGATGGGAGAATCGTCCAGGTGGGCACGCCGGTGGAAACGTATCAGCGGCCGACGACCCCTTTCGTAGCCGACTTTGTGGGGCTGATGAACTTTCTGCCGGGCACAATGGGGCGCGACCGCCGGTACGTCCATTGCGGAGATACCCAACTGGCTGTCTCTGAACCCGATGAGTCCCTTGAGCCAGGCAGCTCCGTGTATATCGCCATCCGCCCCGAAGAAATCGTCGTTTTGAATGAACTGATCTCAGACCAGAACGCGCTGATGGCGGAAGTAGAAGAAGTCGAGTTCATAGGTCCTTTTTACCGGCTTAAGCTCCAATTGGACGTTCAATCGCCGCTGCGGCAAAGGCCTGCTCTCATCACCTACGTATCGTCTTCAACAGGCATCGGCGTCGCCAAGGGCAGCCAATTGCCAGTATACCTGCCAGCCGACCGTATGAGGGTCTATCCGGCAAACGGCAAACCTGCCAAGAATGTCATGAGAGCTGCGTAGCCACCATGAAGAGCAGCCTTGCCACTGCGCCAACGGCAACCAAACGCCTCGCCCCCGCGAGCCTGTTTCGCCAGCGGGTCAAACGGCTGAACACCAGGGAAGACTGGCTGATGATGGGCCTGGTGTTGCTGTCCAGCCTGTGGCTACTGGTAGGCGTGGTGTTGCCCCTCTGGCAGGTGGTATACCGCAGCCTGGTTGATAATCGGGGCAATTGGGTCGGCCTGGCAAACTATCAGCAATATTTCGCCAGCCCCGCGCTTTCCATTTCATTTTTCAACAGCCTCACCGTTTCAATAGTCAGTACGTTGCTCGCAGTCACCCTGGCTTTCGCTTATGCCTACGCCCTCACCCGCACGAAAGTCCGGGGGCAGAGTTTCTTCCGATTGATTGCGATGTTCCCGCTGTATGCCCCTTCTGTGGCGCATGGCATCGCACTGTTGTACCTTTTCGGTAAGAAAGGGCTTGTCACCACAGGTTTCCTCGGGCTCGCAGAGCGTGTCTTGGGATTCTCGCCAGGCCTTGACATTCATCTCTACGGTCCGACAGGTATTATCTTGGGTGAAGTGTACTATTGCTTTCCACAGGCCTTTATCATCTTGAGCACAGCGCTCATGCTCTCCGATGCTCGCCTTTACGAAGCCAGCATTTCGCTGAAAGCTTCAAAAGTGCGGACTTTTTTCACGGTCACTTTGCCCAGCATCAAATACGGCTTGATTAGCGCCATCTTTGTATGTTTCACTTTAGTATTCACAGATTTCGGTGTGCCGAAAGTTGTCGGAGGCAACTATAACGTCTTGGCAACTGACATCTACAAACAAGTCATCGGCCAACAGAATTTCACCATGGGTGCTACCATCAGTATCCTGCTGCTGTGTCCGACCGTGATCGCATTCGTGATTGATCGCCTCATGCAGCGCAGGCAAATAGCCCTGGTTAGTTCGCGCATCGTGCCATTCCAACCTCAGCCCAACCGCTGGGCTGACCGCTTCGCCCTGGCCTTTTGCACGCTTATTGCTGGCATGATACTCATCCCTCTTCTGAGCATTTTGTTCGCCTCTGTGCTGAACGTGTGGCCTTATAAGCTGGAGCTGACTTTGAGACATTACGACTTCACTTCAGTCGGAGGCGGAGGTTATCAAGCATACTGGAACAGCGTGCGTATGTCGCTGTATACGGCTGCCTGCGGCACGGTCGTGACTTTTGTCAGCGCATACCTGGTGGAAAAAGGCAGTAAGATGCGAGTGCTAAGGTCAATTCTGTACTTCTTCTCTATCCTGCCGGTGGCCCTGCCGGGCCTGGTAATAGGATTGGCCTACATTTTCTTCTTCAACGCCCCGAATTGGAATATGGGCGGTCTGTCTATACCCAATCCCTTCAATGTGCTGTATGGCACCATGGCCATTCTGGTCATTGCCAATATCATTCATTTTTACACCGTCAGCTTTCTCACCGCCGCTACGGCGCTGAAACAACTCGACCGCGAATTTGAACCCATTTCCGAGTCTTTGAAAGTGCCATTCTATCGCAGTTTTGTACACATCACATTGCCGCTAAGCCTCCCCGCTGTTTTGGAAATTGCCATCTACTACTTCGTAAATGCGATGGTCACCGTGTCCGCAGTCATCTTTCTTTATTCACCCCAACTCAAACTGGCCTCGGTCGCCATTGTGAACATGGAAGACGCGGGAGATACGGCCGCAGCGGCCGCCATGTCCGTGCTACTGATCCTGTCCAGCATGGTCGTCCGGGCCGGGTATGGCGTCTTGACCCACACGCTGTATAAGCGGACACAGGCCTGGAGAGCACCTTCGGAGGTCTAATGTTGAACGAATTTCCCAGACAAGAAACCAAGATTCTCTTCACTCCCGGCCCGCTGAGCACCAGCGATACCGTCAAATCGGCTATGATGCGCGATGTCGGCTCCCGCGATACGGAGTTTATCGCACTGGTTCGGGACATCAGGCGCAGATTGGTCGTGCTCGGCGGTGCATCAGAAACTGAATACACAGCGGTCCTGATGCAGGGCAGCGGCACTTTCGGCGTGGAAGCGGTGCTGTCTTCGGTCATTCCGGCAGACGGCAAATTGCTTATCGTCAGCAACGGTGCATACGGTGAACGTATCGTCCAAATGGCCCGGATCTTGAACCTCCAATATGTGTGTCTGCGGATAGCCGAAGACGCCGCGCCCCAAGCAGCGGAAGTCAAAGCCATTCTAAGGGCAGACGATACGCTCACCCATGTAGCAATCGTGCATTGCGAAACCACGACGGGCATTATGAATCCGGTGAAAGAGATCGGCCATGCCGTGCAGAAGCTGGGGCGAATCTATATAGTTGACGCGATGAGCAGCTTTGGGGCCGTGGATATCAACCTGGGTGCTTGCGGTATTGATTATCTGATTTCATCGTCAAACAAATGCGTGCAAGGTGTGCCGGGGTTCTCATTTGTGCTCGCCAGACGGGACCGCCTGACCTCGCTGGGTGACGGCCATGCGCGCAGCCTGTGCTTAGACCTGGTAGCGCAGTGGAAAGGATTGCAATCTGACGGCCAGTTCCGTTTCACCCCGCCCACCCATGCTCTTTTGGCGTTCCACCAGGCACTGCTCGAGCTGGAAAGTGAAGGAGGAGTCCAAGCCCGCGCCGCTCGCTATCGGAACAACCACCAAACATTGATACAGGGTATGCGTGCACTCGGATTCCGAGAGTACTTAAAGCCGGCCCTGCAAGGCTATATTATCACCTCTTTTCACTATCCCAAACATCAAAATTTCGACTTCGCCTCGTTCTATTCAATCCTGAGTAACAAGGGTTACGTGATCTACCCCGGCAAACTGAGCCAGGCCAACTGCTTCCGGATTGGGACCATCGGGCACATCACCGACTACCACATCGCTGGCTTGCTGGAAGCCATTCGCGCCACGCTGGTTGAGATGGGCGTACCTATACCTGTGGAATGAGAGAATTCACATTACTTTGTTAAGGAGGATTGGAAGACCATGGAATTTGTCTTTCGACGTTCGTATCGCGGGCCGCTCAAGGCGGTCATCCTTGACTGGGCGGGAACTACGGTGGACTTCGGGAGTTTTGCTCCCACGGGCGTGTTCTTGAAAGTCTTTGAAAAAATGAGCGTGCCTATTACCATCGAACAGGCGCGCGCCCCAATGGGCCTGATGAAAAAAGACCACATTGCCGCCATCACGGCAATCGAAGAAGTGGCCGCCGCATGGCAACGCACACACGGGCGGCCGTGTGGACAGGAAGACATTGACTTCATGTTTGAACAATTTGTGCCTTTGCAGATGCAATGTCTGGCCGAATACGCCGAGCCAATTCCCGGCGCTGTAGAAGCCGTAACTGAGTTCCACGCCAGAGGGTTGAAAGTAGGCTCGACCACCGGCTATACACGAGAAATGATGGAGATTTTGGTACCGGCAGCAGCCGGGCGTGGCTACCAGCCGGATGCGTGGGTCTGTGCTACCGACGTGCCAGCCGGCCGACCGTATCCCTGGATGTGTTACATCAACGCGATTAACCTCCAGGTCTTCCCGATGGAAGCCATTGTCAAAATCGGAGATACCTTGCCAGACATAGAAGAGGGCCTGAACGCCGGCATGTGGACAATCGGCGTAGCGCTCTCAGGCAATCAACTGGGCCTCACCAAAGAACAATTTGACCGCGTACCACCTCAGGAGCTCGAAAGAAAGCGGAAGGCCATATACGCTCAGATGTATCAGGCCGGCGCCCATTTCGTCGTAGATGGCATTTGGGAATGTCTGCCAACTATCGAAGAGATCCAGGCGCGCGTATCAAGGGGCGAGAAACCGTAATTGGTTGGTTGAACCCTGCCTTACGCATCATGGTGAATTAGAGAATTGCCCAGAGTCCTGTAAGTATCACAGCACCCTCTCGAATTTGTGCGCTGGTACATTGTCAAGTAGAATCATGCGGGGTTTAACCAGAATTTGACATTCTGCCAGATTCGTGCTATATTAGCCACAGCAACATAGAAGAAAGACTGCGAACAGGAATAGTAGCCGTCAAGGTGAAGCCCAGAGAGTTGGGGCCCGGTGGAAACCCAATGCTAACACGGACGGTGAATGGGCCTGGGAGTTGCGAGCTGAACCCGCTATGTGACCGAAAGTAGGCGACGCCGGAACGCCCCCGTTATCGGGCTGAGGGTATCGGACACGGGTCCTGTACCCAAAAGAGTGAGGCTGGCTCGACGAAGTATCCGCTATCACGGCGGATTTTTTGTTGGATGGCCTAATCAGGGTGGCACCGCGGGCGATTGTTCTGCGCTCGTCCCTCCAGGGGGACGAGCGTTTTTCTTTTTTCGAGTGCAACATCTGAAAAAGTTCTGTTAACAGAGGAGGGGAAAGATATGAGCAGCAAAAAAGTCATTCTGACCGGCGACCGTCCTACCGGCAAAATGCACCTGGGACACTATGTGGGCAGCCTGGTCAATCGGGTGAGGCTGCAGGACGAGTACGATTGCTACTTCATCATCGCCGATATCCACGTCCTGACCACCAGGCCGGAGAAGGAGCACGTCTTGGAGATGCGCGACAACATCCGCGAGATGGTGTTGGACTACCTGGCCGTCGGCATTGACCCGCAGAAGAGCACCATTTTCGTTCAGTCGGCTGTCAGGGAGACCGCTGAGCTGAACCTGTTGTTCGAGATGCTGGTCACACTGCCGCGATTGGAGCGACTGCCCAGCATCAAGGACATGGCCGCGGCGGCCAACCTGGACGTCTTACCCTTTGGACTGGTGGGCTATCCAGTCCTGCAGGCCGCCGACATCTTGTTGCCGCGCGCCAACCTGGTGCCGGTCGGCAAGGACAACGAGGCGCATGTCGAAATCTCGCGCGAGATTGCCCGCCGGTTCAATCGCCTCTACGACGAAGTGTTTCCGGAGCCGGATGTGATGATCGGCGAGGTGCCCACGCTGGTCGGAACGGATGGCCAGGCCAAGATGAGCAAGTCGCTGAACAACGCCATCTTCCTGTCTGACGACGAGAAGACGGTCCAGCAGAAAGTGGCCGGCATGTACACCGACCCCAAGCGCATCCGCGCCGATATACCCGGCACGGTGGAGGGCAACCCGGTGTTCATCTATCACGACGCCTTCAACCCGGACATCGAAGAGGTGAATGACCTGAAAGCCCGCTACCGTCAGGGCAAGGTGGGCGATGTTGAGGTCAAAAAGAAGCTGGCCCGGGCCATCAACAATTTCCTGGAACCGATCCGCCAGCGTCGCAGCGAGCTGGCGGCGCAGCCTGACCTGGTGGAGCAGGTGCTCTACGAAGGGACGAAACGCGCACAGGCCCGCGCCCG
>Ga0129299_1002198_pt1 | contig 12974 bp, 9 predicted proteins | sample ConPoolayeCmetaG_FD_94477 | JGI IMG/M metagenome (GOLD analysis project Ga0129299, IMG submission 94477) | Hot spring microbial mat communities from California, USA to study Microbial Dark Matter (Phase II) - Cone Pool mat layer C metaG ... | reverse complement strand
CCCCCCCCGGCCGCCGCCTGAGCGACCCGCACCGCCGGCGTGCACCGCGATTCCGCCACATCAGCCGACCTGGATTGGCCGAAGGTTTACCCAACGGTTGGCCGCGGCGTACGGGCCGGCGGAGGCGATCACGTGGCCGTAGGGGTCGTACTCGTACCGGGCGGCGATGGACTGGTCGGTTGCGGCCAGCACCTGGCCCACGTTGCCGATCCCCTTGACACGCCGCGGCGGGCACCGCCCGCGGGTCGCGCCGCGACCCACCCCGCTTCGCGGGGCGCGTCGTGTCAAGGACCAGCAGCCCGCCGATGCCACCGGCGCCATGGGTGCCGGCCACTGACCCGTTCCCCGAGAGCCCGCCGAGATCCAGGCCCCGGGTGTATTTCCGCACGACGACGCTGTTGTTCAGGGCGTCCAAGACCATGATCACATTCCCCTTGACACGCGGCGTCGTTCGTGCGCGGATAACCTCAGCGATGCCAGGGTATGCGTACATCCTGGAGTGCTCCGACGGCCGAAGGTACTTCGGCAGCACGAACGACCTTGCCCGGCGTCTGGCCGAGCACCGCGCCGGCAGGGTTCAGTCCACCAGCTGGCGACTGCCCGTCAGGCTGGTCTACGATGAGCACTTTCAGACGCCCGGGCAAGCCAGGCAAAGGGAGCGAGCGTTCAAGAACGGCCGCACCCGTCGAAAGACCCTCGACCTCCTGATCCGTGGTTTCCCGCCCGCGAAACTCGCTCCCTTTGCCTGAGCCGCGTGTCAAGGCCGGCGTGCGTACCGGCCGGCCATGCGGCGGCGAAGGAAGGGCTGAGGGCCGCCCAGGCCGGGTTCTGTCGCGCCGCCCATGGCCTGGAGGGGGCCAGGTGCTCAACGCCGACGAACGCACGGCCTTTTGCGCCCTCCACGTCCGGGACAGCAGCCGGGTCGCGAGCCTGCGACCTGGCAGGCGCCGCGGATCGACTTCGGGAGCGCATCGAGCGGACATCGCCGGCCCGGCCGCCGGATTCTGCAGGCGCAGCCGGTCGACTTTGCGGGAGCAACGGGAGGGCTTCGCAGTCGCGGCCGGGGGACCGTGCGGGCCCATCAAGCGGGCATCGCGGGCACAGCCGGCGCACTCCGCAGACGCAGGCGGCGAGGCCCGATCGCCGAGCGGGCCAGGCCGACGAGCCAATGCGCGCTGTACGGGCAACCGGCGGATTCTGCAAGCGCCGCCGGCGGGATCTGCAGGCGCATCGAGCGGACCTTAGACGCCGAGCCGGCGGAATCTGCAGGTACAAGAAAAAACCCCGCTCGATCGCCGCGGGCAATCGAGTCGGGGTCGAAAGAGCGCAAAATAAAGCGACGCGAGGTCCGGCCCGTGTGCCCTTCAGAGTCTTCGGTCCGGCTGCTTGGGCTCCGACGTCTCCGCCGGTAGTCCATCCTCTCCTGGGATCGGCGTCTCGTTCAGAGTTCTCTCCGCCGGCATACCGCCCGCACTGGTTGAGCGGCCCCACTGTGCCGTTGGCCCTTGCCCCGGCTTTGTGGTCTTCTTCCGGCGGAGCCCGCTGGTCACTTTTTATGGCAACCAGTCGGACCCTCTCTTCGAGTTGGCCTCCCTACAGAGTCTCACCCAGCCGTACCTAGCCAGCCGGCCGCAACCGGCGGGCCCCTCTCATGGGCTCTTGCTCCCTTCAGCACTTGAGGAGTCGCAGGTCCACTGCCCGCGGGCTCACCCGCCCGCTACGTTCCGCCTTCAGGGTTTGGTTACCCTCTTGACGGCTTCCTCCCTGCGGCCCCGTGCCGGTCCTGTTTCGTACCGGCAGCGCTCCTGGGATTCACCCTTCGGAGGCTTTTCTCTCCCGAAAGGCATCCATCGTGTTTCCACGCGGATCGACCCGCATACCGTTGAGCTCATGCGGTTATCCCGCCGCCGAAGCGTCGGGCCGGCCCAATGAGCCTCGGTTCCCGGGTTTTCACCCTTCGGGAGCCCCTGACGGCCTCGCGGGGGTTTAGCCCGCGTCAGCCGCCGGAACCTCCCATGGGTTTCGCCCTTCCAGGGTTTTCCGGCAACCGCCTTGGCCGGGACTTCTCCCAGCCTCCTCCCTCGCGCTTCGCAGCTCCCGCAGTCACCCACGAAAGCCACCGGCGCCCCGGAGTCTCGATCGGCGGCCGCTTGGCCCCGCCCTTTGGCAGGCCGGAGCCTGCCGAGGAGCAGAACAACCCTCTTAGGGTTCCTGCACCGGCTCAATCCTGATCATTCGAACGCGAACCGCCCGGGCTATGTGTTCACCTTGTGCCGCGTCGCACATCACTGCCGACCGGCCGACACGCTTTGGGCGACTCCTCGCTCTACCGGAGTTGTCAGGACCGGCTGAGGTGCCGAGCCTTGGCGACCTCGTCGTCGCACACGTACTATATCACGCGATCCAGCCTCGGGCAAATGAAATCGGACCTGATCGGCGATCTCACAGCGCCGCCGTCGTGCCCCTTCCGGGGGGCGTTTTCCTTACTGTCCCTGCGGCCTGAAGTTAGGATTCCATGTCGATTTCGTTGGACTTTCGAAGGTTTTTTTCGATTTGCAGAACTCACAAGCCTGACCACCGGAAGGGGCTTCCGCCGGCGGCTCCCGACGTTGCAGGAAACGCCGTCGGGCATCTCAGGAGGCTGCAGGAGGAGTCGGCACACGATGCCGAGACGGACTTCCGCCAGTCGCTCAGAGGAGGTTTGCCGCCAGCTCGGCCAGCTCGCTGCGTTCGCCCTTCCGCAGTTCGATGTGTGCCGAGATGCCCTGGGCCTTGAACTGGTTGACCAAGTAGGTGAAGCCGTTGCTGTTGGCGTCGACGTAGGGGTTGTCGATCTGATAGGGGTCGCCGGTCAGCACCACCTTGGCCCCCTGGCCCATCCGGGTGATGACCGTCTTGACCTCCAGGGGGGTGAGGTTCTGGGCCTCGTCGATGACCACGAACCGCTTGGAGATGCTCCGCCCGCGGATGTAGGTCAGCGGCTGGATTTCCATCAGCCCGCTGCGCAGCAGCCCGGCACAGTCCGTCTGGCCGCAGATGCTCCCGGCCGAATCCAGCAGGAACTCGACCGCATCGACGATGGGCTTCATCCAGGGATCGAGTTTCTGCTCGATGTCGCCGGGGAGGAAGCCCAGGTCCCGCCCCACGGGGAAGATCGGCCGGCAGACCAGCACATGGCGGTACAGTTTGCGTCGCAGGCTGAGCTGCACGCCGGCGGCGATGGCCAGCAACGTCTTTCCGGTGCCGGCTTTGCCCATCAGCGTCACCAGCCGGATCTGCTCGTCCAGCAGGGCATCGATGGCGAAGTACTGCTCCTTGTTGCGCGGCTTGATTCCGCACAGCCCCTCCCGGGCCTGATGCAGGGCCTGGAAGCTGGACGCATCCGGGCTGACCCGGGCCAGGGCGCTGCCGCGGCCGCCGTTGTCGGTCCGCAAGAGGACGTACTCGTTGGGCGTCAGCGGGCCGTCGGTGACGGCCAGCCGTCCGGATTCCTGGAATTCCTTCATGGCCTCAGGCGTGATGACCTTCTCGAACTGGCCGGTATAGATGTCGGCCAGCAGGACCCGGTCGGATTCATAGTCCTCGGCCCGGATGCCGGCCGCGTCGGCCCGGATGCGGAGATTGATGTCCTTGGTGACCACGATCACGGGGGTGTCCGGATCGGCTTCCTGGACCGCACGGGCGACGCGGAGGATTTCCGTATCGACGTTGCAGGTGGAGCCGGTGAAGACCTGGTCGGGGTCGCAGTAGACGCGCAGTTGCCCCCCGCTGTCCAGATGCACGCCGCTGGCCAGGCTTTCGCCGTTGCGCAGCGAGTCCAGCAGCCGCACGACCGCGCGGGCGTGGTAGCCGCGGTCGGTGCGTTCCTTCTTGAACTGATCGATTTCGCTGATCACGCCGACCGGAATGATGACCGTGTTGTCCGCGAACTGGAAGATCGAGTTCGGGTCGTGGATCAGGATGTTGGCGTCCAGGATGTAGTTCTTGCGCATACGGCCTGAGTATACCACAACCCGCGGGCGGCTCTCACCCGCCGGAGCGTGAGGCGTTCTGCCGGGACGCCGCGGGTTCCGGCGGCAGGGCCGGCCGACGGGGTTCCCGGGGCATCCGGGGCCGCGCCCCCGCGGGCTCCGGACGGCGGGAGATGGACAGGCGACCGGCCGGCGGCCACAATACCGCCCCGGCCGGCTGCGCGGCGTCTGGCGCTTTTTCTCTGCTCTCCACTGGAGTGGATTTCCATCCATGGATGCCCATCCTTCCTCGGCGGACGACCGGGCGGGGCCGGCGATGCTGGCGGCGGTGCTGCTGCTGGCGGCTTCGGGGCTGCTGTTCGAGCTGACCCTGACCCGGATCTTCTCGGCCACGATCTGGTATCACTATGCGTTCGTGGCCATCTCGGTGGCCCTGTTCGGCTGGGGCCTAGGCGGGTTCCTGGTCTACCTCCTGGGCTTTGCCGGTCGTCGCGGGGCATCGATCACCCTGCTGATCGTGCTGGCGCTGCTGACTTCGGCGGCGCTGCCGCTGTTCCCGTTCGGCATCCTGCGGTTTCCGTTCACGCCGGAGCGGTTGAACACCTACTTCCTGCTGAGCCTGTTGCCCTTCCTGGCCGGGGGTGCCGCTCTGAGCCTGGCGTTCGAGGCCCGGGGCCGGGACGCCAACCGGCTGTACTTCGCGGACCTGGTGGGTGCGGCGGCCGGGGTTCTGGCGGTACCCCTGGCGATCAGCCGGCTGGGGGCCGAAACCACGGTGCTGGCCACGGCGGTGCTGCCGGCGGCCGCTGCGTTGCTGCTGGCGGTGTTCGAGACCCGGGGCCGGGCCCGGCTGGCCTGGGCGACGGTGTCGGCGGCGGCGGTGGCCGGGCACGTCGGGCTGACCTCCTGGAACCTGGCCGGCTCGCGGCTGACGGTCCGCGACGCGCCGGAGAAGGCCATGTACAAGCTGCTGGCCGCCCATCCGCAGGCCCGGGTGGTTTCGGACCGGTGGAACGCCTATTCGCGGATCACCGTAGTGGAGGGCTTCGACGATTTTCACCTCGCGCGGCTGTTCATCGACAGCGACGCCGAAACCAGCGTCCTGCCGTGGAACGGCCGGCCGGACACGCCGGGCCATGCCCGGGAGTGGTTCCGGGCGTTCCCTTTCCGGCTGGCCGACCGCCCCGAAGTGATGGTCATCGGCCCGGGCGGGGGCACGGACGTGGTCATGGCCATCGCCTGCGGGAGTCCCCGGGTCACCGCCGTCGAGCTGAACCCGCTGATCGTCGATGCGGTCCGGCGACTGGGCGACCGGGCCGGCAACCTCTACGACCACCCGCAGGTGGAGCTGGTCATGTCGGAGGGCCGCAATTTCGTGGAGCGGACCGACCGGCGGTTCGACCTGATCGTGCTGGGGTTTGTCGATTCCTGGGCTTCCGTGGCCAGCGGCGGGCTCTCGCTGACCGAGAACTACCTTTACACCCGCGAGGCACTGGAGGCCTATTACGACCGCCTGACCGACCGCGGGGCGCTGGTCATCATCCGCTGGCCGGTGGATGTCCCCCGGCTGGCGGCCAACGCCGTGGACTTCCTGTCCGCCCGCGGCCTGGCGATGGAGGACATCGGCCGGCGGATGCTGGCGGTCAGCGCGCGCCGGCCGGCCTCGGAGGAGACCTCCAACGTCGAGACGGTCTTCATGCTGACCCGCTCGCCGCTGGACGAGGCGGCGGTGGAGCGTCTGCTGGCCGGGCACCCGGAAGCCCACGTCATCCACGCTCCGTACCGGGCCGGCGAGCCTCAGTATGCCGACCTGTTTGCCGGGCGGATGAGTTTCGCGGATTACACGCAGATGTTCCCGACCCTGGCCACGCCGGTGAACGACGACCACCCGTTCTACTTCGCGGTCGATAAGCCGCTGGGGATCCCGGACTTCATGGCCCGGCTGCTGGCGCTGCCGGTGGCGGCGGTCCTGGGTTTTGCGCTGCTGCTTCTGGCCGGCGGGCGGATCCTGGGCTTTCCGGCTCCGGCCCCGCGAACGGTGGCCTACTTCGGGGCGCTGGGCGTCGGTTTCATCGTCTGCGAAATCGCCCTTCTGCAGCGGCTGATCCTGCTGCTGGGGCACCCGATCTACACACTGGTGATCATCCTGTTCACGCTGCTGACGACCGGCAGCCTGGGCAGCCTGTTCGCCAGGCGTTTCCCGCCGCAGCGGATCGGCCGGGTGCTGGGCGGGGTGATCCCCGCGGTGATCCTGCTGGTCCTGGCGGGGGCGTTCCTGCTGCCGGCGGCGGTCCGCGCCGCCCTGCCTCTGGAGCTGCCCGTGCGGATCGTGCTGACCGCCGCGATGGTCGCGCCGTTCGGATTCCTGATGGGCATGCCCTTCCCGCTGGGGCTGCGCAGCCAGGCCCTGGAGGCCGGCGGCGCGCCGATCTCCGCTTTGTGGGGCATCAACGGCGTGGCCTCGGTGGTCGGATCGATCGGTGCCGTCGCCCTGGCGGTGGCGTTCGGATTCACCTGGGTGTTCGTCGTCGGGGCGGCCTGTTACGCCCTGGCCTGGCTGACGCGCCCGGGCCCGCGCGGCTGAACCGGCCCGGCCGCCGGCGGGCTGTCCGGCGCCGGTTCGCGCGACAGCGGGCCGGCGGACCGGGACCCGGGCCGAAACGGTGGTCCGAACGGCAGGTGGGTCTGCCCAGGAGAAGCTCGCGTGCTCACGCGCATCCCGCAGAGTCTGATCGCGGCATCCATTCTGGCGGCCGGCTGCGCAACGCCGCCGCAGGAGATGCACCGGGCCCGCTTTCTGCAGTTCTGCGACCTGGCGGTGTCGGAGCTCAACAAGGAGATCACGCCGTTCAGGGACCGCGCCGACGACGATCCCTCGACGCACCATATGCCCTTCTTCGAGGACGCCCACGCGGTCAGGGCCCTGGCCGCGGCCTACGACATGACCGGCCGCAAGGCCTATCTGGACGCCTGCCGGAAGTGGTCGGACCTCATGGTCCGCTACCAGAGCGGCATGATCCCCGCCGGCGCCTACTACATGAACCACTCGCGGGCACCCGGGCAGGACACCGGCCAGTGGAACCTGGCCGACAGCGGCTCGGTGGGCCAGGGCGTGCTGGCCACTGCGGTGCGGTGTTCGGAGCCTGCGGAGCGGGGCAGGTATCTGGCGTCGGTGGAATGGCTGGCGAAGCTGGCGATCGAGAACTACGTCACCCCCTCCGGCGGGATCACCAACGGCTGCTGGCCGGAGCATGACGGGCCGTGGTGGTGCTCCTCGGCCACCTTCGGGACGCTCTCGCTGCTGCTGTACGAGGCCACCGGCAACCCGCAGTACCGCCGGGTCGGCGTCAATGCCATGCGCTGGCTGGCGGCCCGGGATTTCCGCGAGCTGGCCCCGATCACCTTCCAGCAGCGGTCCAGCGGCACGATCTTCTACGTCTTCGACCTCTATGCCACCGGCCTGAGACACTTGGAGCCGGACGACCCGGCCCGGGCCTCGATTCTGCGGCAGTGGGAGGCGGCCCTGTCGTGGATGGCCGCTCACCAGAAGACCCGCGGCGCGGATGTCCCGGACTACACCGTCCGGAACGTGGACATGGCCGGCCTGCCCTGCCTGGTGTACGCCTTCGCCCGGCAGGTGCCGGTGGACGCCGCCCACATCGCCGCCGCCGACGCCGAACTGACCTACATCGGCGACCTGCTGCTGCGCGACGGCCGGCCGAACGTCTCGAAGCTGATGGTCTGGGAGGTCATGACCTGGGGCATGCTGAGCTACGCCGAGCGGCTGGCCCCCGGGGCGATGGCCCGCGGCCTGAGGCCCGGCTGACGGCGACGCCGCCTTGGAGGGCTTCCGGCCGGCGCGGCCCGGGGCGACCGCGACGGCGTCCGGGGGGGTGACGGGCCGGTCCGAGGCGCCGCCGAGGGCGGGCTCAGTCCAGCATGCGGCAACCGAAACCCATCGCCCCGGTCGAGCTGCCCAGCAGGATGGTGGGTTCCCGGCCGGTCCTGGCGGCGTAGGCGGCGCAGGCCTGCTCCAGGGCCTGGACGGCCCCGTCGGTGCGGGCCATCAGCACCGCCAGGCTGCCGCCGCAGCCGCCGGCGGTGGCCTTGGCCCCATAGAGCCCGGCGGAGGGGCCCAGTTCCCGGATCCGGTTGACCAGCGTGTCGGTTTCGATGCTGCCCATTCCGCAGCGCTGGCCGTAGCTCCAGTGGGACGCGTACATCAGCTCGCCGGCCTCGACGAGGGCGTCGCGTTCGCCGGTGCGGCGGGCCCGGGCGAGCCGTTCCATGAAGCGGTGGGTGCGGTCGTTCTCGTAGATGTGGTGTTCGGTCCGGGAACGGACCTTGTAGATCCGGCCGCGGTCGATCAGGGCGGCCAGCTCCTCGTCGGCACCGTAGCGGTCGAGGAAATCCGCGCCGCGGATCTTGACCGGCAGCTCGTTGCGGAAGCGGCGGACATACTCGCTGGGGGCGATGTTGGCCAGATACCCGCCGGTGGGGTCGCCGACCTCGCCGGAGGCCTGGAGCAGCCGCTCGACGATGTGTCGGCCCATCATCGAGGAAACGTGGTTGTCGGCGTAGCGCTGGGCGTAGATCGGCAGGCGCACGCCGACATCCACGGCGGCCAGGGTCACGTCGCGCGGAAGGGGCATGGGGCCCAGGACGTCGTCGGGCTGGCAGCGGATCTGCAGCAGGGCGTCGGCCTCGCCGTGGAGGCAGGTCACGTCGTCGACCAGGCCCGGATGGGTGTCCACGACCTCCGCGGCGGCCCGGCAGGCGCGGAGCAGTGCGGTCGGGGTCACCTCCACCTCGAACAGGCCGGCCACGGCCCTGGCCACGGCCACCTTGATGGCGGCCGACGAGGCCAGTCCGGCGCGCACCGGGATGTCGGACTTGAGGATCAGCGTCAGGCCGCCTCCGAGGTGGGGCACGTCGCCCGACTCGAGCAGGGCCAGCATGACGCCGGCGGCGTGGCGGACCCAGGGGGTGGCCGAGAAGCGGGCGGCCAGGTCCGCGCCGGTGATCAGCTGTCCGTCGGACCGGTAGAGCAGGCTCAGCGGCCAGACGCAGCGGGTGGCTCCCTCGGAGCCATCGAAGTCCACCGTCTCGATGAGCACCTGCTGATCGTCGCGGCGGCCGACCGCGACGAGGGCGGCGCGTTCCAGGGGCATCTGCAGGGCCAGGGCCCCGCTGTAGTCGGCCATGCCGCCCATGCAGTCCAGCCGCCCCGGGGCCCGGGTCAGCAGCCTCGGCCGGGGCTGGTCGGCGGGCCAGCGGCCCTCGCAGCAGGCCAGAAACCTCTCGATTCCAGTCGCCACACCGCTGTCGGTTCCAATGACGCTCACGTTGTCCTCTCGTCCGGCGGGCGGCCCGGGGGGCCGTCACCTGCGAAAGCCGCGATCGGGGCCGCCTACGGCGCCTCGCACACCTGGCGAAGCACGCTCTCCTCGACGTAGATGGGCGTATCCGTCCCCGCGCCGAGGGCAATCGCGTCTGAGGGGCGGGAATCGACCTCCACCAGCTCGCCGTTGTGCCGGATCACCAGCTTCGCGAAGAAGGTGTGATCCCGCAGGTCGTGAATGACGATCTTCTCCAGTTCGCCGTTGAGGTCGTGAATCACGTTGGCCAGCAGTTCATGCGTCAGCGGCCGGGCGGTGGCATAGCCCTTCACCCGTCGATCGATGGCGTAGACCTCGGGCAGGCCGATGACGATGGGGAAGAACCGCTCGCCGTCGCGCTCTTTCAGGACGATAAACTGCTCCTGGCTCGTCTCGTTGATGACGATCCGCGCCAGGTCCATCCGGACTTCCATGCACGCACCCTGCTGTCAGCCAGCCCGGACTTGAGCCTAACCGGGCCGGCGGCAGGGTGTCAAGGCGATTTGCGCGGCCGTCCGGCCCGGCCGGACGCGTTCGCCGGCTACGGCAGAACAAGAACTTGCGCACAGCGGGGCAGTCCCGACGATGTCCCCGGAGCGGCGGTCCGGCCGCCAGCCGTCGCCGCCGGCCCGGATCACCGGCGACCGGCTCTGGCGCCGCCGGCGGGGGCCCCGCCCGGCCGCCGGTCGGCAGGCTTGGCGGGGCGATGCGGGCGGAAGTTTCTACACACGTCGAACGATGCCCGCCGGGCGGTCCGGGCACCAGGTGCGTTCCCGCGCATCCCCGGGCCGCGGCGGTCCGCAGGTCAGATGATCTCCAGGGCATCCCGGTCCGGCAGCGGCGGAAACGGCACGGTCGGCAGGGCCTGGTACCAGAAGGCCACCGAGGCGATGTCGTCCTGCAGGGGCAGGTAGCGCTGCCCGCTGCGCCAGCCGAGGGCCTGCATGGTCACGCGCAGATCCTGCTCGAACCGCACGGGGTCCATGATATGCCAGCGGTACAGTCCGAAGCGGGTCTGCGACTCGTAGCAGCCGTCGGGGCGGATGACCTGCGGCATGCCGGCATAGGCGGTGGTGTACTCCTGGTACTGCAGCCCCTTGCCCGCGGCGGGATCCCCGACGCCGCGCTGGACCAGGAAGCAGTAGGAGCCGCAGAAATAGTCCTCGGTGCCCGTGCCGCAGATGGTCGGCCACGGGTCGTCGCCGTCGATGAAGAACTTGATCTCGCCCTCGCCCCACCACCCGGTGTTGTTGGAGCCCCAGGCCATGTACGTGCCGACGTAATGCCCCGGACCGCGCACGCCGTCGAGAATCGTGTAGTCCGTCTTGTAGGGCAGCGGGTTGACGCGACGGAAGCGGGCGTGGAAATACGCACAGTCGCCGGGGACGTCGGTCAGCGTGTAGTTGATCTGGTAGAACAGGGTCATGGCCTCGTCGGCGAGGTTGGTCACGGTCATCCGGCAGCGCCGGCGGAAGGGCATCTCCCAGTAGCAGTTGAAGGCGCTGCCGGGGTTCACGCAGACCGCCAGCGAGTTGACGTGCGCGTACCGGCCCCACCCGCAGGCGAAGAAATCGCCGACCGGGCACTCCACCGACGGATGCTCCTGGTCGTCCCAGTAGATCCGCAGGATCGTGAACCGCCACGGACCGGTGGGCGTCATCCAGATCTGCTGGATCGCTCCGGGGCCGGCGATGTCGGCGATGGTCCGGCACTCGCCCGGGGCGATCTCGATGGCCGGCGAAATCTTCCACCCGCGGCCCAGGTCGCGCGCCGCCCTGGCTCCCAGGCCGTCGGTGGCCATGCCCCCCCGGCCTTTTTCGCCGGTGGGGTTCTCGGCGCTCAGCGAGCGCGTCCGGGCCTTCGACAGGCGGGAGAGATTGCCCAGATGCATCCCCAGTCCGTCAAATCCGCTCATGATTCGCTCCATGTCGGGACCGCCGCCCACTCCAGGAGCGCGATCCGGATGCCCCGCAGATCCGGCACGGGGGCCGCCAGGTCCGGCCGCCGGCCGGCACCGCCGGCAGCGACCACAGCAGGCGTGCAGCCGGGAGCATGCCGGCAGCCTCCTCTCAGGCGTTCAGGGCCGGCAGCGTCACCGGCAGCACGCGCCGGATCGGCGGGCAGCGGCCTTCGAGATCCTTCTGCACCGCCATCGGCATCGGGGCGTCGAGCTTGAGGACCATCAGCGCGCTGCGGTCGCGCCGCGAGAGCATCATGTCCGCGACGTTGATCCGCCGGTCGCCGAACACCGTGCCCACCAGCCCGATCACCCCCGGCTGGTCGTCGTTGAAGATCATGACCATCTCGCCCTCCGGCACCAGGTTCATCTGGTAGCCGTTGACCGCCATGATCCGCGGCCGGCCGTCGAGGAAGACCTCGCCCACGACCTCGTGCTCGCCCTCGCGGGTCTTCATCCGCACGGTCACGCTGTCGGTGATGGCGCTGACGGTCATGTCCGCGCTCTGCTCCACGCGGATGCCGCGCTCCCGGGCGAAGGCGTCGACGTTGATCACGTTCACCCGGGTGTTGAAGTGCGGCCCGAGCACCGCGGCCAGCACCTGCTTCTGGAAGGCTCCCACCAGCGGGGCCAGCGACTCGCCGTGGGTGGTGACGTGCACTTCCTCGATGACGCCCGTCCCCAGCCGCGACAGGATGGTGCCCATCCGCGCGGCCAGGTCGAGATAGGCCTTCTGCCGGTCGCTGAGCTGTCCCGGCAGGCCGCTGACGTTCACCGCCCAGCGGATCTCGCCCTTGAGCAGGTATTTCAGCAGGATATCGACCGCGTCCAGCGTCACGGCCAGCTGGGCTTCCTCCGTGGAGGCGCCCAGATGCGGGGCGAGCACGGTGTTGGGAGCGGTCAGCAGCGGGTTGTCGGCGGCCGGAGGCTCGGTCGAGTAGACGTCCACGGCGGCCGCCGCGACCTTGCCGCTGCGGAGGGCCTCGGCCAGGTCGGCCTCGTTGATCACCCCCCCGCGCGAGCTGTTGACGATGCGGACGCCGTCCTTCATCCCGGCGATGGTGGCCTTGCAGACCATGCCCCGGGTTTCATCGGTGAGCTTGACGTGAAAGGTCAGGTAGTCCGCCTGGGCGAACACCTCCGCGGCCGAGTCGGCCATGGCCACCTGGCCGTCCAGGGCGGTCTTGCTGGAGTAGAACGGGTCGTAGGCCACCACCTTCATGTCGAAGGCCAGCGCCCGCCGGGCCACCGCCGATCCCACCCGCCCCAGACCGATCACGCCCAGGGTCTTGCCGGCCAGCTGCGTGCCGACGAACTCCTTGCGGTTCCACTGCCCGGCGCGGACGTGGGCGTCGGCCCGCGGCACGTGCCGGGACATGGCCAGCATCAGGGCCATGGTCTGTTCGGCGGTGCTGATGGTGTTGGCGTCGGGGGTGTTCATCACCAGGACGCCCGCCCGGGTCGCCGCCGGGACGTCGATGTTGTCCACGCCGACGCCGGCCCGGGCGATGGCCTTCAGCCGTCCGGGGGAGGCCAGCACCCTGGCCGTGACCTTGACGCCCGACCGGACGATCAGGCCGTCATACTCGCCCACCGCGGCCGCCAGCTCGTCCTCGCTCAGGCCGGTCTTGACGTCATAGCTGACGCCGCCGACCTCCTCGATCATCT
>Ga0129299_1002196_pt1 | contig 12979 bp, 8 predicted proteins | sample ConPoolayeCmetaG_FD_94477 | JGI IMG/M metagenome (GOLD analysis project Ga0129299, IMG submission 94477) | Hot spring microbial mat communities from California, USA to study Microbial Dark Matter (Phase II) - Cone Pool mat layer C metaG ... | reverse complement strand
GCAGTGATCCGGCGGTCCGAACACATTCACCCGCGTCCCAAGTCCCGAGCCCAGGTCCGGGCCCTGGAATCGCGAGGGGACGGGGTAAAGGGACGGGCCGGGGACCAGGCACGGGCCGCGGATGGGGAAAAGGCATGGGGCGAGGGCGGCGGAGGAGTGCCGACCGTTAGCATTTCTGAACCGAAGATTAAGCTGCGACGCTTCGTCCAATTCAAAGGCGCAGCCATGAGCCGTTACGTCTTCGGCCCAGTACCGTCGCGGCGTTTGGGGCGATCCCTGGGGGTCGATCTCGTGCCGCTGAAGACGTGCAGTTACGATTGCATCTACTGCCAACTCGGACGCACGACCTGCAAGACGGTGGAAAGGAAGGAGTGGGTGCCCCTGGATGCAGTCGTCGCCGAGGTCCGGCGGAAACTCGCCGCCCGGCCGGACTACATCACGCTAGCCGGCTCCGGCGAGCCGACCCTCTTTTCGCGCGTCGATCAACTCATCGACCGCATCAAAGCCATCACCGATATCCCGGTGGCCGTACTCACCAACGGCTCGCTGCTGTGGCAGGAAGAGGTGCGAAGGCAAGTTGCCCATGCCGATCTGGTCATCCCATCGCTGGATGCCGGCGGAGAGGAGTTGTTCCACCTAGTCAACCGGCCCCACGAGGGACTATCGTTCCGGAAGTTGCTGGCGGGGCTGATCGCCTTCCGGCGCACGTTTCGCCGCCAATACTGGCTGGAGGTGTTCGTCTTGAGTGCGTACACCGTGTTTGACGAGGAGTTGAACGCCTTGCGCAAGTGCATTGAGCTGATCGAGCCGGACCGAGTGCAGTTGAACACCGTGACGCGGCCGCCGGCGGAACCGTACGCAATCGGCCTCTCGCCCCAGCGCATGGCCGAGATCGCCAGGCGGTTCGATCCGCCCGCCGAAGTCATCGCCGAGTACCGCGCCGGCCCTGACGCGGCTGAGTCGCCTGCCGGCTGCGATGAAATCCTCGACTTGCTTCGGCGACGCCCGTGCACGACCGCGGATATCGCCGACGGCTTGGGGATGCACCGGAACGAGGTGCTCAAGTGCCTCGACCGACTCGTTTCCAAGGAACTAGTAGCATCGGAGCGCGTCGAGAACGCTCTCTATTACAGGGCCGCCAGGGGGGCTGAAGGCTTCGCCCCACGGGACGCTTGAGCTGCCGCCGAGTCTGGCGGCTTTTCGGCAGCAGCCCCGTTTTCCGCGGTGGAGCCACCCTGCGGTTTGGCAATCCAGGTGGTGCATGAAAGGAAAAGTAACAATCACCGTGCTTGCCGACAACACGGCATCCGGCCCAGGGCTGCTGGGCGAGCACGGCATTGCCTTTTGGGTCAACGTCGATTCTTTCCGCGTCCTCTTCGATACCGGCCAGGGGCTCGTTCTGGCCAACAATGCCTACAAGCTCGGTTTGCCGCTCTACGAGGCCGACGCGATCGTCCTGAGCCACGGACACTACGACCACACGGGTGGGCTGGCCGAGGCGTTGAAAACGAATCGACTTGCGACGGTCTATGCCCATCCGGCAGCCTTTGCACCGAAATACGCCCGTAGGTCTGACGGCTCTGCGCGGGCGATCGGACTGCCTCCCACCGCGGAAACCGCCATTCGGTCGCTGCACAACCGCCTGGTCTATGCCGATCGACCGACCTCAGTCGCCAATCGCCTTACGGCCACCGGCCAGGTGCCCAGGCTGACGGATTTCGAGGACACCGGCGGACCGTTTTTCCTGGACCAGGCTTGCACCAGGCCGGACCCGTTGGAAGACGACCAGTCGATCTTCCTCGATACCGCGGAAGGAACAATCGTGCTGCTGGGTTGCGCGCACTCGGGCATAATCAACACGCTGCGATACGTCCGCCATTTGACCGGCGACCGTCCTATTCGGGCCGTGATCGGAGGGATGCACCTCGGCGATGCTTCCCCAAAGCGGATCGAGCGAACCATCGAAGAAATCCAGCAACTCAAAGTCCAGCAGCTAGCGCCTGGGCACTGCACGGGTATGCCCGCCACCGTCGCGCTCTGGACTGCCTTGCCCTCCATCTGTACCGTCTGCCACGCAGGCAAGACATTTCAGTTCGAAATGACGTGAGCAGGAACGGTCCCTTATTTACATAATTGCCGCAGAGCGTCACCTTCGTCGCCGAAGGATCGGTTCTTCTGGCATAAGAGTAAGAGACCAGTCGCGCGGGCATGTCTTGCTGGAGTGCTTCTTACCGCTGGGGCGGGCATCTATGGGCAGAAAAAGGGCATCGCCATCGGTTACGTGGTAAGTAACCCTAACCGCGGAGGCGATGTTATACTTCGCGCGGGCCAAAGTGAGGCGTTTTTGTTCACGAAAATGGACCTTTCTCGTTCGCGCACCGCATAAGAACCCATCCCAGAACCGGCTCCCCTCGATCCTGAATTGGGCTGGCGCGCTTGAGCAATGGTTTTGACGGATTAACCGAGGCTTTGCCTCGGGGTAATTCAGCTTTGGCCCTTGCTGGTGCGATCGCCATTAACTGGCTAAACTTCCGAAGAAACTTTCACATGCTTTGCGCCCGTTTGTGATGCCATGAAGCCACTTGTCGAACTGGCTGCGCTATTTGCGAAACTGGGCACCATCGGCTTTGGCGGGCCGGCCGCCCACATGGCCATGATGGATCGCGAAATCGTCCAGCGCCGCGCCTGGCTTTCGCGCGAGCAGTTCTTGGACCTGCTGGGCGTAACCCACCTGATTCCCGGGCCCAATTCGACGGAGATGGCGATTCACGTAGGCTACCGGCGGGGGGGCTTTGCGGGTCTGGTTGTAGCCGGCATAGCGTTTATCCTGCCGGCAGTGCTGATCACCTACGTTTTTGCGTGGATCTATACAGCCTATGGCTCCCTGCCCCAGGTCCAGCCCCTGCTGCGAGGAATCAACCCCTGCGTGCTGGCCATCATCCTTGTGGCGCTGCGCGATTTTGGCAGCGCGGCGATGAAGAGTTGGCCGCTTTGGGTGGTGGGAGTCGGCGTGGCTGCCGCCGCAGTGGCTGGATATGACGCCGTGTTGACGCTGCTGGCAGGGACTCTGCTCGGCGCTGTCCTTTTGTGTTGGTCTTCAGGCAGAAAAGCTGCCCGGCAAGAACAGCCCACCAGCGCCGGCTGTCTGCTTCCGCTGGCTGGCTGGCCGCTCACGTCGTCGCTAGCTGGAGCGACCCCAGCGGCGAGCGCTGGCGCTGCGGCCGGCGCCGGTTCGGCTGCGGTTGGGCTGTGGCCCGTCTTCTTGATTTTTCTCAAAGTCGGCGCCGTGCTCTATGGCGGCGGCTATGTACTTATCGCTTACCTCGAAGGGGATCTGGTCCGCCACTTCGGCTGGCTTACGGAGAAACAGCTTCTGGACGCCATTGCCGTGGGGCAGTTTACGCCGGGCCCGATCCTCTCGACGGCCACGTTCGTGGGCTATCTTCTGGCCGGGACGGCCGGCGCAGCAGTGGCGACCGCCGGCGTGTTTTTGCCCTCATTTCTCTTCGTCGTGGCGGTCAACCCGCTTGTGCCTCGGCTGCGCGCCTCGCGTCGGGCAGGGCTGTTCCTTGACGCGGTGAATGCGGCGTCTGTGGGCCTTATGGCTGGCGTCACGCTCGTCCTCGCCCGCAGTACCCTAGTCGATCGCCCAAGCTGGCTGCTGTTCGCCGCCGCCACATTGGTGGCCTTGCTCTGGAAGCCCACCCCAGCCTGGCTGGTCCTGGGCGGAGCAGTGGCCGGATGGGTGCTGTATGGCCTCCCGGTTGCCGCAGCTCCACCATAGACGGACGCTTCGGACCAGCCTGGACGCCGCTAACCGACGGCGGTAGACTCTTCGTTGTCCAATCGGTTTTCGCCAGTACCAATCGGCAAGCTTGCTCGTCGTCGAGGAGCCCTGGGATGAAAAAAGTCGAAGCGATCATCAGGCACTTCAAACTCGAAGACGTCAAGAGCGCATTGACCGAACAGGGGGTTCGGGGAATGACCGTGACCGAGGTGCGCGGCTTCGGCCGCCAGAAGGGTCATACGGAAATGTACCGCGGCACGGAGTACACGGTCGACTTCGTCCCCAAGATTAAGATCGAAGTGGTGGTCGCCGACGGGGATCTGGAAGGCGTGCTGGACGCTATTGTGCGGGCTGGCCAGACGGGCCAGGTAGGCGACGGGAAGATCTTTGTCACCGATCTGGTTCAGGCGGTCCGTATCCGCACTGGAGAGACCAACGAGCACGCGCTGTAAAAGCCCACGCCGGCCAGCCAGGAAGTCGTATACTTCACATGGCCGTAAACCACGTTGGCATGTGGCCGTCTCGGCCGCGACATAGAGGGTGTCCAACATGCAAATTGCTTGGGTTGGGTCGCGTTACTCGGTCGCGCGCGGTCATTTGCGCGGGACCACCAAACAGGCTCGGTTGGGGATCGCGGATCCTGGGCATTTCAATTGTGGCTGATGACGCTTGACTCGCCTCTCATGTCCCGGCTTCGACCGAACGTGGTCGCCGCCAAAACGCGGCTGGTCCAGGGGCTCGACGAGCTGCGGGGGCGTCATCAAACGAGCTGTGGAGGCGGGGAATTGTGCGCGGCGATAGCCGCACTGCGAGACGAGGTCCTTTTGGATCTGCTGGCCGGCGCGCTGGAAAGTCTCGATTCCCGCCGTCAGCAGGCATTGCAGAGCCAGATCGCCCTGGTCGCCCACGGCGGTTACGGTCGGCGCGAGGTGGCACCCTTTTCCGACGTAGACCTGATGATCCTCCGCGAGGCGAAGGCAGAGGACGTCGGCCCGCTGGCCGAAAGGTTTTTCCGCGACGTGTTCGACGTCGGCCTGACGCTGGGGCACAGCGTGCGCACCCCGCAGGAGGCTTGCCAACTGTCCGGCGAAAACCCGCTCATCTGCACCTCGCTCATCGAGTCCCGCCTGTTGGCCGGAAGCCGGACGCTTTTCGACGGATTCCGCCGCCGGTTCGCCAGCCTGGTCCGCCGGCGCGCGGCGGCGTTGCTGTCGGCCATGGAAAAAGCACGCATAGAAGAGCGCCTGAAGTTTGGCGAGACCGCCTACCTCCTGGAGCCAAACCTCAAGCGATCGCAGGGCGGTCTGCGCGACATCCATTTCGTGCGCTGGATCGGCTGGGCGCGCTACGGCACGGCCGAACCCGAACAGCTCCGTGCGCTGGGCGTCCTCTCCGAGCAAGACCTTCTGGCGATCCAGCGTGCCAGGGAATTCCTGCTTTGGCTGCGCAACGAGATGCATTTTCACAGAAGCAAGCCGGGCGACGTGCTGGATCGGGCTGAACAGGTCCGGCTGGCCGAACGGCTCGGCTACAAGCCCAGCGCAGGCATGTTGCCCGTCGAGCAATTCATGCGCGACTACTTCCGCCACACCGGGCAGGTCACTCACGTGGTCGAGAGATTCCTGGCCAAGGCCAGGTCGGGCGGGCCCTGGAGACGGCTGGCCGCTGCACTGCTGAGCAGGCGCATCGAGGGCGGCTTCCGTGTGGGACCGATGCAGGTCATCGCCGTCAAAGAGGGCCGCGCCCGGCTGACCCACGACTTGACAGCCGTGCTCCAACTGCTTGACCTGGCCAACCTCCACGAGAAGCCAATAGAGCCGGACACTTGGGAACTCGTGCGCCAGCACGCGCCGCGATTGCCGCAGGATATCCCGCCCGCAGCCTGCCGGCTCTTCTGCTCTCTCCTGAAGCATCCAGCAGGATTAGGCGACGCCCTGCGCAGGCTTCACGAGGTTGGACTGCTGGAGCGGTTCATTCCGGCCTTTGCGCACGCGCGAGGGCTGCTCCAGTTCAACCAGTACCACAAATACACGGTTGACGAGCACTGCTTGCGGGTGGTCGATCGCGCCACAGAGTTCATGTACGACCGTGGGCCTCTGGGAAACGTCTACCGCAGCATCGCCGACAAACACGTCCTCCACTTGGCGCTACTGATTCACGACCTGGGGAAAGGTTACCCCAAGGAGCATTGCGAGGTGGCCGGCGACATTGCCGAGGATGTGGCGTGCCGGTTGGAACTCTCCTCTGAGGAGGCCGACAGCCTGGCGTTCCTAGTGCGCCGCCACCTGCTGATGAACCACCTGGCCTTGCGCCGGGATACCAGCGACGAACAACTGATCGTGCGCTTCGCCGCCGAGGTCGGCTCGCCGGAACTGCTGCGCAAACTCTACGTGTTCACCGCGGCCGACCTGGGGGCCGTCGGTCCGAATGTGTGGACAAGTTGGAAACAGGAGATCATCACCGACCTTTACGACCGAGCGATGCAGCACTTGGCAGGTGAAAGCCCGGGCCTGGACTACGCGGAGCACCTCCAGCGGCGGCGCGAGGCCGTGCTGGCGTGGCTCGGCCCGCACCAACACCATCCCTGGTTCCTTCGCCAGGTCGCGTCCTTGCCGAGTCCGTACCTTTGCGGCACGGAGGCGCAGCAGATTGCGGCCGATTTGCGTTTGCTGCACCATCTGCGGCCCGGTGAAGTCGTCGCCCGGTCCCGCTACCTGCCCGAAACCCAGACTGTCCAGTCCACCGTGGCCACTTCGGAGGACGTCACGCCGGGCATATTCCACAAGCTCACCGGAGCCTTGACCAGCCTGGGCCTCCAGATACTATCCGCCCAGATCAACACGCTGGCCGACCGCCTCGTGCTGGACCGTTTCGTGCTCCAGGATTCAGACTACGTGGGCCAACCACCGCAAGAGCGGCTCGAGCAAGTGGATCGGGCGTTGGTCGAGTCGCTTCGTGTTTCGGGCGTGCCCACCTTCCGTTGCACCTGGCGCGTGGGCGCACATCGCCAACCACGCGTCCCTCCCATGCCCACCCGCGCTCTGGTAGACGTCACTACCTCCGAGCAGTTCACCATCCTGGACGTGTTTACTCACGATCGGCGCGGGCTGCTGTACGCAATCACGCGCACGCTTTTCGAGCTGGGGCTTTCGGTGTGGCGAGCGAAGATCGGCACCTACCTGGACCAGGTGGTCGACGTCTTCTACCTCACCGACCAGGACGGCCACAAGGTCACCGATCCGGCTCGCATCAACGAACTCCGCCTGCGCGTGCTGGACGTCATCGAGTCGATGGAGAAAGACTGAAAAGAGAGGTCGATGCTCCCATGCGCTTGATTCCATTGGTACCTACACATCTTGAAGTCTGCTATTATTAGGCGGCAAAGGATTGCACTCCCTCAAGTGCAACTGAGGCTTGATGGACGTTATGTTAGGTTACTCAAACCGCAGACGTGGTGGCCGAGCGGAGAATCAAGCCTCCCTGCCGCATTGACGGGGCACCAGCGTGCCCGCCCAAGGTTTGCGGTGGCGTTTCGGGATACGTTGATTGCCTCAACGCGATCCAGAACCCCAGGCAAAAAGAGCACGCCGAAATGCTGGAAGCAAGAATGGGTCGGCGGCAAATCCGATCCGGAGGCATTCGACGCAGACAAGGTGAACAGACACTTGAGATAATGACAGTCGGTCATGCACATGCAAACCATCCTGAACGACTGGAAGCAAAACGCTCCCCGGCACCAGGAGCGCAACTTCGCCTTCCTTCACAGGCTGAAGATGCGTGACGACCGCGTGGTGGATCGGGCCGCGCGGCAACTGCACGAGGAAGCGTTCTCCATCATCGACTGCACGCAATGTGCCAACTGCTGCAAGACCGTTTCGCCGCTGTTCCGCAAGGACGACGTTCAACGCATCGCAAAACACTTGAAAATGGCGGCCCATGACTTCAGGGCGCAATACCTGCAAGCCGACGAGGAAGGCGATCTCTACTTGAAAAGATTGCCTTGCCCCTTCCTAGGCGAGGACAACCGTTGCAGAATCTACGAGGTGCGTCCCCGGAACTGTGCCGAGTATCCCCACACGCAGAAGAAAGGCTTTTCCAACCGGACTTACGTTCATGCGGCGAACACTCTTGCCTGCCCGGCCGTGTTCTACATTGTCGAACAGATGAGGGCGAGACGCCCAGGTCGGTAATCACATGAAGCTGTCGCACGAAAGGCGCCGTCTTTTCTATAAGCTCCATCCGGCGCTGATGTTGTGCGCCAACTGGAAGCTGTAGACCCGTCCCAACTAGCCCGCCGATCCAGCGGAGTTATGCGCCCTGGAGCCCGAGAAACGGCTCCAAGTGCGGGACGTTTTATGCCAAATCAGACCAGATCGATAGATCAGTTCGTGACCGATAACCTCTTCCGCCTTGCTCCTGAGTAGTTGGCGATCGTCCTGGCTGGAAGCAGGCCGTCGTCGGCAGCTTCCACATCTTCCGCTACCTCAAAGGGTACACCATCTTCCTCAACAGCGAGAAGGTGCCCAAGGCTTACGGCGGCTTGCCGCGTGCGATTGCCCGAGAGGAAGCGCGCCAAATCATCGAGTCTACTGAGTATTATGCATTGCCGTGTCCGTTCTGCGGCAAAGAAGTACTTGCGCCTGATGACAGATCATGCGCAGGCGGCAGGAAGCGTCTTGGGAAGTGGCTGAACCTGCGGCCGCCTACGTAATGCCCGAACGGCTCCGACCGGGGATCCCTGAAGGCCGAAGCCTGGAAGGCCGTAAACCTTTGCAGCACGTTTAAGAGGATTGTCAAGCGGGCTGGCTCGACACCCTAGCCGAGATTGTTCCAAAACCTGCGCTCAAGCCGGGAAACCGAATTGGTGGAACAATTCCCACTTCACGTAGTAAGCCGGTGGCTTGGTAATACACCCAAGGTTGCCGACAAGCAGTACCTACAAGTCACCGACGAACACTACGCCAACGCGCTGGTTTGTGAACACCCGTACAGCACGGAAAAAGCAGCACAAAATCTGGCACAGCAAACAGCGGAGTGGCACAGTATTTTGCGGAAATTACCTAAACCGCCTAGTCCGCAATGCGTTTCGTTGCAACACCTTACAACGCAATTCTGCTCTATACACCCCCAAAGGCTGGGGAACTAGGATTCGAACCTAGACTAACTGATCCAGAGTCAGTTGTGCTGCCGTTACACTATTCCCCAGTGTTAAAGCTCGACTCTAGCGTTTTTGCCTTTTTTATGTCCTCTCCGCCTGGCAGAGCGGCAAGGATTGAGCGTTTGCGAGACTGCGCAAATCAGGCAAGTTGTTTCTGTCCTGAATAGCCTTCACCCTAATACTGTCCCAGATAGAGAGGGGGATTCTGCAAAACTTCAGTTAGAGAAAACATTCGGCTCGCCCGTGTTGTTCCTATCCCAACGCCTTATACGGTTATCGTTTACGGAATAGCGGTCTATAGACAGTTTCATACCCCTTTCTAAGGGAAGCGGCTGCACGGTTATTGGCATGGTCCTTTACGAAGGATGAAGGCTGCCAATGCTTCCGCGTGCCCCCAACCCGAGGTGGGTCTCAAACCACGTCTCGAAACGCAAAGTACTCAACGCGCTTGGTGCCACTCGGGCTTTGCTTAACGTATAAGCCGCGTGGCACGTTACGTCAAGGGGCTCGTTGCCCGAGTCGTCCCCGCGGGAGTCCCTGCGGGCGCAAGTTGCGGCTATTTGACCTTGAAGGCTCGGGCGTTTCTTGGCACACTCCGGCCGTGCTGATCGGGTGTGGACGGGTGCTCTTTCCCAGCGGGCGTCTTTCCAAATAACGCGCCAATGCGTCAGATTGGCCTGGCAGGACCACTGCTGCTGACCGTCTTAGGCTGCGCCGGGGTATTGCCGTCCCCTTATGCGGGTTCTCAGCAGCCGGCAGGGGCTTTCTATGCCAATCCGGCATTCTTGGCCACAGCCAACTACGAATGCGTGTGGGAGCACGTGGTAGACGTGGTGGACGACTACTTTCCGATCCAGCGCGAAGAGCCAGTCCGGCTGGTCGGCAATGTGATTACCGAAGGACGTTTGGAAAGCTTCCCTGCCGTTGGCGCAACCATCTTCGAGCCTTGGCAAAAGGACTCGGCTGGCGCGTATGAGAGACTGGAAAGCACTCTGCAATCGATTCGTCGGCGGGCGGTTGTGCGGGTGGTGCCATCTGAGCGAGGATTTTGGGTCGATCTGGCCGTATTCAAGGAGCTGGAGGACGTGGCAGCGCCATACGCAGGCACGGCCGGCAGCGCGACATTCTATCACGATGGTTCGCTCACCCGGGTAGTCAATCCGGTCTTCGAGCAAGAGATAAACGAGGGCTGGACCCCGCTCGGCCGCGACACGGCCTTGGAGCAGCGCATGCTCCAGGAGTTGCTGGCGCGGTTCACCCCCGCCGGAACCCCGGTTACACGCGAGAAGAACGCGCCGTCTCTTCTCAGAGGCTTATGATCGCGTGCGGATCCGGCCGGAGATCTCGCTGAGACATTCCTCTTTCTTGACCCGCCACTGGCGCAAGGTGTCCCGGTCGCGGATGGTCACGGTCCCATCGGCCAGTGTCTGGCCATCGACGGTGATGCAGAACGGGGTGCCTATTTCGTCCTGTCGGCGGTAGCGCCGGCCGATAGCCCCTTTCTCGTCATAGAACACGTTGAGGTGTGGTTTCAACTGGGAGTAGATTTCCCGGGCGATCTCGGGCATCCCGTCTTTCTTGACCAGAGGAAACACAGCGGCCTTGATCGGTGCCAGGCGGGGGTGGAGTCTGAGGAACAGCCGCGGAGTCGGTTTTCCGTGCTCGTCGGGCACGAGGTCCTCGGTGTAAGCCTCGCAAAGAAAGGCGAGTGCCGCCCGGTCCGCCCCTGCCGAAGGCTCGATTACGTGTGGAACGTACCGCTCCTTGGTCTCGTCGTCGAAGTAGGCCAGGTCCTTGCCGCTGCCGCGGTGTTTGGGCCTTCCGGTCTCGTCGGTCTCGACAACGAAATGGTCGCCCTGCCGGACGAGTTTACCTTCCATGTGGCTGCGCAGATCGAAGTCGCCGCGGTGGGCGACGCCTTCCAGCTCGCCGAACTCGCCGGGCGTCAAGAAGGGGAACGCGTACTCGATGTCGGCCGTGCCGCATGAGTAGTGGCTGAGTTCTTCGGGGGAGTGATCGCGGAGGCGGAGGCGCTCGCTCGACAGCCCCAGCTCCACGTACCACTGATACCGCCGATCCCGCCAGTATCGGTACCAGGCGGCCGACTGGCTGGGATGGCAGAAGAACTCGATCTCCATCTGCTCGAACTCGCGGGAGCGGAAGGTGAAATTGCGCGGGGTGATTTCGTTGCGGAAGCTCTTGCCGATCTGCGCGATGCCGAAGGGAATCCGCACCCTGGTGCTGTCTGTGACGTTCTTGAAGTTGACGAAGATGCCCTGAGCAGTCTCCGGGCGCAAGAAGGTCCGGCTGCTTTCGTCGCGCACTGCGCCGGTGTGAGTCTCGAACATCAAGTTGAACTCGCGCGGCTCGGTCAGATCACCGCCGCAGTCGGGGCAGGGGGTCTGCAACCCGGGGGCGCCGGCCTCCTCGGTCGCCAGGAATCGCAGCAGTTCCGGCAGAGACATGCCCTGGCCGGTCAGGTCGGCCAGCCGGCTCAAGAGCGCCGGCTGCATCGACTCGGCTTTGCGCACCAGCGCCAGCCCTGGGGCCAGCTTCCTGCCCTTCGACTTGGCCCAGCGAAGCAACCCCTCGGCGTCGGCTTTGAGCAGCCGACCCTCCGGTCCGATCTCCAAAGTACTGGCGAGCGACTGCACCCACTGCGCCTCTTTGAGCATGTCGAAGACCTGGTCGGCGCGGAACAGGCGTTTGCACTGGCGGCACGTCTGCATCATGTCGTGGAACAGGTCGTAGTGGCCAGAGCACTTCCACACCTGCGGGTGCATGATGATCGTGGCGTCGATGCCCACCATCTGATACGCCGAAGGTGCACCCGGGGGAACCACCAGTTCGTTGTGGCCTGTGACCATGTCTTGCCACCAGGCCTCGCGGATATTCCGTTTCAGTTCCACTCCCATGGGACCGTAGTCCCAGAAGCCGTTCAGTCCACCGTATATCTCGCTGGACTGAAAAAGGAACCCCCGCCGCTTGCAAAGGGAAACCAATTGATCCATTTCCATGGCAGGTTAAAGACTCCCGACCCGATGGGCCTAAAAAACCGCCCTGGCCATCGGCGGCCGAAAGACGAGGCCGACGACCCGGCAATGCGTGGGCCTAATTCGCGTGGTAGATGCCTGCGCAGGCCAATCAGCGGCGCGTTTGCACCTACCTCGGTCCGACCAAATAAGTTTACACCTGGCCAATAAGTTTACACTCGGCGCAAGAATGCCTCTATAAGGTGGGCGCCGCTGCTGAGACGATTCGCTGCGAGTGGAGAATCGCTCCGGAGGCGTTTCCGAGCAGGTCAAGGGAACCGCCATAAGGTAGCTATTGAGGAGTTCTCAGCCCGCCCTACCAGCCCGAATGGTTCATGTCCCGGAAAGGCTGCCGGCAATATGCGGCTACCTCGAAGAAGTAATGCGAATGACAATACTTTGCACTGGTTGCATTGCGAGCGTCGGTGGCGTTCGCACGTCGATGATACTCCGCACGGGCCAAAGTGTGGCGTTTTTGCTTACGAAAACGGACCGTCCTTGTTCGCGCACGGCATATCCGCGTTAGGAACCGGATTCTAATACTCGAATAGTCAGATTGCGGGTGTCCATTTCCGGTACAATGCTGAAGCGGTCGAGCTGGGCGGCGGTGCGAATATCTTCCCCTGCCCCGATGTCGATCAGGCGGCGGCCGCCTTCGCTTTTCTCCAGTTGGGCAACGAGCAGCTCGGGAGGCAACGGCTCCGCGCCGATCACGTACGGGACCGCGAATGAGGCAGTCCAGTTTTCCCGGGCAGTGATTGCTTGCGCATTGAGCCGATACTGAATGCCGCCATGCCGCTGCAACCGATCAACCAGCAACCCGGCCAGAAGCACATCGTCCCGGCTGAAGTGGTTTTCCGTGCCTGCGCAAAGCAAGCAGATGCGCGGGGAGCCTGAAAGTCTTTCAGCGACTGAGCTGGCATTGACGAAAGCCGCGATCAAGACGCGGCCGGCCCGGCTGCTGCTGAGCATCGCCTTGGTGCCGTTTGTGGTGGTGAAAAT
>Ga0129299_1002194_pt1 | contig 12980 bp, 9 predicted proteins | sample ConPoolayeCmetaG_FD_94477 | JGI IMG/M metagenome (GOLD analysis project Ga0129299, IMG submission 94477) | Hot spring microbial mat communities from California, USA to study Microbial Dark Matter (Phase II) - Cone Pool mat layer C metaG ... | reverse complement strand
TTTTTTTTGTTCTTTAGCTTATATTAAATTTTCATTTTTATAAAAAATTTATTAATTTTTAAAAAATTTTTATTAAGTAAAGGTTATTTATGAAAAATATCATATTTTCTTTTTTGAAAAATTTTTTATCTTTCATCTTTTTTTTATCATTTCTTTTTAGCAGCTGCGAAGTTATAACCACCAAAGATATAACTGAATTAGAAAAAATTCAAGCCGCGTTCGAAACTTTTCGGTCTGATGTTTCAATTACAATATCAGAAGTTGCAAGAAAATTAAATATGGAAATCGAAGAAAAAAGTTTTGTTTTCGTTAGTCCTTATAGTACTTATGTATCTCCGATAGCTCTTGCTAAAAATCTTGATAAATTTACAACTTATGATTTTGCCAATGGCAGAAACATCATGCTTTCTTTTTTCAATCTACCTGATAAATCCCAGATACAGTCGGGTTTCTATATTGTTAAAATTAATAAAGCTATAGACTTAGATAGATGGAATTTTTCTTTAGTTGATACAAATAATAATGAAGTATTTAATTGTATTGCTAATTTTCAGGAGGGTCAGTTTAATGTTCAAAATAATCTGGCAAATCGTGTTATTAATTATACAGAAAATGAGGTAAAAGTGAATTTTGGCTTTACAGCAAAAAATCACTCTTCTTCATCTTCCTTTCAATTAAATTCAGGAACTCCAGTTGATGACCAATCAAAAGATGGACAGAAGATTATAACATCACTAAAATCATTAAGGCGGGAAATAGAACCTATTTTTACTTCATCTACAATTGAAAAACTGTCAAAACAAGTATTGATTTTAACAAGAGATGACAAAACAGCTCTTGTCTCAGCTTTTGAAAAACCAAAAATAAATGCTGATAACAGTCTTAATATCTTGTTCTTGTATTTAAAATGCAGAAAAATACCCGCAGGTTTTTATTCGGTCATAATAAAAAATTTTAACGAGAAATACTCTGCATCCCTGATAAATGAAAAAAACGAGATAGTCTCTGAATTAAAATTAAATGTTGATTTTAATTGGAAAGGCGATGTTTTAGGTGTAGTCGGGGGTATTTCTGAGAATGATATTCATCTGTCATTTATTAATGAAATAGCACCTGAACAAAAAGCAGCTTTTAATATTATTATTAATGATTAAAATATTTATCCTATGATAAATCTTGAATTGAATTTATAAATCTATCGTCTTGGTAAAATTTAAACACGTAATTTTTATTATGTATAAACAACACTTTTCAAGATTTATAGAGGAAAACAAGAATTTATTGCATTTTGCAGCACATAGCCACCATTACTGGCTCGATGTTAGTCGTCAAGCTATGCTTGATTACTGGGATATATCTGCTAAATTGACCGATGAAAAATGGGAATACATATTTAGCAATCTCATACCGGAAGCCCAGAGAAATATATCTGAATTTCTTGACATTGACTATTATGAACAGATTGCATTTGCCCCAAATACCCACGAATTTGTATTCAGACTTTTTACATGCTTCGATTGGTTTAAGAAACTGAACATCCTTACAACTGACAGCGAGTTCCACTCTTTTTCAAGGCAAACTGCAAGGCTTGAGGAAGAACGTAAATTAGCCGTAAACCGCATTGAAACCTATCCTTTTGAATCTTTTTCGGATAGATTTTGCAATGAATTGGAACAAACTCATTATGATATTGTTTTTCTTAGTAATGTTTTCTTTAATTCAGCTTTTTTTGTTACTGATTTAGGGAAAATAATGGAAAAAGTCCCTGATGACACAATGATTGTGATTGATGGCTACCATTCATTTATGGCAATTCCACTATCACTGCGGCAGTATCAGTCAAGAATTTTCTTTCTCGGTGGAGGATATAAATACGCAATGAGCGGCGAAGGTATCTGCTTTATGTTCTCACCGAAAAATAACTCTTACCGCCCTGCTCAAACAGGCTGGTTTGCAACTTTTGGTTCATTAACCGAAAAACAATCCGGACAGGTTGCTTATTCCGATGATGCTTTTAAATTCTGGGGTTCAACTTTCGATCCTTCCGGCCTTTTTCGTTTCAACTCAGTCTGTAGATTGTTGAAATCAATTAATCTTGATATAGAAACAATCCATAATTACGTTATCCAACTTCAGAATTTTTTTCTCGAAGAGTTGAAAAATATTAATTCTGAGATATTCAATACAAAAAACTTGTTAACACCTATCAAAGACCATAATAGAGGGCATTTTCTTACTTTTAAACTTCCTGATGCAGCAGTTTTTCATAAAAAATTAAGGCAACAAAATGTAATTACTGACTATCGAGGTGACCGCCTTCGTTTTGGTTTTGGAATTTATCATGATGAAGAGGATGTTTTAAAGCTGCTGGAAGTTATAAAAAAAATTATTTAAAAAATCAATGGATGCTTTTGTATATGTAAATATTTTTAGTATTTTTGTAATCTTTAATCTTTGAAAATAAAATTTAAGTGGTGATATATGTCAAGAAGATGTGATTTAACTGGTGTTGGTCCATTAGTTGGAAATAATGTTTCTCATGCTAATAACAGGACTAAAAGGCGTTTTCTACCCAACCTTCAGAAGAAAAGAATCTGGATTCCCGAGGAGAAACGCTGGATTACAATCAAAGCAACCGCACGTGCTTTGAAGACTCTGGACAAAAAAGGCCTCAAAGCGATGCTCAAAAAATAATTTGACAGAGCCCCGTCAAGGGGCTTTTTTTTTGATTCACTCACTTATTCTTCCCCAAGTTTTTCATACTGAAATCAATATTAATTCATTCAATCATATATACCTTTCCTCAAGGAAACTAATTATACAATTCAAATAAGGCTTATTTCAGTTAATTTACTTATAAAATTATAAACACTGCTAATCTCAGCGATTATGATTATAAAATATAGTTGATGTTTTTTTAAAACGTTTTTGTAACAAAATCACAATTTTACAATTATTGATAATTGATTTCGACTTGATTTTAGTATGAAGCTAAATAAAAATATAATTTTAACATTGATTTTTCTGTTTATTTTTCAGTTTATTCCTTTATCTGCACAATGGAAGAAACTTAATAATATACCACCACCCTATTCGGCAAATTATTGGCTCGAAATATTTTTTCTACCACAAGATGCTAACTATGGCTGGGTTTGTGGTTACGACGGTATGGTCATCAGAACTACAGATCAGGGAAAATCTTGGCAGGGAACAGTCATAAGGGGAGCTTATCAGCTTGAAAGTATCCATTTTACAAGCAAATTAGTGGGTTATACTTCCGGTCTGGATGTTAATTTTTCGGGGGCTATTTACAAAACAACTGATGGAGGAGCCACATGGCGGGATATTACTCCCGGAACGGCATTCGCTCTATGGGGAAACTACTTCCTTGATGATAATACTGGTATGGTTGTTGGAGGCGGTTGTGGAGAAGTTCAAAAGTTTTATAGAACAACAAATGGTGGTAACACTTGGTCTGTGTTCATTGGAGAGGTTCCAAATACAGGATTAACAGATGTTTTGCTCTATTCAAAAGATGGTCTGGGTTATGCATCAAGTAGTGGCAGAATCTGGAAATCCACCGATGGTGGAAGAAGCTGGGGCATTTTTTCAAGAAGTGGCTCAGAAGATTGGCAGGAAGATTTAAACGTAATTGGAAATACCTTTTTAGTTCCATATTCAACGGGCTGTACAGGAGGAGGAAATGACGGTGGAGTCCGTTCATCTACTGATGGCGGAAAGACTTGGAGACAATTCAGAACGGGACAATCAATGTTTGGAACTTTCCTGATTGATTCGCTTAGGGGCTGGACGTGCGGCTGGAACGGTGCTGTTTATTACACTCCTGACGGCGGTAAAACGTGGATGCTCAAAAACTGCGGAATTGATGGTGCAAGCCTCGATGACTTTTGGTTCATTAATGATACACTCGGCTGGGTTGTCGGAGATGGGATTTTCAGGACTATGCCGGAAAGACTTATCCAACCATTAATTCAAGGGGATTTTAAAATTTGCGAAGGCGATACAGCTTTTTTATATTCGGTAACAAAGCATAAAAAATATTTCTGGTCTCTCAACAATGAAATAATCGGCAATGTTACTGATTCACTCATACGAGTTACTAAGCCCGGAATATATAAATTGACCGTTTCCGATGATAGTTGTGATATTTCAAGTGAGGCTCTTTTTGAAGTAACATATTTTGCAAAACCTGAGGTTAAAATACTGTCAAGTAAGTATCCTCCTGCGATCTGCGAGGGAGATAGCCTCGTCCTGACCGTTACTGGATTTCCAAATCTCAGATGGTCAACTGGCTCAACAAGTAACTCTATAACTGTTAACAGTTCTGGAAATTATTCTGTCGAAGTTGTTGATTCAAATGGCTGCAAGTCTGTTGAGTCTATAAATATTACGGTTTATCCAAACCCAAAACCAAAACTACAAGTTGCAAGTAAAAACGTTATATGTATTGGAGACACAGCCGAAATTTCTGCCTCTCCCGGATTTTCGAGCTATAACTGGTATAAACTACCAGAAAACAGAAAAATTAACGAGAATACCAATATTATTACCGTTACAGAAGAGGGTAACTATTATGTAATTGTAACCACAAAGGAAGGTTGTGTTGGAAGTTCAGACACTGTGAATATAATTGTTCGGCTCGATTCCAACAGTCTTGCAATTGATTTATTAGAGACAAGAAAATTTTTCGACCTTGATTCAACTTATTATCCCGAGGTAATTTGCAAAAAGTTGAGCATAAAAAATCGGGATACAAGGGACTTTGTTCTTCGTTCTGTTTATTTCTTTAGAAATACATCTTTTTCAGCTCCTTTAAGTCAGTTTGATATAAACATACCTGCTGGTGAATCAAGGGAGATTCTGCTTTGCTACTCTCCTTCGATTTTGGGATTTGAATACGATACCTTACTCATCGAGGATAATTGCTCTTCACACATTTTGCCTCTTAGAGCTAAAGGAGTTCCTAATTTCTTCACAGGTAGTTCAGAATGTGATGTCAGTATTAATTTACGCACTTCAGCAATCCCAGGAAGATATCTGTTTTCTGCTGGATATCCATATCCAAATCCCTCGAAGACTGTTATTAATGTCCCTTTTCAAAAAATTGACGCACCAGATAGTCAATTCGAGGAAATTATCGAGTTTTTCAATAGTCTTGGCGAAAAGCTCTCTGTTGCTATGACAAAGTCTTCAAATTTTGAAAAAATTAATGATATGAATTTTGAATCTGGTAGTATTTCTGCAGAAATTTCACAATTGCCTACCGGTCTTTACCTAATTAAAATTACAACAAAAACCGGAATTGAAGCTATTCCCTTTGTAGTTGCAGATTAATTTTTTCAAATAAACAAGAATATTACAAGGATATATTTACTAATTCAGCACCAATACTGAAAAAATTCGATTAGATGAAAGTTATTCATTCCAAGGTAAATGGTCTAAATCAACATTGCCACCCGATAATATAAGCCCGATTTTCTTATTTTTTAACTCAATTTTATTTTCTAACAACAGTCCGAGTGTAATAGCTGATGAAGGTTCAACAACAATCTTCATTCTTTCCCAGATGAGACGCATTGCCTTGATTATTGCTTCATCACTTACAGTAATTATATCATAAATAAATTTTTTAATAATTTCAAAAGTAATTGACCCAAGAGAAGTTAGTAAACCATCGGCAATTGTATTAGGATTCACCGATGGCACAATTTCACCTCTTTGAAGAGATCTTTTTGCATCGTCAGCGCCTTCGGGTTCTGCTCCGATAACTTTTGTATTTCCTGAAACTGAATTAACTGTCAAAAGTGTTCCGCTAAGTAGTCCACCTCCTCCAACGGGTGCAATGATATAGTCTAAATCAGGAGTTTGATTAATCAATTCAAGAGCTGCAGTCCCCTGTCCGGCAATTACTTGCGGGTTATTGTATGGATGTATAAATATAGCATTGGTTTCTTGTACAACTTTTTCAAGAGTTTCTTCCCTTGAACTCAGTGTGGGTTTGCAAAAAATTATTTCACTACCATATCCCCTGACAGCTTCAATTTTCACCTTTTTCGAGTTTTCCGGCATAACAACAAAAGCTGGAATCCCTCTGATTTTAGCTGCTAAAGCCAGTGCCTGAGCATGATTTCCAGATGAATGAGTAGCCACACCCCTTTTTGCCTCTGTTTCATCCAATGCAAAAACAGAATTACTTGCTCCCCGAAACTTAAAGGCTCCGGCTCTCTGGAAATTCTCGCATTTAAAGTATAGCTCGTTGCCTGTAATCTCATTTAAAGCACTTGAAGTCAATACAGGTGTATGATGAATATAAGGCTCAATTCTCAGCTTTGCATCTAAAACATTGTTAAAATCGGGTAATATCATAATTTTTTTTACTTAATTTTGAGTTCTTTCATAAGCCTTGGGAAATGAATTAACGCCTTCCCGCTTTCATCCAAATCAATTTTCCCTTCTAAATCTAAAATAAGTTTCTCAAGCACAGCCATAGCATTGGCTTTATCGCTTTGATTTATTTTTGCATATTCAATTATTTGTTCAGCAGTCAAAGGCACATTAGCACTGACAATTATATCAAATATCTTTTTCCTTAAAATATTCAACTTCCTTTTCTTTTCTTTAACCAGAACATAAGGAATTCTGGCTAAAGGTATTAGAAAGAATGTTATGGAAAAAACTAAAGGAAAAACACTCAGGAAAAATGCTACCCCGCTCGAAAAATAAACTGAAGCAATTGGAAACAATACAAATGACATTAATAGATTAAATGTATTCATAGCAATAATTTGAGCATTTCTGCCGCCTGAGTTGCCCGTTATCTGATATGGTGGTTCAACTTCGTCAACATAAAATTCAATTTTCCCACCTTCAATAGGGGGATTTGTAGTATTTAGTAATTGTGAAAAATCTGCAACAAGAATATCATCATCAACAATATGAAGTTCACCTTTATATTTGGTTGCATATTCTGCTAACCTTCTTTCGGCTTCAGGATAATCAACCCCAGTCAAAGCTATAATATGACCGGCAGTAATTTTACCATTATTCTTTCTAATAAAGGCTATTGCTTCTTTTGCATCAGAAAGATAATCATAAACAGGTCTATCAGGACCAAAGACAAAACTATAAACTGACTTAATAAAATTCTTGCCTTTGTTTTTGTCTTTTTGATAGGTTCTGTATTTATAACCACTTCTATCAACTTCATATTGAACTGGTTGTAGAACAGATGTCCAGAACATAGCTTCGAATATAGCCCTTAGTAGTCCACCTATAATATCACCAATTGGATTGTCATCGCGGTCCCTCGATGTGCCAAACATCACTGCGATAAGAATTACTATAAATATAACCGTATAGACAATCAGAACAATTCCTATTGCTGCTTTATATACAACCTGAAAGGCTTTCCAGAGAACTGCAAGAATTGCTGTTGCTATTTCCTTGAATGTTTTTCTTCCTCGTTTTTGAAATGGGAATGGAAAAATAAATTGAACAGAGCCTTTCTCAGGGTTCATTGTAACACGACATTCGTAAAGCTCAACTAATCTGGATAAAGCATCCTGAACCTCATTTATTGATAATCCCGTAGCCGAGGCAGCATCTTCAGGGGTTATTTTTCCTTTGGCTTTTTCAACTATTTTTTCAATTGCAAGAAGGTTTTTCTCTTCTGATGAACTTGCTTTATTGGACATTATTCTAAGTAATATAATTAGGAAAATATAAAAAAAGTGAAACGAAAGATTTTGTATGTAATTGTTTGCAATATTGTGTAAATTGGTTATTTAATTTCAAAACTAAAAGACCTGAAAAACAAAAAACTTTAGATATTTTGTTTCTGGTATGCTTTCCAAAATGGGGTGGTCAGGCGATTGCATTCCCCTGTGAATTAATTTTAACCTTCTATTAAGTTTTTTTGCTTCATTTTTTATTATTTCGTGAAATACTTCTTCATAAATATATTGCGTACAACTTGATGATACCAGCCACCCACCGGTCTTTAAAAGTTTTATCGCCAAATTGTTGATTTTTGAATAACCCCTCTTTGCTGATGCTACATCCTTTTTTGAATGTGCAAAAGAAGGAGGATCGAGTATTATCATATTCCAGTGATTTTCTTTTTTTAACTCGCTCTGCAAAAAAATTTCAACATCAGACTTTATGAACTCGACATTTCCAAGGTTGTTAATAGCCGCATTTTTCCGTGCAAATTGAATAATATTTTCTGATGAATCAATACCTATAACTTCTTTAGCTCCTCCCAAAGCGGAATTCAGGGCAAAGCCCCCTAAATTGCAATAGCAATCAAGAACTTTTAAATCTTTTGAAATTCTTCTTATAAAAAGCCTGTTTTCCTTCTGGTCAAGATAGAACCCAGTCTTCTGACTTTCATTAAGTGAAAACGAGTATTTAATCCCATTTTCTGAAATTGTTATTTCATCAGGAATTTCGCCAAAAACCACTTTTTCATATTGGTTTAATCCTTCATTTTTTCTGGCTCTGAACGAATTTTTTTCGATGATGCCAATAGTATCGGGGAATAATTCTAATAAGCTTTTTGTTATTAATTCCTTTCTTATTTCCATTCCTGCGGAAAAGAACTGTAGGGCAAAATAATTTTCATATTTATCAATTACTAAACCGGGAAGGAAATCCGATTCTCCAAAAACAAGACGGTAGCTTATTTCCTCGGGGAAGACTCTTTTTCTTAAGTTATGTGCCTCTGCAATTCTTTCCCTGAAAAATTCTAAGTCGGGTTCGTTTTCAGTAAGTAGTAATCTGACTGCAATTAAACTGTGAGGATTAAAAAAACCAGCACCATAATTATTTCCGTCCTCACTAATTACTTCAACAACAGTTCCGGATGGATATTCAGGAATAGATATTAATTCATTACTATAAATCCAGAGAGAGCCTGATTTTAGACGCTTCTGGCTATTCTTTTTGATAACGATTTTTTCCATTGACTCTAATCAGATGGGGTTTTTATTTCACTCTGAATTTCTTTGTCAGATTTATCAATATTTTTAACATTTTCCCTTAAGAAAAATAAGCCGCCGATTATGGTTTGAACCAAATAACCTACAGTATGATTCACGGTAGCATAGGCCAATGCCTCTTCGATATTAATTCCATAAACTTTATTCAAAGTTGCCTGAATAAAAAAATGGAATATACCTAATGCACCCGGTACTGGGGCAACTGTAAATGCAATACCTGAGATTACTATGAGAAAGACCGCATCATCAAACCCCATCCCGTATTTCGTATCGAACGAAAATGAAAAAAACATAAGATACATTGGAATAGTATATAGTAACCAGATAGATAACGATTCAATTGTTAACCGAAGATATTGACCCGGCTTTTTAATAATTGTAAAACCAAGAAGGAATCTTTCAAAAATGCCGGATAATTTATCATAAAATTTCTGAGATAGTGGTTTAACGATAATTTTAAGACCAAATCTTACAAAGGGGGGCCAGAAACTTAGTATCAAAACAAGTATGACTATTCCTATAGGAATCAGGAATTTTTCTGCATGTAAATTTGGTAATGCCTGTTTGATTTGTTCACGGAAGAAGAAAAATACCCCACCAAACATCAAAGCTAAAATTATTATATCAATGAACCTTTCTACAACAATGGTTGCAAATGCTGTTGAATAGGAAGATTTTTCCCTCCTTGCATAAACATAAGGTCTGAGTAGTTCACCACCTCGTGGAAGAATATTATTAGCAGCATAACCAATCATAACAGCTGAGAATAAATTCCAGACAGATGATTTAGGTGCCACCGGTTTCAGCATTGTTTGCCAACGCATAGCCCTTACCCAGTGAGAAATAATCATTATTGGAATGGAAATGATAACCCATAAGTAATCTGCGTTTTTAATATACAGCCAGAGTCTATAGAAATCAATATCTTTGAGTGTTATATAAAGTGCAACAATTATTAAAGCAATAGCAATAATGTATCGGATAATTTTTTTTTGTATCTCGTTTTTCTTATTTCCAGCTAATTCATCTGAATTCTCGGGAATTTTGTTAGAAACATCTTGATTCATATTTTATCTCATTCTTCAATTTTTGCTCTGTATGTGTCAATAACGAAATAAGTTACAATTATTAAAAACATAACTATTGCTATCACTTCTGTTATAGGATTTTCAAGCCATGCTTCATTAAATTTTTTGTCAATAACATTGAAAAAGAGTAGAACTGCACCAATAACACCAAACAATGATGCCCCAGCCATAAATCCAGAAGCTATAAGTGTTCCTCGCTGAGTTCTTGCTTCAACAATTTTTTCATTCTTCGAACTTTTGCTTACGATATGTGCAATCAAACCCCCAATTATTAGTGGAGTATTCAAGTCAAGAGGTAAATACATACCAAGAGCAAATGCAAGCGGTGAAATACCAAGCCAGTTTATAAGTATCGCTATTATTGCTCCGACAAAATAAAGCATCCAGTTTACATTCGCTCCGGGAGTCATCAAAGGCTGGATGACTGCAGCCATTGCATTTGCCTGTGGAGCTTCCAATGGATTTGGTGTCTCTGGTGTTTTGATAAATCCGTATGCCTGACTTAATATATATATTACTATTCCAATTGTAGCTGCTGAAACAAATGTCCCAAGGAATTTAAAGCTTTCTTGTTTTTTGGGTGTTGAACCAAGCCAATAACCAACTTTTAAGTCTGTAATGAAACCTCCTGCCATTGATAGAGCAGTGCATACAATTCCACCAATTATTAATGCCGAAAGAATCCCTTGCTGACCGGTTAAACCAGACTGAACCAAAATGAAAGATGATAATATCAATGTCATTAATGTCATTCCCGATACCGGGTTTGAACCTACTATTGCTATCGCATTTGCAGCAACAGTTGTAAAAAGAAATGCTATTATTAATATTGTCATTAAAGCTATTAATGCCTGAACAAATGTTATATTTACCCCTGTCAATAAAAAGATAAATATTGCAATTAGAGTAAGCAAAATGAAAAGAAGCACAAAAGTCATTTTTATATCTTTTTGCGTTCTTATCTCTTCTTCGATTTTTGCTTTCTTTGAACCGAAAATACCTGAAAATGCAAGGCTGAATGCACCCCCAATAACTTTGGCAGATTTAAGTATTCCTATAATTCCAGCCATAGCTATAGCACCGATTCCTATTGGTCTAACGTAGGCTTTGAAAATTTCCTCTGGACTTAACGCAGCAAAAATATTAACTCCGGCAGAGCCAGTAGTTATCGCACCTATCTGATTAATTAAAGGAACTAAGATAAACCATGATAGTAATGAACCAACGGTTATTATTGTTGAATACTTCAATCCAATCAAATAGCCAAAACCAAAAATTATTGAACTCATATTAAGTTGGAACAAAATTTTGGCTTTTTCAGCTATATACTCCCCGGCTGGGATAACTCTTGAAGTAAAAACATCTCTCCATAGGTGTAGAGAGTTGAACATAAAATCATATATACCTCCAATTAATCCGCTGACAATAAGGATCCCTGCTTGTTTACCCCCCTTTTCTCCTGTAATCAGAATTTCTGTTGTGGCTTTGGCTTCAGGAAATGGAAATTTTCCATGCATATCTTTAACAAAATATTTCCTGAATGGAATTAGAAACAAAATACCTAAAAATCCTCCAAGAAGAGATGAAAAAAATATCTGGAAGAAATTAACATCAAGCTTTAAAATATATAATGCCGGCAAAGTAAATATTGCCCCTGCAACAATTACTCCCGAGCTTGCCCCGATTGATTGAATAATGACATTCTGCCCGAGAGCACCTCGCTTTTTTATTGCAGCTGATATACCAACTGCAAGAATTGATATTGGTATGGCTGCCTCCATCACCTGACCAATCTTTAAACCTGAATAAGCCGCTGCTGCAGAGAATATAATCGCCATTAATAACCCCATAATTACAGAGTATGATGTTACTTCAGGAAAATTATATTCATGTGACATAACCGGACGATAAACCTCTCCAGGTTTTAACTCTCTATAAGCATTTTCAGGTAAATTTGTTGATAATGTGGGTGTTGTTTTTTCCATTCCACTCTCTTTAAAATTAATTACTTAATAATTCACAAAGTTAAATACTTTTTTCAACCCAAATTTGAGCTAAATTAATAATCGTTTCAACTGATTTGTTCATAAAATCCACTGATAACCACTCTGTGCGGCTATGGAAATTTTGTGCTCCGGTATAAATATTAGGCGTTGGAAGTCCCATTTCACTCAATTTCGAGCCGTCTGTACCACCCCTGATTGGATGCCAGTATGGTTCAACTCCAGCTCTCACTGCTGCTTCCCAAAGGCATTCAAGTATCAACGGATGCTGCTCAAGAACTTCGAGCATATTTCTGTATTGCTCTTTGATCTCTAATTCAATGACTGCATTGGGGTATAAAACCTTAACTTCTTCTATCGCCTTTTCAAGAATTTCCTGAAGCTTTTTTAAACCTTCGGTTTTGAAATCCCTAAACAAAAATTTTACTGTGGTTTTAGATATTGTCCCTTCGATATAATAAGGATGAATATAAGGTTCGTAGCCCTCAGTTGTTTCGGGAGCCATATCCTTTGGTGTTCTTGCGATTATGTCAGCTGCAACACGTAAGGAGTTGACCATAATGTTTTTAGCAGAACCGGGATGAATATCTCTCCCGTAAATTGTTAAAATCCCTGCATTTGCACTAAATGTCTCCTTGTTAAGTTCACCGGGTAATTCACCATCTACCGTATATGCATATTTTGCTCCGAATTTTCCCATATCGAAATACTTTGTTCCTTGTCCGACTTCTTCATCAGGTGTAAAACAAATTTTAATATCACCGTGAAGAATAGATGCATTACTGACAAATTCTTCAGCAGCGGTCATTATTGCGGTAACCCCTGCTTTATTATCAGCACCGAGAAGAGTTGTTCCATCGGTAGTAACA
>Ga0129299_1002193_pt1 | contig 12981 bp, 6 predicted proteins | sample ConPoolayeCmetaG_FD_94477 | JGI IMG/M metagenome (GOLD analysis project Ga0129299, IMG submission 94477) | Hot spring microbial mat communities from California, USA to study Microbial Dark Matter (Phase II) - Cone Pool mat layer C metaG ... | reverse complement strand
GAAGCGAGCGTCTCGGCCGCAACGGTTTCACCGGCAGTTTCAACGACAGTTTCAACGGCCTGAGCCGCGCGCAGCGCCCGTTGACGCTGGCCGCCGCGGCGGCCGCGCCGACGGGACCGCCTCGACCGCTTCTCCTCGGCTTCGGCGGATGTCTCCGCGCCGGAGCGTTCGCCAGGGCGGTTGTCGGAGCGCTCGCCGGAGCGGTTATCGGCTGAAGCGGAACCATTGATGTAGGCTGGTGCGATCTCAGGGGTCCCGACAATATCGCTTTCCGCGCGCGGGCGCGCATGTGCTCCATCGGCAGGGACGGCATCCGCAGACACGCCGTTGCGGCCACGGCGACGCCGCCGGCGCCGGCGTGACGGCCTCTCTTCCTGCGGTTCGCCCGTGTTTGCGGCCTCAGTGACTTGTTCCTCGTCCTCCTCGAACTCCTCAAGGTCGGGCATCTCGGCATGGGCGGTCGGCGTTGTCCGGACCGCTTCGGGCCGCGCGCCTTCCGCAAGACGGGGCGAGGCGGCCGCAACCTTCTCGATGGCATAGGCTGCGCCATGCATGTGCTCGCTGGCGTTGATCGTGATAGTCACGCCATAGCGCATTTCTATATCGCGCAGATAATGCCGCTTGTTGTTGAGGATGTAGAGCGCCGCATCGACGGAGGTGGTGGCCGCGAGATTGGCCGGGCCCTTGGCGATGAGCATGTCCTCGATCGCGCGCAAGATCATCAGCGCCACGGATTCGGTCGAGCGGATGATGCCGGTACCGTTGCACACATGGCAGGGGCGGGTGGAGCCCTCCACGACGCCGGTCCTCAGCCGCTGCCGCGACATCTCGAGAAGGCCGAAGGGCGATATGCGCCCGACCTGGATGCGCGCACGGTCGTTTCTGAGGCAATCCTTGAGCTTGCGCTCGACCGCGCGGTTGTTGCGCTTCTCCTCCATGTCGATGAAGTCGATGACGATGAGGCCCGCCAGGTCGCGCAGGCGCAGCTGGCGCGCGATTTCCTCGGCCGCTTCCAGATTGGTCTTGAGCGCCGTTTCCTCGATCGAATGCTCGCGGGTCGATTTGCCGGAGTTGACGTCGATGGCGACCAGCGCCTCGGTCTGGTTGATGACGATGTAGCCGCCGGATTTGAGCGTCACCCTGGGGTTGAACATCTGGTTGAGCTGGTTTTCGACCCCATAGCGCAGAAAGATCGGCTCCGGGTCCTTGTAGGGCTGCACGTGCTTGGCGTGGCTCGGCATCAGCATGCGCATGAAATCCTTGGCCTCGCGATAGGCGTCGTCGCCGGCCACCAACACCTCGTCGATGTCGCGGTTGTAGAGATCGCGTATCGAACGCTTGATGAGATCGCCCTCCTCGTAGACGAGGGTCGGAGCCTTCGATTTCAGCGTGAGATCGCGCACATTCTCCCACAGGCGTAGCAGATACTCGAAATCGCGCTTGATTTCCGCATTGGTGCGGGCGGCGCCGGCGGTGCGCACGATCAGGCCCATACCCGGCGGCACGTCCAGCTCCTGGGCGATCTCGCGAAGGCGCTTGCGGTCCGCCGCGGAGCCGATCTTGCGCGAAATGCCGCCGCCGGAGGCCGTGTTCGGCATCAGCACGGTGTAGCGGCCGGCGAGCGAGAGATAGGTCGTGAGCGCCGCGCCTTTGGTGCCGCGCTCCTCCTTTACCACCTGAACCAGAAGGATCTGGTTGCGCTTGATGACCTCCTGAATTTTGTAAAGCCGGCGGCGCGGGCGCTCGCGCTGGGGCAGTTCCTCCAGCGCATCCTCCCCGCCGATCGATTCGATGGTCTCCTGATCGCCGTTCTCGCCGTGATGGCCGTCGCCCGCATCGGCATCGTTGTCGGAGGCCGGGGCATCGCCGTTGTCTGCAGCCGAGTCATCCGTCTCGGGCCCCGCCGCACCCTGCTGATGAGTGTGGTCATCCGTTTCGGCATCACGTTCCATCCGATCCTCGTAATCGGGGGACGCGACGCTTTCGCCATTCACCTCCGGGGAGACAACCTCGCTGGAGACCTTTTGCGGCTGGTAGGTTTGCAGGGCGCGGACGCGGTTTTCGCCGCCGTCATCCGGCAGGTCCCCCCCGCTTGCGCCATGGGTCTCGACCGCATCTTTATCGCCGTGACGCAGGGAGCCATTCTCGGCCGGGCCGGCCTCGGCGTGGTCCAGATCGTGATCCGCATCGCCCGTACCGTCCTTGTGCTCGCGGCCTGATTGGATCCCGTTGGCGCTATTGTCGGCCTCCCGCGCCCGTTTCGCATCGGCCTGAGGTATCCGGTAGTAATCGGGGTGGATTTCCGAGAAAGCGAGGAATCCGTGCCGGTTGCCGCCGTAATCCACGAAGGCCGCCTGGAGCGAGGGTTCTACCCTGATGACCTTGGCGAGAAAGATGCTGCCCCTGAGCTGCTTGCGGGCCTGGGACTCGAAATCGAATTCCTCTACGCGGTTTCCCTTAACGACAACGACGCGCGTCTCTTCCGGATGCGCGGCGTCGATAAGCATTTTATTTCCCATGATATGTGTTCTCCGGCGCGCCGCGATGGGACGCCGGCTCCCGGGCTGTCAAGCGCCGGTTGTGTCGATCGTGCCTTTATCTGCATAGCGCGCATCTTGTTGGTGCGCCCGGCGGCAAAACGGATCGCTGCATAAGCCGGCGGAACGATTGGTCCCGCGGTAGGCTCAAAACATTCAGTGATCGTGCTCATGACGTGCATGATGTGCCGGCGCGCGTTGTTTTTTCCAAAAACGTCGTTTCCGGCATCTCGCAAACCGCATGAAACTTCGGCACGACATGATCGGAAACGAAAGTCCCGAATAGTGTTTTAAGAGGATTCGCTTCCGCGGCTGCGGTAATTCGGCGATAGGTGGGCCGATTTCCTATAGAGTGTCTCCGGCCTTGCCTGCCGCGACACGAGGGATGCCAATCCATCTTATTTTTGCATTCCCGTGTGATCGGGAACGTTTTTTGGCGGCATGTGCAAACCCGCCTGCAGGTAATTGTCAGACCACTCCCGTTGTCTTTGATTTGTAACGATTCTGTTCCCGTTTCCAGCCATGATTGGCGGCAAATGCCGGCCGCCAACCTTGCTTAACCAAACTTTTCGCGTCGCCTCGCGCAAAATTCATAATTCCACATGGTTATTAATAAAGGTGAAGCACAAAGGCTGCAAGTCAAACCTTGCTGCAATTTTTTTCGGCGCGGTTCGGGCCTGAAGGACCAAGATGCGACGAATGTCGATCCCGCATCGAATGCGCCACATTGACGCCAGAATTCATGAGAGATTAAGGATTAAACTGCGGTGAATACCCGACGCGAGCGCACACCGGATGACTTGGTCAAGGCGAACGAGCCATCGGTATCATCATTTCCTGATTCTTGCGGTAGTCATTTCAATCACATCGCTTATCGGCACGACTTTCGCCGCGGGAAACCGCGCATGGGCACAAGCTGCGGCACGCACCAAGGCGCCCGACCCGGCCATGCCCCAGGCGAATGACGCGCGGCTCGGCGGAGACGTGGCCCGCACCCGTTTCGTGGCGGACCTGTCCAAATCCGTTCCCTTCACCGTGCGCATCCTGCCCGAGCCCTATCGCGTGATCGTCGATCTCGGCGATGTCAACTTCCAGATGCCGCCCGGTGTCGGCTCCAAGTCGCGCGGCCTCGTGAGCGCGTTCCGCTTCGGCAATTTCGCCCAGGGCAAGTCGCGCATCGTCATCGACGTGGTGGAGCCGGTCGCGGTGGAGAAGGCGTTCGTGCGGGAGGCGGAGAACGGACAGCCCGCGCGGCTCGTCATTGAGATGGTGCGCACCACCAGAGACGAATTCATGAAAGCCTACAAGAAGCAGCTCGAGGCGGAACGGGCGCAGCAGACCTCGCTTGCAGGACGAAACTGGCAGACCTCCATCGTCCAGGACCCGAAGACGGAAGGAGACCCCAAAACCCCAGGCAAACCCGTCATCATCATCGACCCAGGACACGGCGGAATCGACCCCGGCACGCAAGGGTCTACCGGAGCGCTCGAAAAATCGGTGGTATTCGCGTTCAGTCTCGAACTGAAGCGCCAACTCGAAGCCCTCGGCCGCTTCCGCGTGCTCTTGACGCGCGAAACGGATATTTTCATTCCTCTCGGCGAACGGGTGAATTTCGCCCGCTATCAAGGCGGGAATCTGTTCATCTCGATCCATGCCGATGCCATCGACAAGAATCACCCCTTGCTTGGCGCCGCCGGTCAGCGCATTGCTCAGGAGGTGCGCGGGGCCAGCATCTACACGCTCAGCGAGAAGGCCTCCGATGCCGAAGCACAGGCAAGCGCGGCCCGCGAGAACCTCTCCGACATCATTGCCGGACTGGATAGCAGCAAGACCTCGGGCGACGAGGTGTCGAACATCCTCATCGACCTGGTGCAGCGCGCCACAAAGAACGAGTCGCGGGAGTTCTCCAACATTCTCGTGTCACATTTGCGTGGGATCACGACCTTGAACCCCAAGGCGCAAAGATTTGCGAATTTCTCGGTCTTGCGAGCGCCTGACGTTCCCTCGGTGTTGGTCGAACTGGGATATTTGAGCAATCTCGAGGATGAAAAGCAGCTCGTTTCGCCGGAGTGGCGGGAAAAGGTTGCGGGAGCCATGGTGAGCGCCATCAACGATTTCTTCAGCCAAGCGCAGAGCCGCATTCCGTTTTGATTGGCTCTTTGCTAGCACGACTTTACCCGGTGTTTTTAAAGTATCGTATAGCCTTCGCAGGCATGTTTGTTTCGTAAATTTGAGTTTCGATATATCCGCCTTTGATATAGAAGCCATCGCATGCCACTGTGACGAACAGCTGATTACGCAAACGTGACGCTTTTGCTCACGTTTATTCATCGGAAGACAAACGTCCATGGAATTACGCGCACCGCCCAGAAACCTAGCCGTGCAGCCGCCGCGCAAGCCGAAGCGGCGGAAAAGCATCATGCTGCGCCTGCTGGGTTTCGCCTTCACCGCGGGGGTGATCCTGTTCGTCGCAGGCTCCGCGGTTGTCGCCTACACGCTGTGGCAAATCTCCAAGGACCTGCCGGCATACGACAAACTCGCCGATTACGAGCCGCGCGTCATGACGCGCGTGCACGCCAACAACGGCAGCCTGATTGCCGAATTCGCGCGCGAGCGCCGCGTCTACGTCCCCATCAACGCGATACCGCCGCGTGTCATCAATGCGTTTCTCGCGGCTGAGGACAAGAACTTCTACGAGCACGGCGGCCTGGATTTCTCCGGGATCTTGCGGGCCATCATCACCAACATCAACAATTACGGCAAGGGCCGCAGGCTGGTGGGCGCCTCGACCATCACCCAGCAGGTCGCCAAGAACTTCCTGCTGACCGGCGAGCAGGAATTCGCACGCAAGATCAAAGAGGCCATACTCGCGGTGCGCATCGAACGCGCCTTCGACAAGCAGAAGATCCTGGAACTCTACCTGAACGAAATTTATCTTGGCATTGGCGCTTACGGCGTCGCGTCCGCCGCGCTGCACTATTTCGACAAGGAACTGCACGAACTCGACATTCACGAGGTCGCCTATCTTGCCGCCCTGCCCAAGGCTCCGAACAACTATCACCCTGTGCGCCAGCGTAAAGCGGCGATCGAGCGGCGCAATTGGGTCATCTCCAGGATGCTCGAGGATGGCCACATCACGGCGGAGGAAGCCGCCCGCGCCCGCCAGGAGCCGCTCGGCGTGACCAACCGGCCGACAGGGACACAGATCGAGGCAGCCGACTATTTCGCAGAGCAGACCCGCCGTGCCCTCCTCGCCCAGTTCGGCGAGGACAAGCTCTACGGCGGCGGGCTTTCGGTCCGCACGACCCTTGACCCGGAAATGCAGAAAATTGCCCGCGCCGCCCTGCGCGAGGGCCTTTTGCGTTACACCAAACGCCAAGGGTGGACCGGGCCTGTCGCGAAGATCGACCCGGGCGGGGATTGGGAGGCCGAACTGGCCAAGATGGCAGTGCTGAACGACCTTGAACCCTGGCGGCTCGCCGTCGTGCTGGAAGCCGGCAAGGAAGAAGCCCTCGTCGGTCTGAGGCCATCGGCATCCGCGCCGACCCCCAAGACGGTCACCATCCCCTTCGCCAACCTGAAATGGGCCGCGACGCGCGATGAGAACGGCAAGAGCCGTAAGACCAAGGCGTCAGCCGCAAATGAGATCCTTGCACCCGGCGACGTCATCTATGTCGCTCCGCCGCCCTGGACCACGCTCAGCAACGATGATCCCGAAGACGAGGGCAAGGCGGACGCCAAGCTCGACAAGAAGGCGGAAACCTCGTGGCGGCTGGTGCAGATCCCCAAGATCGGCGGCGCCATCGTGGTGATGGACCCGCACACGGGCCGCGTGCTGGCTCTCGTCGGCGGCTTCAGCTTCGCCGAAAGCCAGTTCGACAGGGCCGTGCAGGCGCGCCGCCAGCCCGGCTCGTCGTTCAAGCCGTTCGTTTACGCCGCCGCTCTCGACAACGGCTATACGCCATCGAGCATCGTCATCGACGCCCCCCTCGCCATCGAGCAGGTCGGCTCCGGGGACGTGTGGCGCCCCAAGAACTATGACGGCAAGATCGGCGGCGCCTCGACGCTGCGCGTCGGCGTCGAGAAATCGCGTAACCTCATGACGGTGCGCCTCGCCCAGGACCTCGGCATGCCGATCATCGGCGAATATTCCCGGCGCTTCGGCATCTATGACGAACTGCTGCCCGTTCTCTCCATGGCGCTTGGCGCGGGCGAGACCACGCTTTTGCGCCTCACCACCGCCTATTGCAGCTTCGTCAATGGCGGCAAGGAGGTGCAGGCCACGCTGATCGACCGCATCCAGGACCGCTACGGCAAGACGATCTGGAAGCACGATCCGCGCGACTGCGCCGAGTGCCGCGCCGACGATTGGCACGGCCAGGACGAACCGGATCTGCCGGATTACCGCCGCCAAATCATCGACCCGCACACGGCCTATCAGATGACCTCGATCCTCGAAGGCGCGGTGCGCCGCGGCACCGGTTATACGGTCAGCAAGGTCGGCAAGCCGCTTGCCGGGAAGACCGGCACGACCAACGACGAAAAGGATGCCTGGTTTGTCGGCTTCTCGCCCGACCTGGCCGTTGGCGTTTTCGTCGGCTTCGATACCCCCACGCCGATGGGCAAGGGCGAGACCGGTGGCTCTCTCTCCGCGCCGATCTTCCGCGATTTCATGAAGATTGCGCTTGAGGGCAAGCCGGCCGTCCCCTTCCGCGTGCCGCCGGGCATCAAGCTGGTTCGTGTCAATGCCGTGACCGGCATGCGCGCCGGCCCGGACGATCCGAAAACCATTCTCGAGGCTTTCAAGCCGCATGAGGAGCCGCCGGACCCGTTCTCGAATGTCGGATATGGCACGACACCCGAAGAAATTGGCGGCGGCTATTCATCAGGCATGCAACCGCCCGGAGGCGATTTCGGCGGCTTCGGCCGGGCCCAGCGGGCTCCTTCCCCGGGCTATGGGCGTCAGCCCCAAGCCGGCGGTCTGTATTAACATAAGGGCTGAGGCTTACATCAACCGACAGGATTGCGGGCAGCGATAAGGCCCAAGGCTCTTCGTCATGGCAAAGGAACGGTCGCTGATGCAGATCAGCTCGAGGACGATTTGACCGGATCGTCAACTCCCAGCAGCGCGCCGGTCCGCAATTCGGAATTTCACGCCCTCCACAATCGCTGCCCTGACCTCTTGCACATCCCGTGAAAAAATCGTTTCTGGAACGGGAATTTGCTGACGCTCCACGATGGTCTTGAGCTGAATCCGGTTGAGCTTCTTCAGATATGTATTTATGGCGTCTTCCCCCTCCATCCTGAGCAGGCGCACGAGATTGACGATCTCCTTCGGCTTTTTCGGCCGCTTTTGGGTTGCGATGCGAACAACCACCTGCCGCGGCAGGGCCGAAATGAGGCGGGTCGCGAACCCCTTGTTGAACCGAGCCTCTTCGAGCACGACGGCAAAAAGTCGCTCCAACAGGAGGACGCCGTCCATCGGTTCCTCATCATGCGTCTTCTCAGCCATGCTTCGAAACCTACTCCCAGGATATCAGCTCCTCGACCAAGGCCTTGACGACGCTTGCCCCTTTGCGTCCGAACTTGGCTTCCATGGATATACGTTGCGCACGCCAGTTGAAGGACGAAGCGATTTCGGGGTCCAGCGGAATTTGCACTTTCAATACGGGGTGATAGGCTTCTATGTCCTGGAAACGCTCCTGCGCCGCGACGTCATCCGTCATGAAATTGCCGACAGCGCGGTATCGCCTGGAAGTGTAAGGAACTTCCTCCAAAGCATCGAGATTGGCCTTGCCTTCGATAAGGAACGAAATCCGATCGACCGCAAAGCTCGACACGAAATCGGGGCGGAACGGAACGATAACTTTATCCGCAAGCCGGATGGCGGCCTTCGCGGCGAAGGAGAGCCCCGGCGGACAATCGAGGATGACGCATGAGTAGGCTTGACACAAGTCCTCAAGCAATCTCCGCATGCGTCCAATGACGCTTTCCTCCGCTTGCCCGAGCGGAGAGAACTGCGCTCTTTTGTGCAACAATTCGTGCTCGATGTCTTCGATCAGCAGCGATCCCGGAACGAGCGATAATGTTGGTTGATCGCGGCGAGGTCCGATCACATCGCCAACACCGCTGTAAATATAATGGCTGGTATCGTGCTGAGTGTGGTCGAAACAGTCGCCAAAAAAATCAGCTATATTGCGACCTTGAAGACGCGCCGTGGACCAGTTCTGCCCGCCGATGAGGATCAACGATGCGTTGCATTGCGCGTCAAGGTCGATCAGGAGCACATTTTCGCGTCTATAGGCCGAGAAGCCATAAGCCAGCATCGTTGCAACAGTCGATTTGCCGACGCCACCCTTACGATTCGCAACAGCGTAGATCATGTTGGAGTTATTCAACCAACGGTAAGCAACATTTCAAAAGCAGTTATCGAATTTTTTTCTTACAGGCCATGAAAGCCAGTTGCAACTAGCGGCCCGGGCGGCCGGTCTTGGCCGGACGGCGCCCCTTGCGCGGCGGACGGGCGGCGCGCTCGCCATCACCCTCGACATAGACGGTGCGCACCGGCTTGGCTGGCGCGCGCGAGCCCGGCAGAGGCCGCTCGGCATGGGGGCCCATCTCATCGAGCGAGGGCTTGTGGGGGCGCGACAGCGGATTGACCGCTGCGGCGCGGCCTTTTCTGGCGGTTGCGCGCACGGCGTCCTCGATGGCCGACTGACGCGCCAGGGGATCGTCGGCCACGGCCAACTCGACGGCGCGCAGCCGCTTGATCTCATCGCGGAGCCGCGCGGCTTCCTCGAAATCGAGATCCGCCGCGGCTTCGCGCATGCGCGCCTCCAGGTCGGCGAGCACGGCCGCAAGATTGTGGCCGACGAGGGGAGCCTGCCCCGCATCGGCGAAGCCCGACCCCGCATCCACCAGCACGTGATCGCGCTCATAGACGCTCGACATGATGTCGCCGATGTTCTTCTTCACCGATTGCGGCGTAATGCCGTTGGCGGCGTTGTAGGCCATCTGCTTCTCGCGGCGGCGGTTGGTCTCCGTGATCGCGCGCTCCATCGAGCCGGTCATGCCGTCGGCATAAAGGATGACGCGGCCGTCCACATTGCGGGCCGCGCGGCCGATGGTCTGGATCAGCGAGGTCTCCGAGCGCAGGAAGCCCTCCTTGTCGGCGTCGAGGATAGCGACAAGGGCAACCTCGGGGATGTCGAGCCCCTCGCGCAGGAGATTGATGCCGATGAGGATGTCGAACGCGCCGAGCCGCAGATCGCGGATGATTTCGATGCGCTCGAGCGTCTCCACATCGGAGTGCATGTAGCGCACGCGCAGGCCCTGCTCGTGCATGTATTCGGTCAGATCCTCGGCCATGCGCTTGGTGAGGGTGGTGACGAGGCAGCGATGGCCGGCCGCAACCACGCGCCGGCATTCGTCGATCACGTCGTCCACCTGGGTCTTGGCCGGGCGCACCTCCACGGGCGGATCGATGAGGCCGGTGGGGCGGATCACCTGCTCCACGAACACGCCGCCGGTCTGCTCCAGCTCCCACGCGCCAGGCGTGGCCGAGACGTAGATGGTCTGCGTGCGCATGGCGTTCCATTCCTCGAACTTGAGCGGACGGTTGTCCATGCACGAGGGCAGGCGGAAGCCATATTCGGCGAGCGTCCATTTGCGCCGCCTGTCGCCGTTGAACATGCCGTTCAGCTGGCCGATGGTCACGTGGCTTTCGTCCACGAACACGATGGCGTTGTCGGGGAGGTATTCGAACAGCGTCGGCGGTGGCTCGCCCGGCTTGCGGCCGGTGAGCCAGCGCGAATAGTTCTCGATGCCGTTGCAGGAGCCGGTCGCCTCCAGCATCTCCAGATCGTGGGCGGTGCGCTCGCCAAGCCGCTGCGCCTCGAGCAGCTTGCCGGCTGCGGTGAGTTCGGCAAGCCGCTGCTGCAATTCCTCCTGGATGCCCTTGAGCGCCTGCTGCAGGGTCGGCTTGGGCGTTACGTAATGCGAATTGGCGAAAAACTTCACCGCTTCGAAATCGGCCGTCCTCTGGCCAGTGAGCGGGTCGAATTCGGTGATCGCCTCGATCTCGTCGCCGAACAGGGCGATGCGCCAGGCGCGATCCTCCAGATGGGCCGGCCAGACCTCGATGGTGTCGCCGCGCACGCGGAAATTGCCGCGGCCGAAATCGGTGTTGTTGCGCTTGTATTGCAGTTCGACCAGATCGGCGATGAGGCGGCGCTGCTCGACGCGCTCGCCCACGGCGATCTGGAACGTCATCGCCGTGTAGGTCTCGACCGAGCCGATGCCGTAGATGCACGAGACGGAGGCGACGATGATGACGTCGTCGCGTTCGAGCAGCGCGCGCGTGGCGGCATGGCGCATTCGGTCGATCTGTTCGTTGATCGAGGATTCCTTGGCGATGTAGGTGTCTGTGCGCGGCACATAGGCTTCCGGCTGATAGTAGTCGTAGTAGGAAACGAAATATTCCACCGCGTTGTTGGGGAAGAAGCTCTTGAACTCGCCGTAGAGCTGGGCGGCAAGCGTCTTGTTGGGCGCAAGGATGAGCGCGGGGCGCTGCGTCGCCTCAATGACCTTGGCCATGGTGAAGGTCTTGCCCGAGCCGGTGACGCCGAGCAGGACCTGATCGCGCTCGTTGGCCTCGATCCCCGCCACCAGCTCCCGGATGGCCTGCGGCTGGTCGCCCTTGGGTTCGAAGTCCGAAACGATCTTGAACGGAATGCCGGGCCTGGTTTTTTCCGGGCGAACGGGACGGTGCGGAGTGAAGGCGGGCGGCGTGCCCGTCATCAGCGGATGGCTCTCCATCAACGGCTGCGCACCGGGCAAGGCCGCATAGGCCGCCTGCCGCACCTCCGCAAATCCTTTCTGTTTGGTCCGTGCCATGCTGCGAATATGGAGCAGCCGACGCGGCAACGCCAGTGCCACGGCAGCAATTTGCGCAGGATCAGATCGGCTGCCCCGTGGCGATACGGCGCAAGCCGTTGAGGCTTAACGCCTTGCGCAGCCGTCTTGCCAGCGGCCGTCTCGAGCGGGCGCTTGGCGCGGGCATGGCCTGCCCGCCAGCCAGCGCGGAGTTTGCGATTCCGACAGTCTTCGGCATGTGTGTAACTTGCCCTTGTTGCGCGTTAAGGCTGATCACCCGCCCTGCCGACAGTTCCATCTCGATGGCGTGGCACAAATCGAGATAGCTGGAGTGCGGTGGCGGTGCGGCCTTGCTGAGCCCGATCATGAATTCGCAGCCCACCGTATCGTAGAACGCAGCTTCGCCAAGGTTCACGAGGCGCAATTCGTGCAGCGTCTTGAGGATCAGCCGGAAGCTCGACGGCGTGAATTGCCAGGCATGGGCATCAACATAATCGCAAGACCTGCGCGCCTCGAGACACTGTTCCCAAGCAAAATCGGGGCCATGGATCAGCGCCACCGGGTCGGCCCAGCCCTCCATCCAGGCGATGCGGCCGCGCATCGCGCAGCTGAGCATCTTGGCGTCGAAAATCGTGCCCGGGCTGTGCCGGCTGCGGCCCTCGAGATGGGCATTGAGGATCGATCCCACCGTCGCATGCGGGCGGAAATAGTCGAAGCAGTAGCGCTTGTCCGGCACGGCCAGGGCAAGCACGCCCGCCGGCTTGAGCAGGGTTTCGCAGCTCTTGAGGAAACCGAGCAGGTCGGGCACATGCTCGATCACATGCGAGGCGACGATGAAGTCATAGGCGCCGGGCTTGCCGATGAGCGCATCGAGCGGCCCGCCCGTCCAAACGTAATCCACCTCTTCGATGTTCTGGACATTCTTCCCTACATTCGGATCATCGGCGTATTTTTCGCGCAAGGTTTTCGCATCGGTATGATCGACCACCTGAACGTTGTAGCCCTTGCGTTTCGGAACGATCGGGCTGTAGGACGCGCCGATTTCAAGTCCCAGCCCTTTCGCATTTATCATGCTCAGCATTCTTTCGAAGCGATCCGACATGCGGGGAGTCCTTTTCAGAATTGAGTGAGGATTGCGTCACGACACGTAAAGTACGGGCGTGTCCGGCTTCACCGCGCCCAGATGGAATGAGACGAGATCATCGTCATAGCCATGCTCGCGCAGAAGCTCGCGCCAGCCCGCATATTTGGGGCCCCAGCCAGCGTCCCTGAGCACGCTGACCTTGACGAACGGCATGCCGCGTTCGATGAGCCCGCGCCAGTCATACACAAGCTGATTGCTGCGGCTCCTGGTATGATGCTGCGGGCAGGGAAACAGCGCTTTCGTCCTGAGGCCAGCGGCCAGCGCGCATCGGGTAAGGCCGATTTCATACGCCCTAACAACCTGGGTCTTGTCCTCAAAACATTTTATCTCCGCCCAGAACCGGCGCATCGCCGCGTTCGCCAAGGCCTCGCCCTTCATGGCGATGAAATAGCTCTGATAGTGCTGGCAGATCTCGAAGGATTCGGT
>Ga0129299_1002191_pt1 | contig 12991 bp, 9 predicted proteins | sample ConPoolayeCmetaG_FD_94477 | JGI IMG/M metagenome (GOLD analysis project Ga0129299, IMG submission 94477) | Hot spring microbial mat communities from California, USA to study Microbial Dark Matter (Phase II) - Cone Pool mat layer C metaG ... | reverse complement strand
TCCTTAGCCAGATGTCCGCCTTGTTCGAGTGCGTGCAAAGCCGAAAGCGTATGAGTTTGCCGGACGTTGGGGTCGGATCGTCCGTGCTTGAGCTGAAGCATTTGCACGAGGAACTCGATGTCGACGATGCCGCCGGCGCCGCGCTTGACGTCGCCGCCGCTGGCGGTGCTTTCCAGACGGTGGCGCATCTGCCGGATCTCGCGGGCGTGCTGCGCTTGCCAGGGGTGCTCGAAGGCCGCCCGGCTCACCGCGGCTTGGGCGGCCAACGCCATTGTCGGCGAACCCGCAACCACCCGAGCCTTGCACAATGCCTGCCGCTCCCAGAGCTGGCCGGGGCCTTGGGCGAAGTATCGGCTGAACTCGTCGAGAGAGGTAGCCAGGGCTCCGCTGCGTCCGGTGGGCCGCAGCCGGACGTCCACCTCGTAGAGCCGGCCATATGTGCCCGGGCGGCTGGCGGTCTTGATGATCCGCTGGCCCAGTTCGCTGAAGAAATGCTGGTTGGTGGTAGTCTCGGCTCGGCCCCCGGAGCCGGCAGGGGCCGTATGCCCGTCGGCCTCATAGAGAAAGACGATGTCCAGATCGCTGTGGTAGTTCATTTCGCGGCCGCCGAGTTTTCCCATTGCCAGGATAGCCCAGTCGCACGGCTCGCCGCGGCGCGGCCCGTCGGCCACCACCGGCTGCCCCCACCTGCCGACCAGTTGGTCCATTTCGCGCGTGCTGATCAGACCGAGGCAGGCTTCGGCGATGTCGGAGAGCGCTCCGGTTGTTGCGGTGATGTCTTCCTTCCCCAGAATGTCGCGCACGCCGACGCAAAGCTGCTGGTCGTTTTTGAAGCTGTGGAGAATGGGCTCAATAACTAGGGCACCGTGGCACAGCTCAGAGAGCGTGCGTCGGAGGGTTTCCAGCGTCGGGAGTTTGTCCAAGACGAGGCTGTCCATCAGCCCGTCGATCATGCCCGGATTGCTCACCAGAATCCCACATAGATACGTGCTGTATGCACACATCTCCACGCACAAATGCAGCGACGGCGGATTGAAGCTGAACAGCTCCCAGAGCACGCCCTTTCCGCCCAGCGAATCGCTTACCTGGCCCAGGTTGACGAGCGTAGAATCCGGGTCTGGCGTCTTGGCGATAGCCGCCAGAAGCTGTGGGGCGATAGAAGCCAAAAAATGGCGGCAGCGGCGAGTGGACAGGAAACGGATCTTCTCCTCGCCGAGGGCCATCAGGTTCCGGTACGCCTGCTTGATGTCTCGAAAACCGTACTTGCCCAAGACCTCGACAATCTTCTCTTCCTGTGGTGCAGGATCGAGGACCAGATCCACCTCGGAAAGCGTCTCGGCGTCGTCGCTGAAGGCGTAGTGCAACAGGTGATCGAGGATGCGGCGGTTCAGGTCGGTCCGCGCGCAGTAGTCGGCCTCGAAGGCCGTCAATGCCGGACGGTCCTTGGTCTCCTGGTAGCCCATGCGCAGGGCCAGCTTGCGCATTTCCTCCGTTTTTTCAGGCAGACGGTGCGTGCGCAGATCGAACATGGCTTGCAGGCGGTGTTCGATCTTTCGCAGGAAGCTATAGTTATCTTCGAGTATCAGCCGCTCCTGGTGGCTCAAGCAGCCCACGTTTTCGAGCTGAACAATGGCTTCCAGCGTATTGCCGGTGCGCAGAGCGGGCAGGTCGCCGCCGTTGAGCAACTGGAGAAACTGGATGACGAACTCGATGTCGCGTATACCGCCGTGTCCGGTTTTGACATCGCGGCGCAGGCCGCCTTCGCGCCGAGTCTGTTCCTCGATGCGCCGCTTGAGGGCCTTAATGCCGCTGATGTCGGCGCGGCTCAGATACCGCCGGTAAATCCAGGGCCGAAGCCGCGCCAGAAACTCCTCACCGAGGTCAAGGTCGCCGGCCACAGGGCGCGCTTTGATGTAGGCTTGTCGCTCCCAGGTCCGGCCGCGCAGGTCGTAGTAGTGCAAAGCCGCGGCCACGCTGAGGACCATCGGCCCGCGCTCCCCTTCCGGCCGCAAGCGCAGATCGACGCGATATGCGGTGCCCAACTCCGTGGGCTCCGTGAGCAAGCGTACGAACTCCCGGGCCAGCCTATCGAAAAACTCGCTGTTGGCGACCGGCCGCTTGCCGTCGGTACGGCCGTCGGCGTCATAGAGGAACACCAGGTCGATGTCGCTGGAATAGTTCAGCTCCACGCCGCCGAGCTTGCCCAAGCCGAGCACCACGAAACGGGCGGGTTTGCCGTCCGCGGCCCGGGGTGTGCCGCGCTGCTGGCAGAGCTTTTTGCGGGCTGCTTGAAGCGCGCCCTCGCAGATGGCGTCGGCCAGGTACGAGATCTGCGCGGTGACGGTCTGCAAGCTTTGCTCGCGTACGATGTCGCCGTAGGCGATGCGCAGCGTTTCCCGCCGCTTGAACCGCCGCAACGCCCGCAACACCCCCTGCTCATGCTCCAGCGCGGCCACCTCGCTAACTATCTCGTCGACGAGCGATTGGCGCGTGACGGGAGCACCCTCGGTCAGCCGCAAGAGGTCGAACCCCTCAGGATCGGCTACCAGTAGGTCGCTCAGGTGTTGGCTGGTGGAAAAGATCTGCACTAGCGTGGGCAGGGCTTCCGGGTCGCGCTCGAACAGGGTGCCGAGGGCCAGGGGATTGCGGGCGGCCGCCACGAACCGCTCCAGGTTGTTCAGCGCCATGTCCGGATCGGCACAGCCCGGCAGACACTGCTCAAGCTGGCTGCAAATCACTGCCAGCAAATCCAGCGTCAACCCAGACATTGCCATGCGCACCAGATTCGCGTGCCCCCGGCGCGCGTCCACCACCTTCAACGAGGCCAACCAAGTGGCCGCTCGTGCCGGGTCGTCCAAACACTGACGCAATGAGGCAACTTGCATATCAACTACCCAGGCAGGCAGCCGCGCCCTGACTACACCTCGCATCTCAGCCAGCGCCCGGCCCGCTCAATCTGTCCGGCCGGCCGGTTGCCTTTCTCGCCCAGCTTCCGCCGGCTTTACCCGGCCGAACAGCGTAAACGCGCTCACCTGGCAGATCTCCACCGGCAGGATCTGCCCGACAAGATCCATTGTGCCGTCGAACACGACGATCCGGTCGCAGACGGTCCGGCCCGTCAGTTGCACCACAGGGCCATCCGCGGCGCGCTTGCGGCTGGCCTTGCTGGGACCTTCCACGAGAACCTCCATCGTTTTCCCCAGCAGGGGCCGGTTGTCCTCCTCGCTGATGGCGTTCTGGATCGCCAGCAACTGCTGGTTGCGGCGCCGCTTCGTGGCCTCCGGAACGTCGTCGGCATACAGCTCCCAGGCCTTGGTGCCCGGCCGGGGACTGTACTTGAAGATGAAAGAGTTCCTGAACCGCGCCTCCCGCACCAACTCGACGGTCTGTTGAAAATCCGCCTCCGTCTCGCCGCAAAAGCCGACAATGAAATCGCTTGTGACCGAGACGTGGGGTATCGTCTCGCGGATCCTATAGAGCATCTCGCGATACTCCTCCACCGTGTAACCGCGCTTCATGCGCCGCAGCACGAGATTGGAACCGCTTTGGGCCGGGATGTGAAGGTACGGACACACCTTGGGCAGATCGCGAACCGCCTGAAGCAGGTCGTCGGTCATGTGGCGGGGAAAATTGGTCACAAAGCGCAATCGCCGCAGGCCCGAAATGTCGTGCAACAAGTACAGAAGGTCCGCCAAGTGAACCTTCCGCCCGGCGTGCTCCCCACGGTAACTGTTGACCGTCTGGCCGAGCAACGTCACTTCCAGGCATCCCTGGTCGGCCAACTGCCGGACTTCGGCTTGGATCTGGTCGACGGGCCGGCTTTGCTCTGGTCCGCGCACGGCGGGCACAACACAATAGGTGCAGAACTTGTCGCACCCGAACATGATCCGCACCATTGCCTGGTGGCGATGGGGGCGTGCTTCCGGAAGGCGCTCTGGGTTGAACGGCGAAAAGCTTCGCTGGATCGCCAGGTGGGGCCCAGCCCTCCGATCCAGGCTGACTTCCACTTGAGGCCCTTCGCCGGCCATCACCCGGTCCAACACCAAAGGCAACTGCCCCAACTGCCCCGGACCGACGACCAGGTCCACGTGCGGCGCACGGCTCAAGATCTTTTGGCGGTCCTTCTGGGCCATGCAGCCCAGCACGCCGATGATCTTGGACGGATGGCCCTGCTTGATATCCTTCAGGCGCCCCAGCGCGCTGTAGATCTTGTCCTCAGCATGTTGCCGGACGCTGCACGTGTTGAACAGGATGATGTCCGCCTTGCGGCGACTGTCGACCAGCTCGTACCCGGCGCACCGCAGCAAGGCAGACACCATCTCGCTGTCCAGCACGTTCATCTGGCATCCAACAGTCTCTATGTACACGCGTCTGGCAGTCACGGAGACGTTATCCGATCAGGCTGGCTTGGGCGGTAGCTGCTACGCGTTCGGGGTCGAGGCAGCTTGGCGTTTCTTGGCTTCCTCGGCCTCTTCCTGCAAGCGGGTCAAAACCCGATCCCGCCGCCTGGCCATCAGCCGCACCAGCGTAGTTGCCGCCACATAACCGACCACCACCAACAGAATCAGATCCCAAGAATCCACTGTTCCCCTCCCTGGATACCCTATCATTTGGACACATTATCCGTGTCCATTTGAGCGTGTCCGAAAAGAGTTGGTAATGCCCCGGACGCACCGGGGCCAGCGTGGGAACGCCGCGTTTCCTGCGGAAGCAGAACCACATGAAGGCGGTCACTGCAAACCCGTCAGACACACTCCCAAGCGATTACGCGGCGTTAGCCTTCCTATTTTAACAGGGGTCTACCCCAACGGACGAGGTCAACTGGCAGACGCGATTGCGGCATCACAAGGAAAACCACAGGCCTAAGGCTCGGGAAGCACCCGCCGCCAGGAGGGGATCGTACCGGTGCTCAAGCTCCGGTGTGACGCCGCGGACAATGTTAAGCTGGACTAGGACTCTTGCCTTTGCCGGTTTGAAAGGCGCTTAAGAGTGATGGTTGAGCCAAACGGCGCAAAGAAGACAAGAGTTTTCAACGCTCAAAAGCCCTGGCCCCCACCTTCCGATGGGGTAGTAGGTTTGCAACACGTCGTTTCTCAATGCGCACCTGCTGTAACGAGTGAGAGCCCGGGCCAATCTGCAAAACTGCGGTTACACGAAGTCGCCACATTAGGCTGGCGGTGTCTGGCCCGCCATCCGAACGGGCTCACCGAACCTTTCCGGTACAGAATCGGGGACCGTCGGCCGGGCAGTCACCCAAAGCAATTGACAACTCGCGGGTCTATCCGACGGTTTTGATGGGCAGGCGACTCGGGTTGCTTACGATGCTACGCCGCAGGGCCGGCCATTTGGTGGGCTCCGCCACTTGAGTTGGCGCCCTAAAGCTCAAGGCCCACCCACGGCTTGTCCGGCCGGCTCGGTTGGGGTTTCACTGCCGAAGTACCGCCGTTGAAAGTACAGGGCGACATTCACCAGCCCGATCAGCACCGGTACCTCGACCAGCGGCCCAATAACCGCCGCGAAGGCAGCACCCGAGTTGATCCCGAATACGGCCACCGCCACGGCAATGGCCAACTCGAAGTTGTTGCTGGCAGCGGTGAACGACAGGGTGGCCGTCTGGGAGTAGTTTGCCCCAGCTTTCTTGCTAATGTAGAAGCTCACGAGAAACATCACCACGAAATAAAACAAGAGCGGCACGGCGATCCGCAGCACGTCCAATGGGATCGTCACGATCAGTCCGCCCTTGAGGCTGAACATGACGACGATGGTGAACAGCAGGGCAATCAGGGTAATTGGGCTGATCTTGGGGATGAACACGCTGTCGTACCAGGCTTTGCCCTTCGCCTTCACAAGGACGAGCCGTGACAGCAGTCCGGCGATGAACGGAATGCCCAGGTAGATGAACACGCTTTCCGCGATCTGGCCCATGCTCACCTGGACGACGCTCCCGCTCAACCCGAACAACGGCGGCAGGATCGTGACGAAGATCCAGGCGTAAAGACTGTAGAACAATACCTGAAAGATGCTGTTGAAGGCCACCAGGCCCGCACAGTATTCGGTGTCGCCCTTGGCAAGCTCGTTCCAGACGATCACCATGGCGATACATCGGGCGAGCCCGATCATGATCAGGCCTACCATGTACTCCGGATAGCCGTGTAGGAAGAGGATGGCGAGGAAGAACATGAGGATCGGCCCCACGACCCAGTTCTGAACCAGAGACAGTCCGAGCACTTTCCAGTTACGGAAAACGTCGCCAAGTTCTTCGTATTTCACCTTGGCCAGCGGGGGATACATCATCAGGATGAGCCCGATGGCGATGGGGATGTTGGTCGTGCCCGCCTGGAAGAGGTTGATGAAGGCCTCGACACCAGGAATCAGGTATCCGGCGGCGACCCCGACCGCCATGGCGAGAAAAATCCAAACGGTGAGATACCGGTCCAAAAACGAAAGTCGCTTGGCAACACTCTCACTCATGGTTTGCTGGTTCCGAATGGCTGTACATTGGTGGGCAGAATCCTCGCCTCGCCTGCCTACAATTGCCGTTGGCAGGCGCGGCGGCATACTCCTCGTCAACGCGGTTTCGCTGTCACTACGATATCGATTTCCACTTCTTCTGGAGGGTAGCCACCCCCCAGTTCGTTGGGCGCTTCCATCACGGCGGCCTGAACCGGTTGCCGACCGTAGTAGGAATCGCTGAAGCCCTGTAAGACGATCCGTCCTTCACGGGTTTCGACGTTCACCGAACGGATTCGCCCGGCGCTCCGTCGGAGGATCCATTGGCGCAAAGCGTCCGCCAATTCCGCATTCGACCGGCCCGATGCACTCAGTGCCGGCCGAGGTCCGAATCGCGCCATCATGGTGAGAATCTTCTCCTCCATCTGAGTCAGCCCCAGAAGCTTCGCTGCTTGCTGGACCACTGGGAAAACTTCGTCGTAGAACGTGGCACGCCCGCTGTCCCAAGTGTGGATCAGCGTGCGCACCAACGGCACGGTGTTGTCCTCTCGCATCAAGGCCAGGATGCCCCCGCCTCTGCCCCACGGCAAGCTCCCGGTCGCCGCCAGCCAGCTCATTCCAGACGATGACCATGGCGATGCAGCGGGCCAACCCGACCATAATGACGCCCATCATATACTCCGGATAGTTGTGGAGAAACAAGATGGCCAGTGCGGTCATTAGGACCGGGCCGATGACCCAATTCATAAGGAGCGAGAAGCACAACAGCCTTTTCTCTCCCAGCACTCTGCCCGACTCCTCGTAGCGTACCTTTGCCAGGGGCGGGTACATCATCAGGATCAGGCCTATGGCGATAGGGATACTGGTGGTCTCGCCGAACTTCAGATCGTCGATAAACTTGGCCAGCGGCGGCACGAGATACCCCAAGATCACGCCCGAGGCCATGGCCAGGAAAATCCAGAGCGTAAGATAGCGGTCGAGAAACGAGAGCTTCTTGGTTGCGATGTCGGTCATGACTGAGTGACTCCGTGCTGGGCAATGAGCATTAGTAGAAGGGGGAAAGCCGGCTACGGCTTGCGCAGTATATCGCCAATTGGCTAAATCGGCAATTGGCGACATCGCCAAGGACTAGCGCGCTACATTTCTCGCCCCTTTCTTGAGCTCCGAGGCTACTCTGGTCTCGTCCGGCTCAAAGCGTTGCGAGCGCCTCTTGCGCGGCTCAACAGGTCTCAGCTTCGCGCAAAGCGTCCGGCAGTCGTTCGACCATCGCCCTAATCTGGTCGCGCACCCGTCGATAGGCCGCCAAGCGGTCTTCTTCGTTCGTGGCGTCGGCAGCCAGCCGCGGCGGATCCTCGAAGGAAACGTGCAAGTGCTTGACTTTGGCAGGGAAGACCGGACAGTGCTCTTGGGCGTGGTCGCAGACAGTGACCACGTAGTCGAACTCGACCGCCCGCAGCTCTTCCACGTGCTTCGACCGTTGTCCGGAAATGTCCACGCCGGCCTCGGCCATTACGCGCACGGCACGTTCGTCCAGCCCTTGAGGCTCGATGCCCGCCGAATACGCCTCGATCTGGTCGCCTTTGAGGTGCCGGGTCCAGCCTTCGGCCATCTGGCTGCGGCAGGAGTTGCCGGTGCAAAGAAACAGGATTTTCAACATTGGATTGCGAGTTTGTTATATGACGGCTTTCTGCGGTGATTGAATGGTTTCGACAGGTTTGCCTGCCGGGAGCGCTGCCCACGCACTGCCTCCAACCACTGCTGCTCCGGCCGGCAGGGGACCGGCCAGAGGAGATTCGCCATTTTTCGCGGCCATCGCCGGCAACACCGAAGGTGCCTTGTGAACGGTTTTATTACCTCAACCTGCTGCCGCGTGGGCCGCTCGGATGCGGGCCGGCTGTGGGGGGATCTGGGCCGCTGCGCCGGGGCTGCCTTTGGGCTTCGCAGAGCGCGTGTGGATCTAATCCGACGATCGCGTGCAAACGCTCCTCATCGCGGCGGGTCTGTGGGTCGTGGGCCAGGGAATCGAAAAGCCACTTGGCGGCGCGGAGCGCGACCCCTGGCGCTTCCCGTCCGGCAAGACGATAGTACATCCATCGCCCTTCCTTGCGGCTTTCCACAAGGCCGGCCTCCTTGAGGATCGACATGTGTTTGGAGACGGTCGACGTTGCCAAGCCCATCAGCGCCACAAGCTGGCAGACGCAAAGCTCCCGGCCGCGCAGCGCCAGGAGCATGCGCACGCGGTTTTCGTCGGCCAGGGCCTTTGTGACAGCCATCAGTTCGCGCATCGCCGCGCCAGAGCCAAGCCCGTCGTGACAAGCGGCTGAGTTATTATTGCCCCCCTCACACATGTGTCAAGTGTCCGCTTATCAGCCTCATGTTAGGGACGCCGGATCCTGGGAGCGAATTGTCAGGGGCCAAATCGCGTCGCGTTTTTGGCGAGCAACGAAGGGCCTTGTGTCGGGAGGTAAGAACGCCGGAACGAAGCGGGGTTCGGCGGGGGTGCGGCTAAAATGATGTTGTGCGATTGCGGCATCTTGAACCGCGCAAGCAATCTGGCAGAATAAGGCTTATGCTCGTCCCCCAGTTCTCTATTCGCTGGATGTTGGCCGTCACGGCCTTGTGTGCTGTGGCCTTTTCTTTAGTGGCGCTGGCAATGCGCGGCCACCGCTGGGCTTTGGCGATTTCGGTAGGAGTCGGCAGTCTAGGACTGATGATGGCCGTTTACGCGGCGGCGTTCGGCTTGGTCTGGTTGTACGCCGTGGCCACGGACCGTCCAAACAGCAAAGCCCGGCGAAGCGGCTCCGGGCCGTTCAGCCGAAGGTCTTCCGAGGAATCAGCCGCGGCTGAGGGCGTGGTACAGCCAGCGGGATCTGGCTAGGCGCGGAAGAGCGAATAGCGAATATGGATGGTCATTTCAAGCACTCTGCAAGCACCTCCCAGACGCCCAGCGAGCCAAAGGCCAACTCGACCGGCACAATAACGGGACGGCTATGTGCCAGCGCTTCAGAGGAGCCGTGGGCAAAAGGTTCTGGAGCTTCTCTGGCAGGCTGCCCCACGGCCGGCAAAAGTCCAGGTTCTCTTATCAGCCGGCGGAGGATCGGGTTGGGGGAGCGGCGGTTTTTGGCAGCGAGCGTTGCAGTTGGCATACTTGCCGGCACGTTCTGGTTGTTCGCGTCTGTGGACGCGGCGCTGGCGGCCGTGGCGCCGAGCCTCATCGCCAAGGGAGGCGGCCTGGATTTCACGGTGGATATGCGTTGGGTACAGAGTCCTGCGTACCGGCCGGTGAAGATCCAAATTACCCCCACGGCGCCGGTGACGGCCGACCGCAGCCTGACAATCGAGTTTGTTCGGTTTTCGCATTGGCGCTCCACAGAGCACCAGTTTCGGTTGACGCAGGACATCGAGATACCCGCCGGATCCGGTCCGCTTGAGATTACCATGGCGATTCCGCGGCTGGTCGGGCAGACGTCTTTCCAATTCAGCCTCGTGGAGAACGGCAATCTTATCACGACGTTCGGCGGCAGCGAGACTTTGCAGTTGGGCGCTCGTTTGGAGGCGTTTCCGGCGGTTCTGGTGATTCATGTCCCACCCCTGAGTATCGACGCCCTGCGCCACGCATTGGCGGAGGAAGCTGAGCAACAGGCTGGAGCGGCAGCTTTATCGAGTGGGGCGGCGGACGCCCCGGCTGGGACTCCGGCGAAACCGCAAGAGGCCCCGGCATGGGTCTGCACGCGAGGCGTCCTGGGGTTGCCCAAACGCTGGATCGACTATAGCAGTTGCGATATTATCTGCTTGCGTTTGGACGACGTGCGGGTGATGCACAGCAAGAACCCGGAGGCGCTTGCGGCCATTGTGGATTGGGTCTGGGCCGGGGGGACGCTTTTGGTCGGCGGGCTGGACCAGCGCTGGCAACAGCTCGGAGAAGTAGAGTCGCTAGCAAAACTTCCTCGCTCGGCAGTCCCAAGACAAGTAGTGGGGACGCCCGCTTCCAGTATTCTCAACAAGGCTGAGGCCGATATTCTCAACAAGGCTGAGGCCGATCTCTGTGCCGTCGGTTTGGCCAGCGCGTGGAAGCGGCCGGACCCTAGCAGACAGGAGGACCCTCTTGAGCATCCTTCCAGGCGCCGGGGCGCGTTCGGTCCGATTCGCCCGATTCGAACGCCGAAGCCGGGCCAGGCAGCAGCACCCGAGCCCAGCTTGTTCCCGGCTGATCAACCGCCGTTCTTGGTGCGCCAACATGGACTGGGGATGATCGTGGCCGTCCAGCATGTTACCCAGCCCAGGCACAGACAACTCTGGACCTGGCTTCTCAACAGCGTCGGCTCGGAGCGGTGGCTTTGGTGTCAGCGCCACGGGATGTCGGTTGGGCGGATCAATCCGGAGTTCTGGAATTATCTGATCCCGGGCGTGGGATTGCCGCCGGTAAACGCTTTTCGAGTGCTCATCAGCGTGTTCGTGCTGGTGATCGGGCCGGTCAACTACTGGCTCCTTTACCGGCTGCGCAGGCTGCACCTTTTGGTGGTGACGGTTCCGCTGGGCGCGGGCGTGGTAACGCTGGGATTGTTCGCGTACGCCCTGTTGGCCGACGGTTTGGGCACTCGGGTGCGTGTGCGGAGCGTGACTGTACTGGACCAGCGCTGCGGCCGGGCGGCTTGCTGGGCACGCTTGTCTTATTACAGCGGTTTGCTGCCTTCTGGCGGACTTCGTTTCCCGGCCGACGTTGCCGTTACGCCCTTGGCTTTCGTGCCGTCTGAGGCCGCCGGGCGCCGGCAAGAAATGAGATGGCACAGCGAGCAGGAGTTATCTGCGGGCTGGATGGCCGCACGGGTGCCCATGCAACTGCTGACGGTTCGGTCCCGAGCCACGGCGGCCCGGCTGGACATAGTTCCCACCGGACAGGGCAAAGAAGGCATCGAGGTTACCAACCGCCTGGGCGCGGCCATAAAGCAGCTTGTGCTCTGCGACCGGGACGGCAAGTACTATCAGGTAGGGAGTTTGGCCAGTGGTGAGACCGCGCGGGCGGCGCCCATCGCGCCGGCCGCCCTGGCCGGCTTGCTGGGGGAGCTTCGGCAGCGGGCTGTTTTGTGGTACCCTCAGGGGATCGATCCGTTGGCGATCAACCGCGTAGGGTCAGCCAGCCGGTGGAGGCTGGGCACCCTATACGGCTACTCTGCTGATGACTTGCCAGAGCCGTCCCAGTCGACCAGCCGATTGGAGAAGGCGATCGGGATGCTCGGAGCAGCTCCGGTTTCTTCGTGGCTGGTTCCCGGCACGTACATGGCGATCATGGAGCGCTCGCCCGAGGTGGTCTTGGGCACGAACGCCGCGCGCGAGGAGTCAGCGTTCCATGTGGTTTTGGGCTCCTGGTGATCTGTCATGTCCTCCACCCGGCCAATGATCGAACTGCAAGTCCTGCGCCGCTACTTTGGCCAGACCAAGGCCGTCGATGGCGTGTCGTTTGCCGTGTATGCGGGGCAGGTGTTCGGGTACATTGGCCCGAACGGTGCAGGCAAGACGACGAGCATGCGGATCCTGGCGACCCTGGATGTGCCCACCTCCGGCGATGCTTTGGTCGACGGGTTTTCGGTGGTGAACGATCCTGATCGGGTGCGCCGCCGCTTGGGCTTCATGCCGGACTTCTTCGGCACCTACGCCAACGTCAACGTGGAAGAATACATAGATTTCTTCGCCCGGGCGTATCGGCTCCGCGGCGCTGACCGCCGGCGTGCGGTACGGCGTGTGATGGAGTTTACGGGCTTGGACGTGCTGGCGGACAAACCGATCCAGGCGCTGTCCAAGGGAATGAAACAACGCCTGTGCCTGGGCCGCGCGCTGATCCACGACCCCGCCGTGCTGGTGCTGGATGAACCGGCAGCCGGGCTGGATCCCCGGGCGAGGATCGAGCTGCGCGAGATGATCCGCACCCTGGCCGCCGCCGGAAAGACCGTGCTGATCAGCTCCCACATCCTCACCGAACTGGCGGAAATCTGCCACGTGGTCGGCATCCTCGAGCGCGGCCGCCTGGTGGCCGTCGGCTCGGTCCAGGAAATCCAGCAGCGCTGCCAAACGCCGCAAATCGCCGTCGAAGTCGAAGTGCTCGACAGCACCGACACCCTGGGCAAGTGGCTCGCCGACCGACCGGGGATCAGCCAGGTGCAAGCCGATGGCCAAGTCGTCCGGTTTCTCCATAGCGGAAACTCGGCCGAAGCAGCCGAGTTGCTCAAAGGCATGATCGAGTCGGGTTTCCGGGTGACCGCCTTCGGCAGGCGCCGCCAGTCGCTCGAAGACGTGTTCATGCAGGTGACCAAGGGACTAGTCCAATGAGCCTTGATGCTGCCCAATCATCCGCGCAACAGCACTCACCGCCGGGCGCGCACTGGTGGGCAGCGGTCGACCGGTTATTGAGCCGAGCGGGCGATAGCGTCAACCCGATCCTCGTGAAAGAGACCCGACTCGATCATGCCTTTGAGCAACTCGGCTGCTTCGGCCGAGTTTCCGCTATGGAGAAACCGGACGACTTGGCCATCGGCTTGCACCTGGC
>Ga0129299_1002190_pt1 | contig 12998 bp, 10 predicted proteins | sample ConPoolayeCmetaG_FD_94477 | JGI IMG/M metagenome (GOLD analysis project Ga0129299, IMG submission 94477) | Hot spring microbial mat communities from California, USA to study Microbial Dark Matter (Phase II) - Cone Pool mat layer C metaG ... | reverse complement strand
GAGCAGCCTCCAGCGCGGCCTGCACGACCCGGGCGACATTCTGCTCTTCGTTGTAGCAAGGGAAGAAGATCGACAGTGACGGCAGCCGCCTCATGGGGACAGTAGACGCGGTGCCGCTCGGGAGGTCAAGCATCGGCGGGAGCGGGGCCGGCGGACGACGCACGAATCCGCCGGACCAGATCGGTCGTGCTGCGGCCCGGCACCAGCGGTGCCAGCACGACGCGACCGCCCCGGGCCTCGACCAGGTCCTGTCCGACGACGGTGCGGCCTTCCCAATCGCGACCCTTGATCAGGACGTCCGGCCCGATCGCCTGGATGAGCTGTAGCGGCGTATCCTCGTCGAAGATGACGACGTAGTCCACGTCGGCGAGCGCCGCCAGCACCGCGGCGCGGTCCTGCTGGGGAACGAGCGGACGGTCGGCCCCCTTGTTCAACCGGCGGATCGAGGCGTCGGAGTTCAGGCCGACCACGAGCAGATCGGCTTGCTGCTTGCAAAAGGCGAAGTTGGCGACGTGCCCGGCGTGCAGCAGGTCGAAGCAGCCGTTCGTGAAAGCCACCGTCCGGCGGGCGGCCCGCCGTCTGGCCAATTCCGGCAGAAGCTGGTCGAGCGTGCGGACCTTGCCGAGAGCGCGGTGGTTTTCCAGCAGGATCTCGCCGATCAGCTCGTCCCGCGTGATCGGCACGCAGCCGAACTTCTCCACCTCCAGCCCGCCGGCGAGGTTCGCGACCATGGCCGCCTCCCGCAAAGCACCGCCCGCGGCCATGATGACCGCCATGGCCGCCAGCACTTCATCACCGGCGCCGGTGACGTCGTAGACTTCGCGGGCTCGCGTCGGGACGTGCTCGAAGAAGCCGTCGGCTCCAATCAGGGCCATGCCGTCGGCATCCAGCGTGACGCAGACATAGTCCGTACGGCAGGCGGAGTGAATCCGGCGAGCCGCTTCGCGAACCGCCTCCATGCTCCGCAGCGACAGGCCCGTAACCTTTTCCGTTTCCGTGCGATTCGGCGTGACCAGCATCGCTCCGGCATAGCGGGAATAGTCGGTGACGCTGGCCGGGTCGACCAGCACCGGCAGGTTCCGACGCCGCGCCGCCCTGATGACACCGTGAGCGATCTCCGGCGAGACGACGCCCTTGTTGTAATCCTCGATGCACACGGCGCGGCAGTGGTCCAGCAGGTTCTCCAGGTGGTTCAGCAATTGCGTGGTGGTCGCAGCGTCAATCGGCCGGCGGCATTCGTCATCGACGCGGATCAACTGCTGACGGTGGCGATGCTGAGCGAGGCCGATCAGCCTGGTCTTGACCGTCGTGTGGCGGTCGGCGGCCGCGAGCAGGCCGGATACGTCCGCTCCGATCTGTCCCAGCAACGAGCGGATCCTATCCGCCGCCGCGTCGTGTCCGACGAGTCCGAGGCAATGCGGCGTGGCCCCCAGTGCGGCGACATCCGCGACGACGGAGCCGGCCCCGCCCAGGGCGTCGTCCTGGCGGACGACCTTCAGCACCGGCACAGGCGCTTCAGGACTAATTCTCTCCGCATCTCCGTAAACATACCTGTCCAGCATGAAGTCCCCCACCACCAGGACATGGGTGTTCGGGACGGCATCCAGGAGTTCGCAGAGCCTCTGCCACATGGGCTGGCGGATCCTTCGCGATGGCCTCGCCCCTCGTGGGTTCGGTGCCAGACTCAGCAGCCGTCACCGGGCGAGTGCCGGAGTGGCCCGGCATCCTATCGGCTTGAAAAAGCGGTCACAAGGTCCGATGTCGGCAAGGCACCCGACTGAGAAGAAACCGAATCGTCTGTTTCTAACTTATTGTTATAAATAGTTTAGTGCGTATCTGATTTGCCCAGCCGCAGGGCTTGGCCGGTCTGCGGCTTTCCGGACGACAGTACTGAAAACGTGATCTAGGCCCGATAATAACACTGAAAGCCACTTGTCGTCCGATAAACTCTAAAGAGAATGACTATGAACAGCCGAATGAATCAGTGTGCGTAAGCCGTTGTTTTCGGACGGGCAATGTTTGCCGACGGGCAACGAAACGGGCGGGTGTCAGGTCATTTGTCACGTGTAAGCAGTCAAAGGATCGCGACAATGAGGATCATCGCCATCGCAAATCAGAAGGGCGGATGCGGCAAGACCACTGTAGCTATCAACCTCGCGGCCTGCCTCGCGCGGGAAGGCCAGCGGACCCTGGCCGTCGATCTCGATCCGCAGGGGCATTGCGCGCTGGGACTCGCCGTGCCCGAAGAGCAGATCGAGATGAGCATTGCCGATGTCCTGCTGGCCGACCCCGTTGAGACGACGCCCGACCTCTCGCGGGTGATCTGGCAGATCTCCAGCAACTATGACCTGCTGCCGTCGAGATTCGACCTGTCCACGCTGGAGCAGCGGCTGGCAGGCGTCGCTGGGCGCGAGACCCGGCTTCGCGCCGCCTTGGACACGGTCCGCGACAAGTACGATTTCATCATCATCGACACCCCGCCGACTGTGGGCTTCCTCACCCAGAGCGCCCTCTATGCCGCGGACGAGATCATCGTGCCGGTGGACACCGGCTACTTCTCGTTGCACGGTCTTTCGAAGCAATTGCAGACCATCCGTGAGCTGCGGAGCAATTACGGGCGGTCCATCGCCGTGCGGATCCTGGCCAACCTGTACGATGTCCGCACCAAGCTGGGCCGCGAGATCCTGGCGGAGCTTCGCAAGCGGCACGGTGACGCGATGTTCACCAGTTTCATCAACTTCAACACCAAGCTGAAGGAAAGCAGCAGCCTCGGGCAGCCCATCACCGAGTACGACCCGGTCAGCAGCGGTTGCCGCGATTTCGTCCGCTTCGCCCGGGAGCTGATCGCCCTCGGCACGGAATCCGCGATCCCCGAGGCCGAGGTTCCGGTCGCCGCGGCCAAGGCGCCCGCCGCCGGGCTGGTGGACGAGGGATTGCTGCGGCAGGCGGAGGCACTGGCCGAGAACGCCAACAAGCTGCTCGCCACTTCCCAGACCCTCCTGGGCGGAACGGTCGCCGCCCGCGGCCAGACTCCGCCGACGCCGCAGGAAACCGACCGGAAGATCGAACTGATCTACGGACCGCGGCCGGTGTCCGACGGGGTCCTGCTGACCGTTCGGGCGCCGGGCGCCAGTCGCGTCCACGTGGCCGGCGACTTCAACGGCTGGAACCCGAGCAGCATCTCCATGAGCCGGCTGGCGGACGATTCCTATCAGGTCAAGCTGCCGCTGCTGCCGGGTCGCTACCAGTATCGGTACGTCATCGACGGCCGCTGGGAGGCCGACCCCGCCAATCACCTCATGGAACGGAACCCCTTCGGCGACGTCAACAGCGTGCTGGTCGTGTCCTGAAAGCCGTTTCCGCACCCTCGGCAATCCACCGCGGGGCCGCGGCGGCCTGAACGGAGGTTCGGCCCGCCGCGGCCGCTGCCATCTCCGGGAAACCTTACTAGACTATGAGCGCGGGCGAACCGGTCGCCCGGCTGTCGCAGCTTCTAGTCTGGTGGACCCGTGATGGCTGAAGACTTTCTCCCCCTCAAGGGCATCGACCACGTCGAGTTCTACGTCGGCAACGCGTTGCAGGCCGCCCACTTCTACCGGATGGTGTTCGGGTTCAACATCGTCGCCTATCGGGGCCTGGAGACCGGCGAGAAGACCCGCGCGAGCTACGTGCTGGAACAAGGGCGGGTGCGGTTCGTCCTGACCACCGCACTCACGCCGGATCATGAGATCGCCCGCCACAGCCAGTTGCACGGCGACGGGGTGAAGAGTATCGCGTTTGAAGTCGCCGACGTCGAGGCGGCGATGGCCGCGGTGAAGGCCCGCGGGGCGACGATCGTCCAGCCCGTGGCCACGAGCCGGGATGAACAGGGCCAGGTCCGGACCGGCGTCATTCGCACTTACGGAGACACCGTGCACGTCTTCGTCGAGCGCCGCGGTTACGGCGGCGTATTCCTGCCGGGCTTTGTCAGGATGGAGGTTCCCGCGCCGCAGTCGGCGGGCCTCGCGGCCATCGACCACATCGTCGGCAATGTGGAACTCGGAGCGATGAACCACTGGGCGGATTTCTACGCTCGCGTGTTGGGTTTCGAGCAACTGGCCCATTTCACGGACGAGCAGATCAGCACCGAGTACACCGCCCTGATGTCCAAGGTGATGCAGAACGGCACTGGCAAGATCAAGTTTCCGATCAACGAGCCGGCCGAGGGCCGCAAGAGGAGCCAGATCGACGAGTACCTGGAGTTCTATCACGGCCCCGGCGTGCAGCACGTGGCCATGAACACGCGAGACATCTGCGCGACGGTCCGCGTGCTCCGCGGCAACGGCGTGCGTTTCCTGCGAGTGCCGGACACCTACTACGACCGCCTGACGGAGCGGGTCGGACACATCGACGAGGACCTCGCCGAGATCCGCCAGTTGGGCGTCCTGGTCGATCGCGACGAGGACGGATATCTGCTGCAAGTCTTCACTCAGCCCGTGCAGGACCGCCCGACCCTGTTCTACGAGATCATCGAGCGCCACGGATCCCGCGGCTTCGGTGTCGGCAACTTCAAAGCCCTGTTCATCTCGATCGAGGAAGAGCAGCGTCGCCGCGGAACTCTCTGATTCGCCTGACGACCACCGCCCGCCCGGCACGGGTCCGGCGGGCACGGAGGAGCGACATGCCTTACTACCTGCGTCTGGGCAGCATCCCGCCGAAGCGGCACGTGCAGTTCCGCAAGCCGGACGGCAGCCTGTACGCCGAGGAGTTGTTCAGTTCCGAGGGTTTTTCCGGCCCGCAATCCATCCTCTACCATCACCGGCATCCGACGCAGGTCCGCAAGGCCTGGAAGATCGCCGACACCCGCCCGGATTACGTGGCCTTCGGCCCGCTCCGCCAGCGGCACCTGAAGACCCTGGCCATCGCGCCCGCCGGCGATGCCGTGTCGGGCCGCACCGTGCTGCTGGGCAACGACGACCTGACCATCGCCGTCTGCCGGCCCGTGGAGTCGATGGACTACTTCTACCGCAACGGCCAGAACGACGAGCTGATGTTCGTCCACGAGGGGCAAGGCGTCCTGCACACCATCTTCGGCAGACTGGATTTCCGGGCGGGGGATTACCTGATTATCCCGATCAGCACCACGTGGCGGATGGAGCTGTCCGGCGGACCGCACCGACTGCTGGTCGTGGAATCGGCCTCGCCGATCCGCACCCCCAAACGGTATCGCAACGAGCACGGTCAGCTCCTCGAACACTCGCCTTACTGCGAGCGCGATTTTCGGGTCCCGGCGGTCCTGGAGACGTACGACCAACCGGGGGACTTCGAGGTCCGCATCAAGGCCCGCGACGGCCTGCACGGCAACATCCTGGACCACCATCCGTTCGACGTGGTCGGCTGGGACGGCTGTGTCTACCCCTGGGCCTTCAACATCGAGGATTTCGAGCCGATCACCGGGCGAATCCACCAGCCGCCCCCGGTGCATCAGACGTTCGAGGCCCGCAACTATGTCGTCTGCTCGTTCGTGCCGCGGCTGTTCGACTACCACCCGCAGGCCGTGCCCATTCCTTACGCCCACGCGAACATCCATTCCGACGAGGTGCTTTATTACGTCCGGGGCAATTTCATGAGCCGCCGCGGCATCGAGGAGGCCAGCCTCACGCTCCACACCGCGGGCCTCCCGCACGGCCCGCACCCCGGGCTGACGGAGAAGAGCCTCGGAGCGGTCCGCACCGAGGAGCTGGCGGTGATGATCGACACGTTTCGCCCGCTCCAGGTGACGCGGGCGGCGGTGGAGCTGGAAGACCCCGACTATGCGTGGAGCTGGTCCACGCCGCTCAAGTAGCGGGACTACTCCTTGGGCTGTTCCTTGGAGGAGCCGGCCGCGGCACTCTCCGGCTTCCTCGGAATGCGGGCCTCGCGAGCCTGCCAGATCAGACCCAGCAGCCACAGGGTCAACTGCCCCGCCGCGAGGTACTGCGGCCGGGAGATGAGCATCGACTGAACAGGCGGCCAATGCGCGCAAAGCAACACGGCCGCTCCCGCCGCCGCCAAGAGTGAACCCAGGTAGCCGATCCAAACCACGGCAAAACCCCGCAACGCCCAGTAAGCCAACAGCCCACCGAGCAAAGCGGCCGCCACGGGCAGCAGCCAGCCCACCGGCCCAAGTTCCTTCAACTCGCGAGCCAGCGGCTCCTTCAGCCGCGCCAGACGCTGCGACCAGGAGGGGGCCAGGTTGCTCATCTGCTCGGTGACGTCGCGAGGCAACCGCTCGATCCACTCGCCGTCCAGACGGGCGGGATCGCCGGGCGGCGGGAGATACCTTTGCAGGTCGCCGCGGCCGAGCTGGAAGACGACGGCCAGCGCGAACAACACGACCACCGAGCCGGCCGCCAGCCACCAGCGATAGGTTCGGTAGGCCAGCAGCGTCAGGCCCACTCCCACCACTGCGGCAGTGATCGGCCCCGGCGTGCGGACCAGCAACGAGAGTGAATACCCTAACCAGGCGCCGACGACGAAACCGACGGCGGACACGACGGCCCGCTCGTACTTCCAGCAGCGAAACGCCAGGAAGAGGCCCACGGCCATCGCCACGACGCCACAGACGTTGACCGACGGCGTGTTATTAAACGGTCCCAGGTAGTGGCGCAGCAACTCCTGGAACGTTTCGAACCATTCAGCCTGAGCCAAGGCCGGCAGCATCGATTGCCTTACTCCGCCTTCCGAGCAAGCCGCGGAGCGACCGCCCCCGTGGACAGCGATGGGGCCGCGTCAGCCCCGGAGGAGCCGCCCAGGTCGCGGCTCGGCAGGCTCGCTCGCCGGCCGGACGACGCGATCCGACCAGGTGCGAATATCCACGTAGGGGTGGTTGCCATCCACGCGCCCATATTGGCGATATAACGAATTGAGCAGCGCGATCTTTTGCGCGGCGGCGATTTCCGTGCCGAACTCTTCCTCCGGCGGGCGGCCCCAATGGATCCGGCCGCCGCCGGACCGATCCGTAGCCAGCTCCAGATAGGGCCGAGTGCGGTCGGCGCGGCCGTCGTGATTATCTACCAACACGGTCGTGATCTGGTGCCGATAGGGCCGGCCGCGGAGCAAAGCGGACATCTTCAGACCGGCGGCCAGGTCGCCTCCGCGCCAGACCGCCCCGACCTCGGGCGGAGGCAGCCGCACGCCGTCGATGATGAGCAGGGCCGTGGTGTCGCAATCCTGTTCGAGGTAGCGGCCCGGCAGCCGCACGGCATCTTCATCGACGAGATAGAGATACTTGCCGCTGCGGACCCAGGCTTCGGGACGGCGAAAGGCGCACTGGATGGTGACCACGCCGTCGGGCTGAATCGTCACTCGTTCAACCGCTTTGACCCAGCCGACCTCGGGCGCGGAAAGGGCCTGGCCGAGCCGCTCGGCCAGCGTCGGATCCAGCAAACGATCACTGATCTGGAGGTTGACCTGCTCCGCCAGACGGTCGAGTATTCGCCGATTCTCCGGCAGGGCCAGCCAATCCGGCAGGCCGACCCACTCCAGCGCCAGGGGCCGATCGAACCGCTCGAGGGCATAAACGCGGCTCTGCAATCGCGCGAACCCGATCGCGAGCAGCACCAGCATCCCTACCCCGGCCAGCGCGACAACCGCCCGACGCAGCCACGCTCCGCGGCGGGCCGGATCCAAGTCGCGAAACCGGTCCCGCAGGCGAAGCCACAGGCCGTCCATCGGTTCCGCCGTGGTGCGTTTGCTCTTGGCCAAGGCCGATACACCTCCCGCTTCAACACCGACCGCCGCATCGCCGCTGCAAGCCGTCGTTGATCAAGAACTGACACAAACCGGCCATGGAAAGGCCCATCCGGGCGGCCGCTTTGGGCAGCAGGGAGTGGCTGGTCAAGCCGGGGATGACATTCACCTCCAGAATGTAGGGCCGCAGCGTCTCCGGGTTCACTCGCCAATCGACCCGAGAAAACCCGCGGCAGCCCAACACGCGATGCGCCGTCAGGCTCATGTCGCGCAGGCGGCCCAGCAGGTCGGAGGGCAGATCGATCTCGAAATCGTAGATCGTGTCGTCATCCAGATACTTGGCCCGGTAGTCGTAGAACTCCCGCCGCGTGCGGATCTCCAGCGGATCAAGGGCCGCATCGCCCAGAATACCGACCGTCAGCTCCAGGCCGGGGATGTACTCCTCAATGAGACAGTCCCCGTAACGGCGAACCACCTCCTCAACCGCCGGGCGCAAAGCAGCGGTCTCGCGCATGATCCGGCAGCACAGACTGCTGCCTTCCCGAACCGGCTTCACGACCACGGGGAGGGTCCAGCAGGCCACGGCTTCGTCGATCGTCCCGGCTGCCGCCACGGCGAAACGGGGAGTCGGCAACCCCGCCTCAATGAAGCGGGCCTTGGCCGCGGCCTTGTCCATGGCCAGCCGACAGGCCTCGGGACCGGAGCCGGTGTAGGCGAGGCCCCGTTCCTCCAGTATCTGCTGCAATTGCCCGTCCTCGCCGAACGTGCCGTGCAAAGCCACGAAGATGCAATCCACCTGGCGAGCCAGCGCGGCCAACTGATCCGGCGCGATGTCGTTCAGAAAGACCTGGTGTCCCAGGGCGCGGAGGGCCTCCGCGACCGCCCGACCGCTCTCCAGGCTGACTTCCCGCTCGCCGCCCGGGCCGCCGGCCAGCACGGTGACGGCCAGCCGCCGCCCTACCGCGGGCCGCTCGCCCAGAAACGCGCTGAAACCGACACCCGTCGCCGTCACCAGATCTGCACCTCCGGCTCCAGCCGAACGCCGAAGCGATCATAGACCCGATCCTGAATCACCCGGATGAGTCTGGTCACGTCCGCCGCCGTGCCACCCCGCTCCACCAGGATGAAATTGGCGTGCCGATCCGACACGTAGGCTCCTCCGCTGCGGGTTCCCTTCAATCCCGCCTGATCGATCAACCAGCCGGCCGGACGCCCCTGGGGATTGCGGAAGATGCAGCCGGCGCTCCGCGTGCCCAGCGGCGGCTGGGTGTTCTGCTTGTACATCCAGATCTGACGAAAGCGGCCGACCAGTTCCTCCGGATCGGTTTCGGTGATTTCGAAAGTGGCGCTGACCACCACGGCCCCATTGAGATCGCTCCGGCGATAATCGAAGCCCAGATCGTCATGCTCGCGGTCATACGCCTGGCCGTCCCGATCGATGACTCGCACGGAGCGAACCGCGGTGCTGATCTCGCCGTACCGCCCGCCGCAATTCATGCAGATGCCGCCGCCGACGGTGCCGGGAATGCCGGCCAGATACTCCAGCCCGGCCAGGCCGCGACGCACGGTATGCCGCACCAACCGCGTCAGGTCGACCCCGCCGCCGGCCACGACGCGAGCGGGGTGGTATTCGGTGCGGGTGAAGACCTCGGCCGAGAGGCGAATCACCGCGCCGCGGACGCCCTCGTCCGGAACCAGCACGTTCGCCCCGAAACCCAGCAGGCGGACCGGGAGGCCGTTTTCGTGGCACCGGCGAACGACGGTCGCCAACTCCGCCTCCGAGGTCGGTTCGACAAGATACTCGGCCGGCCCGCCCAGACCGAACCAGGTCAACGGCGCCAAGGGAACCTCGCGCCGCACCACCTCAGCCAAGTCGCCGAACAAGTTCATCGCCGATTTTCCAGACGTCTCCGGCGCCTATGGTCAGGACAATGTCGCCCTCCTGGACGTGGGAAAGCACATGATCCGCGATTTCCGCGGGCGTCGGCAGGTACAGGGCATTGCCGCCGTTGGCCCGGACCCGGTCCACCAGGTTGCTGCTACAGATCCGCCCCCGCTCGGCCTCGCTGTCGCGGACGAAGTAGATGTCGGGCACCAGCAGGAAGTCGGCCCGCCCGAAACTCCGGGCAAAGTCCTCGAGCAGAAAACGGGTGCGGGAATGCTGATGCGGCTGAAAGATGACCCACAATCGGCGGTGCGGATAGTGCTCGCGAACGGCCCGCAAGGTGAATTGGATCTCCGTCGGATGGTGGCCGTAGTCGTCGAGGAAGAGGATACCGCTCGCCTCGCCCCGCTTCATCAACCGCCGCTGGGCGCCGCTGAACGTGGCCAGCGATTCGGCAATGCAATCCGGATTGATGCCGGCGTGAGCGGCCATCGCCGTGGCCGCCAGGGAGTTGAACACCTGGTGCCACCCGGGGAGACACCGCAGGTTGGCCCGGAGGAACGGCTCGCCGTCCCGCAGGATGTCGAAGCGGTAACAGCCCAGTTCATGATCGATATTGACCGCGCGCCAGTAGGCCGACTCGCCCAGGCCGAAGGTTTCGACCGCCGCCCGGAGCCCTGCGGTCGCGCGGCGGACGGCCGGATCCTCGCCGTTGGCGACGATCAGCCCGTCTTCGGGCACCAGACAACCGAAGGCGCGAAAGGCCTGCGTGATCGCATCGAGGTCTCGATAACAGTCGAGGTGATCCTCCTCGATGTTCAGGATCGCCGCCCACTTGGGCGAGAGATTGAGGAACGACCGATCGTACTCGCAGGCTTCCACGACGAAGTGCGGGCCGTCGCCGACGCCGCTGCCTCCGCCGAGCTGCACGGATTCAGCGCCGACGACGAAGGTCGGATCGGCCTTGGCCCGGCGGAGCATGTAGGCCGTCAGCGCGGTGGTCGTGCTCTTGCCGTGCGTGCCGGAGATGGCGATGCCGGTGCGATGGCGCATGACCTGCCCCAGCATCTCGGCATACTTCAGACACCGCAGACCGCGGCGGCGGGCCTCGAGCAGCTCCGGATTGTCTTCCTTCACCGCGGCCGAATACACCACGTAGTCGCAATCGGTCGGGACGTTGATCGGGGCCTGGCCGATGCGGATGGTCGCCCCCATCTCCTCCAGCCGCGGGAACACGCCGGACGGCTTCAGGTCCGAACCGCTGACGATGGCCCCGCACCGCAGCAGGACGCCCGCCAGACCACTCATCCCGCAGCCGCCGACGCCCACCAGATGCACCCGGCGAGCGGCATAAATGCTGGACCAATGCTGATGTCGCTCGCTCTGAATGCGGCGAGCCAGCAGGAGCGACTCGGCGTCCGCTCCTTTGGCAACAGTCGATAGGGCTTCGGACATGCGAGGCTCACCTCCGTGTGAGGCCGACGTGGAACTCCCCCCGATCCATTCTGAGTATCCTTCGCTCATTCCCCTCGTCCGCGACCGGCCGCCCGATCCTCGGGGGGCCGGCCTGCTGTCTCCGGCGTGCGGCATTTCGCCGATGCTTCTCCGAGCGGGTAGTCTAGCCCCCGGCGCGGCTCGGCCGCAAGATGTTTCGGGACCTTCGGTCCCGCTTTCCCGGCGTCTCGACCGCCTCGGCCGAGCCGGCGATGACTTCACGGACCATCCCCGCATGCGGCCTCAGCACCGTAATCCATATCGGGAATCGCCGCCCTTTTTCTTGAAGGTCGCCGCCTGGGAACCGGGACGTGGAAAAGCGGCCTTAGGGCGAACCGTTCAGGACCGGCCGGCCATCTCGAACAACTCTCGAGCAATCGTGTCGGCGGCGTCGATGCGGCCCAGCGTGAGGGCGCTGCGGGCCATCTGCCGACGCCGCTGTTCGCTCCGCATCAAGTCGCGGAGGTGCTCGCGAAGCCGGGCAGCGTTGTCGCCCGGATCGCCGCGATCTTCGACCATCACCGCGGCGTGGTGCCTGACGAGGATCTCGGCGTTGGCCTTCTGGTGCTGTTTGCGGTCGTGGGGATAGGGCATGAGAATCGACGGCACGCCCATCGCCGTGATTTCCGCCAACGTGGAGGCTCCCGCCCTGGAGATCACTAGATCGGCCACGGCCATGCAGTAGGCCATGTGTTCCGTATAGGCCAGAGTCCGCCCGGGAACGCCATGCTGTCGGTACTTGTCCCGGCACATCTCCAGGTCCGCGGGGCCGGTCAGGTGCAGAATCTGCCAGTCCTTGGCCACCTTCCACAGGTCGAATAGTTCCATGACCGCCGCGTTGATGGAACGCGCCCCTTGCGAAGCCCCCGTGACCAGCAACGTGTGCTTGTCCGGATCCAGCTCGATGGAGCGATACCCGCGGGACCGCGTTGCCTCGGCGAAGGCTCGACGAATCGGACAACCCGTGCAGCGAACGTCCTTGGCCCTAGGAAAGCGCTCGATGGTGTCTTCCCACTGGACGAAGACCCGATCCACCCGCGAACTGAGCCGCCGATTCGCCCTGCCAGGGATGGCGTCCGGGTTGAAGATCGCCGTCGGCAGGCCCAATCGGGCCGCGGCCACGATGCCGGGACCGGCGGCGTAACCGCCCAGCCCAAGGACCACTGCCGGCCGCCGCTCGCTGAACATCCGGCGAGCCGCCCTGACCGAGCGAAACCAGGCCGACAGGAAGCCGGGCCACTGCCACGGGCGTTGCGGAAACGGCCGTACCTCCTGCGGAACCAGCCCGAAGCCGCGAGCTTCGGTGAGCTTGCGGTCGATCGACCGCGGCGTGCCCAAGACGGTCACCTCGAAATCCGGCTGGATGGCCTGCAAGGCCTCGGCCACCGCCAGGCCGGGATAGAGATGCCCGCCCGTGCCGCCGCCGGCGATGACAAACCAGGGTTTGTTGGAGGCCATAACGCCCAAAACCGCTTCGGCAGTATTGATAACGCCGTTCCGTGGAACCAGTCAGATGCCCGCGGCGGGATTCGCCTGCATAGCCGACGAGGGTGTCTCACTCGCCTCTACGGCGATCGGCGGCGGGCGGATTCTCGCCACGTTCACCAGCATGCCCACCATGATACTGAGGAAGATCACTCCCGTCCCGCCGGCGGATACGAAGGGCAGGCCGATGCCCTTGGTGGGAACGGTGACGGTGACCACCGCAATGTTCATGGTGGCCTGAAAGCCCAGGGTTAGAGTCACGCCCAGGGCCAGGAGCCGCCCGAAGGGCGTGTCGGCCCGGTTCGCCACCTTCCATCCGTGCCAGATCAACAGGGCGAAGAGGCCGATCACCGCCGCGCCGCCCACCAGACCCAGTTCCTCGCAGATCACCGCGAAAACGAAGTCGCTGCGGCCCTCGGGCAGG
>Ga0129299_1002187_pt1 | contig 13003 bp, 9 predicted proteins | sample ConPoolayeCmetaG_FD_94477 | JGI IMG/M metagenome (GOLD analysis project Ga0129299, IMG submission 94477) | Hot spring microbial mat communities from California, USA to study Microbial Dark Matter (Phase II) - Cone Pool mat layer C metaG ... | reverse complement strand
GCATAGGGGTTGGCGTGGGTGAGGGGGGCACAGTGGGCGTGCAGGCGATGATGTGCACCACGGCCCGCCCGTGCTCGCGCGCCGGCCCGTCCGCCAGCACTTCGTAATCGCCGGGCTGGTCGCCAGCGGTGTAAAAACCGTCCTGGCGGATGGTCCCGCCAGTAGCTGCCCACTCGACGTCCTCCAGCGGCGGCGTGATGCTGAAAGCGATCTCCTGCCGCAGGCAGAGGGTGATATCCGCAGGAGTGATGAGCAGAGCGGGCGCTTCCTGGCGGGGACGAATCAGGCGGCCAAGCAGGATGGCCATGGTGACGAGGATGACAACGGCAATGACGGCCAGAGTGAGCCAGAACAGAATACGCCGCAGGTTTTCGTTCAGCATCTTTCACCTCTCCTCTCGAGAGAAACGGAAGCGGGCCACACGCTGCGTCTCTGGCCCCACTGCTGCCGTCTCGGCGATGCGCCAGCCGCAGACCCAGACGATCTCTTCGCCGGCGACCAGCAGCGGCAGGCCTTCGCGCTGTGCGCGCGGCACCCGCGCGTTGATCATCCAATCGGACAGACGGGGGCCGTGCCCGCCCAGCCCCTGGGGACGGAAGCGGTCGCCCTGCTGCCGCGTGCGCAGGCGCAGCGGCGCGGCCAATGCCTCCGCGTCCAGATAGGCGGTCCAGGGATCGGCATTGGCGGCGATGTCGGCCAGGTTCCACTGCTCCAGCAGCCCGGCGTGCAGAACCCAGTCGCTTTGGGGGAGGGGCGTCGCGCCGGGCAGGGCGATGTCGACCGCGCTGCCGGCGGGCAGGCAAGGGGTCGATGGCGGCGGCGCCCAGCCCGCCCCGGCGATGGTCAGGTGCGCCCGTTCGGCCGTCAGCAACAGGCCGTCGGGCAGCGTTGCCTGCGCGCCGACGACGCCTTCCTGGGCGACCTGCACGGCGTTCTCTACGTGGACAAAGCTCACATCCCGCAGGTGTGGGCGGAGGCGGTAAGCCGCCTGGCGGATGAGGGAGCGTTGGAGCGAGAGGGGCAGCCTTTGCCAGGCAGCGCGGTCGAAGCGGATGGCCTCCGCCGTCTCTTCGCTGACCGTCGTGGCCCAGGCCTGCTCCCCCAGCGCTTCCAGCAGCTCATAGTCGGCGGCAATGACCTGGGCGGTATGGCACAGCCGCTGGCAGATGTTGGGGTTGACCGTCTCCAGCAGCGGCAGCACCTGGTGGCGCAGGCGGTTGCGAAAGTGCGTCGTGTCCAGGTTGGAACGGTCGAAACGGGGTTCGAGCCCCCAGTTCTGGCAGTATTCCTCGATCGCAGCGCGACGCACGTCAAGCAGCGGGCGGATCAGGATGGGCGGGTCGGCGGGCAGGTGGAAGCCGCCCAGCCCCTCCAGCAGGCGGTAGGCGTCGAGGGGGGTGGCGGGCAGCATGCCGCGCAGCCCGGAGGGGCCGGCCCCCCGCAGCAGGTGCATCAGCACCGTCTCGGCCTGGTCATCGGCGTGATGGCCGACGGCGATCCGGCTGGCGCCGGTCTCGGCGGCGACGTGGGCCAGAAAAGCGTAGCGCACCCGCCGCGCCGCTTCTTCGAAGGCCAGCCTGTGCTGACGGGCGATGGCCGGCACATCCTGGCGGCCGATGGTCACCGGCAGGTCATAACGGCGGGCCAGGTCGGCGACAAAGTCGGCGTCGGCGTCGGCGTCGGCGCCACGCGCGCCGTGATGGAGGTGGGCGACGTGGAGGCGCAGGTCGAGCGTCTCGCGCAGGCGCATCAGCAGGTGGAGCAGACAGAGCGAATCCGGCCCGCCAGAGACGCCGACGACAACCGCGTCGCCGGCGTCCAGCAAGCCCTGCCGGGCGATGAAACGACGGACTTGGGCAAGAAGGTCCACCGGATGGCTACAGACGATAGATCATGCCACAATATTCGCAGGTGATCTCGCGCATGCCGCGCACGAGCGGCGCTGTCAGCGCGGCGCCGCAGTTGGTGCATCGGGTGGGAGCCTGGCTGACCTGGATGGCAGGGGCCTCCGCTGTTGGCTCTGCGCCTTCTGGCTGCACGCGCTCGCGCTCGATCTCGCCCCTGCGCACCTTGTCGATCAGCCGCACCCACTCGTCGTTGTCGGCGTCGAGCAGTTCGAGCTGGGCTTCGGCAATGTCGGCGTCGGGGGCAAAGAGAATCTCGAGCGCTTCCCGGCCGCCCAGGAATCCCTTCTGGCTGGCTTTGACCTGTTCGATGTGGCCGACCAGCTCGTCAAAGATAAACTCGTGGACGGTCTGTTTCTCGGTGGCGATAAAGAGGAACTTTTTGGTGGTGACCTCTTCTTTGCGCTCAAAGATGATGCGGTCAGTGGTCAGGTGGAGAATGCCCGTCATGCTCTCCTCAGGCCGCTCGAAGTATTTGGCGCGGCAGGCGGAGACGAAATCCTCGCCCTCGTAGAACGGGAAGGAGGCTTCGCGGGCCTGGTCGAGCACCCACTGGATGCGCTCGATCTGCTGCATCAATTGGGTGACGTTGTCGTCGATCGTCTTGTACATGGCCTCGATGGCGCGTTGGGCCGCCGAGACCTTGCTCTCCAACTGCTGGATGGCGCTTTGGGCGCGGGCGATGCCAGCGCCGCCGCTGCTGTAGGCCATCTGTAAGGCCTGTTCGGCCTCGTTGATGTCGTTTTGCAGGATGCTGCTGCGTTGCGCGATGGCTGCCGTCACCTGCTGGCGCACGTTGGCCCACTGTTGGGCCAGCACATCGGCTTTGTGCTCCAGGTAGTTGGCAAAGACATAGCCCTGGGTGCGGAGGTTGGCGATCTCGCCGGGCAGAAAGGCCAGCGTCGATTCCGTCTCGTCCAGGTCGGCGTAGACGTCGCTCAGCGAGGCTGCCTGCTGGAGCGTCGCCAGGTGCGAAGAGAGGAGATCGAGTTGTTGCCGGGCGGCCTCGCCGACCATGACGGCTGCGCCAGCTCCCGTGGCAATGACGGGGCCGACCAGGTAGCTGTAACGTTGCTGCTGGCGTTGCTGTTTGATCTGGACTCGCTCGGCGGATGTCTTGGGCAGCGGTTGTTGTGACACGTCGGGAGCCTTTTGGGCAGGAGGTGACACTTTAGGGATGCCAGGGGCGCCCTGCGGGCGCGGGACGCGCTGTACGGCAGGTGGCGGCGCTTTTTGGATGGGGGGCTTGACAGGCTGCGGCGGGCGTTGAATCGGCGGGGCGGGCGTTTTGGGCGCCACAGGTGGTTGCTTGGGAGGCATAGCAGGACGCGGCGCGCTGGGCGCTGGCCTCGCCGGCGGTTTGATCCCTCCGGGCCTGGCCGGACCGATGTTCTTGGGTGGCGCAGGTCTCTTTGGGGGCGGCCCGCCCTTGCCTTTGAACGAACTCTTCATGTCTTTTTCCTCCTCACTGTATTCCAGGCTATCCCTCGACGTTCTGGCGCAGATATGCTTCCATAAAAGGGTCCAGCTCCCCATTGAGAACTGCCTGCGTGTTCCCTGTCTCATAGTCGGTGCGGTGGTCCTTGACCATCTGGTACGGGTGCAGGACATACGAGCGGATCTGGTTGCCCCAGCCGGCGTCGACGTGTTCCCCTTTCAGCTCGGCCAGTTCTTTCTGTCGCTTCTGTTCTTCGATTTCGTACAGGCGGGCGCGCAGCACGCGCATGGCCACCTCGCGGTTCTGCGTCTGTGAGCGCTCGTTCTGGCAGGTCACGATGATGTTGGTCGGCAGATGGATGATGCGCACCGCCGTTTCGTTCTTTTGCACGTGCTGTCCCCCAGCGCTGGAAGCGCGAAAGACCTCGATCTTGAGGTCATTGGGGTCGATTTCGATCTCCGAGTTGTTCTCCGGCAGGTCGGGCCACACTTCGACCAGGACGAACGACGTGTGGCGGCGGTGGGCGGCGTCGAAGGGGGAGAGGCGCACCAGCCGGTGCACGCCCCGTTCGGATTTCAGATAGGCATAGGCGCGGCGGCCGGAGATGGAGACGGTTGCCCGTTTGATGCCGGCCTCTTCGCCCGGCAGCATATCGACGATCTCGGCGCGGTAGCCGTGCGCCTCGGCCCAGCGCAGGTACATGCGCAGCATCATCTCGGCAAAGTCCTGCGCGTCTGTCCCGCCGGCGCCGGCGTGCAGGGCCAGGAAAGCGTCTCCGTGGTCGTAGGGACCAGAAAAGATCAGGTCGTACTCGAGGTCAGCCAGGCTTTTCTCGATCTCGGCGGCCTCTGCGGTCAGCTCGTCGACCAGGCCCTCGTCGCCCATCCTGGCCAGCTCCAGCGCGTCGGCGCAGCGCTGTTCCAGCGCCAGCCATGGCGCCAACTCATCCTTGAGTTCGGCAAGCCGCTGCATGGCTTCCTGGGCCGTTTCCGGGTGGGCCCAAAAGTCCACTTCCATCGCCTCCTGCTCCAGTCTGGCTATCTCTTGCTCCCTGGCCGACAGGTCAAAGACGCCTCCGAAAGTCGGCGATCTGTTCTTGCAGTTTTTCGAGACGGGCGCTCAGTTCTTCCATAAAACTCCTCTTTGGGACCTCGTGGGTCTGGCTTGTTGTCGAAGGAATCATAACACAGAACAGGGTTTTCGCCAACCGTTGGCCCTAAAGCCCGGTTTGCCCCCTTTTCAGCCCTGGAGTATAATCCCCTGCGATGGTCACCATTGACGGTTCCATGGGCGAGGGCGGGGGGCAGGTTCTGCGCACGGCGCTGACGCTCTCGATCCTCAGCGGGCAGGCGGTGGAAGTGCACAACATCCGCGCCGGACGGCCCAATCCCGGCCTGCGCCCGCAACATCTGGCTTCTGTGCGCGCCGCGGCCGCGATCTGCGGCGCTTCGGTAGAAGGAGCTGAACTGGGCAGCGCCATGCTGCGCTTCGTGCCCGGCCCCCGCGTCCGCACCGGTCACTATACCTTCGACGTGGCGCAGATGGCCGGACAGGGCAGCGCCGGGGCGGTGGGGCTGGTCCTGCAGACGGTCCTTCTGCCGCTGGCCCTGGCCGAAGGGCCCTCCTACCTGATCCTGCGCGGCGGCACGCATGTGCCCTGGGCGCCGCCCGTCGACTATCTCCAACACGTCTTTTTGCCCGTCCTTGGCTGGATAGGCATAGATGCGCGCGTCGAGCTGCTGGAGTGGGGATTTTATCCCGCTGGCGGCGGGGAGGTGCGCGTGCTGATCGAGGGGAGCACGGCGCCGCTCTCGACGCTCGATCTGAGCGAACGCGGCCAGCTCAAGCGTGTGCTGGTGCAGGGCGTGGCGGCCAATCTGCCCTCGCACATCCCGCAGCGCATTGTTGACCGCGCCCGCAATCTGTTGCAGGCCGAGGGGCTGCCGGTGACGGTCGAGCCGCGGCGGGTGCGCAGCGCCGGCCCCGGTGCCGCCGTCTTGATTCTGGCCGAATACGAGGGGGTGCCGGCGGGCTTTTCCGCCTACGGCCGCAAGGGCCTGCCCTCGGAACAGGTCGCGGCGGAGGCGTGCGACGAGCTGCTGGCCCATCACCGCTCCGGCGAGGCGGTCGATCCCCACCTGGCCGATCAGTTGGTGCTGCCGCTGGCGTTGGCTGCAGGCCCCTCGGTGGTCAGGACGTCGCGTATCACCCCGCACCTGCTGACAAACCTGGCGGTGGTGCAGGCATTTCTGCCCGTCCGCGTGCAGGTGGAAGGGACACCTGGCGGGCCGGGCACGATGACAATCGAGGGAGCTCTGTGATCGAGTTTATCTTTCTTGGCACCTCCGCTTCTGCTCCTTCCATCCATCGTGGCCTTTCGGCGCAGGTGGTCATCTACAAGGATCACCGTTTTCTGATCGACTGCGGCGAGGGCACCCAGCGGCAGATTCTGCAGAGCGGCCTGGGCTTTCGCCGCCTCGAGCGCATCCTGTTGACCCACGGCCATCTGGACCACATCCTGGGCCTGGGCGGGCTGATCTCGACCTTTGCCCGCTGGGAGGCGATCGAGCGCCTGGAGATCTATGGCGGGCGCTGGGCGCTGGAGCGCGTGCGCGATCTGGTCTATGGCGTCGTGCTGCGCGGGGCGCAAACGCCGCTGCAGCTCGAACTGATCGAGATCGAGGCTGGCCTGGTGTTGATGGCCGACGATATGGAGGTCATCGCTTTTCCGGTCCAGCATCGCGGGCAGGGCTGCTTTGGCTATCTCTTTCGCGAACAGCCACGGCGGCCTTTCCTGGTGGAGAGGGCCGAGGCGCTGGGCGTGCCGCCCGGCCCGGAGCGCCGCCTGTTGGTGGCCGGGGAGTCGATCACGCTGCCCAACGGTCAGGTGATTCATCCCGACCAGGTGTTGGGGCCGCCGCGGCCGGGGGCCTCGGTAGCGCATGTCGGCGACGCGGCGCGCACGGACGGCCTGGCCGACGTTGTGCGCGGTGTCGATCTGCTGGTCATCGAGGCGACCTATCTGGAGCGCGACGCAGAGATGGCGCGACAGTTTGGCCATCTGACCGCCGCGCAGGCGGCCCAACTGGCGCGGGAGGCCGGCGTGGGCCGCCTGGCGCTGACGCACATCTCCCGCCGCTACCGCGATTGGGAAGTGATGGAAGAAGCGAGCAAGATCTTTGCCGAGACGGTCATCGCTCACGACTTTGACTCGTTTCAGGTGGTGAGGCGACCGGCCTGATGTGGCCTGGGAAGACGAGAGGTGGAGCGATGGCGACGGTGCGCAAAGCTGTGGTGCGGGAACTGGCCAGTTCGGCCTATGAGCTGGACGCCGTGGTGATCCAGGGTCGCCTGAGCCGCAGCGCGGCGGATGGGCAATGGTGGGTCGGCCAGACGCCATTGGACCAGGCGTTGCAGTCGCTCGATGGCCAGGAAGTCTATCTGCTGGTCGTCCCGCTGGAGAGTGAGGAGCCGCTGCAGCCCAAGACGTGTGGGATATGCGGCGATGAGTACGTGGGTTCAGAGTGTCCTCATTGTCGGGATGTCAGGCGGCGACTGCGCGGTCGGTAGCAAACAGGGGGGCGCTTTCGCGTCCCCCCTGTCAGCGGGAGTGGATGGGAGTCGAACCCACCGCGGCCCGCTCTGCGCGGCCCGCCACCGATTTTGAAGACCGGGGAGCCCACCGGGACCCAACCACCCCCAGGTGGGGTCAAGAATACCCCAGTTTTTGCTTTCCGTCAAGTCTGGAGGTACAGCATGTCGCACAATGATTCCCCCTCACCCTGCCTTCCCCCGCCGGAGGAGCGGGCGGCGCTGGTCCGCTACCGTGTGGGAGAGGAGAGCAACACCCTGCGCCTGGAAGAGTCCGCTCAGATGGTCTCCGGCCACGGCCTGCGGGCGACGTGGCGCTGGCAGCAGGATGACGACTCGACCTATCGCATGTGGGTGCGGCTGACCAACCGCGGCCGCCAGACGGTCTATCTGGACACGGTCGATGTGCTGACCGCGCCTGGTCCCAACCTGGGCGTCCCACCGGAGGCCTGGTCCGTCTACCAGCATGGCTGGGCCTCCTGGTCGCCTGTCTTTGCCCGTCACGTCGAGCGCAGCCTCTATGCCGAGCCGGGCACGCCCGCCTACCGTGACGCCCATCAGCCGCACTGGGAGGAGGCGTGCGAGGGGCTGATCGCTTCCGAGTGGGTTTCTGTCGTCGCCGGGCGGCGGGCAAAGGGAGCCGACGGTTGGGCGGTGTTGCTGGGTTTTGTCACGGCGCGCGACCAGTTGGGCGAGATCCGCGTCCGCAGCGATGGCAGCGAGATGACCGCCCGTTGCTATTTCGACGGCATGGCGCTGGCGCCGGGCGAGACGACCAGCACCGAGACGCTCCTGGTGCGCGTCGGGCCGGACCCGCTGCGCCTGCTGGAAGAGTGGGCCGACGAGCTGGCGGCGAACATGGCCGCCCGCGTCCCATCCCGCCCGCCGACCGGCTGGTGTAGCTGGTACTATTTCTACGGCCAGAACACCGCCGCCGACGTGCTGGCCAATCTCTCCGCCATGGCCCACCACGATTTGCCCCTCGACGTGGTCCTGATCGACGACGGCTACCAGACCGCCATCGGCGACTGGTTCTCGCTGAACGACCGTTTCCCCGACGGCATGGAGGCGTTGGGGCAGGCGATTCACCAGGCCGGACGCCGCTTTGGCCTGTGGACGGCGCCCTTTGGCGCGGCAGCCGACTCGCAGCTCTTTGCCGCGCATCCTGACTGGGTTCTCAGGGACGAGGGGGGCGAACCGGTGGTCGGGTGGGTGCACTGGCTCACCCGCTGCTATGCCCTCGACTGCACCCACCCGCAGGTGCAGGAGTGGCTGCGAGAGACGTTTGGGCGCATGCGGCGCGAGTGGGGCGTCGATTTCTTCAAGATCGATTTCATCTTTGCGGCGGCCCGCCCGGGCGTGCGGCACGACCCCGCTTCGACCCGCGCCCAGGCGCTGCGGCGCGGCGTGGAAGCGATCCGTCAGGGCATCGGCGACGACGCTTTCCTGCTGGGCTGCGGCGCGCCGCAGGCGCCGTGCGTCGGCCTGGTCGACGCCATGCGCGTCGGGCCGGATGTCGATCCGCACTGGCTGCCCTTGTGGCGGCACGACCTGTCGATGCCGTCCGCCGAGAATGCGCTGCGCAACTCGATTGCCCGCGCCCCCTTCCACGGCCGGCTGTGGGCCAATGACCCCGACTGTCTGCTGGTGCGTCAGCGGGCCAGGGATATGGACCTGGTGCTGAACGAGATGCGTACCTCGACCGCGCTGACGGCGCTCCTGGGCGGGCTGACGCTCGATTCGGACCATCTGCCCCAGATGCGCCCTGGACGGCTCAAGTACCTGCGCCAGGCGCTGCCGCCGACGGGCGTTTCGGCCCGCCCGCTCGATCTCTTCGAGAACGAGCTGCCGCAGCGGCTGCTCCTGCCTGTCGAACGGGAATGGGGCCGCTGGTGGGTCGTCGGCCTGGTCAATTGGGGCGATCGCACCGTCGAGACCGCTGTTCCGCTGGCCGAATTGGGGTTGCCGCCGGGGCGTTATCACGCTTACCACTACTGGCGTCGCCGCTATCTGGGGGTGGTGGATGAGCAGTTGACGATCCGACGCCATCAGCCCCACGAGACGGCGGTGGTGCTGCTGCGGCCCGTCGTCGAGCGGCCCGACCTGCTGACGACGACCTTTCACGTCTGCCAGGGAGCGGTCGAGATTGCGGACCTGCAGCGGGCAGAGGAGGGCAGTCGCCTGAGACTGACCGTCGTGCTGGAGAAGGCGGGGCGGCAGTTTGGCGAGCTCTTGTTCACCGTGCCGCCGGCGTGGCGCGCGGTCGAGGCCCGCGTCGACGGCATCCGCCACCCCCTGGTCGCTGCTCCTGGCGTTGTCCGCGTGGGGCTGACGCTGGAGGGGCGGGCGACGGTCGAGGTTGACTTTGAGCGCGGCGAGTGAATTGCAGGCCCGCATCGTGGCGCTGGAGCGGCTGCTTGCCGGGGTGTATGGCGAGAAGCCGTGGCGGCCTGTCGATCCGCTCGACGCGCTGGTCCTGACCATCCTCTCGCAGAACACCAACGATGTCAACCGCGATCGGGCCTTTGCCCGTCTGCGCGAGCATTTCCCCACCTGGGAAGCTGTCCGCGACGCGCCGCCGGACGCTGTGGTGGAGGCGATCCGTCCGGCGGGGCTGGCGCCGACCAAGGGGCCGCACATCCAGGCGGCGTTGCGCCGCATCAGCGAGGAGCGCGGCGCGCTCGACCTCTCGTTTCTGGCCAATCTGCCGCTGGAGGAAGCGCGGGCGTGGCTGCTGGACATGCCCGGCGTGGGCTTCAAGACGGCGGCGATCGTGCTGCTCTTTGCCCTGGGCCGGCCGGCTTTTCCGGTCGATACCCATGTCCACCGGCTGGCGCAGCGGCTGGGCCTGATCGCTGAGGGCACCTCGCGCCAGGAGGCCCACCGCCTGCTGGAAGAGGTCGTGCCGCCGGACCTCTACTACAGCTTTCACCTCAACCTGATCGAGCATGGCCGCGCTGTCTGCCACGCGCGTCGGCCGGCGTGCCAGAACTGTGTTTTGCGCGGAGAGTGTGCTTTCTATCGCGCCCAGGGGGAGATGGTGTCAGAGAAGGAGGGCGGATGGTCCAGTTGATCCTGCTTCGCCACGGGCAGACTTTTGCCAATGTCGAGGGCCGCTGGGTTGGGCGCGGGGAGACGGAATTGACGCCGCTGGGCTGGCAACAGGCCGGGCGGACGGCGCAGCGGCTGGCGCGCGAGGTGCAGGACCTGGCTGCCCTCTACAGCAGCCCGCTGAAGCGCGCGCTGGACACGGCGACGGTCATTGGCCGCGCCCTGGGCTGCTTGCCCGTCGTGATCGATGACCTGCGCGAGGTCGACTTTGGCGACATGGACGGCCTGACCATCGCCGAGATGGCGGAGCGGGACCCTGGTCTCTATGCGCGCTGGCTGGACAAGGCCGACAGCGAGTTCACCTGGCCGGGCGGAGACCGGCGCGCGGACTTTTTCCGGCGCGTCAGCAGCGCCTTTGATGGGCTGCTGGCCCGTCACCGCAGCGGGACGGTGATTGTGGTGGGGCATGGGGGGACGATTCGCGCCTGTCTGGCCCATCTGTTCCCCGTCGAACTGGGCCAGTGGTGGACCTACAAGCTGGAAAACTGCGCCCTGACGCGGGTGGAGGTGGGGGAGGACGGGGCGCGGCTTGTGGCGCTGAACGACGCCGCGCATCTGGCCGAGATCGCGGCGGAGGGGGAGTCTGAAAAACCCTCCGGTGAGTCTTGAAGCCTGGGGGGACAGGTTTTTGGCCACAGATTACACAGATTTCACGGCCTGTGCCCCCGCCAGCGGGGCCGCCGGGTCACAGGCCCGGCAGGAGCAGGGTGCTCTTCGCTCGCAGGGGGTCTGTGACCCCCGTCTGGCTGCCTGAGGCGACGTGTTCGGGCCGACAGCGCCGGTCGCAGACCGGCTGGGAGTTTCTGAAGCAGCCACAAAAGCTTGGCTTATGCCTATAGTCACAGACTCCTGGCGAGCAGTGGGGGGCCCTACCCTGGCGTTCTACTACGAACACTCTAACAGCAAGGAAATTGCTGTCCATTTCAGTTTGTGATAGAATGGTTGCGGTGGCATAGTTCTCACCTTGGCGGGTGCCGCAGGCGTGGGCGGAGACCGGCGCGCTGCACAACACGCGGCTGGAGCCAACCGCGCTATCGCGGCGGTTTGTGGAGGTGGCTGAGCCTGCGGCTGGGGGTGTTGAGGCGCGGGTCCTTGCCTGGGCCGCGCGGCGCTCATCCCTCTGCCGTTTGGTCGACCTGAATAGCATTTTGAGCAGGGAGCAGAAAGATGGCGCTTTACACTTTCATAAGTCAAAACTGTGAGCGGGATGCTCAACAGCATGGTCAGACAGAATTACTGGCCCATTTGAAGGCTCATGTCGAAGAAACTCAGAACCTGCCGGGGTTCGATTTTTTCCTGCCGACGCGGTTTGTCAAGAAATCTCTGGGCCGGAACTTGCGGCTTATCGGATATCGTGTGCCATTCGGCGATGACGAGCTGATCCTCTTTCTTCGCGTTCTCCCTTGTAGTAGCGACGACTATGGTTTTTTCCTGGCGAACTGGGAACAGAACACAGATGCCGTGGTCCGTCGTTTTCAACCCTACAGTGATGAAGAACTCCAGCAAATTTACGATGAGGTGACACACGTTGCTCCTCCGTCCCCACCCCCCGAGGCAAGTGCAGAGGAGCGGGCATGGTTGTATGAGGTATTCCCCCACGACAGGCAGAGCGATGGGCTTCTGGTGTTAGAGACGGAGGTCTGGGTGAAGAAAATGCGGGCGAAGGAAAACAGCGCTTTCCTTGCCTTGTATTATCGGATGCTTTACAACTTGAAGAATTTAGACCAACCCTCCCAACTCCACGCGGCGTCCAACAATACAGAATCCCAAATCTTCTGGGAACAACAAGAGGAAAGCAGCCCACGCCTTGGCTTTGCCTATCTATATCGGCAAGACATTAATCGCCTCCTTCTGCTTGAGCCTCTTCGCAGCACAGATGAGCATGCCTCTTTGCTCGAAAGGCACAAGGAGAAGCTTGCCCAAATTGGCCACGCACGACACGAGCTATCACGGGTAGCGGCACGTTCGTATCCCTTCCTGATGATCTTGGATCAGGATGCCTGGCTCGCCATCCAGAAGGACGAAGAAGCCAACCTTGCATTGTCGCCCGAAGAAGCAGAACTCCTCGATTCAATCCGTCAAGGCGAACTCAGCTATCCGCTCTTTATCAATGGCCGTGCCGGTAGCGGCAAGTCAACGATGCTGCAGTATCTCGCCGCCGACTATATTGACTTTGCCTTGCGCCGTGGCGCTAGTCAGCCGCTGCTTTACATCACGTGTAGTCCAGACCTGCTGAAGCGCGCTGGCGAGACGGTACAGCAACTTCTCACAGTCCACCATGAGCGTCTGTTGGAAGGAGCACATGAACCGTCTAAGGTCAAGGCCATCGTTCAACGCTCCTTCGTGGTCTTTCGCAACTTTCTCTCCTCGCTCCTGCCCGACAAGGGGCAGAAGCAGTTTCCAGAAGATCGGTATGTGGATTACCCCCGATTCCTGCGTCTGTGGGCGGATGACTTTGCGAAACGAGAAGAGGCGCGACGCTTCTCTCCCGACGTGGCATGGCACACCATTCGATCGTATATCAAAGGGATTCGTTCCAGCCGTGACGACGATTTGGATCCTGAAGAGTTCAAGGCCCTTCCGCGGCGGCGCCGATCTGTCTCCGAAGACACTTATAGGCAGGTTTATGATCGAGTGTGGCGTAGCTGGTATAAGATCCTGTGCGACAAGGAGAATTACTGGGACGATCAGGACCTGGCAGCCTATGTGCTAGAGAAAGGTCTTGCGCGAGGGTTTGATTGCGCCGCGTTGTTCTGCGACGAGGCCCAGGACTTTACCCCTCTCGAGCTCGATGTCATCTACCAGCTCTCGTTGTTTGGACGGCGCTCGCTGCAACCAGAGGAGCTTAAGAGGGTGCCCATCGTGTTTGCGGGCGATCCCCTGCAAACGATAAACCCGACCGGTTTCCGGTGGGAGACAGTGCGGGCTGACTTCCATGACCGGTTCTGTGCTGTGCTCG
>Ga0129299_1002186_pt1 | contig 13005 bp, 9 predicted proteins | sample ConPoolayeCmetaG_FD_94477 | JGI IMG/M metagenome (GOLD analysis project Ga0129299, IMG submission 94477) | Hot spring microbial mat communities from California, USA to study Microbial Dark Matter (Phase II) - Cone Pool mat layer C metaG ... | reverse complement strand
TTAAAACCGAGCCCGAACAGCGCCTCAACCCGATGCACCGTTGGGTCCGTAAAGAGTGGACGCAGCCCAAACCCGTAACGCAGCCGAACCGAGTTCAGCATGATATGCTCAACGGTCGTCTGAACATAAATCACATTGTGGAAGCCCGGGTAGATTTCAGACCAGGCTTCGGTACCGACAACCAGTTTAACCTGTGATGGCAGTTGCCCCGGCGCCTGATAGTTCAACTCAACCTCTCCGCGCCCCGGATAACCCTTGAGGTCAAAACTGTCCGGACCGTTAAACCGCAACCGGCTCTGATAACTCAAACCGGCACTGAACCGCAACAACGGCGCTACCGTTAAGCCGGCGTTCCAGCCTAGACCTTTCGGACCGCTCTTGACGGAAAAATTGACGGTATCCAATCCCCGAACCATTGTACTCTTAAGTTCCCGTTCACCCCAGGCGTAGCAAAATCCCGCACCCAGCGCAATAAACTTTATCGGCTTAAACGCCGCGGCAATGTTACCCGAATAGAGAAACCCGCCCTGCTCGAGCCGGTCTTCACCAATTTTAACATAAAACTCGTCCCGGTACTCCTTCAAATAGCGGTAATGGAAGTCACGCACCGGTGCAAGCCCCGCGCCCAGCGCAAATCGACGAAACGGATAAACAATTGAAACTGGTCCCGGCACCCAGTTAAAACCAATATTGTCCGCAAACACCGCTTCACCAATTGTATTCTCAAACTGGTCATACACATACCGCACCCGTTGCTCTGAAACATACCTCAGCCCCCAGTTGACACTGACCCGGGGCGCCACCGCAAGTTCGCCGCGACCGGCTAAATCGGCCGGGTTCAGGAAAACCCCATCAGGAGTTGGTCTTAACCATTCTCCAAGATAATCTCGCATCGGAATGGTCGGCGTGGCAAAACCGACCAACACCATCACCAGCACCCCAATCAAACAACATCGATGGCGATATATTCTTATCAATTTTCACCCCCTACCATAAAAAGTCCAACTGCATACTGACATTGAACCGGCTTTCCCGGCTAACAAAATCGGAAACCGGCGTGCCATCACCATAATGGACACCCTCATTGTTCGCGAGTCCGGTATGAGGAAAGTCGCTTATCTTATGCCGGAACTTCAGATAAAAGAGCAGGTGTTCGGAAATCTGGTCGGTCAGTGCCAGATACCACTTAAACCCCTGCCCATCAACAAAGTCAATGGTGTTGTCCTCAAACAGCCACTCCGACATCCCGGCACTACGCCAGGTCGCAACACCCAGTTCACCGCTGAAACGCGGTGAAAAGTTGTGTTCCCACTGCACCGCGATGAAGTCACCGTTGATGCTCGCCTCATCACCGTACTTCAGGGTTGGCGTTAGCACCGTTCGCCCGGAACGCACCTCGGCCGTCAGATAGTCCCAGTTGGAAAGTGAGAGCATCGCCCGCAAGGTTGACTCCAGGGAGAGCGAATTGGTCGGCACCGCCGGTTTCGGATTTTCTCGCAGTTGTACCTTCTGCTTAAACCTCAATCGCACACCAAAAACCGGCCGATACTCAACCTCGCCTTGAAACCGACAGTTGTCACTACCCCAGGCAAGGTTGCGCCACACATCCAGATAAGCCCGGGTAATGGTAACCGCCCGCGAAATCTGATAACGCGTCTCAACCATAACACCCTCTTCTGCCTTAGGCATCGGAAACTTCGCCAGCGCGGTAAATGCCGGGTCGATGAGCCGATAGGGCTTCTCTAATGTCGTATTTTCAAACCGCAACTCCTCGCAATAACCCCGATTGTAATGATTGACATAGTTCACATCGTAACGCCGATAAAGGACATTGACATAGAGATAGTCGTACTGGGTACGCGCCTTGACCAGATAAGCATTGCCGCCGCGCTGCTGGCGGGCAACTTCTCCCTCCAGGGAGAAGTTTTCAATTGCCGTTCGGAAATCGGCACCATAAAACATCTTTGTTCTGCCGGTATCCAGCCGTAGGTAATTAGGGTCGTTCAGGACTTCAGCATCGCCGGGCAGGTCAAGAAAACGCGCCTCGGGCTGAAAATTTCTACTCATCTGACTGGACAAAACCGAGGCACCGATACGAGTCCCGACGGGTAAAAAGCCCAATCCCGATAAATCGAACTTTAAATTACCGCCCGTGCTCGTCTCCTGCAAAACATCTTTGAAAGTAGGGTAGCGCGGCGTGGAAACAATCAACCAGTTTACGCTACTGTCCGGATTGAGAATCGCATCCCGCTTTGCCCGGGAGAAGAACCCCAGAAAACCGGTTCGGCCCAGGCGAACCGTACCCGCTGCGCCCCGCATACCAAACCCTAAATTTTCATTTAAGTCGCCGAAAAGCCCTTCTCTTCGATTGTAAACCCGGGGTAAAAGTTCAAAATCGTTGTCGAGCAAAATCCCCTGTCCCAGTGCCAGCCGATAATCACCAACTATCACCCGTTTCACCGGTCCCAACTCATCTAACGCCACATAACCTTTCACATCACTTATCACTCCCGGTTCATACAACTTCTGTCCCCCCCAACCACCCAGATGTAATTTGTCTCCCCAGCGCAATCTTAGCCGGTGACGGGCACTTGCTTCATTTCTCATCCGGGCACGATAGGTGCTTTCAGCATTAAGTCGCTGCCGGAAAAACTCAATCTCTTCGGTGGTGAATCCCGCCTGCCGGAATTCTGCGGTATCGGTTGCCACTGTTTTAAGCGCCGCAGCAAACTCACTTGGGTCAACAACCACATCCCAATCCGGGCTGGTCTCCAACTTAATCCGGTAGTTACCACCCCATCGGTTCTGACCCGCCCGGTCGGTAAATTTTACATAGTGACGCATCCCCCGGTAACCATAGGTTGACAACCCATCCACCCGACTGGCAAGGTCGCGCCGGCTTTCTATCTTTCCACCCCCTTTCAGGTACTTAACCACCGCCACCGCATCCAGGAGCGAAACATTCTCCAGCGTCAACAGGTCGTCAACCGTTGCCCGATTGATGTTCAACGGGTCAACTAAAAGGTCCTGCCACTCTTCGACGACCGCTTTACTCGGGCCATCTTCACTTGCCAGCCGCCGCTGAATGCGCAGCAGGTTCTCCTCCTGAACTTCCTCCCAGTCACGCCGGCTGATGTAAATCAGCGGCTTCAACTCCTTTAGTTTTTCCGGGGTGATACCGGGTATTTGCAAAAGGTCGTAAATACTGTTCAGCCGCCCGTACAAAAGGAGATATTGATAAATCTGCTGCGCCGTAACCGAATCAACCGGCAACTGCCGGATATCTTCAAAACGGGCGTTGTTGATATCCAGCTGCCGGTCAGGCGTAAAAGTAGCAATCAGGAAAATGAACACCCAGACCATCAGCGTTAAAATTTCACCAGCACCCCGAAGTTGTGCGTCAAGGGTAAAACTGGATGGGTTTTGAGCGCATAATCAACCCGGACCCGTTCCACGCCGCTACCCAACCCAAAAGAAAACGTTACCGGCTCGGTACTGGCGCCGGCACGCAGCGTCAGGTACCGAGGGATGATTTCAAACTCCTGTCCCAGGGCAATTCTGGTCCGCATCCCCGGCTCCTTGGAAAATCCCAGGGCGGAATGAATACCCGGGGTCGGCGAAAAACCCAGTCCAAACGCCAGAATTCGGCTAATTTCCGACTCGCCAATCCTGGGCAAATTTATATTGTGGACATAAAAACCTGCGCTCCAGAAGCGGTGCACCCGGACAAACATTCCCAGATCCAGACCTGCTGTCCAGCCCTGACCGTAATCCTTTTGATAAAGGTTGTACCCGTTTAGCCCATAACCAAAAAATATCCCTTCTGCCAGTTCAAACCCGTGCGCCAGTTTTATTGACCGCTGCGATTGAAGAGAAAAGCCGGTCTCCTGAACCCGCAGACCAAAAGTCCCTAACTTCTTGACAGGTATGCCCATGCCGGCGTAAACCGTATGCAAACCAACATCAACACCGCTGTAAAGCAACTTATAAAACCCCAGGAACTGCCGTTCCGGCACCTGCGCCAGTCCTGCGGGATTAAAATCAATCGCGCTGATGTCATCTGCCAGTGCCCAAAAAGCACCGCCCATACCATCTGCGCGCACGCCGGTACCGTCGTCTTCAAAAATGGCATACCCGGAAGAAAAAAGAACCGCCCAAACCACGACCAATGTCGCAAAATTTGCCTTCATTAAACTCAATTCTATCCAGTGTGATTTTTGAGTCAAGTTAAAGGTCTTTACGGTACAAGCAAGGCGATGCTACCCCTTATTTATACCCCTTTTTTTCTATCACCCCTTTTATCATCCTTCTTAGTCTATTGAAAACCATTTTCGAGACCATTTCGCGCCTATCTTATCGATAATCAACAGGGTGCCAACTAAAACCGTCTAAGACACCCTTTTATTACCAACTATCCTGATAATCTGCTGACCGGTTTTGAGTACTGTCCTGAGTTGTATTTCCGGTTCTGTTCCCGGTGGTGTTTTCCGGTCAGAACTGATATGAATCGTGGCTGCAGGCAGGTAAGTGCCATTCTGTTCTAATCCTGACTCCTTTTATATTAAATCGGCTTGCTTCGGCTTCGGCGGGCAATGACAGGACAGAAAGACTGTACATCGCTTTGGTGGCGGAATAACAGCCGGTAACGACTACGGTGCAGAAAACAACCGCTTGACTATCTGATGGATTCGGGAAATATTGATGAGCGAATCTGCCGGTAAAATTTTGCCCCATTCACTAAACTGTTCCGCAGGCAAATTTTCCAACAACCGCTCTTCGTCGTACTCTTTCCAATCTTCGTCAAGTTCCATCGTATCACCAGTCCCAATCTGATTCTCAACCTGGGCACGCGCTGCCGCGATAAAGGCCGGTTCCGGAAACGCCCTCTTAGACTCCTCAGCCGCCATTAAAATTAGCAGTAAAGCGATTCCAACAACAATCAACAACTGTAAATTCTCCCTCACCATTATAATTATAGCAAAATTGGTGCCTTTTGCCACTTTTTCTTTTGACATCATTGCCCACTGATTTACAATTTTTAAGATGGAGCCCCAGCGTTTTGATGTGATTGTCGTCGGTGGTGGCCATGCCGGTTGCGAAGCCGCACTGGCCAGCGCCCGAATGGGCTGTACCACCCTGCTCTTAACTCAGAACCTCGACACCATCGCGTTGATGTCCTGTAATCCCGCGGTCGGTGGCATTGGCAAGGGTCAGCTGGTCAAAGAACTTGACGCCCTCGGTGGTCAGATGGCGCTCATCACCGACCAAGCAGGAATCCACTTCCGCCAGTTGAACACGAGCAAAGGCCGGGCGGTGCGTTCTTCCCGCGTCCAGGTTGACCGTCAGTTGTACCGACAGCTGATGCGCGCCCAACTGGAAAAAATCGAACATCTTACCATCCGTCAGGGCACGGCACAGCGCCTCATCACGCGGGGTAAAACCGTTTGCGGTGTTGAGACTGAAATCGGCGAAAAGTTTCGCGGTAAAGCGGTTATCCTCGCACCCGGCACCTTTTTATCCGGCCTCGTCCATATCGGGCTAACTCATTTTCCTGCGGGCCGGTTGGGTGAAGCACCGGCCAATCTTTTGAGTGAAAACCTCCGGGAACTCGGGTTTCGCCTCGGTCGATTCAAAACCGGCACGCCCCCGCGCATTGACATCCGTACCGTTAATCTTCAAAAATTGCCGAGCCAACCGGGTGATGAACCGCCCAACCCTTTTTCCTTCTGGACCGATGAACCGCTGAAAAACCGTGCCGTCTGTTACATCACCTACACCACACCCAAAACCCATCGCATCGTCAAATCCGGGCTGAAACATTCACCCCTCTACGCCGGCATTATCAAAGGCAAAGGGGTCCGTTACTGCCCTTCAATTGAAGACAAAGTTGTCAAATTTCCCGAGCGGGAACGCCACCATATCTTCCTCGAACCCGAAGGGGTAAACACTGTCGAATGTTATCCCAACGGAATTTCCACCAGCCTGCCGGTCGAAACTCAGGAAAAGATGCTCCACTCCATTCCCGGGCTCGAAAACTGCCGGATGATGCGGCCGGGCTATGCAATCGAACACGACTACTCCGACCCCACCCAGTTGTATCCCACACTGGAAACCCGGCTGATTAAAAACCTTTACTTCGCCGGCCAGATCAACGGTACCACCGGCTACGAAGAAGCCGCCGTTCAGGGACTCATCGCCGGCATCAACGCTGCCCTCCGGGTTAAAAGCAAGCCACCTTTTACCATCTCCCGAGCCGAAGGTTATATCGGTGTCCTGATTGACGACCTTGTAACCCGGGGCACCGATGAACCGTACCGGATGTTCACTGCCCGGGTTGAATATCGACTGCTTTTACGGGAAGACAACGCCGACATACGGCTTGGTCCCAGAGGTTTTGAACTCGGTTTGCTGCCCGCGGAACGCTACCGGCTTATTGAAGAAAAAGCCCGTCAGTTTAACGCCACAATTGACTGGCTAAAAAAATCCAGGGTAAAACCGTCACCCGAAATTAACCGGCGTTTGAAAAAACTGGGCACCGGTCCGCTTAACGAAACAACTGCGGCAATTGAACTGCTCCGTCGCCCAGAAATCACCTACGAAGACCTACGAACAATCCTGCCCACAGCGCCGGCAATTGCAAAATCGGCTCAGGATTTAGTTGAAGTGGAGGTAAAGTATGAAGGCTATATCAACCGCACCCGGCGTCAGGTCGCCGAATGTCAAGAACTGGAACAGATTCGAATTCCGGCAAATATTGACTACCATGCCGTGCCCGGACTTTCCACAGAGCTACGCGAAAAACTGGCACGGATTCGGCCCGAATCACTGGGGCAAGCCCAAAACATTCCGGGTATCACCCCAGCCGCAATCTTTGCCTTAACCGTATTTATAAAGGGGGCAAAATGAGTCTAATACAACTCCGGACCGAACTGGAGTCTTTCTGTCGCAACCGAGGCGTAGTCGCCTTCGGTGTCGCCGAAACGAAAGATATCAACACCGCCGACGCCGCTTTGGCACCCGAAACATTCACCCGTCTGCCTTTTGCAATATCCCTTGCCGTCCCGCTATCTTCGGAGGTCCTGGCAACCTTAATTGACCACCCCAACCATCTTTACGAACACCACTACCGTCAGTTGAACTTTGCCCTTGACCGCATTGCGCTGGAACTGGTATGGCGCCTGCAGCAGTCCGGTTACAATGCCCTGCCGATACCCGCCTCCCAGGTTGTTGACTGGGAAAATCAGCGTGGCCACCTGTCCCACAAACGGGTCGCAATCGCCGCCGGCATAGGCTGGCTGGGAAGAAACAACCTCTTAATTACACCCGAATTCGGTGCTCAGGTAAGGCTGGTAACCGTTCTCACCGACCTGCCCCTTGACCCCGGTGCACCGTTAAAACATGACTGCGGCAGTTGTTACCGCTGTATTGAAGTCTGTCCCGCACAGGCGATAAAGCAAAGTCCCACCGATTTTGACCACCGCGCCTGCTTTGAGAAGTTAAAGGAGTTTCAGCGCCAGCGATTTGTCCACCAGTTCATCTGCGGCCTATGTGTCCGTGCCTGCCCCGGGCAGAACACCTACCGCTGATAACGAAACTCCCGCCCCAGGGAGATAAAAATTCGCACCCCACCGGGATGGGGCGGCTTTTTTAGAAAATTACCCAGCCCGACAACCGCCTTTGCCGGACCGAGCGGCGTGTTTGATAGTATCCCGACACCCACACCCCAGTGCATCATATCCCGTATCTCTTTTTCCCTCAAAACAAGCGTCTCGGGCGGAGAAAATGTTGCGCCATTTGCCATAAGCTCCAGATACAAGGGATAATTACCCTGTCGGGAAAAGTCAAACAATTTGAATCGCAACCCTCCCCCCAGATACAGCCGCTGTTCGTTAGTCCACTCATCTGGTGCAAAACCGACGAGTTCGGTGCGGTTGCGAAAATAATTAAAAAACGCCATATCACCCAGCGCCCAACCCAACCCGCCGAACAATCGCAATCCCAGAAAAGAAAGCAGCGGTACCATCTGCTCGCCGTTTATGTCAACCCGGAGATTCTCCCGGCCACTTTTTAACCGGGGCCAACTGTAAAATAGGTTCAACTTGTACGCGAGCCCGCGCCGGGGTAAATAAATATCATCCTGATTGTTAAATTCAAGGGTAAACATTGGACCAATTATCAGTTCTGGTTTCAAACTGTCGACAACCACGCCGGCATAAGAAACCCTTTCCCCTTGAACCCCAAGGTTAAAAAACCCGTTACGGCCCAGAATGTATCCGGCGGCCGCGACCGCACCATTGTAATTAACAAAATAGCTGGAAGAAAACACCCCATCTTGCCACCAGTTACGGCTCTCGCGCCCTAAAAACCAGTCAAGCCGATATCCAAAAGGCAGATTGAACACTTTTGTGCCGGTTAACCCCAGCCGCACCTCATTCGGATTACCCAGCACACCAGCGGCACGCGCCATTGCGCCTGTTCCCCACAAATTACCCTCGCCGATTTCGGCTCCAACCACCACATTGTCGTAACTGTCGTATCGCAAACCAAGCAAATAGAACCCGTAGGGTTTCTCGCTCAACTCAAACACCACCTCAACACTATCAACACCCGTAAACTCCAGCCGGTAATTAACATCTTCAAATAGCGAACTGTTAAACAGCCGTTCCAGGTCGGAAAGGAGGATGTCGAAATCCAGCCGCGCGCCTTCTTTAATACGCACCTCCCGGCGCAGAAGCGACTCTTTGGTCCTGCGCGTACCCTCAAATCTAACAACCTTTACCACCGGCAACATCCTGAACTTAATTGCCCGGCGCATCACCACCGGCGTCCGTCCCTGCAACTTCGCTCTTATTAAAGGCAGTGCCGCCCGCGCCGCCGACTCACCAGCGGCAATTAACTCTTTAGCCCGGGCGAAATCTGAATGTAAAAATTTTGAAACATCAGGCTCAATCACCACATCGGCGAGTCTCTTTTCCTCCTCCACCCGACTGAAACCCATCAAATCTACACTCCTTGACGCAACATCGATCAGCGATGCCTCCCGGGCTTCGCCCCGGCGCATCGTTAGCACCGCAATGACAAAATCGGGTTCAAATTCGAGCACCGGCTCAACCGGCAGATATTCCATTACACCACCATCAACCAGTTCTACCCCGTTAATCACCTCGGGCTAGAAAACGCCGGGAATCGCAATGCTTGCCCTGATTGCCTGCTCGAGCCGCCCCTGCCGTAATATCACCCTCTTTCCCGCCTTCCAATCCACCGCCACCACCCGATAAGGAATCGGCAGACTGTCAAAATCGTAGCCGGTATGAAACTCAATATCTGCCAGTAACCGATTAAGCAAAAACTCTACATTTTGGAGAGGCACCAGCCCACTCGGCAAATAGGGCACAAAATTTCGCTGGCGCAATTGCACCACATACCGTTGTGCCTGTTGCCGTTCCGGCAGGTACTGGGCACCAAAACTTGGCTGCGAAGAAAAAAGCCGGTCCCAGTCAGCATGCAAAGCGATGCTTTCAATCCGCGCGGCACTGTACCCCGCAGCATAAACGCCGCCCACTAACGAACCCATACTATTCCCGGCAATGCCAATAAACCCTATACCTTCTTCTTCTAAAACCTTCAATACCCCGATGTGCGCAAGCCCCAGAGCCGCACCACCAGAAAGTGCCAGTCCGATACGCACCGGCTGGGCAAAAACGATGCCCGCAAACAATAAAAACAGAAAAGCCCGCTTCACAACAACCATTTTAATCTTTGAAACCTATCTGTCCAGTTGCCGCATTTCTTACCGCTACCCGTTGAAATTTTAGCAAACCGGTGTTATAATTAAAACGAAGGCGGGTCGGACGGTCGCTCCTGATTTCCAGGAGAGGAAAGTCCGGGCACCGAAGGGCAGGACACTCGCTAACGGCGAGGCTCCGGCTGGGTGACCAACCGGGGACGGAAAGTGCCACAGAAACGACACCGCCCCGCACCTTTTGTGTAGGGTAAGGGTGAAACAGTGCGGTAAGAGCGCACTATCCGGTGTGGTGACACATCGGATGGGTAAACCCTGTCCGGTGCAAGACCAAATTGGGAATCGGACCGGCCCGGTCCAGATGATTCCCGGGTAGGTCGCTTGAGACCGCGGGTAACCGCCGGTCCCAGAGAAATGACCGTCACCCGTAAGGGAGACAGAACCCGGCTTACAGGCCCGCCTTCAAAAAATCTTCTTTTACTTGCCCCCCTCAATGAGCCCGCTGTATTTTTTTATCCTGAATTTGACTTAACTGTTATTTGTTATAACATTTTTCCTTTAAAAATTAAAAGGACTATCGTGCGTGATTAAACTCGAGCGATTTTTCTTTCACAACCTGGCGCTGGACATAGCCGGCACCACAAACCAGGAAGAGATTTTTCGCCTCGCCGCCGCACGACTGGCGGGCGACGGTGTCATTGCCGATGCCGGCACCCTGGTTAAAGAGTTAAAAGAGCGGGAAACTCTCGGCTCAACCGGTGTTGGTTCGGGCATTGCTCTTCCTCATGTGATAAGTCCCAACGTTCTAAAACCGGCAATTATCGTATTTCGGCTCGAAAAACCGCTTGAATGGCATGCCATCGACCACGAACCGGTGCAACTGATTGTCCTGCTCGTTGCCCCGGAAAAAGACCGTAACCTCTACCTTGTCCTTCTGGCTGAGGTCGCCCGTTCCTTAAACACTCCCCACATTCGCAGCGCTGCCTTGAAAGCAAAAGACGCTCATACCGCATCCAAGATTATTTCCCAGCCACCCCATCAGGGTTTTTTCAAACGCAACCGGCGTCTGATTTTTTTCTTTGGTTTAGTCCTTTTGGTCTTTTTCGTCGCCCGAGCTGTTTTACCGTTAATCCGGTTGCCCGAATCCGGAATTTACCAGGAACTGGGCTATCTCCATTTCAACAATCCCGAATGGCTTTTCCGGCAGGAACTGACTATCACTCTTTTCCTGGCGATGATTTTTGGTACCTTGCTCTTCTGGCGGTTCCGCGTGGCAATCGCTGCCGCGGCACTGGGTATCTTACTCCTTGTTGGCGTAATGGATTTGGAACGGACGGTAAAGTTCATGTCGATTCCAACCATTCTCTTCATAATGGCGATGATGGTCATCGTCCGCTGGCTCCAGAATATCGGGGTATTTCGCTTTTTAGTTGTCAAGGCCATCCAAAAAGTAAAAGGCGTGCCCTGGCTTTTACTGCTACTACTGATGGGGTTTTCAGTACTCCTAGGTGGTTTTGCCGATGAAGTCTCAGCAATACTTGTTACCTTTGGTCTGGCACTGGAAATTTCCCGCCGCACCCGTGCCCCGCTCGTGCCTTTCCTCCTCGCGCTCGTTTTTGCCACCAATGTTGGTTCGGCATTGACACTGGTTGGTAACCCGATTGGGGTTTACATCGCCTTTGCCGGAGGATTAAGTTTTGAAGACTTTTTCCGCTGGGCAACACCGGTTTCGGCAATCACCGCGGTGATTATCGCTCTCCTCTGCCTCGTGCTTTATCGGCGTCACTTCTTTGGCACCCGTTATGAGATTAACCCGGAAGAACTGGAAAAAGCAACCGGTCTCATTGACCGGACAAAGCTGCGTACTGGCATCATCACATTTACCGTTACGGTTCTTTTAATCGCTCTGCACCGCCGGCTCGAGCTCTGGTTCAATTTAGGTGAAGGCACCGCCCTGGTTGCTGTTGCCCTTGCCGCTACCGGTTTTATAATCTTTTACGAGCAAGAAAAAGGCCGCATTCTCATTGAAAGAGGGATTGACTGGTGGAATTTACTTTACTTTATGTTTCTTTTCGCTAATGCCGCCTGCCTTGAATACACCGGCGTGACGACTAAACTGGGTTATCTGGTTTTACGTTTTTCGGAAACTATTGCCGGCACCAATGCGGTTGGTGGCAGCATGACCACAACAAGTGTCGCTCTGCTTCTGTGGTTTTCGGGCATCGCTTCAGGTTTCGTTGACAACCTACCGATTGTTGCCGCTCTGGCACCGGTAGTGAAAGACCTGACCCGATTCGGTCTGCCCCACGCCTCAATCCTCTGGTGGGCTTTGCTGTTCGGTGGTTGTTTCGGCGGCAACCTCACCTTAATCGGCTCCACCGCCAACCTTGTAGCGGTGGGTGCCTTTGAACGGGCAAGCGGCCAACACATCCGCTTTGGCGAATGGATTCGGGTTGGCGCAATCGTTACCGCCGCCGCCCTCCTCGTTGCCACAGTCGCTCTCTTTATCCAGATTCCAATGGCACCGTAAATAAAAGGGAGAAAATAAAATGTTTAGCCGGATTCTCTATATCATCAGCGAGAAACAAGAAGAAAAACACCAGGTCATGGAATTTGCGTCCCAGCATCAAAGTACCGTGCTCCTTTCTGCGGTCAGTCCAGTCGCAGAATGTCCTCCGCCCCTTAGTGAGGGCGAGACGCGTCAGGCGGTGCGAAGAGAGGAGCACGAACGCCGTTGCTGGCAGGACATCTACCGGCTGGAAGACGAGTTTAAAAAATCCGGTATCAAGGCATCGGTCGTTGCTCAGCTCGGCACCATTGACAACCTTCAGTCGCTTGTCAACGCCACCCGCTGCGACCTGGTTATTCTGCCAACCAATATTCTCGAGGAGTTTGACTTCAAACTACCCGAAGACCTCCTGCCTAATCTCCCCTGCCCCTTGCTATTAATCAACAACCCCTGAAATGTCTCAGCCTGCCGATAGCCTGTTACCAATACCGGCTTTTATCCTGAAACATACCCTTGGCGGGAAAAAATCAAACTATGCAATCTAACGCCCCACTTGCCCCTTATGCAATCCTCACCCTGGTTACAATAACATTTGCCCCAATGCTGCTCTCTTACAGAACTTCCTATCTCCCTGAATAAACAAACAGTTATGAAGAAAAAGGGCATCAACAAAGGGGGCAAGCCCCGGGCTGCTACCCATACCGCTCTCCCGCCTGCGGTTCATCAACCCTTCAATTTTCTCTCACTTCTGCCT
>Ga0129299_1002185_pt1 | contig 13009 bp, 12 predicted proteins | sample ConPoolayeCmetaG_FD_94477 | JGI IMG/M metagenome (GOLD analysis project Ga0129299, IMG submission 94477) | Hot spring microbial mat communities from California, USA to study Microbial Dark Matter (Phase II) - Cone Pool mat layer C metaG ... | reverse complement strand
GTTTGTGCCCGTGCAGGGTATAGAATCATCTCAGGATCATTCTCCGAGGTGCTAATGACTAGTTCATCGTCTTCCACCTTGCTTTCTCCCTCGCCCATTTACCTTGACCATTCTGCGACCACACCGATAGACCCGCGCGTAGTAGAAGCAATGCTCCCTTACCTCACCGAGCACTATGGCAATCCTTCCAGCCTGCATCGCTGGGGGCAAACCGCGCTGGCAGCGCTGTACGACGCGCGCCGCACCATCGCTGATATTTTGCACGCGCGCCCCGATGAAATCGTCTTCACCGGTTGTGGCTCGGAGAGCGATAATCTGGCGATACGCGGTGTCGCCTTTGCCTTGCGCGCGCGCGGCAATCATATCATCACCACGCCGATTGAGCATCACGCCATCTTGCATACTGTGGCACAACTCGAAAAAGAATTTGGCTTTGAGGTGACGCGTGTGCCGGTCAACCGCTATGGCGCGGTCAATCCCGACGATATTGCACGCGCGATCACCCCGCGCACGATTTTGATTAGCGTGATGTACGCCAACAACGAAGTCGGTACGATTGAACCGATCGCCGACATCGCGCGCCTCGCGCGCGCTCATCGCGTTATTTTTCATACCGACGCCGTACAGGCTGGCGGCTATCTCGAACTCGATGTAGAGAAACTCGGTGTGGATTTAATGTCCCTCGGCGCGCACAAATTTCACGGTCCCAAAGGAGTTGGTGCGCTGTACGTTCGCACGGGTACACCGCTCCTGCCGATGCAAACCGGCGGTGGACAAGAACGCGGACGGCGCGCGGGTACGGAGAACGTGCCCTACATCGTCGGTATGGCGACCGCGCTCAAGATTGCCCAGAGTGAACGCGACGCGACGAACGCGCGCTTGCGGGCACTGCGCGAAAGATTGTGTGAGGGGATTCTGGAACGTGTGCCGGGAGCACAACTGACCGGCGATCCGCGCAATCGGTTACCGGGGCACACCAGTTTCGTTATTCCCGGCGCCATCGGTGACGAGATGGTGCTCGGACTCGATCTGGCAGGTGTGGCGGCTTCGACCGGCAGCGCGTGCACCGCTGGCTCCGCTGAGCCCTCCCACGTACTCGCCGCAATGGGCTATGCACCCGATCTGGCGCGGGGCGCGCTACGCCTGACGCTCGGACGCGGTAACACCGCAGCAGAAGTGGAATACGCCGTGAATGCAGTTGCCGATGTGGTGCAGAAACTGCGGCACAAATGATGGATTTTAAGAAAATAAATTGGTAATGCTTTACCTCTTCTTGGGGACATCCCCTCTCATCCCCCTACCCCCTGCTCTCCCCGCAAAGCGGGGAGAGCAGGGGGAGATGGGAGGCGTGGTGATGGCGGGCGGCGCAGCCGCCCGCCATCACCACGTCCTTTGACTCCCCCGTTGGGGCGAAAAATTTTTCGCCCCAACGGGGAAGGGGCAGGGGGTGGGGCTATGCGGTTGCACAAGTGCAACAGGTGGGCTGAGAAACTTGCCCCCAAACTGAATTGCACCGACTGAACAGGGCGTGTGCAAAGTCGCTTGACAGATTGTCGGGCGACTCAAGTCGCAGCAACCAAGCACTGCCAGGTCGCCCTGCGGCGACTCGAGCAGCCGACGCAGGTCGGCTTTGCGTGGTTGTTGCGGCGGTTTCAACCGCTCGTGCCTGACTTTGCACACGCCCTGACCGACTGAACACTCCGCATTGCGTATTTGCGCGATTGTGGCTATAATTTATGTGACCTATGCAAAACGATTGGGAATTTTACCCCCGCGCTGCCTCCCACGTGGAGACACGCCAGCGCAACGCCATTACCGCGTTGCTGGTTGTCACCTTGCTGGTGTCTGTGGTTAGTGCCATCGTGATACCGGGAGGCTTGGGACTGCTGGCAGGCTGGCTCGAGTTGCAAGAGCAAAATCGTCAAGCCGCCCAGATTCATTTCAATCGTGGACTGAGTTATCTCGCCGAAAAGTATCCTGAACTGGCGCGCAGCGAGTTTGAAATCGCGCTCAAGTACGCACCCGACTTTGAACCGGCGCGCCAGAAACTGGCGGAACTGCTCGAGTCGCCTCAGGAGACCAACGCCAGCGCGGCTCACGAGCGTATCGCTCGCGCGATGCTGGACGAAGCGCGCGCGCTCATCGCACAGAAAGAGTGGAGCAATGCCATCACGCGGCTGGAACAATTGCGTACCCTCAACCCTGCGTATCAGACCGATACAGTCAACGATCTGCTGTATCAGGCGTACGTCAACGCCGGGCGCGCCGCAGTCGCCGCAGGACAAATCGAAATCGCGCGGGGACGCTTTGAATCGGCTCTGGCGCTTCGTAACAACGATCCCGAGATCAAACGCCAGCGCGATCTAGCCGTGCTGTATCTGGAAGGGCAACAAGCGTTCGGTTTTAACTGGCAAACGGCGGTGGCTCGATTATCGGCACTCTATCAGCAAGACCCGAACTATGGCGATGTCAAGCAACGCCTGTACGAAGCCCACATCCAGTACGGTGACAAGGCGTGCAAAGAAGGCGCGTGGGCATTAGCGCAACGTGAGTACGATGCGGCACTGGCAATGCAGTATAGCGCGGCACTCGCGCAAAAACGTGCGCAGGTCCAGACGCTGTGCCGAAAACCCGCCACGCCGACCGAAGCCCCTGTGGCAGCAAGCACACCGCCGCCGGGCAGTACGCCAGCGCGCACTCCCACAACGGAGAGTTACACCTGGATCACTTCCACGGCGCGCGACAAAGCCTGCACCGGCACAGGTAGTCTCAGCGGCACAGTACGCGATGCTCTCGGGCGTGGCGTGCCCAATGTAGCCGTAGGCTATTATGCCGATCTCCTTGCACTCACCAGCACACGCACGAACGCCGCCGGGCAATATCAATTCACACTCGGCAAAGACGCCACCGTATTGCATGTGGTTATTCTCGGCGCTGATGGCAAGACCCCGATCAGTCTGTCGGCGGATGTGCATTATCCTGGTGGCTCGGTCGCCGGGTGTCACATTGTAATCGAGTGGCAAAAGGTACAGTGAACGCGAACCGTGAGACAGTGAATCGAATATCACGCATCACACCTCACGCGGCGCGCTCGAGGATAAGATGAAAAGAATTTTTCGCGTGATCGCTCTGGGCTTGATGGTGCTGGCGTATGCCTGGGCACCACTCACCGCGCAAAGCCCCAAACAGGTCAAGGTACTCACGGTCACCGGAGCGATTGATACGTGGGTCGAAGGATACATCAACCGTGGTATCGGTCTCGCCGAGCAGGAGGGTGCGCAAGCCGTGGTGATTTTGCTGAACACACCAGGTGGCGCACTCAACGCCACGCAGAACATCACGACGCGGATGTTGAACGCGCGCGTGCCGGTGGTGGTGTTCGTCTATCCCCAGGGCGCCTGGGCAGGTTCGGCAGGGACGTTCATCACGCTGGCAGCGCACATCGCCGCGATGGCACCCACCACGACCATCGGTGCCGCGCATCCCGTCGCCGGCGGCGGCGAACAGTTGGGCGAAACGGAACGCGACAAGGTCGTCAACTTTGCGGTGGCGATCATCCAGAGTCTGGCGCAACAGCGCGGACGGAATGCCGAGTGGGCAGCCAAAGCCGTGCGCCAGAGCGCCTCGGCGACCTCGCAAGAAGCGTTAGAGTTGAACGTGATTGACCTGATTGCCACTGACGTGAACGATTTGTTGAACAAGTTGGACGGCAAAACCATCACGACGCTAGCGGGCACGGTCACTTTGCAAACGCGGCACGCCGAACCGGTCTATGTAGATATGAACTGGGCAGAACTGATTTTGCACACGATGGTGGACCCCAACATTGCCCTGATTCTGCTGCAACTCGGTCTGCTCGCGCTCGTCGTCGAGTTGTACAATCCAGGCGCCATCTTCCCCGCCGTGTTTGGAGCGATTTGTCTGGTGCTGGCTTTTGTGGCGCTGGGCAACTTGCCTGTCAACTGGGGCGGCGTGTTGCTCATCGTGATGGCAGTGATCGCGTTCATCATAGACTTGAACGTGAATAGTCTAACGCTCACCGTCGGCGCGCTGGTGATGTTCGTTCTGGGCGCGTTGATGCTCTTTACGCCGTTCACCCCCCAACCTCCTACGATGCCCAGCGTGTCCGTCTCGCCCTGGGTGATTCTCATCACCGGCGGTACGATGGCGGCGTTCTTCCTGTTCGTTTTAGGCGCGGTGGTGCGCGGGCGGCGCTATCCCGTGATGAGCGGCACCGAAGCGCTCGTCGGTGAGAGCGGTGTGGCTCTGTCTGAACTGGCTCCGAATGGCATTGTGCGCGTCAAAAGTGAAGAGTGGGTAGCCGAAGCCCTCGAAGGTCCCATCCAGCCAGGCGAAACGATTCGCGTGGTCAAGGTCGAGGGGCTGCGCCTCAAGGTCGTTAAATATAGTACACCGATTGCGGCGGGAATGCCTCAGAGCACACCGAGCATACCCGACCGCGCTCAAACCAAGGAGGATTGATGCTATGACTACACAGACACTTACCACCCTGACGTGCATTGTCTTTTTCTTTGTGGTCTTTGCACTGTGGCTATTCGCGATGGCGATTAAAATCGTGCGCGAATATCAACGGCTGGTCGTGTTTCGACTCGGCAAGTGCGTTGGGGCACGCGGACCGGGTCTGGTCTTTCTGATTCCCTTTATCGAAACCGCCACGTGGGTAGATTTGCGCGAAAACTTTCTCGAAGTGCCCGCGCAAACGACGATTACCAAAGACAATGCACCCATCTCGGTAGATTTTCTCATCTATTGGAAAGTCGTTGATCCCGTCGCCAGCGTGGTGCAGGTGCAAAACTTTGCTGGTGCATCGCAAGGTATTGCGACCACCACGTTGCGCGCGGTCATCGGTGATATTCTGCTGGACGATGTGCTTGCCCAGCGCGAACGCATCAACACATCGCTACGCACCAAACTCGACGAAGTGACGGAACGCTGGGGCATCAAAGTCACGGCGGTCGAAATCCGCGAGATCCTGCCGCCGCGCGATGTGCAAGACGCAATGACCAAACAAATGTCGGCGGAACGCTCGCGCCGCGCGCTGGTGACCGAGGCGGAAGGCAAAAAGCAAGCCGCCATCACCGTCGCCGAAGGCGAAAAACAATCCGCCATCTTGCGCGCCGAGGGCGAAAAGCAAGCGCGCATTCTGCAAGCCGAGGGGTACTCGCAGGCACTCCAGCAAATCTTTAGCGCGGCAAAGGGTATTGATGCCAAGACAATGTCGCTGCAATACCTCGAAACACTCAAAGCGTTGGGAGCGAGCCCCGCGACCAAGTTCATCTTCCCCGCCGAGTTCACCCATCTGCTCAAGCCGTTCATCACCTACGCCGCCGAGACCACCGAGACCAAACCCGCGAGTGAAGGTTAACAAAATTTAACTCAAGCCGCTCGAAAAAGTCTTGACACCACTTTCTGTTTGTGGGATAATACCAGCGCAAGGAACGTAGTTCTGCGCGGCTGGTGATGACAGACAAATCGCCAGGGCAAGAACGGTCAGTGCTCTGGCGATTTTTTTACCCAGCCAGCGTTCATTCATTACGGAGGGGTCTGGTATGAAAGAACGAATCAAAGGAACGGTCAAGTGGTTCAGCAACAGCAAGGGCTATGGCTTTATCGCCCGTGAAGGTGGCAAAGATGTGTTCGTTCATTTTTCTGCCATCCAGATGGACGGTTACAAGTCCTTGAATGAAGGAGACAAGGTCGAATTCATCATCGAAGAAAGTCCCAAGGGACCACAAGCCGCGAACGTGGTCAAAGTGTCCTAATTCATTTTTTCATTCAGGCACTTGATTCACACAACACACACAGCCATGCGTCGAACACGCATGGCTGTGTGTGTTTATACTCCAAAAGGGAGTGAGGTGGTGGCGGGCGGCGAAGCCGCCCGCCACCACTCCGTCCTTTGATTAGGGGGTGGGGCTTTACGCCATAGACGGCACGGCTGAGTAATTAAAATGAAAGTTTGTGCCCGTACCGGGTATAACGATCCGTCGCGGTGTCGTCAGTGTGGCTATCGCGCTCAATGCGGGCCGGCGTTAGCGTGACACGCTTGACGCGTCCTCCCCTGTCGTCATTCGTGTTGAAAAACAAAGCGTTCGCAAGGTGCGCAATGCAGGCTACGCTGTCTCCAAACGATCGGCAAGCGTAGCAACGTGATTCATCGGACCGTGCCCTTGTCCCAACGTCAAATTAGCCGAGGCTTGTAAAATCGCCGTGAGATAGGCTTTGGCGATCTGAACTGCCTGAACAATCGTGTGCCCCTTGGCTAACTCGGCGGCGATGGCTGAGGCGAAGGTACAGCCCGTACCGTGGGTGTTACGCGTTTCGATGCGCGGCGCCCGAAACGCTTGAAAGGTATGCCCATCGTACAACACATCAATCGCTTCCTGGGTCTGGGGCAAATGCCCTCCCTTGACCACCACATAACGCGGACCCAAACGGTGAATGATCCGGGCGGCGCTTTGCATCTCCTCCAACGTTGTGATCTCCATACCACTCAATACGCGCGCCTCATGCAGATTAGGCGTCACCACAGTAGCCAGAGGTAATAATTCATGCATCAATGCCTCGCGCGCGTCCTGGCGCAAAAGTGGTGCGCCACTCTTGGCAATCATCACCGGGTCCACCACGAGAGGCGTCAGATGATACTGGCGTACCTTGTCAGCCACACACTGGATAATCGGCGCGCTAGAGAGCATACCGGTCTTGACCGCATCCACTCCCAGATCACTCACCACGGCTTCAATCTGCAAGGCGATGAAATCGGGAGAAATCTCCAGCACCCCTTGTACGCCCAGTGTGTTTTGTGCTGTTAACGCGGTCAGGACACTCATTCCAAAAACGCCGCGTGCCGCAAAAGTTTTCAGGTCAGCCTGAATACCCGCACCGCCACCTGAATCCGAACCTGCAATCGTCAATACACGTTTCATATCCTACTCCGTTTGGCTTGTAACACAATATTTTTCAATTCGCGCGTGGCGCGCTCCACGTCCTCCGCAGCGACAACGGCTGAAATCACCGCAATGCCTTGCGCGCCGACGCGAATGACACTCGCCGCATTGGCGGCGTGGATGCCGGCAATCCCCACCACGGGAATCGGACTGATTCGCACAATCTGCTCCAATCCTTCCAATCCAATCGGTTCACCGGCATCGGCTTTGGAGGTGGTGGCAAAGATCGCGCCGACTCCCAAATAGTCTGCACCTGCCGCGATGGCGGCATCGGCTTCGGCGACGGTTCCTGCAGAGGCTCCCACGATTTTATCGCGCCCTAACAACCGGCGCGCCAGCGCCACCGGCATATCGTCTGGTCCCACATGCACCCCATCCGCTTCGACTGCCAGCGCCACATCCACGCGATCATTGATCACCAGTGGCACACCATAAGCACGACAGAGGTCATGCACCCGCGCGGCTTGTTCGATCATCTGACGGGTGGTGGCATTCTTTTCACGATACTGGATCAACGTGGCACCACCGCGTAAAGCCGCCGCCACTATCTCTTCGTGAGAACGCCCGCGTGCGCGCGTTGCATCGGTGAGCACATAGAGCGAATAATCCACCGATTTCATCGCCACCACCATCCGATGATCAACACGCCCAGTGCTGCTCCTATCAACACGGCATCGGACCACCGCAGAACGTACGGGCGCGCAAATGTACGTCGCGCCGCTCCAAAACCGCGCGCTTCCATGGCTTCGGCCAGGTGATCGGCAAGAGTAAAGGTCTGGACAAGCAACGGCACAACGAGCGCGGGATAGTAACGCACACGGGCGAGATTACCCTCCAGCAAAAGACCGCGCGCGCGTTGAGCGTCGAACACCTCATTCATTTTGCGTGCCAGCACCGGGATAAACTGCATCGCAGTAGTGACGATGAAGGCAAACGTGTAGGGCGCACCACTCGCCACGAGGGCATTTGCCAGATCTTCTGGGGTAGTGGTGCGAAAGAAGAGAAAAAAGGTCGTGGTCAAAGTCAACACACGGAGCGCACCGATGACGGCGGTCTCAATATCGAACGCCCAGAGCATCACGAGTACAAAGAAAAGGGTCATTGGTACGAGAAAGCGCAACGTTTTGAACCACCAGTGCGTCTGCTTGAGTACGACGACACCACCCCACGTCAACAGACTCGCAAGGAGGAGACTCTCGCCACGCGTGGAGAGTATCACCAGCATTGACCACGCCAGCGTGAAAAGGAGTTTGGAACGTGGATCAAACATTGTTATCCTCTTCCACAGAGACCAGTGGTTGTTGCAATGTCTGTTGTAGCCACGCTTGTTCAAATTCCCATTGCTCCGTCGGTTGCAAAGCGGCGCGCGCGAGCAATGATCTGGGATGCTGTATTGCCTCTGGCGGCGCATCAGCCAGAAGGGTCCCTTCGCCGAGCACCAGCCAGCGCGCCGCGACCTGCTCTGCCAATTCCACATCGTGCGTGGCAATCAAAATCGTGACGCCGCGTGTCTGCAGTGTTTGTATGAGGCGAATCAAGGTGGCACGCGATACCGCGTCTTGCCCCGTGGTGGGTTCATCGAGCGCGAGAATGGCTGGTTGCATAGCGAGGGTAGCGACCAGCGCCACGCGCTTTTTTTCTCCTTCGCTCAGCGTCAAAGGTGGACGTTCCAACAAGGGCGTCAGTTCAAACCACTCGTACAATTCTTCCAGCCATGCGGCATCGTAACGGCGCAATGCGCGTGGCGCCACCTCAATCTCTTCGCGAACAGTCGTTTTGAAAAATTGCGCGTCGGGATTTTGAAAGACGATGCCCACCGCGTGCGCCAGCGTTGCCACGCGCGTATAGCGCGTATCCTGATTCAACACTCGCACATAACCCTGCGTGGGCACACAAAGACCATTCAAGAGTTTGAGAAAGGTCGTCTTGCCTGCGCCATTCCGTCCGAGTAGCGCGATGCTCTCTCCCGCTGCGATCTCTAGCGACACGTCACGGAAAATGGTTCGCCCTTCGCGCGCGTAACTGACTTGATGCATCTCAATCACGCGCGAGGCAGGAGCGCGTGTCACGCGGCGCGCAGGAGCACGCCGTGGCATGGCGATATTATCATAGCGCCGCGCCAGCGTCAAGGCTTCGTCCACCGAGAGGGGAAGCGTGGGCCAGCCCGCTCGACGTGCTAACTGTACCACATAGGGAATGTTCAAACGCCACGCCGAGACATCCTCGCGCAGTACCACGCGCGGTACACCATCACGAACAATCCGCCCGCGTTCGAGCACGATCAAACGCGTGGCGTCCGCAAGTGACGTGTAAAGCCGATGCTCGGTCAAGACGATACTGGTTCCTTGCGCGTGAATAGCGCGCAAAAGTGCACGCACGCGCGCAACGGCCGCCGGGTCCAGATGCGCGTACGGCTCGTCTAGCACCAAAAGCGCTGGACGTAAAGCCAGCATCGCGGCAATCACCACCGTTTGTTGCTCCCCGGTGGAAAGTTCAAACGGCGCGCGCGCTCGCAAATGGGTCAGTTGCGTTTGTTCCAGTGCCCAGGCTACCCGCGCGCGAATCTCGGCGGGGGGTAAACCCAAACTCTCCAGGCCAAAAATAATCTCGCGCTCGACACTGCTGTTGAACAGTTGCGCTTCAGGATTCTGAAATACCAGCCCCACGTGTGCAAACAGTTCCGCGACGGAATGCGCACGCGTGTCCAACCCCTGGACGTGCACACTCCCTACCAGCGTGCCGCCGTACAGATGAGGAATCAGGCCGTTTAGCAAACGACACAGGGTTGATTTACCCGATCCGCTGGCTCCTGCCAAAAGCACAAACTCGCCGGCTTCGATGGTGAGATGCAGGTGCTCTAACGCCCACGTTGCAGCGTGGGGATAGCGATAGGCAACCTCTTTTAATTCGATCAACGCCACTCGCTTACTCCAGCGGCATCTGTTTGACGACGCCCGCGCGCCGGAGAATCGTCAATGCGATCACGGCGATGATCGAACCCGTCAGTGTGCTCAGCAAAAATGGCAGAACGAGCGCGGTTGCCTCCATCACACGTCCCATAAACATCGGTGCCACAATCAACGCGCTGACCAACGCCCCCAGAATACCTGTCCCGATAATTTCACCCAGAGCACCCAGATACAGATTGCGCGTCCATTGAAACACATAACCGGCTAAAAAGGCACCGAACATACTCCCGGGGAAAGCAAACAAGGTTCCCATTCCGGTCGCGTTACGAATCAGCGATGTTGCCACAGCCACCGCCAGGGCGTACCACGGTCCCAAAAGCGTTGCCGCAAAAACATTGACCAGATGCTGCGCGGGAAAAATCTTGGCAGGACCCACCGGAATGAAAAAGGGTGAAAGAATCACCGCAAGAGCGGTAAAGACTACCGCGTAGGCTATACGTCGTGTACGCATTTTCTTTCCTCCCGAAAATTGTTGGTGTGTAACACAGGAACACACCCAAGTAACGTGTTAAACAAGTCGAATGCGCGCGTTTTGTTGAATCTGCTCCGCCGTCAACCTGTCCAGCGCATCAAGTAATTTCACGCGAAAACTCCCAAGGCCCATCAAAGCGCCGCCAGGTGAGACTTGTACTGCGCGCGCCGCTTCTTCTGCGGCAATACCTAACCAGACCAAACCACACATTGCAGCGATGAGGGGATCTGAGGTCACAGCCATCGCCGCCGCGATCACACCATCCAGCATATCCCCGGCACCAGCAAAACGTCTCAAGGCAGGGTGACCATTCTCAACGACGAGTCCGCGCGCGCCGTCCGAGACCCAGTCGGTCGCACCAGTACACACTACTACTGCCCGATACGCGCGCGCGAGGGCTGGCACCACGACTGCCCGCTCATAATCGGCATGTTGTGCGTCCACACCCGTCATCGTGTCCACCATACCTGCCAGCACACCGATTTCGTCAGCGTTACCTCGCACAACGGTGAGTGCCCCTGTGGCCAGCACGCGCGCAGCACTCGCCCGTCGAAACGTACTGATGCCCACACCCACCGGATCGAACAGCACCGGCACGCCGTGTGCGCGCGCCTGCTGCGCTGCCAGTACCATCACCTCCACGCGTTCGCGCGACGGCGTTCCCAGATTCAACACCAGCGCGCGCGCGCGTGGCGTGATGTCGGTGATCTCTTCCGCGGCGTGCGCCATCACGGGACGCGCCCCCAGAGTGAGCACCGCATTCGCGACCTCCCCACGTGTCACCGCATTGGTGATGAGATGAATCAACGGCTGGCTGGCACGCACCTGAGCGAGCACTTGCTGAGCCATAGCAATCCACTGGCTCACGCTGTATGTCTCCGGCCCAGGATGCCGAACAGTGCAAAGAGGACAAACGCGACCCCAAAACTCGGTAACGAGCCACCCCACGCGGTCAGTTCGGGCGGAACCAGTTTAGCCCAACCTGTAAAGAGAGTAGCGTTCAACGTCTGCGGATTGGTCACGTGATAAACCAGAACACCGATCATCCAGACAAGCACACCCAGAGGACGAACTCCCCCACGATACCAATACGCGCCCCCTGTCTCACGCGTCATCTCTTCCACGCGATAGCGACGCCGTGACACCAGAAAATAGTCAGCCACCAGTATACCAAAGAGAGGAACAAAGAACGAGCCGATGAGAAAGAGGAAGAACTCGTACTGGGTAAGGTCCAGCATCACAGCCACCAGATACGCCAGTACACCGATTCCCACAATCAACCAACGTTGTTTGAAATGAGGAAAAATGTTTTGTAGCGAAACGGCGGAGGAATAGAGGTCTGCCCACGCGTTATCGGCTTCGTGCACCAGAAGAATTAACAAAGCCAACCAGCCTCCCGACAGAACGATCGCGCTAACAAATCCCTTGGGCTCCTGGGTGACCTGTGCCGTCAATAGCACCAGCACCCCCAGTGTGTAGAACCATATGTTGGCCACCGTATAACCCAGCAAGGTTCCGCCAAAGGCACTGACAGGCTTGCGCGCAAAACGATTATAGTCGGCAACGAGTGGCAGCCACGAGATAGGCATCGCAATCACCAGATCCACAGCGACCCAGAGAGGCAAAGTGCCTGTACCACGCCGCTGCCACACCTCCGTCAGATTGGTTTGGGTCAGCAGATTGAAGGTGAGCCACAGAGTGATCGCCAGAACCATCCAAACGGCAAATTTTCTCATCCATTGGCGCACTATGGTGAGTGGGCCTCCCATTCCCATCAGGATTACAATAGTCGCAAACACCGCTGTCCACAGGGGTAGATTCGATACACCGAAAAAGGCACGACTGATCGCATCCGCCGCAAAACCCATCACAATAAATTCAAAGATTGTCCAGCCGATCAGTTGCAAAACATTCAAGGCCGTGGGGAGGTATGAGCCGCGCACACCAAGGATTGGACGCATCAGCACCATTGTCGGCACATTCGTTTCACTACCAATCCATCCCCCCAGCGCCAGTAGTAGACTGCCCAGCACACTACCGATGAAGATAGCAAGCACCGCTTCGCTGAAACCGAGCGCAGGTACCAGAAAGGTGCCTGCCAGTATCACCAAAAGCCCAATCCCTAGATCTCCCCATAACACCGCATAGTCCAGACCATTCAGGACACGTTGCGTGATAGGTACAGGTTCGATGCCCCACTCTGGCGGGGCTTGAATCTGAGGCAGAGCGCGCCATCGTTTAAAGACTTTTAGCATACAACCTCCTGCGACTAAATAAAAACGCCACCCGATCTAGGGTGGCAAAGGAAAACTGATGACTTCCCTGCGCTGGCATTACCCAGATCAGGTTCAATGGGTCGAAGACGATACGGTCTTCCTCTCAGCCCGTCTCCACGAGCTCCCCAACCTATGCATTTTTTCGATATTAGTGTAGCACAAAAAATCTAGCGTGTCAAACCGCACAAGGCATTTCAATTTGGTGGCAAATCTGCTTGAGCCATAAATTCCACAGTGGCGCTCTTGAGCCATTCCTCTCTCATCCCCCTGCCCCCTGCTCTCCCCGCTTTGCAAAGAGAGCAGGGGGAGACGGGAGGAGGGGAG
>Ga0129299_1002182_pt1 | contig 13022 bp, 8 predicted proteins | sample ConPoolayeCmetaG_FD_94477 | JGI IMG/M metagenome (GOLD analysis project Ga0129299, IMG submission 94477) | Hot spring microbial mat communities from California, USA to study Microbial Dark Matter (Phase II) - Cone Pool mat layer C metaG ... | reverse complement strand
GCGCTGCAAAGGCCTGCGCGAAGTGTTGGGCCTTGTCTTGCCGCGCCTCGGCGCTGAAGCCGGTTTTACCCAGCCACGAGGCCAGCTCGACGTGGTTCGCCAACTGCCCTGGAAAGCCCAATCGCCTAATCAAACATTCACCTCCACTCCAGAAAGCGCCGCCTTCACCGGCGCGATGTCGCTGCGGCTGGTCAAGTCCAAGACCGGCGCGCGGATCTGCACGACCCGAAACTGCTCGCCCAGCACGTCGATGGCATACTGGACGGCGTCGGGCAGCTCCAACTCGCCGCGCGGCGACGGTCCGATCCGCCGGCACGCCTTGAAAATGGAAGGCCCAAAGCGCCAGCAGTTCATGCTTACCCAGAGCGGTCGGGCCAGGGAGGCCAGCGTCGCTTCGTCGGGTTTCTCGATGATCCGGCGCAGCAGACCGCGCTTGTCGATCTCGCCCACGGCAAACTGACGCAGCCGGTCGGCCGAAATATTGCTCCCGGCAAGCATGGCCTCCATCTCGAACAGTGCCGTGGCGCTTGCTGGTTCGAAGCGGAGCTTGCGCAAGGCCTCGACCGGATAATAGTCGTCGGAGTTTATCACCAGAAACGGGTCGCCTCCAGCAAAGGCCTCGGCGGCTGCCACGGCATCCGCTGTGCCGCGAGGCTCCCGCTGGATGGCAAAGTCGATATGCAGTCGCCGCGGTGGCGATTGCTCCACGTAGTAGCGGCGGATGGCGTCGTGTTCTGGCGCAACCACCAGGCAAACCCAGCGGTAGCCGGCGTCCGCCAAGGCCGAAAGCACATAATCCAAAAACGGCCGTTCCATGGGAATGAGCGCTTTCAGTCCTGTTTCAGCCACGGCCGCCTGCCGCTCGTCCACCAACGCCTGGCCGTCTTTGCGACGCATGCGCGTCCCCAATCCGCGTGCAAGAATAACTGCTTTGTCCATGGTGAGTTGCCGTATGTTTGCGTCTCGCGTTCCTGCCCGGGCCGGATTGCAGCCGGTAGCCACATGCAGGGGTGTCGATTATGCCGCCAACTTCGGGATTTGCCAAGAACGCCTTTTGCCCGTTGCGACCGGACCCCGCCGTGCCGGCTCTCAACAGAAGCCACGTACAGAAAACCCCAGTCAACACTGTTCCCCACATTCGTGGGGGACTGGCGGCACGGCTGATGTCGATTCGCGTGGGGTTAGGTATACTCCGTGCTGTCGGCCGGTAAGCGCGATTGCCGCCGACCGGCTGACCCAGTCAAAGAGCCCCCAACATGAGCCAGTCAGGAGCCGCCGACATGAAAGCGACATTCCGACACTCCATGGCCTTCGTTTGCCTAGTTGGCTTGATCGCCCCGACGGCCACAAGGGGCGATGATGCGTCTTTGCGGAGCCGGATGCAGAGGCGGGTGTATACCAATGCGCAGGGCGAGTCGCTCCCCTACCGGTTGTTTGTTCCTGCCAAGTGTAAGCCGAAGCAGAGATACCCGCTGATCGTGTTCCTTCACGGGGCAGGGGAGAGGGGGTCGGACAACGAGGCCCAATTGAAGCACGCCGAAGTCCTGCGGTTCATCAGCGACGAGGTTCAAGCCAAGCACCCTTGCTTTCTGGTCGCCCCGCAATGCCCCGCCCCGTCCGGCAAAGCCGAAAGCCGCGATTGCCGTTGGGCGACGGTGTATTGGGGCTTGGAGAAGCCGCGCGAGATTTCCGGGCCGACAAAGCCTATGGCCCTGACAATCGAACTGCTGGACTTGCTGGCTACGCAGTATCCGATCGATCCTGATCGCCGTTACGTGACCGGGCTGTCGATGGGCGGCTACGGCACCTTCGAGCTATGCATCTTCCGGCCCGGCGACTTCGCTGCCGGGATCCCTGTTTGCGGCGGCGCCGATGCATCCAAGGCGAAGCAGATCGCGCATATCGCTTTTTGGGTTTTCCACGGGGCTGAGGACCGGGTGGTGCCCGCCGAGCGATCCCGCTTGGTTGTCGAGGGCCTGAAAGCAGCCGGGGCGAATCCACGATACACCGAATATCCGGGCGTGGGCCACAACGCCTGGGCCAAAGCCTATCTCGAGCCCGAACTGGTCGATTGGCTTTTCCGCCAGCGCCGCCGCGCGCCGCATTGAGCGGACCGCAAGCCAATAAACGCGTCGCAGGTCAACAGGGTTTTGCTGTCAGAGATTCTTTCCAAGGTGTTTGTCGCCATGAAGAGCCGAGCCATGTTCTCTTGTTCCCAGCCTTTTTCGAGTCGAGTGGCGTGGATGGCCATTGGCTTGTTGATCGTGCTTGTAGCAGGCTGGTCGCGGGCCGACGTGCCGGCGACCATCCGGCCTCCTGCTGTGCCCCTGGTGGTCCACGACCCGTACTTCAGCGTCTGGTCTTTCGCAGATTGCCTGGCCGAGGACTGGCCACGGCATTGGACCGGCGCCACCCATGCCTTGTCGAGCGCGGTGAGGATCGACGGGCAGACGTATCGGATCATGGGCAAGGAGCCCAAGGGGCCGGCTATGCGACAAGTTGGGCTGACGGTCTTGCCTACACGGTCGATCTACGACTTCGAGCAGTCAGGCGTACACGTGCGGTTGACGTTCACTTCGCCGCTCTTGCCCCACGACCTGGACTTGATCGGCCGCCCGGTGAGTTACTTGACCTGGCAGGTTTGGTCGACCGACGGGCGCGAGCATGAAGTGGCCGTTTACTACGACAACTCGGCGGAGCTGGTGGTCGATCGGGCGCAGCAGGCAGTTGTCTGGTCGCGGCTTTCCGTGCCCGGCCTGACCGCGCTGTTTGTCGGCTCGCACGATCAGCCGATACTCCAGAAATCCGGCGACAACCTGCGCATTGACTGGGGTTTTCTTTACGTGGCCGCTCCGGAAGGGAAAGACACGTGCGCAGCGGCCGGCAGCCACAACGCGGTGCGCGGCGCGTTTGTCGCCGAAGGCCGGCTGCCCGGTAAAGACGACACCCGAATGCCCCGGTCTGCCAACGAGGATTGGCCAGTGCTGGCAATGGCCTTCAGACTGGGGAAGGTGGGAAGAGAACCTGTTTCACGCTGGCTCATGCTGGCTTACGACGACCTTTATTCGATCGAGTACCTTCACCAGCGTTTGCGGCCTTATTGGCGCCGCAACAGCATGGAAGCGCCAGAGCTTTTGCAACTGGCGGCCAAGCAGTACCACCAGCTCGCCGAGCGCTGCGAAGAGTTTGACCGGCAGCTTATGGCTGATCTGACGAAAGTGGGCGGCCCCGGCTACGCGTTTCTTTGCGCGCTGGCCTATCGCCAGGCGATCGGCGGCCACAAACTGGCTGCTGGACCCGGCGGTCAACCCATGCTCTTTGCCAAGGAATGCTTCAGCAATGGCTGCATCGCCACGGTCGACGTGATCTATCCTGCCTCGCCGATTTTCATGCTCTTCAGCAGCGATTTGCTGAAGGCGTCGGTCACGCCGGTGCTGGAGTACGCGGCCAGCGGGCGGTGGAAGTTCCCTTTTGCGCCGCACGACCTGGGCACCTACCCCAAGGCCAACGGCCAGGTCTACGGCGGTGGCGAGCGAACCGAGGAAAACCAGATGCCGGTGGAGGAGTCGGGCAATCTGCTGCTGGTGGCTGCGGCGATCTGCCAGCTCGACGGTAACACGAACTACGTGAGGCGGTATTGGCCGCTATTGGAGCGTTGGGCCGCTTACCTGAAACAAAAAGGACTCGACCCGGAGAACCAGCTCTGCACCGATGACTTCGCCGGACATCTGGCCCACAACGCGAATCTCTCGGTCAAAGCCATCCTGGCTTTGGCCGCCTTTGCGCGCATGTGCGAGATGGCCGGCTTGTCAAGCCAGGCGGCCGAGTACCGCCGCACGGCCGAGTCTTTCGCTCAACAGTGGATCAGATTGGCCGACGACGGAGACCACTTCCGCTTGGCCTTTGATCGCCCCGGCACGTGGAGCCAGAAGTACAACCTGGTGTGGGACCGCCTGCTGCGACTCGACCTCTTTCCGCCCGAGGTCGCACGCAGGGAAATCGCGTTCTACAAGACCAGGTTGAACCGTTTCGGGCTGCCGCTGGACAATCGGGCGGTTTATACCAAGACCGACTGGCAAGTCTGGACGGCCACCCTAGCCGAGGACCGCGCGGATTTCGACCGGCTGATGCAGCCGGTGTACGCCTTCCTGCAACATACGACACCTCGCGTGCCGCTGACCGACTTGTACATGACCGACACGGCCAGGATGCGCGGCTTCCAGGCCCGGCCGGTCATCGGCGGGGTCTTCATCAAGATGCTCAGTGAACCCGCCGTGTGGAACAGGTGGTCACAGCAGGGAAAAAAAGGATCGCAACAATAGCGCCAAATCGCCTACGCGATCCCAGATAGTGCGCGGTTTTTTGGGCGCTGCCGTCAGACACCGTATGATCCTGAGGCGCAGCCGTCTCGGCCGGCAGCCAGAGCATAGCTAGCGGGCAGGATGCCCGCGCTCCGCCGCGCTAGACGATCCTGCACAGTCATTCTGGCTGCCCATGGCGCCAAGCTGGCAGCGGACGCCCGGAAGGCGTTCACGCCAGCCAAACTTGCCCGTGCCATCAGACTTGGCTCCGAGACTCCCGTGCCTCCCGGCAGGGCAAGGGGGCAGGGCAGGGGGGAGGCGCGCATGGAGCCGTTCCGCGGGCGCAGCTATTGAAAACGCCTCGGCACCTGACGCGGCCTCGCCACTGCAACCGATTGTGGCGCCGGATTGCGAAGGCCACGAGTGCTGCAAGATGCCGCAGCTACGTTCCAACACAGCCGCGGAGAAGCGGCGACAAAAGACTCTATTGCTCCAGTAGTAGCCACTGGACGACTTGCACCAGGCCGTCGGCGTCTTGGCTGGGTGCGATCCTGTCGGCGGCCGCTTTGACCTCGGGTAGCGCGTTGCCCATAGCCACGCCCAAGCCCGCCGCCTGGATCATCGGGATATCGTTCACGTCGTCGCCTACTGCGCAGATCTGGGAGGGCTCGATACCCCAGGCGGCTGCCAGGCGCTCCACGGCCGACCACTTGGTCACTCCCGCCGCGGTCACCTCGCACATGTAGCCGATATACCGCGGACTGCGGAGCACGTTCGTTTGCAGCCTACCGGGCAGTCGGCGGTGGAGTTGCTCCTCGACGGCGCGCATCTGCTGGAGGGTGCCCATGGCAAAGGCGGAGAAAATGCCCTCCGGAGGATTTTCCACCAGGTCAGGCCAGATGCGGCCGCAACCTTCGTTCAAGCGCAGGTACTCGGCCAGCTCAGGGCTTTTCGTTTCCTCGCGCGCGCAATAGAAGTCGAAGCCCTGGGCATAAGTGTCGGCGCAAGCCAACACGTCGTATCCGCATTGGACGATGGTGGCCAGCACCTCCAGAAGGACGGCTCGATCCAATTCGGCGCGGAAGAGCGTTTGATGAGTGCGGGGGTCTTTGACCAGTGCTCCGCTGGCGGTGACCAGGGGGACGTCGATTTCCAAGGGCTCGACCAGATGGAGGGTGCGGCTGTAGCGTCGGCCTGTGGCCAGCACCACCCGAATGCCCGCCCGGCCCGCGCGTCCCAAAGCAGCACGCGTTTCGGCCGTCAGCTCGTCGCGGCTGTTGACGAGCGTGCCATCGATGTCCACTACCAGGAGCCGGAAACGACCCATATGGTTCAACACGTATGGTTACGCTCGGGAGGCCATGGTGGTAGTTCGGCACCCGTTGCGATGCATCTCCTAGTTTTACTGCGCTGGATGTGAAGCTGGGTAGTTTGGGAGTGGGTCGTTTTGCGATTCTGGGCAATCTCGGCAAGCCACTTTCGGCCACCTTGCGCAGTAAAACTAGGCGAAGGCTTGCTGCTTGGAAACGCCGCCATGATATTCCGCTGCTTGTGTTACGTGGAGTCTCTTGCCGCGGCCAACTGGGCTTGCGCGCGGCGAAACTCGGCCTCCAGGTACGCCCGGCCTTGGTGTATGCCGATGTGGTCCCAAGGGAGCCGGGCGTCTGGCGGGTAGGGCTGATGGAGCAGTGGGGCCGGGTCGACGCCCGCATCCGCCAGGGCCTGCCACCAGAGTTCCGGCTGAAACTGGTCGGTCCAAGAGTCGAAGCGCGCCCCGCGACGCCACGCCAGTTCGATCGCCGCCCCGACGCGGCGATCGCCCCGCGAAAGCACGCCCTCCAACAAACTCGCCTCCAAGTCGTGATACTTCAGTTGCACGCTGCGCAGCCGACGCCGGAAGCGCAAGTAGTCGTGCGCCCAGCGAAAATACTCCCGAGTCTGCATCGCGCTCCACTGGTAGGGCGTGTGCGGCTTGGGCACGAAATTGGAGACATTGGCCACCACCGTGGCGAAGCGCCCGCGAACCTGTTTGCCTAGGCGCGAGATGGCCTCTGCCATTTCGATGATGCCGTCCAAATCGACGGTCTGCTCGCCCGGCAGGCCGCACATGAAATACAGCTTCACCCGGTCGAACCCCTTCTCGAACGCCCGGCGGCAGCCTTCGTACAGGTGATCATTCTTGATGGGTTTGCCGATCTGTTGGCGCATTTCGTCGCGCGCAGCCTCGGGCGCCAACGTCAGGCCGGAGTGGCGGTCCGTATCCAATTGCTCGCTCACCCGGACCAACTGTTCATTGATGCGGAGGCTGGGCACCGAGATGCTTACTCTCAGGGGACCCAGAACCTCGCGCAGGCGCGCCATCAGCTCCTGGAAATGCGGATAGTCGCCGGTCGAAAGCGACAACAGCGCCAGCTCGCTGACGCCCGTATTGCGATACGACTCCAAAGCCGCCTGGACGATGGTCTCCACGCGGCGGAACCGGACCGGCCGCTTGGTGGTCGTGCTCTGGCAAAAGCGGCACCGCCATGGACAGCCGCGCATGATCTCGATGGCAATGCGATCCTGCACGCATTCGACCGTGGGCACGACTGGCGCGGTAGGCAGGGGCAGCGATTCCAGATCGGCCACGATGGCGGGCTCGATTACAGGCGGCAAATGGGGCAGGGCAGGGCAGGCCGCCTGCGCACGACCATCCGCACCAAACTCCACCCGGTACAACCCCGGCACGTAAACCGAACGCAGCCGTCTGCCAAGCTCCGCCAAAACCGACGCCCGCGTGCCGCCGCTACTCCTAAGCTGCACCCACTGCCGGCAAACCTGCGGAAGCACCTCCTCGCCATCGCCGAGGACGAACAGGTCGATGAAGCGGGCCATGGGCTCGGGGTTCTGCGCGCACGGCCCGCCAGCGATCACCAACGGGTGCTCAAGCGTCCGCTCCTCGGCCGCCAAAGGAATGCCCCCCAAGTCCAGCATGGTCAGCACGTTGGTGCAGCAAAGCTCGTGTTGCAGCGAGAAACCCACCACGTCGAACGCAGACAGCGGCGTGTACGTTTCCAAGCTGAATAACGGGAGTCGTTGCTGGCGAAGCAATCGCTCCATGTCCGTCCAGGGGGCAAAGACGCGCTCGCACGCCCAATCCGCCAGCCCGTTCATCAAGTGGTACAACACCTGCACCGCGTGGTTGCTCATGCCTATCGCATAAGTATCCGGGAAGGCGAGGCAAAAAGTGCCCAGACCAGGCCGGCGCTCCTTGATCAGGGAGTTAAGTTCCCCGCCAAGGTATTGTCCGGGCGTCTGCACGCGCGGAAGGATGTCCCGCAGCACTTTGTCTTTGAGCGACTCTTCTGGCATGGCTCCACTTGGCCGCCGACTCGCCACGGCCTACATACCCCGAATACTCGGCGCGCACAGACCCATTATCGCAAAACCAATCCTCAGCAGACAGGGTCGGCGTGGTCGGACTAGACCGGCAAGTGCATAATGGATTCAGAGGACCGGGGGACCCGGGTCGGGCCGAGATGCCAAAACCGCCTTGGATGATTGCGGCAGTAGCTGCGGTCGGGCATTTGGGGCAGTTGCGAGCTGGGCAGGGGCCGCAACAGTCGCGCTTTCGGCAATCACGCACACAACTTGATCCGGCTTGATGATCAGACGACTTTTTCTCAGAACGATTGCGGTTTTGGGTTTGTGGGCGGTCCTGGGCACGACCTGTGCCGCGCAAAGCCCGCAGGCTTTCACCGCCGCCCGCCATCGGATGGTCGAGCGCGAGGTTGCCGGCGCTGGAGTGACGAATCCCCGGGTGTTGGAGGCCATGCGCAACACCCCCAGGCACGAATTCGTCCCTCTGGCCCAGCGCGCACAAGCCTACTTGGACATGGCATTGCCCATCGGTCACGGCCAGACCATCTCCCCGCCGTTCGTGGTCGCTTACATGACCGAACAGTTGGATCCTCAGCCGAGCGACAAGGTTTTGGAGATTGGGACGGGCAGCGGCTATCAAGCGGCAGTGCTTAGCGGTCTGGTCCGCGAGGTTTACACGATCGAGATCGTCAAACCCTTAGGGCGCACGGCGGCCGCCACGCTCCGCCGGTTGAAGTACGATAACGTACACGTCAGAGTGGGCGACGGATACGAAGGTTGGCCCGAACATGCGCCGTTCGATAAGATCATCGTCACCTGCTCGCCCGACCACGTCCCACCCAAACTCGTCGCGCAGTTGAAAGAAGGCGGACTGATGGTTATTCCGGTGGGAGAAAGGTACGAACAGACCCTGTATCTGCTGAAGAAAGTCGACGGGAAGCTCCAGACACAGGCGCTGAAGCCGACGCTTTTTGTCCCCATGACCGGCCAGGCTGAACAGCGACGCCGCGTCCAACCCGATCCCACCAAACCTGCCATCCGCAACGGCGACTTCGAGGACTTCGCCGGCGATCCCGCCGAACTTGGCGTTTGGCACTATCAACGCCAGCTCGAGGTGGTCTGTGATGGAAGCGCGCCGTCGGGAAAGGCGTACGTTAAGTTCACCAATCGGGAACCTGGCCGAGGGGCGCAAGCACTCCAAGGATTGGCCGTCGACGGCCAGCACGTCAAGCAGCTCCGGATGTCCGTGTGGGTCCGGGCCAACAACGTCCGGCCCGCCTACCCCGCCGATCAACTACCCGGAGTAATGGTCACCTTTTACGACCAGAATCGGGCTACTGTGGGCCGGGCAAGACTCGGCGCGTGGCAAGGCACGTTCACTTGGCGCCAGGAATCGACCACCATCCCCGTACCCCCCCGCGCACGCGAGGCCATCGTCTGCATCGGGCTGCTCGGCGGCCTGGGCGAGCTATCGCTCGATGAACTGAAAATCGAACCGTCCGGCTCGAAGTGAGAAGCTCAGAGACTCGCACGAGGCTACGTAGAGCTTCCCTGCGAGATGCGCGCGAGTTGCTGCTACCGAAGCGCCGATCTCCGAACGCCTCCAAATAAGCCCCGCCTCGAGTCGCTCTCCTTTTTCCCGAAGCGGAGGAATCTGTTACGAAGTGCCTCGTTCCAGCACGTAACGAAACGGTTCTTTGGTCACTTCGTAGCCCGGCCGGATGCCGATGTTCCACAGCAACCCGATGACCAAGCCGTAGGTGACCAGACCAGAGCCGCCGTAGCTGGCCAGCGGCAGAGAGAGGCCCGTTACCGGCAACAGCCCCACGGTCATGCCCGTGTTGATCAAAGTCTGGAAGCCGACTAGCGAGGTCAGCCCTACTGCGACCAGTCGGCCGAAGGGCTCTCGGGTCCGCAAGGCGATGGCCGTGCCTTGCCAAACCATTACGGCGTAAAGGCAAAGCATCGCGCCAATGCCCGCCAAGCCCAGTCGCTCGCCGATGACGGCAAAAATGAAATCGCTGCGAGCCTCAGGCAAATGGTAGGCGCCGGGATCGTCGACGGTTTGGCCGGCCAGGAGGCTTCCCCACAGTCCCCCCAACAAGAGCACTTGTTTGGCTTGGCGAAGCTGGTAGGTGTCTGCGGTGGCGGGCTGGCCGGGTCCGATTTGCTCAAATAGTGCCGTCACGCGCGACCGTTGCTCCCGGCTCATCTGTGTCCAAAGCAGCGGCAAGGCAAGGAGCCCGGCCAGGGCCAGTATGGCCAAGTCTGCTCGCCGAGCCCCGGCTGCCCAAAGCATGGCAAACAACACCGGCAAAAAAATCAATGCGGTGCCCAAGTCCGGCTCGTGGAGGATAAGCAAAACGGGCAACAACGTCAGTCCCAGTGGCAGCAATAGGCTTGAAAGCCGCCGCCAGTTTTCCGCGCTCGTAAGATAGTGAGCCAACCCCAAAATGAAGGCTACTTTGGCCAGTTCCGAAGGTTGAAATCCCACAGGACCGAACCGTATCCAACGTCGTGCGCCATTGACCGGCGGGAATAGATACACGGCTACCAGCAGGGCTAAAGAGAAGAGTAGAGCCATGTAACTCCAGCGGGCCAATACACGATAGTTGGGTATCGTGGCTGCCAATGCCATCAAGCCGGCCAGCGCGGACCAGACGACCTGTTGCCCCAAGTAATGCACGTTGCTCGGGTAGAGCTCCTCACAACGCGCCATCCCCACCCAGCCCAGTGTAAGGACGCAGCAGGCGGATAGTATGAGCAACCATGGCGAGCGTACTATCCAAAGTGGGGGCTTCACGGCGCATCTCCTTTGCCGGCTCTTTTCAGCAACCTGCGCCAACTCAGCCCCGTCGCTAGAGATTGCGCCACAACCGGTTTCCCCACTTCGAGAACACCCGGCCCGATAACGAGTTGGCCGCACTCCGGCCTGGCAGAAGTCGAATAAGACATCAAAGGGGCCGACGCTGGCGTGCCGGTACAGCTCGATTCGCGCAACACAGCCCGAGCGAGAGCGGATTATAGGGGCATCAGTCCGTCACCTGCGAGACCAGAAGCCTGGCTTGGGCGGGTGAACAGAATGACCGGGCAGGGCGTTGTCGGCCGTATAAAAACCCCTGTTTTGCGCATCTTTCGATATCGGAGATTCTTTCGCAAACTACTTGATTTGTTGCGGTCGCGCGGTAAGCTTGCAAGCACCGTGTCGGTGGGAGCTTTCCACGCTGTTGACCTGTTGAAAGGGAGAAACAGTCCGATGATCCGACCTTTTTGGAAAACGTTGTTGGTAGGTGCCATCCTATTGGCGGGATTTGCCGCCACCGATTCGCCCGCCAATGCCCACTGGTGGAGGGGGTGGTGTGGATATCTCGGGTGGGGTTGCGACCCGTGCTGGACCGTTTGCGATCCGTGCGTAGGCGGTTGGTACGTGGGGTGGTACCCCCGGAGGGCGTGGCTTGGGTGCGGTCGGTGGTATTCGGCCGCTTGCTGGAGTTGCTGGTGCGACCCATGTTGTTGCGGTGTCTGGTGTGACGGATTCGCGTGCGAGGCCCCGATGTGCTGCGAGGCTTCGGCGGTTGCTACGCCGGGTCAAACTGGGGCCCCGGCAGCGCCGACGCCTGCCCCGTCTGCGCCGACGCCTGCTCCCACAGCCCCGGCACCCACTCCCACACCGCCCGTTCCGAGCACGCCTCCAGTGACTCCGCCCTCGGTAACACCGCCTGTGACGCCTCCAGGGACTGCTCCCAGCGCTCCCTCGCCACCACCTACGACTCCCGCCCCTTCAGCGGGTGCGCCGAAGGCCGGCGCGTTATTGCAGAGGCCAGCGGAATTGCCGGGCTTGGAGGGCAGCGGGACGTTGAACATCCGGGTCCCGGCAGACGCCAAGGTCTTTGTAAACGGCTATCAAACCCGATCTGTCGGCACCCAGCGCCGCTATGTTTCCCATGGTTTGAGACCGGGCTACATTTATCGGTATGACGTTCGAGTCCAGATTGTGCGGGATGGGAGGACGTTGGAGGAGGTGCGCACCGTGTATCTGTCCAGCGGGGCGCGCGAGGCGTTGGCTTTCAGCTTCCCGGCGACCCAGGTGCAAGAGGAGCTAGCCTCGGCTTTCTAGCGAGTGCCAACCAGTCCGACCAGGCTGCCGGCTTCCCGCCCGACGTTCTGGGAATGCTTGTGAACCCTCGCCCGGGTAGTTCCGAGCGGGGGTTCTTGTTTACTCCGCAGGCGGGATCTGGTTGAAATCGCGCTACTCCCGAGTCTTCGGACCGCGGCCGGACGGGGCAGGGCAGGGGGGCAGGCGGGGAATCGATTGGGATTTCCCCTTGTGGTTCGTATAATCCCCATTTGTCCGCAGGGTTTCGGCCCGCCGGACAGTCATGTCTGGTTTTTTTCCAGGAGGTTATCCGTGTTCGACTCGATTGCTGTCGTGGGTGCTACCGGCGCCGTGGGGACCATCATGCGGGAGCTGCTGGAGAAGCGGGGTTTTCCCTTCAAGAAGATCAAGTTCTTGGCGTCAAAGCGCTCGGTCGGCAGGGAGATAAGTTTCCGTGGCGAAATATACCGAGTGGAGGAGTTGAGGCCGGAGGCGTTTGACGCAGTTGACTTGGCCGTGGCCAGTACGCCGGACGAGGTCGCTCGCGATTTCGTACCCGAGGCTGTGCGCCGCGGGTGCGTGGTGGTCGACGAGAGCGGCTATTGGCGCATGGATCCCAAGGTGCCGTTGGTCATCCCCGAGGTCAACCCCGAGGCCGCTCGTTCTCATCAGGGCATTATCGCCAGCCCCAACTGTTCGACTACGCAGATGGTGATGGCCATCAAGCCGCTTCACGACTACGGTCGGATCCGCCGTGTGGTGGTAAGCACGTACCAGGCCACCAGCGGTGCGGGGGTGGCAGGGAGCAGGGACTTGGAGGGGGGAACGCGGGCGTATCTTGCAGGCCAGCAGTACAAGTACGAGCTTTTCCCCTATCCGATCGCCTTCAATTGCATACCCCAGATCGGCGGCCCCAAGTACCAGGGATACACCTCCGAAGAGATGAAGATGGTGCACGAGACGCGGAAGATCCTCGGCGACCAGTCGATTCAAATCTGTGCCACGTGTATTCGCATTCCGGTCACCAATTGCCACAGCGAGAGCATCCTGGTGGAGACCGACAAGAAGATCACGGTCGAGAAGGCCCGGGAACTGTTCGCCTCCATGCCCGGCATAGTAGTTATGGACGATTTGCCTAACAAACTCTACCCGATGCCCATCAACTGCGACAAGCGCGACGAGGTGTTCATCGGCCGGATTCGCGAGGACCTGTCATCGCCCAACGGGCTGGCGTTCTGGTGTGTCAGCGACAACCTGCGCAAAGG
>Ga0129299_1002176_pt1 | contig 13049 bp, 7 predicted proteins | sample ConPoolayeCmetaG_FD_94477 | JGI IMG/M metagenome (GOLD analysis project Ga0129299, IMG submission 94477) | Hot spring microbial mat communities from California, USA to study Microbial Dark Matter (Phase II) - Cone Pool mat layer C metaG ... | reverse complement strand
GGGCCGGGCGGCAAGGAATACCGTTTGCGGCTCAACGACGGGGGCGAGGTTTGGTTTACCGTGGATCGGCAAACGGGCCGGTTGAGTTACCGCGCCTCGGGGGCGGCCGCCCAGGCCTTCCCGACCCTGGTCCGCGTCCTGGATCACTCCCGCCAAACCGGCGGCGAGACGACCCGGCTCGTGCCGCTCCAGTCCACGCGGGCCGAAGACGCAAGGCGGACCGTGCAGGCGATTCGTGTTTCGAGCGAGGGATCAGGTCCCACGGCAGTGCCAGGCCGATCCGAAAGCACGATGGACCCGAAAAAGACGCCGCTGGCCGCCCAAATCTTGCGGCCGGGCCGACGGACGCCCGCCCGCGTCGTGGCCGACGCGACAGCCCCGGCTCCAGCGACGCCGAACGCCCCCCCGCCCGCCGCGGGAACAAACGGCGCCGCGCCGGCCGTGCCGGCAGGGCAAGAGGAGGGCGGGCTGGTCGGCCCGGTGCAAATCGAGATGCTCGAGGGCCTGGACGTCCTCGTCATCCGCGGCAATGCCCGCGACGTGAAGCAGGTCGTCGACATCATCCAGCAGATCGAGAAGCTCAGCATCGAGACCGAACCGGCAATCGAGGTGTTGGCGTTGAACCATGTGGATTGCTCGGCGATGTCCACGTTGGTGACGCAAATCTACAACCAGGTCTACTCCACCCGGCAAGGCCCGGTGACGATCATCGCGCTGGTCAAGCCGAACGCGCTGTTGCTGGTGGGCCGGAAAGAGAACGTGGAGCGCGCCCGCTCGTTGGCCCAGCTTCTCGACGTGCCCGTCAAGCCCGACGCCCAATTCCAGGTCTTCCGGCTCCAGCACGCCGCGGCGGCCACGGTGCAGTCGATGATCGAGGAGCACTATGCCGATCCCACCGGCTTGGCGCCGGTGGTCCGCGTGACTTCCGACATCCGCTCCAACTCGCTTATCGTCCACGGCAGTCCCCGCGACCTGGCGGAAGTGGCCGCGATGATCTCGCGGATCGACACCGACGAAATCGCGGCGGTCAATGAAGTGCAGGTCTTCAAGCTCACCCACACGCTCGCCGCCGATCTCGCCCAGACCCTCAACGACGCCATCCAGAGCCAGGCGTTGGGGGCGGGCCGCGTGGGCGCGCAAGTTGGGCAGGCCGCCGTCCCGGCAGCGACAGCCGCGGCGGCGAACCAGGCCGGTTTGCGCTCCAGCATGTTGCAGTTCGTCACCGTCGACGCCGAGGGCAAGCGTCGCCTGATCAGTTCCGGCATCCTCGCCGACGTGCGGATCACGGCCGATGCCCGCGCCAACACGCTCATCGTGGCGGCCCCGGCCAAGAGCATGCCGCTGATCGAGGCCCTCGTCAAGCAACTCGACCAGCCGCCGGCGGTGCGGGCCTTGGTCAAGGTGTTCACCATCGTCAATGGCGACGCCTCGACGCTGGTCCAGATGCTCAACGAGTTTTTCGGCACGACGACGGGAACGGCGGGGTTCGGCGCGGCCGGGGGGACGTTGGGCGGCGGGCCGCCGATTCAGACCGCGGCCGGCCAAGGCGAAAGCTCGCTCGTCCCGCTGCGGTTCGCCGCCGATCCGCGAACCAACACGATTATCGCCTCGGGCGCCGAAGGCGACCTGCTTGTCGTCGAGGCGATGCTCTTGCGGCTGGACATGGGCGACGTGAAGGAGCGGATCAGCACCGTGTATCGGCTGAAAAACGCCCCCGCCAGCGACGTGGCCACGGCGATCAACAACTTCCTCCGCACCGAGTTGCAGGCCCTGAACATCCAAACCACCGGCGGCGCGTTGTTGAGTCCCTTCGAGCAGATCGAACGCCAGGTCGTGGTCGTGGCCGAACCGGTGAGCAACTCGCTCCTCGTGGCCGCCACGCCGCGCTATTTCGACGAAATCAAACGGCTCGTGGAAGAACTGGACCGACGCCCGCCCATGGTCTTGATCCAAGTCCTCATCGCCGAGGTGGATCTGGCGGACAACGACGAGTTTGGCGTGGAATTGGGGCTTCAGGACGGGCTGTTGTTCCAGCGCGGGGCCCCGCCCAATCCCGGTTTCCTCTTCAACTCCGCCACCCAAGGCAATGACAACACGGCCACGGCCTTGCAGAACGCGCGCTTCGTCGGCGGCCAGAGCTTGTCGAATTTCGGCCTGGGGCGGACGACGCAGGCCGGCTTTGGCGGGTTGGTGCTGTCGGCCTCCAGCGAGAGCGTGAGCGTGTTGATCCGCGCCTTGAAGACCCGCCAGCGGATCGACATCCTCGCCCGGCCCCAAATCCAGACGCTCGACAACCAGACGGCCTACATCAACGTGGGCCAATCGGTGCCGCAGATTCGCGGCGTGACCCTCACCCAATTCGGCCAAACCAACAACGTCGATTACATCAACACCGGCATCATCCTCGGCGTCACCCCACGCATCAGTCCGGACGGCATCGTGGTCATGGAGATCGACGCCCAACGGTCGGACGTCGGTCCGGAGTCGGAGGGCATCCCGATCTCGGTGTCGGCCTCCGGCCAGATCATCCGCTCGCCGCGGATCAACCAGCAGCTTGCCCAGACCACGGTCAGCGCGACGGACGGGCAGACGGTGGTCCTCGGCGGACTGCTCAGCAAGCAGATCACCGAGACCCGACGCCAGGTGCCGCTGTTGGGCGACATCCCCGTGGTCGGCCACCTGTTCCGTTACGACGCCAAGGTCGCGGAGCGGCGCGAATTGCTGATCATCATGACCCCTCATATCGTGCGCACCAACGAGGACGCCGAGGCCGTCAAGCGGGTCGAGGCGGGGCGGATGCACTGGTGTCTGGCCGACGTGATCGAGATGACGGGCGACGCTGGCCTGCGGAGCCGGACGGACGAATGGCCCGACAGCCAGACGGAAACCATCTACCCCGACGGCGACCCGCGCACGCTCCCCAGCGCACCCCGCCCACCCGAGCCGACGCCCTCGCCCGAACCTTCCCGTTTGACTCCGCCGCCCGCGGCGACCCACAAGACAACCCCGACGGGGCCGGGAACCTAGACACGCTGGGGCGGAAAACTTGGAACCATCGCGGAAATGCCATGATTTCCTTCGGCGGAAACAAACAAGCCGTCAGCGACCTGCCATGAGACGAAGTGCCTCTGTTGCTTTGGTGTTCGTGATCGCCACCTGTGGTTGCACCACGTTGGATCTCTCCAAGGCCCAATCGCTCTGGCCCGCTGGAACCGAAAAGCCTCAACAGCCCGCCAGCATCGTGGCCATCTGGAGCGAAGGGGTGGTTCACCAGGCCGGCGCGCCGCCGATTCGGGGGTACGCGGGCCGGATTCTCTTCTACGACGCCTCGGGGACGAAGCCGGTCAAGGTCGATGGCACGCTTTCGGTGTACGCCTTCGACGAGACGGGGCAGGGAAAGGCCAAGACCCGGCCCGATCGAAAGTATGTCTTCACCCCCGAGCAACTCGCCGCACGCTACGACCCGGTGAAGGTCGGACCGGCCTACGCGGTGTGGATTCCCTGGGACGAAGCGGGCGGACCACGAAAAGACATCAGCCTGATCGTGCGTTTCGCGCCGCGGACGGGCCAGATCGTGATCGGGGAAATGGCCCGGCTGGTCCTCAACGGGACCACGCCGGACCCGACGCCCGACGCGACGTCCCACACCGCCGCCCGCGGCGACGGCGATTCGATGGCGCGGCAGGCGTCGTACGAGACGGCCGCCGCCCGCTCGGGAGACTTGCCCTCGTCGCCCCGGCCAGAGGACTCGCTGCGAAGCACGACCATCCAACTGCCCGACGACATGCTCCGCAGGCTCCAGCAGCGCAGGGCCGCATCGTTGCCGAACCTCGGGGGCCAAAGAGTGGACACGCCGACCTCGGGACCGCGGCCGACGGCTAGCGTGGCTGGGGCGACTGCGAATCCGCCGGCCGCGAACTGGCCGGCGGCGGGGCCTTCCCCAGCGTCGCGCCCTGGGGCGACACCTGGAGTTCATTGGTCACCCGGACGATCCCGGGTTCCAGGAGTACCAATTGCTCCGCTAACGCGCGATCATGGGGCGTCGCCACCACGCCCCGCAGGACCGCCGTCCCGCCCTGAACCGACACCTCCACGGGAGCCCCCGGCGGCAGACGCATCGCTTGGACCAGGGACTTCGTTGCCGCAGCACTGAGCTTTTCGTTTGGGGGCGATTCGACTTCGAAGCTCATGTCGAGGCCCACAACCATGCCTTGGCTTGTGGATCCAGCGGCGTAGCCCGAGCGGGATCGGCGTCCATAAGCGTAGGTTCCAGAGCTTCGCCGTTGCGTGTTCATGGACCCGCCGACGGTTTGCGATCCGGCGCCGCCGTAGGCGGTCCCGCCCAATGTCCCCGTGCCGCCCGCCCCGGCGCCGGTCGTCCCGGTCAGTCCACCGAGGATCGAGGGGTTGATGTCGCGGAGATCGGCGCCGACGAACTCGCCCTGGCGCCTGGTGGCGAATCGGAATTGGGCATTTCCGAAAGAACTAGCGCCCATCCCAGTGCCAAGCCCCATCCCAGAGCCAAGCCCCATCCCGCTGCCCAAGCCCAAGCCGGAGCCTGTTCCCGTCCCGAGGCCGCCTCGGCTCATATTTCGCGCAGCCCCGCCCATGGGTTGCCCTATGGTCCGCGAGCCGAACGTTCCCGACGAAGTCGTGAGGCCACCAAACTGGGCCCACGCCGTGCCCGATGTGGCCAAAGTCGCGGCGAACAAACCAATGATCCAAGGCAATAACGTGCGCATGGCCGAACCCCCGGTCGGAAGGATCCCTTCCATTGTATCGGAATATCTGGCCGCGGCCAATTCAGCGGTTGCTTCGAAAGCGAATTGCCTCGGATGAGGGGATTAGAATGCAACTGACATTCCGGTCGTGCGGTCCAAGGTGTCATGGATCGCGTGATTTGGGTTGGTTCCTACCCCCCCGGCATCCGCCAAGTCTGGAACGCAAGTACGAATCTGGGTTAGACTAAGGGCAGTGCGGCAAACGAATCGGCCTTGGGCCTTCTGGTGTAACGCCCAGCGCGATCGAACGTAATTCTTTTTGGACGCACCTCACCCGGGGGAAGAGGGATGTCGGCGGACGCTGGTTGGAAACAGCGCCGGGAGTGGGTGCTGGAGGCGGTGGAAAAGTACGAGGCCCCGCTGGTTCGGTTCGCCTGGCGATTGGTGGGAGATGAACATGCGGCGCGGGACATCGTGCAGCACGTCTTTCTCCGCTTGTGTGACCAGACGCCCGAGGAATTGGAAGGTCGCATGGCCCAGTGGCTTTTCGCCGTTTGCCGCAACAAGGCGATCGATTGGTTGCGTGGGCGGAAGCGGTCGTCGGGATCGGGCGACCTGGAGCTTCCCCGATGCCCCAGCCACGAGCCTGATCCCGCCGCGGCCGCCGAACAGCGCGACCTGATCCAACAACTCGGCCGCCTGATTGGCGACCTTCCCGCCGGGCAACGCGAGGCCCTCTCCCTCTGGGTCGAAGGGTTGTCTTACCGCCAAATCGCCGAGACCCTCGAAACCTCCGAGGGAAACGTCCGCGTGCTGATGCACCGGGCAATCAAGCGGCTCAGGGAAAACGCCTCGGCAAGCGGGTCGCAAGCGAAACCTGGTGGGTTGGAAACGGGAACCAAGCCGGAGATCGCCAGCGAGGTCCGAACATGAACGACAATCATCATGCGTCGGAAAGGGCTTTTCCGGCCAACGAGAGTCTCCCCTGGGCGTCGATCGAAGAGATCGCTCAGGCGCGACGTACGGCCTACGCCCTGGGACAGCTCGAGGGCGAGGAAAAGGCCATCGTCGAGGCCGAATTGGCAACATCGGCCGCCGCCCGCAAGGAAGTGCTCGAGCTTCACGCATGGTCCGACCGGCTTCGCCAGGCCAATCGCGCCGTGGTCGTGCCGCCGTCGCCTGGGCTGCGCGAGGCGGTAGTCAGGCGCCTGGAACAGTTGCCCATGTCCCTCGCCCTCTCACGGCCCCAAGCCCCGGCAGGCATGGGCGCAGATCGCTCGACAAGGCATCGCTCGACATGGTACGGCGATTGGCGGGGCTGGACGGCGGCAGCGGCCGCGGCGTGCCTGCTGGCCATGGTAGTGGGCCTGTTGTGGAGCCGCGGCGATCGGATGCCCGAGCAAATCGCCGGCGGCGGATTGGTCGCCAGCCCGACGGAGCGTGTTGAGGAATCCGTATCACCATCGCTCCCCCTGTCGCCCTCTCCGGCCGCGGAAGCGCCAAAGCCAACCTCGGTCTCGGCCCCTGAATCCACCCCATCGCGGCAGGTGTCCCAACCTTCGCTGGCCGCGGCGACCCAGGAAAACGATTCCTCTGCCTGGCGGCCCTCCAGATTTCCATTGGTCTGGCCGACCGCTCCCACCCCAACGCCAGCGGCGGAATCGAGTCCCGAGCCGGTGACGGAGAAAGGATCGCCTGGTCCGGAACAAGCCCGTCCCAAGGCCGCCCCATCGCGGCGGTCCCCGACCGGTCCGGAGAAGCTGGTTGCGCCAGCAAGCACGATGGCCCACGCGCCCTCGCGCGGCACGAGGCACCTGGCCGCCGCGAAACCCGGCTTCCTGGAGGTCTACATGTCGACCAGGCCGCCGGACCTGGCCGCGCCAAGACCCGCGCCGCCGGGCACCGGGCGAGAATCGGGGCCAACGGGTTTGTCGGCCAAGTCGCAACCCAGCCAGTCGCACCTGGCCTTGCCGCCGGGGATGCGTCCGGACAAGGACCAGGCGTCGCCCGATTTCCACTCGGGCGTGGATCCGGCGAAGGGCAGCAAGAAAACCAAGGCCACTCCCCCGGAACCCGCCTCGCCTGACAAGCCATCCCCCGCGATCGTCGTCGAAAACGATTTCATCCCTACCGCCCGGTTCCCCTATTCGGCATTTTCGTTGACGGTCGATCCCGGCGCGCTTGCCTCGCTGAGTCGATCGCTTCGCGCCAACCAACTGCCGCCGGCGGACCACATCCAGATCGAGGACCTGGTCAACGCTTTCCATTACGAGGATCCCCAGCCCGCGGGTGACGAGCTGTTTGCCGTGGGGATCGAGGCGGCGGATTGCCCTTGGGCCCGAGGTCATCGCCTCGTGCGAATCGCGATTTCCAGCCGGCGCGTTTCGGAGTCGGGCAAGGATGAACACGGCGGAGGAATCGATTCGTCACCGCCGATCGCCGACGACGTCCGCGTCCAGGTCCAATTCAATCCGCTGGCGGCGGCAAGCTATCGCCTGATCGGCTACGACAGTTCGCCGTTGGTCGGGGACCAGGCCGATGAAAACTCGTTGGGCGGAGCGAGCTTTGCCGCGGGCCAGACGGTCGTGGCGATGTACCAGATTGTTCCCGCTCCCCCATCCGCCTCAATCCAGCCGCCGAGGATCGATTCCCGCCCGTCCAAGGCGCAACGCGGACCGAACCGCGATCTGACCGCGGTCGAATCCCCGACGGCCCTCTTGACCGTGCGGCTTCGTTACCAGCGGCGAGGCGAAGCACCGCATTGGCTGGAGGTTCCCTGGACCGATCCCGGTCAGTCGTTCGACGCCGCTTCCGCCGACTTCCGTTTCTCCGCGGCCGTGGCCGGGTTTGGAATGACGCTCCGCGGCTCGCGGCACCGCGGCCACATCACCCTGGACGACATCGAACGGATTGTTGAATCGTCGCGAGGCAACGATCGGCAACGGGCCGAGTTGCTCGAACTGATCCGGCTCGCCCGGCAACTTCGCGCCGGCCAACAAGGATGAGGCCGCCAGCACTGGACTCTGGGCCGCCATCCCCAGGCGGAGTGCCGATGCGACTTCCGCGCGAGAAAAGCACGTTTGCGGTAGACGATTCGTGGGAAGCATTCCGAGGGTGGCGGCCCCGCCCCGGTCCTTGGGCAGGTCCTCTTCCCGCGCGTCGTGCGACCGGCCAAGAGAAACCTCCACAACACGAACGAGCGATCACCCGCCCATGAACAGCGTCTGTCTCGTCGTTGATCGGCTCCACTGGGGTTACTTGGGGGCCTACGGGAACACGTGGGTTCCCACGCCTGCCTTCAACCGTTTGGCCGCCGAGGGATTCACCTGGGACGGGGCATTCATCGAGAGCCCCCGCCTGGACGCATTCCACCATGCCTGTTGGACCGGACGTCATGCGATGCGCCCGGCGGGGCCAAGCGACGCCGAAGGAAGCCTGATGAGATTGCTTTCGTCGCGCGGCGTGCATTGCAGGCTGTTGACCGACGATCCGCGCGTCGGCCGACACCCGTTAGCCAGCGGGTTCGACGAGGTCGTTGACCTCCACCTGCCTTTGCCGCAAGCGCCGGCCGACTCCTTGGAGCAGACGCTTCTGGGCCGCTATTTCTCCCAGGCCATGGAGTTGCTCGACTCCGCGCCAGAACCTTTCCTGCTGTGGTGTCACGTGGGAAGCCTGGGGACGGCCTGGGACGCGCCTGGGGATTTCCGCCAGGCCGTTTGGGACGAAGGCGATCCCCAGCCGCCCGAGTTCGTGCTGCCGCCCGAGACGATTCTCCCCATGGATTACGATCCCGACGTGCTCTTGGGCTTCACCCAGGTCTACGCCGCCCAGGTTGGCGTGCTCGATGCCTGCTTGGAAGTGATTCTGGACTGGCTCGCGGAAAGCGAGCAAGGCCGCCGGACGCTCCTGGTCGTGGCCTCGGCAAGGGGTTTCCCCCTAGGCGAGCATCTTCGCGTCGGGCCATGCGATCACGCTCTTTACGGCGAACTAACTCGCGTCCCTTGGATGTTTCGATTTCCCGACCTCTCGGCCGCCACGGACCGCGGCGACGCCCTCGTGCAACCCTCGGACCTCGCTCCGACCCTCCGCGATTGGCACGGCGTCCCGCTCGACTGTCTTCCTGGTGCAACGAGTTTACTCCGTCCGATCCGCGAAGGCGCTGATGCATGGCGGCAGTGCGTGGGGATCTTGGGCGAGGGCGACGAGCGGGCGATGGTCACGCCGGCCTGGTATTTCCGCCAAGGATCGCGGCCGGAACTATTTCTCCGGCCCGACGACTGCTGGGGCGCCAACGACGTCGCCGACCGGTGTCCCGAAATCATCGAGGCGATGTCCTCCGCGCTGTCGGCGTATCATCGGGCGATGGAGTCCGACGGAAGGGAGGTCATGCCGCCACTGGAGCGGCGTTTGCTCGTCGGCGTCGAGTAGAAAACCACTCGCCCGACGACAGCGGCCTTCGGTGGCCCGCGGTAAGTTCAACGGCGGCGTCGCGTCGTGCCAAAGCGGCTCAAGCAATCGCGGACCGATTGGGGTTGCTTCCGCGCCAGCCGAGAATGGCGATGACCAGGGCCGCCAGAATGTATCCCGCCGCCCAGTGATACGGCGACTGGCAGAGGATGGCCGGGTCGTGGGCCATGGCGGCGAAGACCGCATGGGGCCAGGCGATCACGGCCGGCGCCAGCGGCGAGTGGATGACGCCGAACAGGCTGCACCCGGCCGCGACGGCGAGAAACCCGGCCGCGCGGATCATTCTGCCGTCGATCACCGCCGCCAAGGCCGAGGCCCAAAGCAGACTGGTGACGATGAATCCGCTCGACAGGCAACGGAGCGTCTGAACGGCGGCGGCAGCGTGAATCGGCGCCGAGTTGCCCGCCAAGACCTGCTCCAGGGGGATCAAGGCGAGATAAGCCAGCGCCGGGAGCATGGCCAGGGCCACGGCGGGATAGTGGGCCACGGGCGTCGCGCGGAAGGACTGCGAGCCGATCTCCAGACCGACGAAGATCAGGATGGGAAACGTGGCCGCCGGCGGCAGCCAGTCGAACAGGTGCGTGAACCAACCGAACATTCCGGCCGCTCCGATGAACAAGGCGGTGGCCAACGTGTAGGCCGCCCGGCCGCCCATCGCCTTATACGCCGGTTGGCCGATGTACGGCGTGTTTTGGATCACGCCGCCGAACAACCCGGCCGCGACCGAGGCGAGCCCTTCGGTCAGAAGGATCGACCGCGTATCGTACTCGTCTCCCGCCGCCGCCGCGCTCTCCGTGCAATCGATTCCGCCCACGACCGTGGCCAAGGCAAACGGCAACATGATCGGCAGGCTGGCCAAGGCCGCCAGGACCACGCGATGCCACCACGCGGCGTGCCAAGCGAACGCCGGCAGCAAGTCGGGTGCTCGCCAGGCAGCGCCCGCCTCGCTGGCAGTCGGGGGCACGATCGGCCAGCCCGCGGCGCCGCCAAGAAACGCCCCGCCCCAAAAGACCGCCGTGCCCAGCAACACGGCGGCCAAGGCGCCGGGAACGTGACCTGGCAAGGGGCGATGGGCCACCAGCGTGACCAGGATCACGGCCAACGAGGCCAAGCCCACCACGGGCACGGCGGCAATGTGGCTCCAAAGCGGCAGAAAGGCGATCAAGGCCAGGGCGATCCCCGCCAGCGAACCTAGCAGACCGGCTCGGGGAACCCAACCCCGTATCCTTCCGCCCAACGGGGCCACCGCCGACTTGAAGATCCCCACCATCACTAGCACGACGGCCGCCACGTGCCAGGCAAAGACCATCGCTTGATCGTGGGCCAAGCCGTATCGCGCCATGCCCTCGCGCAGCGCAGGCAGCAGGACGAGCGGGCCGACGGCGAAGGTGCTCGGCGTGTCCAGACCCAAAGGCATGGCCGTCACGTCCGATCGGCCGGTCCGCCGGGCCAGACGGAAGGCCAGCCACGTGTAGGCCAGATCGCCCAACACCACGCCCAAGACCGTGCCCGGGATCATCTGCGTGAGCACGAATTCCCGCGAAAACCGCTGGTCGGCAACCGGATCCGCGCTGGAAACCAGCACCACCAGCACCGTCATCACGGCCACGTTGTCCAGGATCAGGCCAAACAGCGCGTTGACGTCGCCCCAGCGTGCCCAAACATAACGGTTCATGGCTCTCGCTGTCGAAAAGACTGAGCAGGCCCAAGGAGCAAATGGGATTGGCTTGGCCGGGTCGGCGACTCCTCAGCCGGCGGCGTCACGGCTTCCAGAGCGTATCGCAAGACTCACCGCCTCCCGCTTGCGAGAGAGAAGCCTGGAGGCGGGGGCGACCGAGATCGCAGCCTGTTTTTCAGGCCAATCCCAATGCTCGCCCACCCTTACCCAAACACTCTCCCGGAGGGAGCGCGGATTCTGGCGACAAGCTCAAAGACTACAACGCCTGGCACACCAGGTCGCCCACCTCTTGGGTGCTATAGCCCATCTTCCCGGCGGCTTGACTCTTCATTTTCGTGCCGGTGACGATCTGGATGGCCTTCATCACCCGAGCAGCGGCCTTCTCGTGGCCGGTATGTTCCAGGAGCATCGCCACCGCGGAGATCGTGGCGATGGGGTTGATGACGTGTTTTCCGGTGTACTTGGGGGCGCTGCCGCCCATCGGCTCGAACATGCTCACGCCGCCCGGCTCGGGATTGATGTTGCCGCCGGCCGCCACGCCCATCCCGCCCTGCAACACCCCGGCAAGATCCGTGATGATGTCGCCAAACATGTTCGTGGTGACGATCACGTCGTAGTATTCCGGGTTTTTCACCATCCACATGCAGCAGGCGTCGACGTGGTTGTAGTCGGTCTGCACGTCCGGGAACTCCTTGGCCACGTCCTGGAAGGTCCGCCACCATAGGTCGTGGCCGTAGGTCAAGACGTTCGTCTTGGCGACCAGGGTGAGCCGCTTCTTCTTGTTGCGTTTGCGGGTGTAGTTAAAGGCCCAACGGATGCACCGCTCGCACCCCTTGCGCGTGTAGACGGCGGTCTGCATGGCCACTTCATCCGGCGTGCCCTTCTTCAAAAACCCGCCCATGCCGCAGTAAAGGTCCTCGGTGTTCTCGCGCACGACGACGAAGTCGATGTCGTCCGGCCCCTTGCCTGCCAGCGGGGTTTCCACGCCCGGGAAGAGTTTCACCGGACGCAAATTGATGTACTGGTCGAAATGGAAACGCAGAGTCAACAACAGCCCGCGCTCCAGGATGCCCGGGGCCACGTCCGGATGGCCAATCGCTCCCAAGAGGATGGCGGGAAACGTGCCCAGCTCCCCAAGCACGCTTTCCGGCAAGATTTCGCCGGTCCGCAGGTAGCGGTCCCCTCCAAGATCGTAGTCGACCAGTTCCAAGCCGATCCCTTCCAATTGGCACACCGCTTTGAGGACCTTGACTCCCTCGGCGGCCACTTCTGGGCCGGTTCCATCGCCACCGATCACCGCTACCTTCAAAGAACGACTGGTCATTAGCTATCTTTCCCTGAAAAAAATGCACGCCCGTACAACAAAAAACCTCCCCCTCCGCAACCTGGGGTCGGTTCGATTTTCCCGTACCGCGCCGCCAAAATCGCCTGTTCCCGGTCAATGGCCACCAAACCTCTCCCCAACCTCTCTTCGCCAGGCTTCAAAATGGCTTCATGCGGTGAGGGCGGTTGAAATCGCCAGGGGTCCCTCAGACCAAGCCCTAGGCCCGCGCGCCCGTGATCTTGCCCTCCTATTGAGGTAGTCAAAATCCTGGAGGGGGCTTTGACGACGGCCCCCATTTTAAGGCTAGGCCAGTAGGGCTACAAGGGTCGGGATGGAGCAGGGTGGAGCGGTGGGGAAAGTGTAAGCGCGGAGATCGGTCTCCAACATCTGTTATCGGAAGTTCGCCGTGAAGCGAGACCACCAGGAGGTGGTTGTGCTATACTCCGCACGCGTTGAGATGACATGTTTTTCAGGCGAAAAGGACTCATTCTCGGCCGCGCGGAAAATAGTGCGAGGATCGCGGGCAAGAGGTTGTGCGAAGACGCCCGTTGACGGGCCTTCGCGCTGGGTCAAAACACGGAGCGCGGGCGTCTCGCCCGCAATTCTCGGAGCGCGGGCGTCCCGCCCGCAAAAACAAATGCGGGCAAGATGCCCGCGCTCCACAGAGGAATCGGCCTCAACACCGCCCGCAAATCTCGGAGCGCGGGCGTCCCGCCCGCAATTCTCGGAGCGCGGGCGTCCCGCCCGCCACGACCAATGCGGGCAAGATGCCCGCGCTCCACAGAGGAAGCGGCCTCAACGCCGTCCGCAAATCTCGGAGCGCGGGCGTCCCGCCCGCAATTCTCGGAGCGCGGGCGTC
>Ga0129299_1002174_pt1 | contig 13057 bp, 9 predicted proteins | sample ConPoolayeCmetaG_FD_94477 | JGI IMG/M metagenome (GOLD analysis project Ga0129299, IMG submission 94477) | Hot spring microbial mat communities from California, USA to study Microbial Dark Matter (Phase II) - Cone Pool mat layer C metaG ... | reverse complement strand
TCCACTTACTGGGCCCCGATCGTCAACCGATAAGGATTACGAGTCGCGGGGAGTGCGGCGGGACGGACGGAGTTATCTGTCGGCAGGGATCGTCGGCAGACTGCCAGCGTTTGCGGATTGAGCCTCGCATGAATATCGGACTTGATGCGCGCGCCATCTTCTCGCCCCGTCCGCGCGGCACCGGCCGCAATCTTCATGATGCTTATCGGGTCATTCCCGGGCTGCGACCACGCTGGCAGTTCACGCTGTATCACCAGCGCCCCGCCGATCAATGCCCGCTGGTCACCCGCCCAGACCGGGCTGTCAACGGCACATTGTGGCCGCCGAACGTGCGCACACGCCGGCTGGACGTCCCCGGCGACCGGCTGGGAACCTGGCTGCACCTGGCCTTGCCCCTGGCCGCCCGGACCGACCGGATCGATCTGCTGCACTTGCCCGCGCCGGCCGTGCCACGGTGGTGCCCCGTACCGATCGTCGTCACCATCCACGACCTGATCCCTCTGAAGGACACCGGCGATGCACCGCGCCGACATCAACGACAATTCCGCCGACACATCCTCCGCGCTCTCCGCCGGGCCCAACACATAATCACGCCGTCGCGCGCAACCCGCGACGAGCTGTGCGCGGAGTTCCGTCTGTCCCCGCAGCGCGTCAGCGTGATTCCCTGGGCACCGGACCTGGAAATCTCCGGCCGACTGCCCGACGTGAACGCCCAGGCGCTGAATGAGCTTCGCCGCCGCTACAAACTGGATCGACCCTGGCTGCTGAACTTCTCCGGCTCCTCCGCCCGCAAGAACGCCAAGGGGCTCTTGGCTGCCCTGGCCCGCCTGAGGCCGGAACTGCGATCTCGCCAACTTCTGGTGCTGACGGGCTGCGCCTCGCCGAGCCTGCGCCAGGAACTCGAATCGCTGGCAGCGCGGCTGGGCATCGCCGCCGATTGCCGCATCCTCGACTTCGTACCGCACGAGGACCTGCCGGCACTGTTGGCCGGAGCGGCGGCCCTGCTGATGCCGAGTCTGGCGGAGGGATTCGGCCTGCCGATCCTCGACGCCTTCGCCGCGGGCGTCCCGGTGCTGACCTCCCGGTGCAGCAGCATGCCCGAAGTCGCCGGAGAGGCGGCAGTCTACTGCGACCCGCAGTCGCCGGAGTCCATCGCCCTCGGTATAGCCCGCGTGCTCGATCCGCCAACTGCGGACCGACTGATCAAGGCCGGGCGGACCCGCGTCCGCGAGTTCACCTGGGAGCGTACCGCCGCCGCCATGTGCACGGTCTACGAGAGCTGTCTGGCCGAACCGGCCGCGGACTGGCCACGCCGGCGTGTTGAGGTAGGCGCGTGACCCGCGAGATTCACCAGCATCTGCGCATCCTGGCGGTCGCCAAGCGCGAGCCTTGGCCGCTGAACTCCGGCGGCACGCTGCGGCTATATCACCTGCTGGCGAATTTGAGTGAACCGGCGCACGTCACGCTGGCGCTGCCGCAGCCTCCACGCTTCCGGCCGCATCTGCCCCCCGCGTGGAACCTGGCCGCAATGGACGGGCCACCGGCCCCCGACCGTCGTCCGGGCAGCCTGATCGCGCGACTGGCACGCCGGCACTTCGGCTACGACCGCCGGATCGCGGGCTGGCTGCACCGGCACGCGCGGCCGGGCGGCTGCGACGTGGTCTACCTGTACGGGGCGGTGCTCGGCGTTTACGCGGAAGACCTGAGCGTGCCGTTCGTGTGGGACCCGGCGGACGATCTGGTGCTGTACAACGTACGGAACGGTTTGCAGGCGGGGCCGCGCGAGTGGCTGCCGGCGCTGCGGCGAGCGGCGCTCTACGCCCTGTACCAGCGATACGTGGGCTCGCACGCCCGAGCGACGCTCTTCTGCTCGCCGGTGGACGCCGGCTACGCGCGGCGGTGGATGAAGGCAAGACAAGTCGAGGTCGTGCGCACCTGCGTGGATACGGACTACTACCGTCCCCCTGCGGACGCGCCGGACCCCGGGACGGTGGTCTTCGTCGGCTCCCTGAACTTCCCGCCCAACGTCGATGGTATCGTGCGCTTCGCCACGCAGGCCTGGCCAGCTATTCATGCCGACGCGCCGGGCCGGAAGCTGCTGATCGTCGGGAAGAACCCGGTCGACGCGGTGCTGGCTCTGGGCACCCGCCCCGGCGTGCAGCTCGTCGGCCAGGTGCCCGACGTCCGCCCATATCTGGCCCGCGCGGCGGTAGTGATTGCACCCACCATCGGCGGCGGCGGTGTGAAAAACAAAGTGCTGCAAGCCTGCGCCATGGCACGGCCAGTGGTGGCCAGCCCGCGGGCGATTGCCGGCCTGACCATCCGCCCCGGCATCGAAATCCTGATTGCTCACCGCCCGACCGAATGGGTCCGACAGGTTCGCCGGCTCCTGGCGGAGCCGGAGTTTGCCGGTCAGATAGCTCAGGCCGGATACCAGTGGGTCCTGCGGGCCTGTAGATGGCCGGATGCGGCCTCGCGACTGGAAGACATCTTGCGCCGGGCCTGCGGCCTGGCCGAAAAGCATGGCGAAGCCGCTGCCCAGAGAACCGCGGCCGCATGTGCAGACACGGGTCTTGCCCGCAGGCGCCTCGTCACGATCCGCGGCGCCGCCGACTCAACCCCACCCTTGTGCACAGCCCAGGAGGCCCCATGGCGCTGACGGCGATTGTCTTCTGGATTGCGTACGTCAGCGGCATGTGCGCCGCCATCGTATACCCGCTGGTCGGGATCGGTCTGTACGTTCTGGTCTACCACGTCAATCCGACTACCCAGTGGTGGGGCAGCAGCTTCGCCCAGACCGGCATCCGCCCTTCGCTCAGCATCGCGCTGGCCACGCTCGTGGGCATACTCCTGCGACCACCCCGCATGGGAAACGGAGCCAGGCAGTTCCCGGCACCTGTCGTCTGCGCGCTCGCCCTGATCGGCTACGCCCTGCTTTCGTGCGCCTGGGCCGAAGCCGAGTACACGCGAACCGCCGCCACCGCGGAAAAGGTGCTCAAACTCGCCATCTTCATGCTCATGCTGGTCCGCTGCGTGCGCACCGCCGACCAGTACGCTTTCGTGTTCCTGAGCTGGATCATCGGGGTCACATACATCGGGTATGAAGCCTGCGGCGGCGCGGGGAGCATGCACGGCGGGCGGCTGACCGCCAATCTCGGCGGGCCGGACTTCGACGAATCCAGCGGGCTGGCCGTGCATCTGGTGGCGTCGTTGCCGCTGATTGGAGCGCTCTTCTTTGTCGCGCGCAAGTGGTGGGGCCGGCTGTTCGCCCTGGTGTCCGGGGCGATGACGGTCAACACCATCGTGATGACCCGCACGCGCAACGCGGTCTTCGGCGTGGCCGCCATGGCCGTACTCGCGGTCTTCTGGCTGCCGCGCGGTTACCGACTCAAGGGCCTGCTGGCGATCGGGGTGGGTCTGCTGCTGACCCTCCGTCTGACCGACCCGTTGTGGTGGCAGCGCATGCGCACCATCCAGGATTACGAAGGCGACCCGTCGGCGACCGACCGACTGGTCTACTGGCGCACAGCGCTGGACATGGCCAAGGAGAACCCGCTCGGAATCGGACTGGGACAGTTCCACCTCAAATACACGGAGTATACGGAAGACACCCGCCGTCGCGGCGCGCACAGCACCTTCATGTCCTGCCTGGCGGAGCTGGGCTTTCCAGGACTGCTGCTGCTGATGACCGTCGCCGGCGTCAGCCTCAGTCGCCTCGGCCAGGTCCGCAGCCTCTCCTATCACCTGCCCGCCGACATCCCCGTTCAGCTCGGACGCTGGACCAGCCGGTTCCATCTGGGCTGGCACGCGATGGCGCTTCAGTCCGCGCTGGTAGCGTATCTGGCCTGCGGCATATTCACCACGCGACTGTGGACCGAAGGCTTCTGGATACTGATCGGGCTGTCGGCCTGCCTGGGCAACGTAGCACGCGACCTTCAGGCCCGCTCCGCGCGCATCGACCAGACCGAGCCGGCCAACTGGTCGACCGCCGCCCGAATGCCCGAAGGCTTGGCGCCGCCGGCGACTCAGGGGCAAGCGTGAACGTCGCCCTGCTCATAGACGATCTGACCTGCGGCGGGTCCGAAGGAGTAGTGCAACGCCTGGCGCTGGGCCTGGCTGGCCGCGGCCATCGACCGTTCATCTACTGCCTCAAGCAAGCCGGAAAAAACGCCTCCGATCTGCACGCCGCCGGCGTGACCGTCCGCGAAGCCCATGGCCGGAAACGCCCTTGGCGGCTGCTCAGTACCCTGGCTCGCTGGCTGCGGGCCGATCGCATCGACGTGGCACACTGCCACAGTTGCGCGGCGTTGGTCTGGACGTTGCCCGTCGCCAAGCTGCTGAGCATCCCGACCATTCACGTACGCCACGGCTGGTCGCTCGCCGGCGGCAGCCGCTATAGCCGACTGGCCGACTGGTTCGGCCCCCTGGTGGACGCGGTCGGCGTGAATTGCGAGTCGGGACGTCGTCGCCTGCCGCGTCGCCTCGCCCGGCGCGTCGTGTATCTCCCGAACGGCGTTGACCCGCCGCCGACAACCCGCGCGGAGGCGCGCCAGCGGCTGGAGAAGCTGTGCGGCCGAGCGCTGAACGGACCGGTCATACTCACGTTGGCCACCATCCGCGTCGAGAAGGATTACTGCGGCCTGCTGCAAGCCATGGCGCGCCTGCGGCGGTGGCACCCGGACGCCACGCTGGTCTGTTGCGGCTCCGTCGAAGACCCAGACTACTGGGCGGAAGTTCAGCGCCGCTGGCGCGAACTCGGCCTCCAGCCAAACGTGGTGTTCGCCGGGTTCTGCGAACAGGCCGCCCGCCTGCTGCCCGGCGCCGACGTGTTCTGTCTGTCCAGCCGGACCGAAGCCATGCCCAACGCCGTCCTGGAGGCCATGGCTCAGAGCGTCCCCATCGTGGCCACCGCGGTCGGCGACGTGGGTACGCTGGATCCCGACGCCCCCGCCGACCTCGCCCTGCTACGGCACAACCACACCGCCCTGCTCGTTCCACCCGGCAATCCCGACACGCTCGCGGAGGCGCTGCGCCTGACTCTGGACGATCCCGCCGCCGCCCAGGCCCGGGCAAAACGTGCCGCCCGGCGCCACGCCGAGCTGTTCACCACCGCACGCATGGTCGCCCGCTATGAGCAGCTCTACCAGGCCGTTCTGGCAGGTAACCGGGTCCGCCCGCGGCGGCGCCGCGCTCTTTCCCGGATCCGCCGACCGCGCGTCCTCATGCTCGGTCCCGCGCCGCCGCAGACCGGCGGCATGGTCACTTCGATCGGCCTGCTGATGCGTAGTCCGCTGCGCCGGGAATATGAACTGCACCGGATGGGAACGCCGCTGCCCAGTGCGGTCGACGAATGCGGTCTCAAGCGCGGCGGCGGCAACGGACCGGTTGGACGACTGACGGCCCTCCGGCGCCATCTGGGGGGACTGATTCGACTGGCCCAAAGACTGAGCGAGCGGCGTTTCGACCTGGCGCATATCCACACGTGCAGCCACTTCACCTTCTACCGCAACCTGCTCGACCTCCTGCTGGCCAAACTCGCCGGCTGCCGGGTGGTCTTGCAGGTGCGCGGCGGGAAGTTCGCCGAGTTCTGCGCCAGCCGCAGCCACCTGGGGCGCTGGTTGGTGCGCGGCGGGCTTGAATGGGCCGACGCGGTGATTCTGCTGTCAAGAAACATCCGACGCGCGGTCCGTCCGTACGCCGGCCATGCTCGGCTGCTGGTGGTGCCGAACGCGTTCGATCCGGCTGCCTTGCGCGCGGGGCAGCTCCGGCGGCGCGAGCGGCAGCGCAGCGGTCCGTGCCGGTTTCTGTTCCTGGCCGCGCTGACCCAGGCGAAGGGGCTGGAGGATCTGCTCCAGGCCGCCAGTCTGCTGCGCCGGCGAGGCCCGGCCTTCGAGCTGCACCTGGCCGGCCCGGCTTCCCCACGCCTGCGCCGTCACTGGGAGCAGCGTTTGCGCGAATTGGAGCTTTCCGGCGTGAGCCAGATAGTCGGGGCGGTGTCGGGGCGAGCCAAGCTCGAACTCCTGGCGCAGGCGGATTGTTTGGTGCATCCCAGCCACTGCGAGGGCTTGCCGAACGCGGTGCTGGAAGCGGCCGCTGCGGGTCTGCCGATCATCGCCACCGCCGTCGGAGCATTGCCCGAAGCGTTTTCCGGCGCCGGGGCCGTTCCGCTGGTTCCCCCGCGTGACCCGCAGCGGCTGGCTGCGGCGCTGGAACGAATGGCGATGGACAAGGCGTGGCGAGAAGAGGTGGCGGACCGCGTTTGTCGGCACGTTCTGACGAACTACAACCTGCCGCGGGTAGCCGCAATGATATCTTGCGTGTATCGGCGCGCCATGAGGGCGGACCTCCGGACCAGAACATCCGTCGCCCGACCGATAGTGACCCGGCGCCGCCTCGCCCGCTGCGGGACCGATCCGGAAAGCCCGCGGATTGCGAAGGTCGCAAAAGAGCCCGGCGAAGCGACGCCGGTCCCCCAGGCAGCAACGGCAGCCCCATGAGCATCGCCGAGTGGGTCGCACGCTACGGAACCTATCCCGCCCATGAGTGGCTCTGCGGACGGCCGACCCTGCGCGAACTGCGTCGGCTCCGCCAGCTCGCCGACCAGCCGCCGGAGGCCGTGCAGCGCGACGCCGTGGAGCGCCTGCGCCGCCTGTTGCGTTTTGCCGCCACGCACCTGCCGTACTACGCCGAGCAGTTCCGCGAAGCAGGTCTCGACCCGGACGCCCCGGACATCCGCACGGCGCTGAACCGGCTGCCGGTGCTGAGCAAGGACGACGTCCGCGCCGCCGGCGATCAGATGCTCTGCAAACACGTCCCCGGCGGCCCGATCCCCTACCGCACCGGCGGCACCACCGGCCGGGCCCTGCACTTCTACCTGGATCGGCGGCAACAGGCCCAGCGCATGGCGGCGCGGCTGTTCATGCAGGAGCTCTTCGGCGTACGCGTCGGCGACCGCCGCGCGTACGTATGGGGCTCACCGATCGAATCCGTGCGCGGCCGGCTGAAGCGTCTGCGCGACCGGCTCATCAACGAAGTCTTGCTGGACGCTTTCGACATGTCGGCGGACCGGGTTGCGGCGCACCTCGATCGGCTGCGGGCTTTCGAGCCCCGCGTGATCTACGGCTACCCCAGCGCCATCGCGCTGCTGGCCGAGCATATCGCCCGCAGGAAGCAGCGCTGGCCGTACGCGCGTCCGCGGCTGATCGTGTTGACCGGTGAAGAAACGCTGCCCGAGCAGCGCGCCAAATTGCAAGAATGCTTCGGCTGCCCGGTGGCGACCGAGTACGGCAGCCGGGAGATGGGCGTCATCGCCCATGAGTGCCCGCAGGGCAGACTGCACATCCTGACGCCGCATGTGCTGGTAGAAGTGCTTCGCGACGGCCGACCCGCCCCGCCGGACAAGTGCGGACAGATCGTGGCCACAGCTTTGAACGCCCGGGCGCAGCCGCTGATCCGCTACGATCTGGAAGACGCCGGCCGGTTGCTGCCCGACTTCTGCCCCTGCGGCCTGCCTTTCCCGTTGCTGCAACTGGACGGCGGCAAGATCACCGGCCTGCTGGCCCTGCCCGGCGGCCGTCTGTGCCACGGGGCCGTCTCCTCCTACGTCCTGCGCGACGAACCCGGCATCATTCAGTTCAAGACCTATCAGCGCCGGATCGACTGGATCGAGGTCCTGCTCGTCATCGACCAGCGCTTCTCGCCGCGGTCGATCGAACGAATTCGGCAGAATTACCGCCGGCTGATCGGGCCGCAGGTCCGCGTCGACTGCCGCATCGTGGATCAGATTCCCCCGGATCCATCCGGCAAACGCCGGCACGTTGTTTCAGAGGTCGTGCCCGACGGCGGCCACTTCGAGATCGTCCGTCCAACCTGTGCCGGCAAGGCCTGACGCCCGGCGGAGGGCGCGCCAACCCTCATCACCGGCAGCCGCCGACCGTCGCAGAAACGGCTGAGCACCCGCTCGGCGGTGTCAAAGCGGAAGCGACGGAGCAGGGATTCCAGCTTGGCCGCCGTCGTATGCAGATTCAGCCGATGCCGCCAGCGCGCCGGCCACGCGGCCGGCAGGGCCGGCTGCTGCGAATCCAACTCCCAGGGATGCACGTAGAGCATCACCGGTTGCCGACGGTGAGCACGATAGGCCACCGCAGCGCGCAAGAATGCCCCGGGCAACAGCCGCAGGTATCCCCCGCCACCCAATGGTACCCGCAGCGGCCCAAGCTCCAGCGTCAGCGGCGGGAACTCCAGCAGCCGCGCGCCAGACGGCCCCTCCGCCCAGAACGGCAGCACCGGCGCGCCGGGTATGCCGTATCGATCGTGGTGAACCGGGAAAATGCTGGAGTCGTAGGTGAAGCCCTCGGCGGCCAGAACGTCCAGAGCCCACGCCGTCCGCCGCGTGATCGAGAACGTCGGCGCCCGGTAACCGCGCGGGCGCACGCCCAAGTGATCCTCAATGCAGCCACGCGCCCGTCGCAGGTCGTTCGCCAGCTCCGCCGGACCGAGCCGCCTCAGGTGCGTATGGCTGTATCCGTGACAGGCGATCTCGTGGCCGGCGGCGGCCAGTCGGCGAAGCAAAGGGGCCAGATAGCGCGCGGTCCAGCCCAGGACGAAGAAAGTGGCCCGGCTGCCGTGCGCAGCCAACCGCTCGCCGATGCGCTCCAGAAACGGCTCGGCCCGACGCGCCAGGCTCGACCACTGCGAAACCGCAACCGTCCGGGCAAACGCCTCGCAGTGGAAGTACTCCTCGACATCCACGCTCAGGCAGCATAGCGGCGGCGGACACGCGACCGCACCCGCGCCGCTCAGTATGCACGGCACGCTTGCCTCCGGCTCCATGCTGTTGTTATCGGGTATTGGCACACGGCAGTCGCCGCCCGGCCGACGGAAAATCCGTGCCGAAGTTATCGCCCCGCCGGCTTTGGTCGATGACGCACATGGACAACCTCGCGGAGACCTTGCGGTGGTGATGGCCGGTATCTTCGTTGGGCCCGGCTCGCCGGCGGACACCGTCAACAACCCGCACGGTGCCCCGCCCCGGACGCGAAGCGCCCCCTTCTTCCGCTGCGGGCACTGTCTGGCGGTCATCCCAGAGGCGGCTCTGGACCCCAGCCTGCGCTGCCCGGCGTGTCACAAGCGAAACGCTCTGCCGCGCGGGGTGCGGGCAAGCTGCGAGCGCTGCAAGCATCGGCAACATGTCCGTATTCGGCAACTGACCAGCGAGCCGCGCTGCGCCGCCTGCGGGCAGGTCCTGTCGATCGAAGACGTAATTCTGACGCCGCTGCACCGCCGTAGGCGATCCCACGAATCCGGCCACGCCGGCCGCTACCGTCGTCGTGAAGGCGGGCGCGGGCAGGGCGTCCTGACTTTGCTGATCGTGGGCGTCGGGGCGCTTCTGGCGCTCAAGCTGATCGTTCAGCAGTAGCCAGAGCTGCCGGCGCGCCGACCGGCTTCCGGTCGTTCGCCGAAGCGCCCGGCGCTCTGCCCAGCACGATTTCGGACAACTGCTCGACGCGACTGCGCCAGCTTTCGTTCCGCACCAGGGCCTGACGACAGCGGGGGTGTTCCGTATCCCGCTGCCGCAGCGCCTGGGCGCAGGCGCGGAGAAACTCGTCCAGCGTCTGGGCCGGGTGTACCGCCGGCCGGTACGCCATCACCGCCGACATCGGAGCCGAAACGACCGGCAGGCCGGCGGCCAGGTATTCGCGCAGCTTGATCGGATTGACCGCCCGCACCAGCCGGTTCATCCGAAACGGGATCAAACCCACGTCCAGGCAGGCACAATACCCCGGCAGCTCGGCATACGGGCGTCCCCCCAGCATGTGCACGTTCTTCAACCCACGCAACTGATCCACCGAGCAGACCACGTCGCCGATCAGGACGAACGACCACTCGGGCCGCCGCGCCGCCGCCTGCCGCAGCAGTTCCAGATCCACGTAGTCGCTCACCAGCCCGATGTACCCGAGAATCGGACGACGAATACGCCCGATGTCCTCGGGTATCTGCTCCGCCGACAGGTCCACCGCCTTGGCAAAGTGGTCGAAGTCGACGCCGTGCGGGACCAGATGCACGTCGGGATGGTGGCGCGAGCGGGATTCATACAGCTCGGCGGAAGTGGTGATGACCACGTCGCTGGCCCGCATCGTCCGGCGTTCGAGCTGCTCGATCAGTTCGGTGTTGTAGCCGCGGAAGGCGCCGAAGTCGTCAGCGCAGTAGTAAATCACGCGCTCGGCCGGCATCCGGTCAATCAGCTCGGGTACATCGGGCGCGAACAGCCATAGCTGCACCGGTCGGGCCGGCAGCCGCGACAGACTGCGTTCGATCCGCCGCGCCAGTCTTCCCGCGTTCAGCCGGCGAGCCAGGCCGCACTCCGGCCAGGGAATCAGCAGCGGGCTGAGCACCTCGATGGTCGAACTCACCCCACGCGCCCCACTCACCGCCCGCCGCAGTCGGCGAAGAATCGCCCGCCCGTCACGAAGGCTGATCTCCGGCCGCCGCGAAGCGTGGTAGTTGACCCAGACCACCCGGTTCCGCTCGGCCAGAATGCGCATGACGTGGTGCTTGCTGGTCGGATGATCGAACCAGCTACTGGCAATACACACAATGTTGCGGTCACAGATCATGCACACACCGCAGCGCCGGTTCGGTCGGCCGCCGGAACCGAACTCCGCACAACCTGCTCCTCCGGCGGCAGGCGCCCCGCCGCCAGCCACTTCTCCACCAGCGCCACCTGCCGCTCGACCCGATAGTAGCTCTCGGCCACCTCCTGCGCCCGCCGATGCAAACCCCGCCAGAGCCCGTCGTCGGTCAACAGTCGGACGACGGCCGCGGCGAAACGGTCCGGATCGTCGGCGACCAGGAACGGCGGCGGGTCGTCGTACTCCAAACCCGCGGCAACGTCGGGGGTGACCACCGCCGGCCGACCCGCGGCCAGCGCGACTACCACCTTGGACTGCACGCCGATGTCGCCGGTCACCGGGCTGATGAACACGCGCAGCACTTTCAGATAAGGGCGTACGTCCGGCACATACCCGGTAACCGTAACGTTCGGGCAACGGCCCCACCGCCGAACCTGACGCCCCGGCCGCGCGCCCACGATCAGCCACTTCGCCGCGGGCACCTGCCGACGCACTTGCGGCCAGACCTCCCGCCCAAACCAGTTCACCGCCTGCACGTTCGGCGGATAGAACATCGATCCCACCACGCCCACCGTTGGCTCGGGGGGAGACCGCTGGCCAGAGGAAGCGACTTCGCGGTAGGCGGCCACGTCTACCGCGGTGGGAACCACGTCGGTGAGCACCTCCGGCAAAAGGGCGGCCAGCTTGCCCTGCTCCCGCCGATTCACCAGCAGACAGACGTCGTGGGCTGCGGCCGCCTGAGCCTCCAGAATCCGCACGCGCCGTCCCTCCAACGCGTATAACCAGCGCAGCGGCGACCCGCTGTGGGCGGCATACCGCATCCACTTGGCGCTGTCGACATCGCAAATATCGAGGATGCGGCGCGGAGCGGACACCACGTTCGCCAGCGGGGCGACCGACGATGAAAAGGTCACCACCGCATCGAAGCCGGCGGCTGCCGACCAGCGTCGGAGCGTGGCGGCTGCGCGACCGTCGCAGAAGTAGCCTTCGGTCAGGCTGCGCCCCGCCAGGAGACTGCAAAGCCCGCCGAGCCATCTTCGCGCAGCCGAACGAACGAAGATCGCCGCCACGCGACAGCGCTGTTTGATCTGGGCCAGCTCCGCCGGCGTGGGAGGTTTGTGGTGAATGGTAGCCAGCCAGACCTCATGTCGGTGCGCCAGACCGTCGAGCAACCCCCAGGAGCGCAGAGTGTCGCCGCGGTCGGGCGGATAGGGCAGTCGTGGCGTCAGCAGCAGGATTCGCATCCGGCCCCACCTACCCAGGCAGCCAGCGGGCCAGCCAGCTTCCCAGCGGCCGGGTGATAATCAGCGGCAAGTGCGGCCAGATATGGCGGGCGAGGCGGAATCGGCGGTGCGACGGGGTCAGCTCCGGCGCCGTCTGTCCCAGCGGGACATAGCGCTGATAGCCGAGCGTCCGGGGCTGGAAGCCCTGGTTCTTCTTGAAGCCCGCGGACCCCGGGTTGTCTTTCCGCGTTCGTCCGTAGTCCCAGCGGCGCAGCCCCGCGCGGATGGCACGCTCCATGACGTCGTAGTAGAGCAGGTTGGCGGCACCGGGGCAGCACAACCGCTCATCGATCCCCAGAATATAGGGCATTATGGTGTCGCCGTAGACCAGACTGAGCGTTCCGGCCACCGGCGACTTGCGGTGCCAAACCACCGAAACCCACGCCTGCGACCCGAATCCGCGCAGCAGCTCGACGAAGAAGCGATGCGGGTAGTTGATCGACCCGATCCGCCGCATGCTCCGCGTGTACAGCTCCCAGACGATCCGAAGCTGCTGCGGATCGTGTACCACGCTCAGATGCTCACGCTCGCGGGCCTGACGTGCCGCCGCCCGGGCCCGCTTGGGGAAGAACGCCGGCAACTCATCCACACTGGCCGGCAGATCGCGCACGAACCCGTCGTAGCGCTCGACCCGCTCCAGGTTCGGCACGACCGCCTCGGCCGAGCGCAGGTCCAGCACGCGGGCGCGCCGCTCGTGCACCAGCCCGATCGCCGCGCGCGCCAGTGCGTCCGTCGCCTCCGCATCCTCCGCCAGAATCCCCCCGTATGTCCCGTAGGGCACGCTGACCAGCAACCGTCCGCCCAGCCGGCTCTCCACCTCCATCAGCGGCAAAACCCCCACCACGCGCTCGCCACGCCGCGCCAGCAAGTGCCGCTCCTGGTGCCCGAACACCCGGGCCACCACCGCACTCCACGCCGGATCGTGAAACAGCGCGGCCCCGGTCGCGCGACGCAGGTAGCTGCGCCAGGCGGACACCTGCGGCGGACCGCTGACCGGCTCGACCTCGACCGGCTCCCGATCGACGCCGGCCGGACATGCGTCAGCCGCTGCGGTAATAGTAGTCGTAGTGGTCATAGTAGTGGGCCCGGCGATCATCATGACGCGTGACGATGCAGCCGAAGACCTTGACGTTGTTGGCCTGC
>Ga0129299_1002172_pt1 | contig 13059 bp, 13 predicted proteins | sample ConPoolayeCmetaG_FD_94477 | JGI IMG/M metagenome (GOLD analysis project Ga0129299, IMG submission 94477) | Hot spring microbial mat communities from California, USA to study Microbial Dark Matter (Phase II) - Cone Pool mat layer C metaG ... | reverse complement strand
ATCTTGTAGAGTTTCGTCTCGGCTGAGTTTATCTAGACGGGCAATGAGCAGCGGAATCTCCTGAAATGGATTCCTTGTTCGAGCTGCTTCAAGGCGATCGTTGGTCAAGACTTCAAAGGGCAAATGGAACTTTTGCACCATCTCCTCTTGCCACTGTAGGGCCAGGCTACCGGGGCAGACAATGAGACAGCGGTGCAGGTCACCGCGAATCAGCAGCTCCCGGATCAACAGCCCCGACATGATGGTTTTGCCAGCTCCCGGATCGTCAGCTAGCAAAAACCGCAGCGGCTGCCGCGGCAGCATCTCCTCGTAGACGGCGCTAATCTGGTGGGGCAGAGGTTCCACCAGAGAGGTGTGAACTGCAAGTAGGGGATCGAAAAGGTAGGCTAACCGAATTCGGTAGGCTTCGGAAACCAGCCGGAAAAGAGCCCCATCCCCCCTGAAGTTCCAGAAAGATCCCTCGGCTACAACTTCTAGGGTTGGCTCTCTGTCCCGAAACAGAAGCTCTGTATGGGGCTGCCCCTGGGCGTCTTTGTAGATGACCTCGATGGCACTGCTGCCGTGCCATTTCACGTTGACGATGACAACAGCTTGGTTTGGCAGGATCCCTCTGACCCTTGCACCGGGGTTGAGATCTTCTAGTCGAGCCATAGACTGCAGGCTTCTAGAACTGCTGGCAGAAGCTTGTTCCAACTCCCCACTGCTATGTTGCCCTCACCCCCAGCCCCTCTCCCAAAGGGAGAGGGGAGTGTCATCATGTCAGGGATCCCGGTGGGCAGACAGAATGGCCTGGGCGGCCAGGTGGCCGGAGAGAGTGGCCCCTTCCATGCTGTCGATGTAGTCTTGGGCGGTGTAGCTGCCGGCAAAGAAGAAGTTGGGCACAGGGGTCTTCTGCTGCGGGCGATAGGGATCCATGCCCGGCGCTTCTCGGTAGAGGGAGTGGGCCAGCTTGACCACGCTGTACCAGGTCATGTTCAGTTGCCGCGACGAGGGAAACAGCTCATGCACTTGGTGCAGCACATGCTGGGCGATCTGCTCGTTGGACATGGAGATGAAGGGATCCCCCGGCGTGAGCACACATTGCAGCAGGGATCCCTGGCCGGGTTTGTAGTAGTCGGCGGGGCTGGTGAGGGCCAGGTCGGCAAAGCAGGAGAAATCGGCATCGGCGGTGTAGAGGAGGTTGTCGATGCCGAGCGGCTGGGGGTGGTCGGCGGCGCGTTTGGCCCGGCCCTTCAGCTCCGTCACCCAGCCATCGAAGCGCAATTGCACCGTTGCCACAGGTACAGATTCCAGCTTGTAGAGGTTGTCGAACTGGGGCCACTGCCGCCACACCTGTGGGATCAGCCGTTTGGCCCCTTCCACAGCTGTTGCGCACACATAGACATCTGCTTCCACCCGCTCGCCATTGGCCAAGACCAGGCCGGTTACCGCGTGGGGAGGGGAGTCGCTGACTTCGATGCGGCTGATCCCCCGGCGGGTGTAAACCTGGCCGCCGCGGGCTTGCAGGTAGCGGACGATGGGCTGGGTGAGGTAATTGTCCGGGGATCCCTTGAGGAGGTTGAGCTTGGAGGCGTCTGTTTTGCTGGCAAACATCTGAAAAATGGTCAGCATGCAGCGGGCGGAAATCTGCTCCGTATCGATGAAGCCCAGGGCATAGGCAATCGGGTTCCACATCCGCTTCAGGCTGGCCTCGGATCCCCCGTGCTGGCGGAACCACTCGGCAAAGCTCATTCGATCCAAGGCGCGAATCTGCCGCATCGCCCCTTCGTAATCCAGCAGGCCACGAATCAGAGGGCTGGTGCCCAGCGCCAGGGCGTTGCGCAGCTTGTCGGCCCAGGAGAGCTGCTCGGTGGTAAAAAAAGCCTTGAGGCCGTTGAAGGGCGCTCCCAGGGGAAAGCGAAAATCGAGGCTGCCCGTGTGCCCGCCGCGGTTGATAAAGGTGTGGAGGTGCTGCTTGGGCAGCAGGTTCTCGTAGGCCCCCACCTTCTTCATCAGAGCAAACAAGTTGCTGTAGTTGCAGAAAAAAACATGGAGGCCCATCTCGATGTGGTTGCCCTCGGCATCCTGCCAGGAGCCCACCTTGCCGCCCACAAAGGGCCGCGCCTCGTAGATCTGCACCTGGTGCCCCGCTTCCACCAAATCGACCCCTGTGACCAAGCCGGCCAATCCTGCCCCGATAATGGCTACCCGCATCGTGATCCCCTCAACTGAGCCCCGCCAGGGGCTGACGCAACTGCAAAGAAAGGTAAACTTCTCTCATTTTGGAACAAAATGCGGCAGGGATCCCTGCTTGACAAACCACCGCAAAACTTGCCATCATAAACTCCCTGATGCGGATGTAGCTCAGTGGTAGAGCTTCTCGTTGCCAACGAGACGGTCGCGCGTTCGAATCGCGTCATCCGCTCTTTGGACCCTCACCCCTAACCCCTCTCCCAGAGGGAATGTTCCCTCACCCCCAACCCCTCTCCCTTTGGGAGAGGGGGGTTGGCTAGCGCTTGTAGAAGGTCTCCAGGCTGTGGCGGTCGCCAACAAAGCGCCAGTGCCAGGGTTCGTAGTTCACCCCCTGCGGGTTGTTGCGGGGGAAAGACAGCTCAAAGCCGAAACGGGCGGCATTTCTCTCCAGCCACCGGAAGGCAGGGGTGGTCTCAAAGGCTTCTTGAGTATCCCATTGGGGAAACTGGGCGTCGCCCATATCAATGGCGTAGCCGGTGTGGTGCTCGCTGTAGCCGGGGGGAGCGCTGAGCGCCGCCCGTTCTTCCGGTCGCAAGGCCCGCGATTGGGCCAGTTGAAAAAACAAAAACTCCTGCTCCGCTATCGAGCGGAACCCAGAGATAGGGACAAGGCGGATCCCATCGGCTTGGGCTGCTTCACTCATGCGCAGGTAGCTCTCGGCAGCCGCCTGGCGCAGGCGCACTTCTCGACCGTGGTAGCTGCCCACCCTCTGCAAGCTATCTGGTGGAGCTTCTGCATAGGCATAGTGCCCCAGCAGCGAGACCCGCTCATTCTGCTCAGTTGGCTGCGCCAGAGGGGGCTGACCGGCTTTTTCTAGGACTGGGGGATCTGCTGGGGGTCCCGCCAATCTCTCCAGCCCCCACGCCATCGAGAGCAGCAAGCCAAATAGGGCCAGTCCCAAGCCCAGCCACAGGCCCCATGAAGCTGAGGAACCTTGCGCTTTTTCCGCAACAGATGGCTGGCGACGCGCAACCGGAATGTCGTCGTTCATGCGCAAGGGCTGGGATCTCAGAGAAGAACCGAAGAGATTTTACAACCCCAAGTCGGCCAAAATATCGCGGGCGTGGGTTTCGGTGTTGATGTTCTGATAGACCTTGGCAATTTTGCCCTCGCCATCGATGACGTAGGTCACCCGCTTGGCGTAGCCGCCCCCATCCACATCGTAGGCGCGGGCGATCACCCCACTGCTATCCACCAGCAGAGGAAAAGGCAAGTTGTACTTTTCGGTGAACTTCTGGTGAGAGGTCTGGTCGTCCATGCTCACCCCCAGCACCACCACGTCTTTGCTCTGATAATCGGCGTAGGCGTCGCGGAATCCGCAGGCCTCTTTGGTGCAGCCGGGGGTGTCGTCTTTGGGGTAAAAGTAGAGGACAACGGTTTTCCCGGTAAAATCAGCCAGAGAAACTGGGTTGCCGTGGGTGTCGGTGGTGTTGAACCCTGGAGCAATGGTGCCAACAGCGAGAACCATAGACAGGTGACCTGAAGAGTGCGAAAGAGAAGGCTGCCCTCAGCATTTTCTTCAGCCCTGGTCGTCTCTGTCAAGGCACTGCCGCTTGCAACTCGGTCACTAGCTTTTGCAACTCCACCGCCAGCCCACCAGGTAGCCGTCGCCCCAGGATCTCCGCCAGCGACCGGTAGTACCACAGGGATCCCTCTTTGCCGCCGGAGAAGCGATCCCAGAGCTGATCCCCCAGTTGGCGAAAGTCGCGTAGGATGCAGCGGACGTTGTGCAGCTTGTCCGAGGCGGCCACCAGCAAAACCGAGGCATCTGCGCTTTCCAGGTGCTTCAGATAGGCCATTTTGCGCTCTTTCCAGCTTTCTTTAGGCTCACCCAGGGAACCATCGCTGCTGGTGTCCGTGCATCCCAAGATGATCTGCAGCACCCGTTCTCCAAAGTGCTCCCGCAGCTCCTGTTCGATCTGGGCCCGCGGCTCGCCGCTGTAGCGGGGGCCATCTTCCAGGCTGTCGTGGAGTAGAGCGGCAATGGCCTCATCTTCGTCGGCGCCGTACTCCAGGGCGATGGATGCCACCGCCAGCAGGTGGCTGAGGTAGGGGATCTCTGTCCCCTTGCGGGTTTGAGCGGCGTGCCAGCGGTAGGCGTAGCGCATGGCCTCGGCAAACCGCGGCGTCAATGGGGTGGACATGGGTATCTCTCCGTTCGCGGTTGGAAGTTGACGGGATTGGACAGGAATTGTCTGTTGTTTGTTGTTGATTATGGGCGCAAAGGTTCAGCCGATGGCCGCTGTCTGTTTTGCCGGTAGGGGCACCGGGATCCCAGCTCCTTGCCAAGCGCAGAGATCGACAAAGCGATCCGCCAGGCGAATCAGCTCCGGATGTGTGCTGGGCCTGTAGGCGGCCACCTCCAGCCGGCAGCCCTGGCGGCGGATATGCCGGAGAGCCGGCACGAAATCCCCATCGCCACTCAGCAGCAGCACTGTCTCGTAGCGGGAATACAGGGTCATTAAATCCACGATCAGCTCCCCATCCAGATTAGCCTTGCGGCTGCCGTCGGCACGGGTGACGACCGGCTTGGTCACCACCCGATAGCCCAGCTTTCGCAGCTCTGCCAGAAAACGGCGCTGGCCGAGGTTGTGCGGATCTGTGCCGCTATAGAAATGCACCTCCATCTCGGTTCGGCCCTGGGCCAGCCAGCTCAGCAGCCCAGGGTAGTCGAGAGGGGATCCCCATTGCTGGGCGCTGGCGTGCAGGTTAGCGCCGTCAATAAACACCCCCAAAGCTTTGCGAGCGGGAGCCGACTGGAACTCCACCTGCTGCTGCAGACGTTGCAGTTGCGCCCGCATCGACTCCAGTTCCTCAGGAGTCGCTTGGGGCAGAGCATTGAGCCGCAGTTCTACAGCTTTGAGCCGCCGCTGGATCTGTTGAATGGCCTGGGTGGTGGGAGCCAGTTGCTGCCGCACCGATAGATGCGACGTGGGCCGAGCTTCGAGAGTGTCGATGCGCGCCTGTATCGTCTCCAGTTGGGTCGCCATCTCTTCCTGCTGCTGCCGGCTCTGCCCCAGGGCTTGGCAAAGCTGTTCTTCGCGGCGGCGGATGGCAGGGTAGGCCACGGCCACCGGCAAGAGCCCCCAAATCACTTGACGAGTTATCAGGGCCGTCACCCCCAGGGCCAGGGATCCCGTCCACAGCCAGGTTAAGGGGAAAGTAGAAGCCCTACTCATGTTCATAGTCGGCTCTCCTCGGTTTGGGTTGTTCGGTCTGATGGTTGCCGAAATTGGATTGTGCTCTCCCCAGGGATCCCTCTTGAGGATCGGGATGCCCAGCACTCACAGAGGCATTGAAGAGCAGCAATTCAACAACTGCAGTATGTCTGCTGTTGGAAGAGGGAGCTTCCCAGTCCTGGCCGGACAAGTGGGCAACTCAAGTATTGAGGGCAGACACAAGGCGCTCCTTTTCGCCGACCAGCCTCGTGGCTTGCCCAATCTGGAGCGGCGCGAACATGAAGGGAGCAGGGTCAGTTGGGGATCTCAATGGTTACGTTGGCCAACTGCACATCGTCATAGTCCACCCAAGCTCCGCCAGGCCGGACGACCGTATCACCCCCCACCGGCACCGAGATATGCAGGGATCCGCCGAAGAGGGGAATGCTGACTTGGGGACCACGGGTAACCCTGCTGGGCTGAATCAGGGTTTTGCCGGTGCGCAGCGTCACGGTGTTTGGGCCCAGGCGCAGATGCTGCAGCGGCAGAGGGATGCGCAGGTCGTCTCCCCCCAAGTGGATCTGCTCCACCTCCACCCCGTTTAAAAGCACTCGCATGGGGGACATATTGGCGCCGGGGATGCGGGACTGGCCGGCCCGATAGGCAGCGGCAGTATCCAACCCAATCAGGGATCCAATCCGCAAAACCGGTGGGCGAGGCGGCAGGCGTTCTAGGTTGAAGGAGCGGGTCATCTCCACCCCTTGGGCAGGGCCGAGAAATTGCCCGGCAGCCGCCGACTCTGGAGAATATTGGTTATCGCCCAGGCGGATGACATTGGCCTCCAGCACCAGCGTGGTGTTGGGATCCCAGCGCTCCAACTGCAACTGCCAAGGCCGATCCCCCCCCGTCTGTCCGTTGCCTGTGCTCTGGGAATAGGGCAGATAGTTCTCCAGCCGCGCCACCAAAATTTCTTCTGCCGGCAGCGGCCCCGGCAGGCGAAACCGCCCTTGGGCATCGGTGCGCACCGAAATCCCTGCCCCCGGAATGGCCACCTCCACGCCGGCCAAAGGCTGCCCTGTCAGGCGATCCACCACCTGCCCAGAGTAGGCCGAGTCCAACTGCACCTGGCCGGTGGGTGCATCTGTGGCCGCCTGAATGCGCTGCTGCAACACCTGCCAATCGGCTTCTGTAATCCGCCCATCCTGATCGACATCGGCAGCCCGGATCTGGTCGTCGGTCAACTCCCGTTCTCCCCGCAAATAGGCCCCCAACAGGTTGAGATCCTGCACTGTCAAACGACCATCCCCATCCAGATCGCCCGCTTGAAAGGGCTGCGCTTGGGCAGAAGACAGGCCTATCCAACCCAGAGCCAGGGATCCCAGCAACAAGAGAGAACGGGCTAAACAGGAGACCCTAGACATCACAACTCTCCTGGGGAAAGAGCCGAAAGGCACTCTTTATGTCCTTACGTTTTAACGCAATTACTCCCCCACAGCAGGGTTGGCCGAGCCGGTGCGGAGTACTCTTAAACGCAATTTTGCTCGCCCGCCTTTGGCTGCAGGAGCCGAAAACTTGGTGGTAGGATAACCGTGGTGACTTGCTTCTCCTATGGCTCGATACTCTTGCGTTACCCAGCTTGTGGGCTCAGCCGAGCAGCTAGGCGAGTCAATTCGCGCCATCTTGGAGCGCTGCCAACTCAATGTCCTCCACAACAGCTCTGATTACTGGGTGGCCGGTGAGCCCCCCGGAAAAAATCCCTACACCAAGCTGGTAACCGTGGAAGTGTTTGTGGATCGCACCCGTCAAGCCGCCGACGGCTCTGTACAGGTAACCTGTATCGCCAAAAATGAAGAGCTGCCTCTGAGAAGCGTTAACCACTGCCAACAAACCTTTGACCGCCTGAAAGCAGAGCTAGCCCAGTTGCAAAGTCAACTGCAGCTTGCTGCCCAGCAAAAAGATGCTTTACGATAACAGAGCTGAGTTTACCCTGCTCCCATGGCACGTCGCTGCCAACTCACCAACAAGAAGCGCAACAACGCTTTTGCCATCTCCCACTCCCACCGGCGCACCAAGCGCCTGCAGGAGGTTAACTTGCAGTGGAAGCGCATCTGGTGGGAAGAAGGCAAGCGGTTTGTGCGTTTGCGCCTTTCCACCAGGGCCCTGAAGACCCTCAAGGCTAAGGGAATAGGGGCCATGGCTCGCGAGGCTGGGATCGACCTCAACCGCTTTTGAGCCTTCGACCCCCTTGTGCTTGCTGGATCCAGCCCTTACAGCAACCCGAATAGCTTACGCGACTTGGGCTGGAGCCCTGCCAGCAGTGTGTTGAGGGTGTCCCGCTGGGTCAGCTCGTTGGTGCCGCTGGCCCGCTCGATTAAGAGTTTGCGCATTTCGTCTGAGAGCTTGGCGTCGGTGAAGTCGGCGCCGACAAAGCTGGCCCCTTCGATTTGGGCCTCCTGTAGGTTGGCCCCCACCAGGAGGGCTTGGTCAAAGTTGGCATTCTGCAACTGGCAACTGGACAGAACTGTCTGCGAGAGGTTACAGCGAAAGAGGTTGGCTTGGCGAAAGTCGGCGGCAAAAAAGTTTCCTTCCGCCAGGTTGGCAGCCACCAAGCTGGCCTCGCGAAAGATGGAATGGCTGAAGCGCCCCCCCTGAAAGCTGCCTTTGTCCAGCTTGGCACCGGTGAAGTTGCTGTAGTCTCCCAGGGCTTGACTGAAGCTGGATCCCCGCAGATCTGAGCCGGCAAAATTGGCCCGCTCCAGCTCAGCACGGCGAAAGTTGCATAACCGCAGATCTGCCTGCTGCATGCTGAGCGAGCGCAGGTTGGCCCGCGTCAAGTTGGCCTTGGGCATCTGGATGCGGTCGAACAGGCCCCGCGAAAGGTAGGCGCCTTCGAGGTTGGCACCCAACAGGGAGCGCCCTTCTCGCAGGGCTGCTAGCAAGTCCCGCGTGGTTTCAATGCGAACCGGCTCGGAGGGTTGGGGAGAAGGAACACTCACAGACAGACCATTCCTCACAGGTGAGCCAGAAACCTGGTCAACCTGGCCGAAACACTGAGGGCTAACAGGGATCTCACCTAATTAAGCTAACGTTTGCTTCGCCGGTCGAGGTTAAGGGGATGTTAAAGACGGCTCTGCATCGGTTTAACTTCCTGCCCGGAGCAATCCGCTCCGATTTGTTGCATACTCAGGGCAGCGTTGCGTTCGTGAACCCCACCTTCCATGCAAGTAGCTTTCATTGTCGATCCGTTGCCCCAGTTGCAGGTGGGCCATGACACCAGCGTTGCTCTGATGGAGGCGCTGCAGAGACGGGGACACCGCATCTTTTGCCTGGGACTGGCCGATCTCTACTGGGATCAAGGGGAGACCTGGGCATCCCTTGAGGAAATTGCCCTGGATCTGGCAGCGGATCCCTGGTACGAGGTCAAAGAACGGCGCTTGTTGCCCTTGAGCCAGATGCAAGCAGTATGGATGCGCAAGGATCCGCCGGTGGATACGGCCTATCTCTATGCCACCTACCTTCTGGATCATCTCTCCCCCCGCCGCACCTTAGTGCTCAACCATCCTGCCGGGATCCGCTCGGCCAACGAAAAGCTCTATGCTCTGCAATTCCAAGAGTGGATCCCGCGTACCTGCGTCAGCAGCAGCAAACACCTGCTGCGCCAATTCGTCGAGCAGGTGGGGCAGGCGGTGCTCAAGCCCTTGGGTGGCAAGGGTGGGGAAGGGATCCTGCGGGTCAATGCCGGGGATCCGAACCTCAATTCGTTGGTTGAAATGAGCACCCAATTTGGCCGGCTGCCCGTGATGGTGCAAGAGTATTTGCCGGAAGCAGCAGCAGGAGATAAGCGCATTCTGTTGCTAGAGGGAGAACCTTTAGGCGCTGTCAATCGGATCCCTGGGGAGGGAGATTTTCGGGGCAATGTGGCCGCCGGCGGTCGAGTGGAAAAAACCAAGATTACCGAAAAAGAACGGGCTCTCTGTGGGTCTTTGGCGCCGGTGCTAAGGCAGGAGAAGCTCTATTTTGTTGGAATCGATGTAATCGGGGAACGGCTAACCGAAGTGAACGTGACCAGCCCGACGATGCTGCGAGAAATCTCTCAATTGGAAGGAGTTGATCTGGCAGACCAAGTGGCCCAATGGCTGGAGAAGAAGGTGCCTGTCGAGAAGTAAATGACTACCGCAGGTTGAGAGCAGCCGTCTTCAGCTTTTTCTGGTCGGAAGGTAGAAAATAAAAAGCCCCACAGGGGGGCTTAGTCGCGACCAGTCAGCGACCTATAAAACTCTAGAGCACTATAAAGAAAGGCTCCATAAACAAGCTGTATTGAACACCGCATTGAGCACAGTTCTTAGAATCTCAGAAAAAAGGTCAGATCCGCGCAGCTATTATCTTTTTTTTAGATTTTCCGTTTCCGGTGTGAAGCTAACCTCAAATTTGCCGAGGCGAGCTTTGAGTTACTGCGCTTGTGCAGTGGGTTAGGAGTCTGCCGGCGGCCTCTCCCGTCCAACCCAGCGCCAGGTGGTGGGCAGCAGGGCTGCTGCCAGTCCGCACTTCACCAGGTCTCCTGGTATAAAAGGGAAGACCCCCTTGTTGAGCACTGCCAAGAGGGAGGTGGGGCCGACATTCTCGTTCAACCATACCCCCAACCAGGTGGCTCCCAGAGCGTAGATCAAAACCGAGCAGGAGAGCATGGCCGCTGCCATCTTCCAAGGGCTGCGATCCACCCCCCAGCGCTCCACAAACCAGCCCATTAGTCCTGCGGCCAAAGGAAAAGCCAGCAGGTAGCCCCCCGTCGCTCCCGCCAGGTGTTTGAGCCCGGATCCGCCGCCGTTGAAGAAGGGCAATCCCAAAAGCCCCTCCAGCAGGTACAGCAGCAAGGTGAGAAAGCCCAGCCTGGCCCCAAAGCCTGCCCCCACCAGCATCACGCCAAAGGTTTGCCCGGTAATCGGTACCGGCGTAAAGGGCAGAGGGATCCGCACCTGAGCCAGGGCCGCTACAAATAAGCTGCCTCCCACCACCAGCAGCAAGTCTCGAACGCGGGAAGGGCGAGGCAGCAGGGTTTGCGCCAAAGGTGTGTGAACAAAAGTTGCAGTCATAGGCTACTCGAAAGACTGAGATACAAGGGATAGCAACCCTCTGCCGGGATCCGTCGGCTATCCCAAAAAGTTTTGGTTAGGGATCCCGATGGCGTTGCAGCGACTAGTCGGCAAAAGGGCTACGTCCCGTGCAGTATACCGTACCCAAAAAAAGACTGGCAGTGTGAGGTCTGCCAGTCTGAGCAGTTCCCTGTGAGTGAGCTGATGCCGTCGTTGCCAACGTCTTCAACCCGATTCCCAGTTTGTGTCGCTTCTTGCCATCTCGAAGTGATTCAGATCACCTGAGACTTGGGATCTTCAGCCTCGGCGAGCCCTTCTGTCCTGGTTCTTCAGCGCCAGCCCATCTGGCGATGCAGCAATCCACAATCCCCACCCTACAGAGGGAACACCTCAAAACAACGGCAACTGCTCCTCTCCCGCCGGGGCAGGCTCCTCCCAATTGGGATCCCAGTCCTGTAAGGGATCCGCAGCTTCTGCCAGCAACTGACGGGCGGCGGCCAGCAACTCGTTGTGCAAAGGGGCCAGATCGCTGCGGTCGGTCAGATACTGCTCCAGAGCCGTCAGGGGCTCAAGGCGGCTGGGATCCAAGCCCGGCAGACGGATGCGGCCGGGGCCGATCACTTCCGGGGCGATGGTATAGCTAAAGGCAGGGGCGAGAGCATTGTGCAAAGCCCGCTCATCGACGCAGTCGAGCTGGTCGGGGCGTAAGCGGTAGATCAACCGCAGGATAGAGCCGGCCACCGGCGCCTTGGCGATGGCGGCCAACAGTTTGGCCTGCACCTGCTGGGGCGGATCGGCGCTCAGATCCAGGCGGATGGTGTGAAAGGTACGGGTGGGCAAGGGCAAAAATTCGTAGCTCGCACCTGTGGGGGTGACTTCGACCAGCACACAACCTTTTTCCTCTTTTTCCTCGCCAAAGTCCACCCGCTCAATGCTGCCGGGATAGATCACCAAGGGATCCCGACACAGCACCTGATGGCGGTGCACATGCCCCAGGGCAACGTATTGGTAGGCAGGCCGCGCCAGCAGCGAGAGGGGTACCGTAAACCCTTTACCCACCGAAAGATGCCGTTCTGCTCCGTAGCGGGCCGTCTCCACCATGACGTGAGCCAGCAAAATTGCCGGGATCCCTGGCTGCAGGGTGCGGATCTCTCCCTCTAGGGCCAGGTGAAGACGCTGCAAGAGCTGATGGGCGAGGATTTCTCCATCCAGTCCCAAGCTCTCTTGTTGCGTGAGCAGAGCGGATCGGTTCAGCCAAGGTAAAGTCGTCACCTGCACCGGGCCGCCGCGAGTTTCGATCCGATGAGTTTGCAGCTTGTCTCCCACGATAAAGCCTGCAACCCCCAAAGCGCGGTAGATGGCCAGGCTGTTGCCCTCTTGCCCCTGCCCATACTGATCATGGTTGCCCACCAATAGGACGGTCGGGATCCCGGCATCGGCTAGGCGGCGAAATTGTTGGGCAAAAAGTTCTTGGTGGAGAGGGGGTGGTGTCGCATCGGGAAAAGCATCACCCCCGAACAACACCAGATCCACCGCTTGGTTGAGAGCATGGTCAATGCACAGGCGCAAAGAAGCCACAAAATCTTCCAAACGGGTGTTCAATCCGGTGGCCGGGTTGATGTGGCCATGGGCAAGGCCGCTGCCCAGATGAATGTCCGAAAGATGTAGCAGCCTCACCATCTTGGATACTCTTGGAGACTTTGAAGCCCCCTCATCTGTTGGGATCAACCTTGCCGTTCGCGTTAGCGGAACCGAGTCCTTTGCTTGCCTGACCTCACAGATCTAGAGGTGACAACCTTGGCTTAAGCTTGTCGGCGGGGTCTGGCTCGATCCAAACGCAAAGGCCGGCCCATGAACTCCTGCCCGTTAGCACTCTCGATGGCTTCATCTTCCTCGGCCTCGGTTGCCAGATCCACAAACGCGAAGCCCCTTGTCTGACCCGTTTCTCGATCTATCGGGATCGTAACCGACTTAACATTCCACCTCTGCTGGAAGAAAGCTGCCAGTTCTTCTGTTGAGGCTTTATAGTTCAGGTTTCCCACAAAAATGGTCATGGCAATTCAAGCAAAGTAAGGCACCAATCAGCAAGAGGGGCAACCAGGCTCCAGAGTAATTCACTTCTATCATGGAGACTTACCAAATTGCACAACATGAAAGGATGTAAAGGGATCCCTGTCGGGAAATCCTCCCACTTCCTGGTCCAAAATGTACCTTTGTCAAACTTTACAGGCCTGTACTCTCCCTGCCACTGCCCTCGCCTCAGCCAAACTCAGGCACCGCCGGGATCCCACACCTTGCCATGTTGTTGCAATTTGTTAAGATGTGTATTAGCTTGCTTGCACTACCTGGCCGGATCTGCGCTGTTGAAGCCCTCTGCAGATCCCTAAACCTGAGCACCCTGAGGTGACAATGATGGACGAAACGCTAGATCTCTCCTTGGAGCAGCAATTTCGCCAGCGGGCTTTCGAGACCTTGGTTTCTCGGATGAGCCACGAGCAGGCCAAAGACATTTTGGTTAAACTGCACAAGCAAATGCTGTTGCAGGAAGCCACTTACCGCCAACTGCTGCGTCATTCCCT
>Ga0129299_1002171_pt1 | contig 13060 bp, 8 predicted proteins | sample ConPoolayeCmetaG_FD_94477 | JGI IMG/M metagenome (GOLD analysis project Ga0129299, IMG submission 94477) | Hot spring microbial mat communities from California, USA to study Microbial Dark Matter (Phase II) - Cone Pool mat layer C metaG ... | reverse complement strand
GCCGCCGCGGCGGCGGGAGAGTGAACGTGCGACTCTGGCTCGACAAGATCGCTTCGGCGACCGCCAACGTGCCGCTGCGCCGCGACGCCCGGCTTACCCCCGACGTCGTCGCCGCCGAGGGCTACATCATCGCCGGCCGCGTACACGGCGAGAAAACGGTCTACAACCAGCTCGAGGACATCCATGGACGCATGGTGACCGTGCACGACGGCGACCTCATTGCCGGCGTGCTCGGCCAGCGGAACGCCCTCCACGGCTACTCCGGCTACGTGCCCGACACCATCCGCGTCGGCGACACGCTCCAGCTCCTGAACCTCGGCGGCGTCATCGGCCGCTGCACCTCGCACAACCCGGACGTCGGGCAGCCCTTCGACGTCGAGGTCCTGGGCGGCGTGCTGGTGTTCCCCGAGTTCGAGGACCGCGCCGGCGTCCCCGCCCACATCGGCATGAACGCCGTCACGGCCCCGGAGGGGCCCCTGCCCGCCGTGCCGGTGGTGTACGTGGCCGGCACGTGCATGAGCAGCGGGAAGACCTCGGCCGCGTGCCGGCTCGTGCGGCAGCTCGCCAAGCGCGGGCTGGCCGTCGGCGCCTGCAAGCTGACCGGCGTCGCGCTGCGGCGGGACACGCTCCACATGCGCGACTACGGCGCGCGGTGGGCGGTGTCCTTCACCGACGCCGGCATCGTTTCGACCACGCGCGCGACGGCGGTGCGCGTCGCCCGGACGCTGCTGCACCACCTGGCCCAGGCCGGTGCCGAGGTGATCGTCGCCGAGCTGGGTGACGGCCTGCTCGGCGAATACGGCGTGGCGGAGATCCTAAGCGACCCCGAGCTCAGCAGCCGGGCGACGGTCCTCGTCCTGTGCGCCAACGACCCGGTCGGCGCGTGGGGCGCGGTGCAGCTCCTGCGCGACCGGTTCGGCCTGAAGCTGGACGTGATCACCGGCCCGACGACCGACAACGCCGTGGGCACGCGCTTCGTCCGCGAGCAGCTCGGCCTGACAGCCCTCAACGCCCGCACGCACGGGGACGAGCTCGGTGAGTTCGTGGCCGGGCGGATCCTCGCCCGCTCGGCGGAACAGCGCGCATGAGTCGCCCGATTCGCATCGGCATTCTGGGCGCCAGCGGCTACGGCGCCGGCGAGCTTCTGCGCCTGCTGACCCAGCACCCAGCGGCGGAGGTCGTGAGCCTCACGACGACGTCGCAGGTCGGCCGGCCCGTCGCGCAGGTGCACCCGCATCTGCGCGGCTTCTACGACCTGCGGCTCGCGGAGGCGCTCGACCTGGACGCGTTGCTGGCCGCCGACTGCGGCGTGGTCTTCTCCGCCCTGCCGCACGGCGCCAGCGGTCCGACGCTCGACGGGCTGCTCCGCGCGGCTGGGACTCATCGGCGCCGCGAGCGCCTCCGCGTAATCGACCTGTCCGGCGATTTCCGGCTCGCGGAGGCCGACCTGCACGCGCGCCACTACCCGCACTCGCCGTTTCTGCCGGACCGACGGCGGGAGTTCGTGTACGGCCTGCCCGAGCTTCACCGGGACCGCATCCGTGCGGCCCGCTGCGTGGCGAACCCGGGCTGTCTGGCCACAGCGGCGATCCTGGCCGCCGCGCCGCTCGTCACCGCACACTTCCGCGGACCGCTGGCCATCGACGCGAAGACCGGCTCCTCCGGCTCCGGCCGCGAGCTCAAAGAAACGACCCACCACCCGACGCGACACGCCGACTTCCGGGCGTACAAGCCGCTTGCGCACCAGCACGAGCCGGAGGTCCTTCAGGCGCTGGGCGACCCGCACGGCGCGCGGGTGCAGGTCAGCTTCGTGGCCCACAGCCTCGACGCGGCCCGGGGGGTCTTCGCGACCCTGCACGCCACGCTGCCTCCGGGCGATTCCGCGCTCGACCCGGCGGCGGCGTTCCGCGCCTTTTATGCCGCCAGTCCGTTCGTCCGCCTGGTCGAGGACTCGCCCACACTTCAGAACGTCGTCGGATCGAACTTCTGCGATGTCGCGGTGGCCGTGCGCGGACGGCAGGTCGTCGTGATGGCCGCCTTGGACAATCTCGTGAAAGGCATGGCCGGCACCGCCCTCCAGAACATGAACCTCATGTGCGGGCTGGAGGAAACGACCGGCCTGTGGGCACCGTCATTCCGGCCGGTGTGAGGCGCCCGGGAAGGAGCACCGATGCGACACTGGATCAGCATGCTCGACTGGACGCCGACCGAGCTCGCGGAACTGATCGACTCGGCACGCCGCATCAAGGCGGGGCGCGCCCCGGAAGCGGCGCGGCTGCGGGACCGGATCCTGACGCTCGTCTTCTTCAACCCGTCGCTGCGGACGCGCACCTCGTTCGAGGCCGCGATGCTGCGGCACGGCGGACACTCGATCTGCCTCGACGTGGGCGGCAACACCTGGAAGCTCGAGCACCGCGACGGCGTCGTCATGAACGGCGATTGCGCCGAGCACATCCGCGAAGCCGCGCCGGTGCTGTCGCGCTACGGCGACGCGCTGGCCGTGCGCACCTTCGCCGCCCTGAAAGATGCCGCCGAGGACGCCGCCGACCCGGTGATCCGGGCCTTTGGTCGCTTCGCCACCGTCCCCGTGCTCAACATGGAGTCGGCGAGCGAGCACCCCTGCCAGGGCCTGGCCGACTGGTTGACCGTCGTGGAGAAGCTGGGCGGCGCCCGGGGCCGCCGGTTCACGCTCTCGTGGGCGCCCCAGGTCAGGGGACTGCCCATGGCCGTGCCGCACTCCGCCGTGCTCGCGGCCGCCGCCGCCGGCATGCATGTGACCGTCGCGCACCCCCCGGGTTACGACCTCAACCCGCGGATCCTGGCTCAGGCCCGCACCTGGTGCGACGCGGCGGGGACGGAGCTGACCGTCACGCACGATCAGGCCGCCGCCTGTGCCGGCGCGGACGTGCTGTACGTCAAGAGCTGGGGCAGCCCGGCGCTCTACGACCGGCCGGACGCGCAGGCCGAGAGTTTCCGGGCGCACGCCGACTGGCAGGTCCGCCGTCGGCACCTGGGGCCGCACACCCTGCTGATGCACTGCCTGCCGGTGCGGCGGAACGTGGTCATCGCCGACGAGGCGCTCGACGACCCGCGGTGCATCGTGGTGGACCAGGCGGAGAACCGGCTGTGGGCGCAGGCCGCGATCCTGGCGCGGCTGCTGCCGGAATGCGGCCGCGAGCGGTCGCGGGACGGCTCGTGATCGAAGGGAATGTGCGGCGGTCGAATGATGTCGCCGAGGGAGGTCCGCGCGTGCAGTTGCAAGCCAGTCTGAACGCCCTGCGAACGGCGATTCCGTACATTCGCGCGTACAAGGGGCGCGTCTTTGTCGTCAAGCTGGGCGGGCAGCTCTGCGAGCCGGGGATCGTGCTCGATCACCTGGTCGAGCAGCTCACCCTGCTGCACCAGCTCGGCATCAAGCTCGTGGTTGTGCACGGCGGCGGCCCGCAGGCTGACGCCCTCGGCGCCCGGCTCGGGCTGCGGCGCGAGGTCTTCGCCGGCCGCCGGGTCACCGACGACGCGACGCTCGAGGTCGTGAAGATGGCCTTCGCCGGCACGGTGAACACCAATCTCGTCGCGGCGTTTCGCGCGGCGGGCGTCCCCGCCCTGGGCCTGAGCGGCATCGACGGCGGGCTGATCACGGTCGCCAAACGGCCGCGTCAGACCGTCTGCGACCCGGCCACCGGCGAGACGCGCGAAATCGACTTCGGCCACGTCGGCGACGTCGTGTCGGTCAGGGTCGATGTCCTGCGGCACCTGCTGGCCGGCGAGTGCGTGCCGGTGATCTGCTCGCTGGCGGCCGACAGCGCCGGGCGGATCTACAACGTGAACGCCGACACGGTCGCCACGCGGGTCGCGATCGCGATTGAAGCCGCCAAATACTTCCTGGTCACCACCGTGGACGGCGTCCTGCGCGATCCCGACGACCCCCGCACGTTGATCCCGTACCTGGACCTCGCCGAGCTGGACGCGCTCGTCCGCTCCGGCGCGGTCTCCGGCGGGATGCTCCCCAAGTTGGCCGCTTGTGCCGAGGCCCTGCGGGGCCGCGTGCCGCGCGTTCACATCATCAACGGGCTCGCGCGCGACACGCTGCTGGGCGAGGTCTTCACGAACGAGGGCTGCGGCACGCTTCTGGTCGCGCAGCGGAACGGAGCCAAGTCCGTCCCCGGTGCGGAGGGTGTCACGCCGTGATCGACCGTCTCGCCCGGTATGTCGCCCTTCCGAGCATCTCCCGCGCGGAGGGCCCGCTCGCGGACGCCATCGCGTCCGACCTCGCGTCGGCCGGGCTGCCGGTGCACCGCGAGGGGCACAACCTCTGGAGCACGATCGGGGACCGGGCCCGGCCACGCCTGCTGTTCAACTCCCACCTGGACACCGTCCCGCCGGGGCACGGCTGGTCGCACGACCCCTGGCAGCCGCGCTGCCGCGACGGACGCGTGAGCGGGCTCGGCGCCAACGACGCGAAGGGCTGCGTGGTCGCCATGCTCGAGGCGTTCCTGCGGCTCAGCGCCGGCCTGCGCGCCGGCCGCCCGCTGGGCGGCACGCTCGTGCTGGCGCTGACCGCCCAGGAGGAGATCAGCGGCCGGGGCCTGGGCGACGTGCTCCCGCAGCTCCAGCCGCTCGACGCCGCGCTGGTGGGCGAGCCAACCGGCCTGGTGCCCATGACGGCCCAGCGCGGGCTGCTCGTCGTCCGGGGCCGGGCGCGCGGACGCACGGCGCACCCCGCGAACACGCCGCCCGACGCGGCCGAAAACGCGATTCTCACGGCCGCCCACGACCTCCTCGCCCTGCGGAACTTCGACTGGGGTCCGCCGCACCCCCTGCTGGGCCGCTGTCACGCCCACGTGACACGTATCGAAGGCGGCCTGGCGAACAATGTCATTCCGGACGCCTGCGAGTTCACCCTGGACATTCGCACGACGCCGAGCGAATCCCACGCGGCGCTCTTCGCGCGGTTGCAGGCCGCCCTGCGCAGCGAGCTGACGATCCACAGCGCCCGCCTCGGGCCCGTGGAGACCCCGGCCGACGCGCCGATCGTGCAGGCCGTCCGCCGCGCGCTGGCCGGTGCCGCACCGGCGGGCAGCCCCGCCATGAGCGACATGGTGTTCCTCACGGGGGTGCCGGCGGTGAAGATCGGGCCCGGACAGTCTGTCCGCTCGCACGCGCCGGACGAATACGTGCTCGAAAGCGAACTGGCTGCGGGCGCGGACGCGTACGAGCGCATCGCCCGCGCCTACTTCGACGGCTATGCGGAACAGGCCGCGGCGCAGGACCACGCCGCCGCGCACCACCCGGCGGCGGAGGCCCGGCCATGACGACGCCGCAGCGCCTCTGGGACAAAGGTATCCCCGTCGACGATCGCGTCCACCGCTTCACGGTGGGCGACGACCCGCTGTGGGATCGCTACCTCGTGCACTGGGACTGCCTCGGCTCTGCCGCGCACGCCCTCACGCTGGCCCGCGCCGGACTCCTCAGCGCGGCCGATTGCGACGGCGTGCTGGCGGCGCTGGCCGACATCGACGCCGAGGACCGCGCGGGTCGGTTCACGATCCCCCTGGAGCTGGAGGACGTGCACACCGCCCTCGAGACGGAGCTGACCCGCCGCTGCGGCGACGCCGGCGCACGCATCCACACCGGCCGTTCGCGGAACGATCAGGTCGCCACCGCCGTCCGGTTGTTCCTGCGGCACCACACGCTGGCCCTCTGCGACGATCTCGCAGCGCTGCTGGCCGCGACTCTGGAGCGCATCGACCGGGACGGTCGCACCCCGATGCCGGGTTACACGCACATGCAGCCCGCGATGCCGTCCAGCGTCGGCCTCTGGCTGCACGCGGTGGCCGAGGCCGCCCTCGAGCAGTGGCATGCCGCCCTCACCGTGCTGCACCGGCTGGACGCCTGCCCGCTCGGCACCGGCGCCGGCTACGGCGTACCACTGCCGCTGGACCGGCCCTACACCGCCGCGCTGCTGGGCTTCTCCCGCGTGCAACGCAACCCGATCGACGTGCAGAACAGCCGCGGCCGGCTCGAGACCGCCTTCGTGCGGGTCGTCGCCGACACAGCCGGCCTGCTCGACCGCTTCGCCAGCGACCTGCTCCTGTTCTCGACCGCCGAATTCGGCTTCTTCACGCTGGCTCCGGCCCACACCACCGGATCCTCGCTCATGCCGCAAAAACTCAACCCCGACGTGCTCGAGCTCATGCGGGCCCGGGCCGCGCGGCTGCGCAGTCGGGCGGCCGAGCTGGACGGCTTGCAGGCCCGTTTGCCGTCCGGCTACGCGCGCGACCTCCAGCTCACCAAGGAGCCGACCATCCGCGCCGCCCTGGAGATTCACGAACTGGTAACCGTCGCAACGGCCGTCATTCGGGAATTCGCGATCCACCCGCAGCGTCTGGCGGCGGCGCTGCGGCCGGAGCTTTACGCCACGCACGCGGCGCTGGAGCTGGTGCAACGCGGCGTGCCGTTCCGCGCGGCGTATCAGCGGATCGCGGCCCTGCTGGCCGGCGGGCAGTTCGAGGCGGAGTACGAAAACGCGTTGGCGGACTGGCGCGCGACGGCCGGTCGGCTGCCGCCGGCAGACCTGGCGGCGGTTCGCGCGGAGATCCACGCGCTGGCGGAGCGCACCGCGGCGGAGCGCCGCCGCGTGACCGCCGCCGAGGCGTCCCTGCTGCCCTCGCGGGCCGCACCGGAGGCGGGCCCGGCGTGAAACGTTCTGCCCGCGGAGCGCGGGACGCGGGCGCGCCGTGAGAGGTTTTCATTAGAATCCCCGCCCGACGCCGCGGCGGCCCGGCCGGCGCCCGGCGACGGACGCGAATCAGGCGAGCGAGAATGCCCAAGTCACCGAACATCCGACGGGTGTTGATCATCGGCAGCGGACCGATCGTGATCGGCCAGGCCTGCGAGTTCGACTATTCGGGCACCCAGGCGTGCCGCGCGCTGCGCGAGGAGGGCATCCAGGTCGTCCTGCTCAACAGCAATCCCGCCACGATTATGACCGACCCGGAGCTGGCCGACCGCACCTACCTCGAGCCGATCACGCCCGAGATCGTCGACGAAATCCTCGCGCGGGAGGCGGCGCGCGGCACCCCGGTGGACTCGCTGCTCCCCACCCTCGGCGGCCAGACGGGCCTCAACTGCGCCGTCGCCGCGGCCGAGGCCGGCATTCTGCACCGGCACGGTGTGCGCCTGATCGGCGCGAACGTGGAGACCATCCGCCGCGCCGAAGACCGGGAGCTCTTCAAGCGAACGGTGGCCGGCGTCGGCGTCGACGTGCCGCGCTCCGGCGTCGCGCATTGCCTGGAGGAAGCGTGGCAGGTGCTGGAATCCGTCCGGCTCCCCGCCTGCATCCGGCCGGCCTACACCCTGGGCGGGACGGGCGGCGGGCTGGCCCGCACCCCGGCCGAGTTCGAGTACCTCGTCCGCGACGGCCTCGCGCAGTCGCGGATTTCTCAGGTCCTGATCGAGGAGGACCTGAGCGGCTGGAAGGAGTTCGAGCTGGAGATGATGCGCGACGCCCGCGACAACGTGGTCGTCGTCTGCCCGATCGAGAACATCGACCCGATGGGCGTCCACACGGGGGATTCGATCACCGTCGCGCCCGCGCTGACTCTCAGCGACAAGGAATACCAGCGCATGCGGGACGCGGCCATCGCCATCATGCGGGCGGTGGGCGTGGACACCGGCGGGGCCAACATCCAGTTCGCCGTGCACCCGCGCACCGGGCAGATGGTGGCGATCGAGATGAACCCGCGCGTCTCGCGCTCGTCGGCGCTGGCGTCCAAGGCCACGGGCTTCCCGATCGCCAAGATCGCCACCAAGCTGGCCATCGGCTACTCGCTGGCCGAGCTGCGCAACGACATCACCCGTGTCACGGCGGCGTGCTTCGAGCCCGCCATTGACTACTGCGTCGTCAAGATGCCGCGCTTCGCCTTCGAGAAGTTCCCGGAGGCCGACGAGACGCTCATGACGTCCATGAAGTCGGTCGGCGAGGCCATGGCGATCGGCCGCACGTTCAAGGAAGCCCTCCAGAAGTGCATCCGGTCGATGGAGATCAAGCGCCCGGGCTACGGGCTGCATCCCGGCGACAAGTGGTTCGACGCGCAGCAGCAGGAGGACTTCGGCGACGACGGCGGCGCCGTCTGGATCGACACCTTCGGGCAGGAGTCCCAGCGTCCCGTCCCGGTCTTCGGCGGTGCAGCCCTGGGCGAGGCCCCGGCCGACACCCAGGAGGGCGCCGTGCGGGCCTGGCCGATCCCCGAGGCGGTGCTGGCCGCGAAGATCTCCACCCCCTGTCAGGGCCGCCTCTATTACATCCGCTACGCGCTCAAGCTTGGCTGGTCCGTCGAGCGTATCCACGCGCTGTCGCACATCGACCCCTGGTTCCTCGACCAGCTCGCCGAGCTGGTCGCTTTCGAGGACCGCCTGCTGCGGACGCCCGTCGGCAACGGCACCGCCCTGCGGATCACGCCCGAGCTGATCGAGGTCTTTCAGCAGGCCAAGGCCTGGGGCTATAGCGACGTCCAGCTCCGGCACGTCTGGCGCATCGACGCCCCCACCCTCCAGCGGATCAAGACCCAGCTCGACCGCCCCAAGTTCAAGCTCGTCGACACCTGCGCCGCCGAATTCGAGGCCTGCACGCCCTACTACTACAGCACGCACGAGCGCCCCCTCGCCCAGGTCGTCCGCAGTCCCGCCGCCGTGGCCGAACTGCGCCGCCACCACGAGTCCCGCGGCCAGACCGCCCTCGGCGAAGCCGTCCGCCGCCTCGGCGTGGCCGCCCCCTACCGCTACCGCGTGCTGGATGACGAGCACGTCCTGGTCGAGACGCACGACGACGAGCTCCGCGTCAGCGACCGCCCCAAGGTCGTCATTCTGGGCGGCGGACCGAACCGCATCGGTCAGGGCCTCGAGTTCGACTACTGCTGCGTCCACGCGGCCATGGCCGCCCGCGAGATGGGCTACGAAACGGTGATGATCAACTCCAACCCGGAGACCGTCAGCACCGACTACGACGTCTCCGACCTGCTCTTCTTCGAGCCGCTCACGCACGAGGACGTGCTCACCATCTGCGAGCGCGTCAACAACCGGCCGTTCGGTCCCGCCGGCAACGGCAACGGCCGCCATCCCGGGCCGGGCCTGGTGAAGGGGCTGATCGTCCAGTTCGGCGGCCAGACCCCACTCAACCTCGCCGCCGGCCTCCACGAGGCCGGCGTGCCGATCCTCGGCACCAGCCCGAACAGCATCCACCTGGCCGAGGACCGCGAGCGATTTCAGCACGTCGTCCGCGAGCTGGGCCTCCGCCAGCCGCCCAACGGCGTCGCCTACTCCCGGGCCGAGGCGGCCGAGGTCGCCGAAAAGCTCGGCTACCCGATCCTCGTACGCCCGTCGTACGTCCTCGGCGGCCGCGGCATGCAGGTCTGCAACAACACCGCCGACCTGGTGCGGTACATCGACGGGGCGCTGCACGCCACCGACCGCGAGACCCCGATCAGCCGCCAGCACCCGATCCTGATCGAGAAATTCCTCCTGGACGCGATCGAGGTCGACGTGGATGCGATCAGCGACTACGGCTTCCCCGGCCGCGATCCGGCCGCGGGTCGCTGCGACATCTGCGGCATCATGGAGCACATCGAGGAGGCGGGCATCCACAGCGGTGACAGCTCGTGCGTGCTGCCGCCCTACTCGCTCTCGCCCGCGCTGGTCGACGAGATCAAGTACCAGGTGAAGCTGCTGGCCCGGCGCCTCGGCGTGTGCGGCCTGATGAACGTCCAGTTCGCCATTCAGGGCCGGGTCGTGTACCTCATCGAGGTCAACCCGCGCGCCAGCCGCACGATCCCCTTCGTCAGCAAAGCCACCGGCGTGCCGTGGGCCAAGCTGGCCACCAAGGTCATGCTCGGCCAGTCGCTGGACGAGGCCCTCGCCGGCCAGGGCCTGCGCGACGTGCGGACCTACCGGCACACCGCCGTCAAGGTCCCGGTCTTTCCCTTCAAGAAGCTGCGCAGCATCGACTTCGTCCTCGGCCCCGAGATGCGCAGCACCGGCGAGGTCATGGGCCTCGACGAGTCCTACCCGCTGGCCTTTGCCAAGGGACTCCTGGCCGCAGGCATCCGGCTCCCGACCGCCGGGCGCGTGCTGGTGAGCGTCTGCGACGCCGACAAACCCCGCGTGGTGTCGATCGCCCGCGAATTGCACGAGCTCGGCTTCGAGATCTACTCGACGGTCAAAACCCGGCAGGTGCTCGCGGAGCACGGCGTCCCCGCCATCCTCGTGTCGAAACACCACGGACAGGACGCGCCGTTCCTGCTCGACCTGATCCGCAACCGTCAGCTCGACCTCCTGATCAACACGCCGATCCACACCGGCAGCGCTACCGAGGAGGGCCGCTGGCGGGTCGCTTCGATCCAGCTCGGCATTCCCCTCATCACCACGCTCGAGGGCGCCCGCGCCGCCGTCGGCGCGATCCGCGCCCTGCGCTCCGGACGGATGCAGGTGGCGGCGCTTCAGGACTACCTGGCGGAAGGAGGTCGGCGATGATCGCCAAGCTCGCCCTCGAGGACGGATCGGTGTTCACCGGCTGGGCGCTCGGCCCCCGCGGCACCCGCGCCGGCGAGGTCGTCTTCAACACGGCCATGACCGGCTACCAGGAGGTCTTCACCGACCCCTCGTACTGCGGCCAGATCGTGACGATGACGTTCCCCCTCATCGGCAACTACGGCGTCAACCTCGACGACTTCGAGTCCAGCCGCCCGCACCTCTCCGGCGTCGTCCTCAAGGAAGTGCCGCCCCGCCCCAGCAACTTCCGCGCGACCCTCGGCCTTCCCGAGTTCCTCGAAATGCACGGCATCCTCGGCCTCGCTGGCGTCGACACCCGCGCCATCACCCGCCGCATCCGCACCCAGGGCGCCCTCGGCGGCGTCCTCTCCAGCGAAATCCTCGACGACCTCGAACTCGTCCGCCGCGCCCGCGACGCCCAGCCCATGACCGGTGCCAATCTCGTCGCCGCCGTCAGCCCCGCCCGCCCGGGCCCCTGGACTGCGCCCCTCTGGAAGCCCGGCCCCGACGGCCGCCCCCCCGCCGCTCCGGCCCGGCCGTGCCACATCGTCGCGCTGGACTGCGGCATCAAGCACACCATCCTCCGCCACCTCGCCGAGTACGGCTGCCGCGTCACGCACGTCCCCGCCACCGCCACCGCCGCGGACATCCGCGCGCTCCGGCCGGACGGCTTGCTGGCCGGCAACGGCCCCGGCGATCCGGCCGCCGTGACGGGCACCATCGAAACCCTGCGGAGCCTGCTCGGCGAGCTGCCGATCTTCGGCATCTGCCTCGGCCACCAGCTCCTCGCTCTGGCCCTAGGCGCGCAGACCTACAAGCTGCCGTTCGGGCACCATGGCGCGAATCTGCCCGTGGAGAACCGGCCGGCGGGCCGCGTCGAAATCACCAGTCAGAATCACGGGTTCGCGGTGGATGTGCTCTCGCTCGAGCGGGTGGGCGGCACGCCGACGCACATCAATCTCAACGACGGCAGCCTCGAGGGCTATATCCACCGCGATCTGCGCGTGGCTGCCCTCCAGTTCCACCCCGAGGCCAGCCCCGGCCCGCACGACGCGAGCTACGTCTTCGGCCGGTTCGTGCAGGCCGTCGCCGCCGGCCGCGCGGTGGACGAGAACATCTTCGCGTAACGACTGCTCATCCGCGGGCCCCCACTGCGCCCGCGTTCCCTCTGCGCCCGAGCGGCGGCCGAGCCCGAGCGGCAGCGCGGGGCACGAATCCGGTCCCAACTGCCGACCGAGCCCGAGCGGAAGCGAGTGGCTCCGCCCAACCCGTCGCTTGCGCCCCGGGCTCGAAGACTCATCGGCGCTCGCCCGCCTGAGTCGGCCAGACTCTCGATTCCCCCCTCGCCCCCGCGGGTCTCATGCTGGCGGCTGGCGCTGCTACCCGCCTGCCTTGGGGTCTTTGGCGGATTGCTGCTGGTCCGGTGGAACTTCCGGCTCCGCGACGTCACCGGGCTTCAGGGCGGCGCGCGGTGCCTCGGCCACATCCAGCATCCGTCCGCACTTCGGACAACTGAATCCGAACTTGTTCGTAGCCGGGTCGAAGTACGGCACCCACGGACCGTCCCCGACCTTCACCCGGTCCGGCTTCCCCTTGTCGTTATAGTCGAACGCGACCAGGTACTCGCCGTGATCCCGGCAGGTGTGCCGGAACCGCACGAACACCTCTTTCTTGCCGCATTTGGGGCACTCCCGCGGCCCCCGGTCGGCTGCATCCTCGAACTCATTCCCGCAGGACAGACACCGCCACGTCACGAGGAAGTCGCTGGCTTTCTGTGTCACGGGCTTCACACGCCCGGGGTCGCCGCGGAAAAAGCTCCACGCCAGGCTGAAACCCAGGAGAGCGAGGATAACACCGAGGACACCATACCGGACAACTTGCGATTTCCTTTCCTCGGCGTCGAGCATACGCGTGTTTCCCGATCAGGTCGCTCGTCATCACACGCCGTGGGACCGTCCTACGCCGCGCAAGACACGCATCTTATCCCGCGTTGCTCGCGCCCAACAGCCCGCACGGCCGGCGCTCGACATGTCGCCCCGCCGAGCCGGCTTCGCCATCCGACCTACTGCCACTCCCTCCCCGGGCACACGTAACGGCGCGGGTCGCCCGTCCACCACCACAACCCGACGTTGTCGAACATGTAGTGGGGAGTAGGGTTACCGTTACTGGTGTCCCTGCACAACCAGCAAATAAACCTGGGCCTCTGCTGTCCCGGGACAAAGAGCGGGCCCCAGCACGTGTTCGTGCGGGTCCGAATCGGCTGCGTCAACTGCCTAATCGTCCCAACGCGCCGAATCGAGCCATCGACGGCCGCAATATTGATCTTGCCCACGTGCCGGGCCGTCAGCCAGGTCGGCCCGGAGTACCAGCCGCGGTTACCGTCGTCCCAGAGCATCCGGCCGCCGTCGCGCCACGGCACGCCGACCTGATCCGCATCCACGCTGCCGTACAGCGGCTGGACGGTCAGTTCGTCATCCGGCCCGACATCGGCCAACATGATCGTGTTCGCCGGCCG
>Ga0129299_1002169_pt1 | contig 13063 bp, 8 predicted proteins | sample ConPoolayeCmetaG_FD_94477 | JGI IMG/M metagenome (GOLD analysis project Ga0129299, IMG submission 94477) | Hot spring microbial mat communities from California, USA to study Microbial Dark Matter (Phase II) - Cone Pool mat layer C metaG ... | reverse complement strand
GAGGTGCCGACCTTCGCGGTCGGTGTCGCCGCATTGTGGTGTGTTCAGCGGGCCCGCTGAACACACCACAATGCGGCGACACCGACCGCGAAGGTCGGCACCTCTGACATGACCTGATGACTGAACCCGAAGTAGTAGGCCGACCCGGCCGCTGCCGTCGTCGCCCATACCGCCAACCGGTGGTCGGTCAGATCCCGCACGAGCAGATAAAAGAAGCACAGACCGATCAGACCGATCGCCACGATCGTCAGCTTCATCGCGAGCAGGTTCAGCCCGAAGATCCCAATGGCCGGACACAACAGGAAGGGCAACCCGGGCGGCCAGGTCTTATGAGCGATGTACTGATCGGGATTCAGGCATCGCGTGTACCCGCGGCCCGTGGCGATCGAATGGGCCAGACCGATGTACGCTTCGCTGTCGTCGCAGTTGAAGCGGGTCAGATCGACTCGCGGGTTCGGGAAGGCGATGTAGACGACGGCGATCAGCGCCAAACCGCCGGCGCAGAGGATCGGTTTCCGCCCCCAACGGCGTATCAATTCGGCGGATTCCCGGTTCGCTCCGTTCATCATGACCACCGGCAACCTCGTACCAACCCATCGGCAAGCCGGCGACGTTTCCTTTGGTGGAGACCCCGGGTGGACGGGAGCAAGGGGGTCAGGCTTGCTTCTCGTCCGTGCAGGGGGGCCGTGAAGGGTCCGCCCTTCGGGCAGAGGCCGGCAAGAAGGGACACAACCGCTCGCCCGTTGCAGTCCGATGCCGGGATGGTATCCTACGCGCAGGCCTCGCAGAGCGCGGGGTGGAACGGGCGGCGTCGGCTTTGGGGCACGGTTCAACGGACGGAACAGCGGACCGGCGACGGGCGCCGCTCGGGTCCGTTCGTGTCACTCCAGGGGCGGAACAGTGAACCAGACCGGCTCTTGCCTGCCTCTCCTGTAGGGCGCTTGTGGTGGTAATCCCTCCATCCCCCGTGTCGAATGTAGCCCATACGAAAGTCCGGAGCGGACTGGCCCTGGTCGTGTTGGTGCTTGCCGCGCTGGGGGCCGCCGTGCTCGTCCGATGGCGTTGCCTGAGCGATCCGGCCATTCCCTTCCTCACGCACAAACCACCGGCCGAATGGATCCTCCTGCCGACCACCTGGCGGAGCAAGAGAGAGGTGGAAGACCGCCGCGTTCGGTTCCGCCGGTCCTTCGAGCTGCCCGTCAGGCCGGCGTCGGGGCACGTCGAGATCCGGGCCTTCCAGGAATACGTGCTGTGGGTCAACGGTGTCGAGGTCGGGAGCGGTCCCGGCCGCGGGGTCTCCTGGAAATCCGTCCGCAAACACGACGTGCATTCCGTACTGAGCGGCGGGGTAAACCGGGTCGAGGTGGAGGTCGCGAATCCGTCGGGGCCGCCCGTCCTGTGGTTGGTCCTTCGGACGGATGACGGAACGCTCATCAAAACCGATACGCAGTGGGAGTGTCGGAGCGGCGATGACGCATGGCGCCCGGCGGGACTGGCCACCGAACCGATGCAGGTGGTTCTCTCTCAGACCCCCCCCACCGTTCCCGAGGCGTGGCGTCGCGCGGGGTGGGTCCTTCTACTGTGGTTGGGCATCGCGGTCGTCGCAATCGTCATGGGTGGGTGGGTGTCCCGCCGGGTCGCGGCAAATCGGGCGACCGGTTCGGAGGGCACCACCGACCCTCTACCGCCGGATCGGTGGGAACGGGGTCTGGTGGGTCTCGCGGTCGCGGCCTACCTCGTGCTGGGTCTGAACAACCTCTGTCGCCTTCCCCCTGTCATCGGTTTTGACGGACCGGAACACCTGTCCTATGTCCGTTTCCTGATCGAGGAGCTCCGACTGCCGTTGGCCAGCGACGGGTTCCAGATGTATCAGCCTCCGCTGTTCTACGTCGTCAGCGCGGTGCTGGCGACCTTGGGTCTTTCCGGCGGCTGGTCGGACGCCCTGACCACCGCGCCCAAGCTGGTCAACATGTTCGCGGGGGTTGCGCAGATCCTCCTGGTCTGGTCCGTGTTGGGGTTGATGTTTCCGGAGTCCAGACGAGCGCGGTACGCCGGCTTGATCCTGGCCGCGGCGATGCCCATGAACCTGTACATGGGACAGTACCTGTCCAACGAAGTCACCTGCGCCGCCCTCGTGACGGCGTCGCTGGTGATCGCCCTGCGGATCCTTCGCGACGATCCCACAAGCTGGAGGCGCTACGCCGGTCTGGGCGGCGCGTTGGGACTGGCCATGCTGGCCAAGCACACGGCCTTTCTGGCCGTTGTCGTCGTCCTCGCCGTCGTGACCGTCCACGTAGCGGTGCGTCACCGGCGGGAATGGCCTGCGGTGGCGGGCCGCATCGGGGCGATGCTGATCGCGCTGGTCCTGGTGGCGGGTTGGAATGCGGCCCGAAACTGGATCCACTTCCGAGACCCCCTCGTGGGGAACTGGAATCCCGCAACGGGACACTGGTGGTGGCAAGACCCGGGTTACCGCACAGCCGAGTCCTTTCTGAGGTTTGGACGCTCTCTGAAGGAGCCGTATCGGAGCGGGGTCTACTCCTATGCGGACGGCATTTACTCCACCGTCTGGGGAGACGGGTTGCTCGGGGGGACCCAGCCCTGGCCGCCCTGGAACTACAACCTCATGACCGCCGGATATGCGTTGGCGATCTACCCCACGGTGCTCGTTCTGCTCGGTTTCGTCGCGGCACTGGTGGGGTGGGTTCGCCGTCCGACAGCCGCCTGGTCGCTCCTCGGCGGGCACGGGGTACTCGTGGGATTCGCCGTCTTCTACATGGCCCTGAAGCTGCCGTACGCCGGACAGGCCAAGGGGTTCTATGGGCTGTCGGCGATGGCATTCGGTTGCGTCATTGGAGCACTCGGTTTCGACCGGATGTATCGGCGCCTCGGCAGGATCGGCGGCGCGTTGTGGGTCCCTTTGCTGGCGTGGGGCATCAATGCGTGGGCCAGCTTCTTCGTCTTGCCGCTCAGTGCACGGGAATATGAGCAACTGGGATACCTGCTCGTCGGACAGGGCAAGATCGATCGCGGCATCGCCTACTACACCAAGGCGCTTCGCCTGGACCCGAATCTCCCCGAGGCCCATTGCCATCTGGCCTCCGCCCTGACCCGGCAGGGGAAGACGGAGCAGGCCATCGTCCACAGCATGCAGGCCATACGCCTTCGACCCGATCTGGCCAGGGCCCATTTCAATCTGGGGGCGGCCTTGGACCGCCAAGGCAAGCTCGACGAGGCCGTCCGGTGTTATCGGGAGGCCCTTCGCCTGGTCCCGCCGTATCCCGAGGCGCACAACAACCTGGGGCTCGCGTTGGTTCGACAGGGAAAGCCCCAGGAGGCTATCGCCCACTATGAGAAGGCCTTGGGTCTCGCACCCGATTGGCCCGAGCCGTTCGGGAACCTGGCGCGGCTCCTGGCCACACACCCCAGCGCGAACCTCCGCGACGCCACGAGGGCCGTTCAACTCGCCCAATGGGCTTGCAAGTTGACCCGCTACGAGGACCCCGAATTCTTGACGGTGCTGGCGGCGGCCTATGCCGAAGCGAGGCGTTTTCCCGACGCCGTCCAGACGGCTCAGCGGGGCATTGCCCTGGCGATTCGACGCGGACAAAGAGACCGGGTCAAACGGCTTCAGGAACATCTGCACCTGTACCAACAAGGTCGCCCGGTTCGGGAGACGGCGTCCGAGTCGCCCGATCCGCGGACGGCCTCGCCAACCGGGCTATAATCAGGAAGATGGACGTAAACGTCACGATCCGAGCGGACGGCCAATGAAGATACGAAACCCGCTCTTGCCCCCTCGGTCTCCGGAGGCCACGACAGGTGTCTGCTGAGCACCCTTTCGTCACCTCAGAGCAAGCCGAGAACACGGCGGACGATTCGGTACGCCGTGCCACCTTGCGGTCGTGGTTGATGGCCGGGACGGCGACCGGCATGGTCGGCGGCATGGTGGCCGGCCTGGTCGAGCCCGTCTACCGCATGGGGTCGATGCGAGACCTGATGACGGCCCGGCTGTGGGCCGACGCCTTGAGCTCCTCGGCGATTTCTCACGTCGCGGTCGGCGTGGTCGCGTGCGCGGTGGGGTCTCTGGCGGGTGGGTTGGGTGCGCGGTTCAGCCACGGGTGGCGGCGTCATTTTCACCCGGTGTCTTTTGCCCTGGCGGCATTGGTCGTGGTGCTGGTCATCATGACCGTCTGGGGCGAAGGCGCCGAGCAGTACATTCGCTTCTTCCGGGGGACGGCCGGTCTGACGTGGGCCTTCCTGATCGGCGTCCTCGGGGTGGTCCCCATCGGATGGGTGTTCGAGCGGATACGGATTGCAATATCGGGTCGTCGGTCGCGCGGGGTCGGGCGGACCGCCGCAGCCGTCGCGGCGGTGTGGCTGGTCACGGCGATCGGAATACAATGGCATGGTCGTCCCCGCGTTCAATCCTCCGAAGGGTTCTGGCCGCTGCGTTCCCAGGCGACTCCCCGCCCGGCCAACATGCCCCCGGACATTGTGTTGGTGGTCTTTGATACGCTCCGAGCGGACCGGCTCGGATGCTACGGATACGCCCGGCCGACAAGCCCCCACATCGACGCGTTCGCCGCGGACGCGGTCCGATTCCGGCACGCGATATCCCCGGCCGTGTACACGCAACCGGCGCACGCCTCGATCTTCACCGGGCTTTTCCCATCGCAGCACGGTGTGGACTGGGGTCGAAGCTGGCTGAATGGCCGCTTTCAAACCCTGGCTGAGATCCTCCACGATCGGGGGTATCAGACCATCGCGCTGTCCAACAATCCCAACGTCTCACCGGCGACGAATCTGACGCAAGGGTTCTATCTCTTCACCGAGCCGATGCGGCTTTCCGCCAGCCGGTTGAGCAGTCCGTACAAGTTCGTGAAGCGGGCCTGGGCGGAGGACGGTCCGCTCGGCGCGCTGCTCGGGCGGTGGTTCGTGCACGACCCCGGCGGGCGCGCCACAACGGTCGTGACGGCCGAAGTCCTTCGACGCCGAGACCGCTCGCGCCCCTTCTTTCTGTTCATCAACTACATGGAACCGCACCTGCCCTACGAACCGTCCGGGGCCTACAGGAAACTCTTCGTGGCAGCGGACGACCTGGTCCATTCCTACCGGATCGACCAGAGCATCGAGACCGTCTGCGAGTACAACCTCGCGTGCAAGTCGGTGTACGGGGCGAGGGACCTGAAGGTCCTTTCGGACCTGTACGACGGTCGCGTGCGCGAGCTGGACGATCACTTTGCCGACCTGATGCGCGTGCTGGCCCGCGAGGTCAACCTGGACGAAACGCTCATCATCCTGACGGCGGACCACGGTGAAAACCTCGGCGAGCACGAGCTGCTCGAGCACCAGTTCTGCGTGTACAACACGCTCATCCATGTGCCCCTCATTCTTCGCTGGCCGAAGGTGCTCCGTCCCCAGCGCGTGGATCGCGTGGTTCAAACCAGCGACCTGTTTCCCACCGTGCTGGACTGGGTCGGCGCGGAGGGCAAACAGCCCACGAAAGTTCTAGCCCGCTCGCTTGCCGAGGCCTTGAAGTCCGATACACAGGACGCTCGGGGAAAAGCGATCGCCGAATACCTCTCGGCCCCGCCCTGGCAGTTCGAGATGGTCAGGCTTCGCCACCCGACGTTCGACCCCGCTCCGTGGACGACGAGTCTCTGGGCCGTTTTCGACTATCCGTGGAAGCTGATCGTGCGCTCGGACAAACGCCTCGAGGTCTACAACCTTTCCTCCGATCCGGACGAACAACGGAACCTCGCCGGGCAGCAGCGAGACGTCTCCGCCCGCCTCGAACGCCACCTCGCGGATTGGCAGGGTTCTTTCGAGCACATCGATCCGAACACGTTCGGCGCCCCGCCCCGACAGCGGTTCGATCGGGATCAGATCCGCCGGCTGCGCGATCTTGGATACGTGCAATAGCTTGCCCGGGCCGATCGTCAGATCACCTCGTTGGTGCCACGGACCGCCACGATGTGTCCTGTCGGGAGGGCACATCGCGGCAGCCCGTCCTCCTTCCCACTGTTCGAGTATTTCTGAAGATAACTTATCACTCCGGTCGGGCGGAGCGGGTCGTGCTCGCAGGTGCCGACGGGGTTCGCTCGCCGGGGATGTACCCCAGACCGCGCAGCACGTCGAGCGTGCTACGGTCGAGGCGCGTCGGGCTGCCCACCCCGCCGGGTCTGGGGAGCGAGGCGAGGAGCTCGTCCATCGCGGTCCGCATCGTCATCGCCTTGTCCAGCTCGGCGGCGTAGAGGTTTCGCTCCTCGCGCGGGTCGGCCGACAGGTCGAACAGCATGTGCCGCCCCCGGCTGTTCCACACGTACTTGACATTTCCGTGGTACAGGGCGCGGAAATCGCCCCGGTCCGAAATGGCGGGCAGGGGATTGACCTCCGCGAAGACCGGGTACGTCCGGCGTCCCGGAACAGCCCCCTGGATGTCCGGCGGGAAGGGCAGGCCAAGGCGGTCCAGGATGATCGGAAGCAGATCGGTGAGCTGAATGGGATCGGAGGACCTGCCGTGCCGTGCCCATCGTTTGGGGTACTTCATGATCAGCGGGACGTGCAGCTCCTCCTCATAGAGCGTCAGACCATGCCCTCGCAGTCCATGCTCGCCGAAGAGCTCCCCGTGGTCGGCGGTGAGGATGATCCACGTCTCGTCGTAGAGTCCCCGCTTTTTCAAGTGATCGACCAACCGGCCCACGAAGTGATCCGCGTAGTAGATCTCGGCGTCGTAGAAGGCCATCAGCTCATAAGGGGTGGCCTTCGCCCCGCCCACGATCTTGGAGGGGTCGAGAAAGCGAAACCGGAAGTCCTTCGGAGGCTGGTACGGATCGTGCGGATCGAAGTAGTTCAGGAACAACAGGAACGGCCGATCCGCCACGCGGTCGATCCACGGCAAGGCCCGTCGGTTGATCTGTTCGGCCGGGCGGCCGTTCACGTCGACGATATCGTCGTCGTCGTAATAGTCGAAGCCTTGGTTCAACCCGAAGGGCTTCTTCAACCAAGGTCCGCCGACCACCGCACCAGTGACGTATCCCAATCGCTTCAGAAGGGTTGGCAGCGACTCGACCCGGTCCGAGAGCGGCGTCACGCGGTAGGCGGACCATTCTCCCGGCAGGGCGCCGGTGAGCTCGACGGGACCGTTGGCGTCGTACATCGCCCCGTGACTTGTGGGAAATCGTCCGGTCAGCAGCGAGGCATGGGTGGGCAGGGTCCAACTGGAGGTCGAGAGGCAACGGGTGTAGAGGAGGGACTCTCCGGCCAGTTCGTCGATTCGGGGCGTGGTCTTGCGAAGGTACCCGTAACAACTCATGTGATCGGCCCGCGTGGTGTCTAGGGTGATCAGGACGATGTTCGGCAGACCGCCTCCACGCCGTCCGGTGGGGGGGCTGCCGGAGGCGAACCAGACGATCCCCGCGATGAGCGCGGCGACCGCCACCGCACTGGCCAACGCCACCACCTGTTTAGGCCGAACCGTCATCGAGTCCTCCGCCTCGTCATGCAGCGTAGTGACGAAGCGTCGGCCAGGTCAACCCTTGACATCCGGAGGGGGTATCGTATAATCGACCTTGGAATGGAGAGGAGCCGTATAGCGAGGCTGAATTCGTATCCGGGGCCGTAGCTCAATTGGTTAGAGTACCGGACTGTCGATCCGGTGGTTGCGGGTTCGACTCCCGTCGGCCTCGCTTTTGAAAACGACGGGTCGCCGAGCGACTCTTTTCGGCGGCCCTTTCTCATGCGCCAAATGGGTCGGAGCAACAGAGGCCCGATCGCGGCCGGACCGCAATTCAATGTCCATGCGTGACCCGACGCATTCCGAAATCGATGTGGACCTGTCCGTCGACCTGGCCGGGGTTCGTCTGGCCAATCCCGTGCTGACCGCCTCGGGGACGAGCGGTTATGGTCTGGAGATGGCCGACTTCGTGGACCTGCGTCGGCTCGGGGCCTTTACGACCAAGAGCGTCACCGTGGAGGAGCGACTGGGCAACCCGCCCCCCCGGATCGCCGAGACCGGCGCGGGGATGCTGAACGCCATCGGTCTGGCCAACGTCGGTCTGGAACGCTTCGTGACCGAGAAGGTGCCCGAGCTGGCGTCGATGGGCATCCCGATCTTCGTGAACGTGGCGGGGCACTCCATCGAGGACTACGTCACCGTGTGCCGGCGACTCGACCCGATCGAGTCGATCGCGGGACTGGAGCTGAACGTAGGCTGTCCCAACGTATCCGACGGTCTGGTGTTCGGCACCGACCCGACGCGTCTGCACACGCTGGTGAGCGCCGTCCGTCGGGAGGTCCGCCGGTGCGTCCTGATCGTCAAGCTCAGCCCGAACGTGACCGACATCACCGCGACGGCCCGGGCGGCCGTTGAGGCGGGGGCGGACGTGATCAGCATGGTCAACACGTTCGTCGGGATGGCCATCGACATCGAAACGTGGCGCCCGAAACTGGCGAACAATACCGGCGGACTCAGCGGACCGGCGATCAAGCCGATGGCCGTCCATCTGGTCCACAGGGTGTACCGCTCGGTGGGCGGAAAGGGCGGCGTGCCCATCCTCGGCATGGGTGGGCTCAGCGATTGGCGCGACGCGGTCGAATTTATGCTCGCCGGGGCTACGGCGGTCGCCGTCGGGACCGCCCTGTTCGCCGATCCGACTACCCCCCTGGTGATCCTGGACGGGCTGCGATCCTACTGCGCCCGCCGCGGACTCCGCAGGGTGTCGGACCTCGTCGGGCGGGTGTCCTTATATCCCGACGTCTCTTCAGGCGTACCGGAGCAATAGCGCCTTGCTCTTGAGCACCCCCTCGTGATCGTCGGCCGTGCCTTCGTATTCGATGCCGAACGGATTTTTGTACCCCGCTTCCTTGAGGATCCGGACGGCCTGACCGGCGTCGATCTCCGGTGATTCGCCGTCGGCGTCAAACGTCAGGAATTTGGCGTGCGTGGCGAAGGCGAAGGGCGCGATCTTGCGGAGGTTCGCCAGCTTGTCGTCCTGCGGCGGCCAGTTCAGGAAGTCGGCCAGGACGCGGCAGAAGGGGCTGTCGATCTCCTTCATGATCCGCACGATCACGTCCGGGTTGTAGCTGATCCCGCCGTGGTTCTCCATCGTCACGACGAGGTGGTTCTTCCGCCCCGTCTCCGCCAGTTCCGCGAAGCTCCTGATACACTGGGCGATCTGCCGCCCTTCGGTCCCCTCGGGGCCATGCCCGCCGCTGTTGGCGCGGAAGGAGGTACACCCCAGCTCGTTGCAGATGTCGAACCACTTGCGGTGGTTCTCGACGGCGGCCTTTCGCTCGGCCTCGTCCAGCGCGGCCAGGTTGCCGTGACCGTCCACCGCGATGCTCAGGCACCGCACCCCGACGTCGGCGGCGGACTTGCGGATGTCCTTGATATGCTGCGGTTTGACCGGACTGGTCGCCTGTTTGTCCGGGTCCTCGTACTCGAAGAACGGCGAGTTCAGCTCGATCATGTGGATGCCGAACTCCTCCGCCGCGACGCGCGGGTAGTCCACAAGGGTCAACGCGTTGTTGACGAATCGACGGTGAATGCTCCAACCTGCCAGAGAGAGCTCCATACCCTGTCTCCCTTCTCTTCCTGCCGCCGCCTCCGCCCTTCCGCACCGGGTCTCGACCACTCACGCGTGGGCGAAAAGGTCGCGAAGGAACGATCGCGCCGCGTCAGGACCTACCGACCCAACACCTCATCCATTTCCCGACTGCACCGTTTGACGGCCTCCGGGTCGCCGCTGAAGTTCAGCAGCTCGTAGGTGACCGGCCCCTTGTAGCCGATCTTTTTGAGCGCCGCGATCACCGCGGGGTAGTTCACGTCACCCTTGCCCAGCGGCACCTCGAACCCCTCCGGAAACCCCGTCCAGGTCAGCGACCCGTCCGGGTTGCGGCGCTTGGCGTATTCCTTGAAGTGCACCCGCTTGATCGTTTTGCCCAAGATGGCGACCCAGTGGGCCGGCACCCCGTAGGGGACGTTGTTGGCCACGTCGAAGTACGCTCCGACCCATCGGCTGCGACAGTCCTTGATGAACCGCCGGAACTCCAACGGGGAGAGGAGAAACTTGTTCCACACGTTCTCCACACAGAGGAAGACCTTGTACGCGGCCGCCACCTTGGCGGCCTGACGGATCTGAGCCAGCGCGGTCTTGTAGCAGACATCGTAAGGCACCTCGACGCAGTTGGGGATGAAGTCGGCATGGACGCAACCGGGCACGACCAGCATCGCGCCGGCCCGTAGCCAGGACGTGACCTTGAGCGCGTCTTTGAGGAAGGCGAGCGCCCGGCGTCGGGTGGCTGGGTTCGGGTCCGTCAGCGACGTCCCCCAGAACTCGCCCGTGCAAACCGAAACGATCTTGATCCCGTGCCTCCGGGCGCATGCGACGAGTTCTCCGCATCGTTTCTCGGACGTCCCGGGCGTCAGCGGACCTGACGAAGCGATGGCCAGCTCGATGCCCTGGAAGCCGGCCTGGGCGGCCTGGGCCATGGCCTGCTCGATGTCCATTTGCCCGGCGAGTCCCCCGGGAAACGCCCAATAACTGATGGACTTGATCATGTCGTCCTCCCGTCCGCCCCGGCTGGGCGAACCTCAAACCGCCCACCGGCCGTTCGCGCCGGACATCCCCGACGTGCCGTCAGGGTGCGCAGCACCGCAAAAACGGACCTTAGTGCCTACCCAAATTCACAGACATAATGCCGCTCCCGTCCGTGGGTTGCAACTTTTTTGCGCGGTTAGTCACGGATTCTTTGGCGGGGTGGAGTTTATATCTTAGCTTCCCTTCCGAGCAGTTCGGTTCCCTTCGTTTACCCATCGCCGTTTCAAAGAAAGGTCCAACGCATGGCTATCACAGTAACCAACACAAACACCCTGACATTGCTGAACATCATCAACCGGACATCGGCCTTGCAGAGCGACACGCTCACCCGCATGTCCACCGGCAAGAAGATCAACGCCGGAAAAGACAACCCCGCCGGGCTTATCGCCCTCAAGGCGCTCGATGCGGACTACATCGCCACCAACGCCGCCCTCGACAACAACCAACGCACGAACGCGATGTTGAGCAAGGCGGACGCGGACCTGACGGAGGTCAGCAACCTTCTGAGCCAGATCGAGACGCTGGTGGCCAGCTCGGTCGGCGATCAGTTGAGCGACTCGGAGAAGGCCGCCAACCAGGCGCAAATCGACAGCGCCATCGAGAGCATCGACCGCATCATCCGCACGTCGAAGTTCAACGGCAAGGGCCTGCTGAACGGTCAGTTGGCCATCCAGACGTCGCACACCGGCGGCAAGGCGGAGGACATCCGCCTGTACACGCGGAACCCGGGCTCGACGTCCACAACGTTGACGGTCAACGTGACGTCGGCGTCCAGCGCCGCGATGTTCTCGACGACCAACTCGGCTACCGGAGCCGTCCAGTTGACCATCACGGGCAAGCTGGGCAGCGCGACGGTCGACCTGGCGGCTTCGGATGACCGGAGCGCCGAAATCACCAAGATCAACGCGGTCAAGGCACTGACGGGCGTCAGCGCGACGACGGGGACCGGCAACGGCATCAAGTTCGCAACCACGGAAAAGGGGTCGGACGAGTTCATCACCATCGACATCATCTCCGGCGGCGGCTCGGACGGCTGGGTGGACCAGACGGTCCAGAACGGTGCCGACGCGGTGCTCACGGTCAATGGTCAGTCGGCGGCCGCCGATGGGAACAAGGTGACCTTCAACACGAACGGCATCAGCGGATCGTTCACCCTGACGAGTACCGGGGATGCGGCGGGTTCGTTCACCATCAGCGTAAGCGGCGGTGGTGCGACGTTCCAGCTTGGAACGGACGCATCCACGCGGTCCACGATCGGCCTGTCGAGCTTGTTCAGCAACAACCTGGGCAAGCAGGGCACCGGCTACCTGAACGAGCTCAAGAGCGGTGGAGCTCAGCAGCTCCTCGGCAGCGGCACCAACCAGCTTCAGATCGTCAAGGAGGCGATGCAGATGGTGGCCGAGGCCCAAGGTCGCATCGGCGGCTTCCAGAAGTACCAGGTGCAGACCGCGATCAACAGCCTCCAGGCCACGCAGAAGAGCTTGGCCGACGCCAAGAGCGTCATCGAGGACGTGGACTACGCCACGGAGACGGCCGAACTGAACCGCCAGAGTGTCCTGATGCAGTCGGCGATCAGTCTGCTCGGGTTGGCGAACCAGCAGTCGTCTCTGGTGCTCTCTCTGCTCGGCAGGTAGGAAGCTGCCGGAAACGCAACCCGTGGTGAATAATGCCCTCACGACGAGGGCGATTACGAGGGGCCTGCGACCCGGAGGGGCGCAGGCCCTTGCTCTGTCGTGCCGGGCTCAACGTGCGAGACGGGCTGAACGATGTGAAGACACCGGATGGAACCCGGGTAAGGCGGACAATACGGTTCGAAGTACGACGCCCCAGAGATTCGGGGCGACAATCAGCGACCGGCTTTCCCCGAGCCGAGGGGCGCAAGCAACCGGACCCCCGCTTTTCAAGACCGGGCCCCTGCGCTCCTCGGCTCGGAACGGCGGACAGCCCCCCGGAAGCTGCCCGGTGGACATCGAAGGGCGAATTTCACCCCGCGTTTATGGGGCGCCGTACTACGGCCTCTCGATTTCGACCGCCGTGACCTCGCGGCCGAGCTTCTGTGAGAGGTAAACCCCGTCGAAGATCATGGCCGTCCTCATCGTGATGCCGGCTGTGTCGATCAGTTCGCATCGGCCGAGCAGGGCGCTGATCCAATGGCGCTGGGAATCGTCCACGTCCCCCGTGCCGGGGATGCATTGATGCCACCGCCAATCGACGTTCGCCAGATCGGCCGCGGTCGCGTTGAGTTCGACGTCGCACAGGGTGGTGAAGTAGGTGAACGGGTTGAGCCGCAACCCGCCGTGGGTGCCGAAGATCTGGTCGCCGCTGCCGTGGTCCATGTGGACGGCCCAGGCCTCCTCCAGGAACATCGTGATCCCGCCCTCCAAGCGGACGAGCGCCAAACCGAACTCCTCCACGTCGTATCCGCTGCTCTTGCGGCGGTCGTCGTACATGTTGTCCAG
>Ga0129299_1002167_pt1 | contig 13065 bp, 10 predicted proteins | sample ConPoolayeCmetaG_FD_94477 | JGI IMG/M metagenome (GOLD analysis project Ga0129299, IMG submission 94477) | Hot spring microbial mat communities from California, USA to study Microbial Dark Matter (Phase II) - Cone Pool mat layer C metaG ... | reverse complement strand
GCGCGGACGATGTTGACGCCGTAATCGTTATAGGCCCCGCCGCCAAAGTAGTACGCCGTCTCCATCGCCAGCAGGTTGCCCTCGGCGTCGCAGCCGATTTTGGTGCGCGCCACCAGGCTCTGGCGCACGGTCGTGCCGACGAACTCTTCCTCGCGGGTCATGCGCAGCTTGACCGGGCGGCCCATCACCGCGCGGGCCAGCACGACCGCGCAGGCCTCCATCGAGATGCCGGCCTTGCCGCCAAAGCCCCCGCCGATGTAGGGCGAGATGACGCGCAGGTTGCCGTGCGGAATGTCCAGGCTCTGCGCCAGCAGGTCGCGCTGGGCAAAGGGCGACTGGGAGGCTGCCCACAACGTCACCTGGCCCGACGGTTCCCACAGCGCCACCGCCACGTGCGGTTCGATGGGGACGTGCTGAATCTGCGGCAGGCGGAACTCGCCCTCGACGATGGCTGCACAGCGCGGCCAGGCCGCCTCGACATCGCCCCGCCGCAGCTTGAAATGCTCGGAGATGTTGGTGCCCGGTTCGGGGAAGATGAAATTGGCCACTTTGTACTCGCCCAGGCGGGGATGCAACAGCGGCGCGCCCGGCTGGGCCGCCTCGAACGGATCAAAGACCGCCGGCAGCGGTTCGTACTCCACTTCGACCAGCCGCGCTGCCTCTTCGGCAATCTCTTCGCTGCTGGCGACCACGCCCGCCACCGGCTCGCCGACATAGCGCACCCGCTCGCCAGCAAAGATCGGCCGGTCGACCAGGTAGAGGCCGATCAGCGCGGTCACCTCTTTGCCCGTGACCACCGCCTTGACGCCGGGCATCGCCAGCGCCTTGCTGGTGTCGATCTTTTGGATCAGCGCGTGGGCGTGCGGGCTGCGCACCAGACGAGCGTAGAGAAGGCCAGAGCCGAAGGGAATGTCATCCGTAAAGGTCGCTGTGCCGGTGACCTTGGCAACGGCATCGATACGCGACACACTCTTGCCGACCGGGTCAGAAGTCAAACGCGTCATCGCACACCTCCCCTCTCCGCCGCTGCCTGCACGGCCTGGATGATGCGCACATAGCCCGTGCAGCGGCACAGGTTGCCCACCAGCGCCTCCTTGATCTCGTCCTCCGTAGGCCGTGGGTTGCGCCCAAGCAGGGCATGGGCCGAGATGAGCATCCCCGGCGTGCAAAAGCCGCACTGCACGGCGTTGTGTTCGATAAAAGCCTCCTGCAAAAGGGTCAGTCTGCCGTCCCGGGCCAGCCCCTCGACCGTCGTGACCTCATGACCATCGGCCTCCAGCGCCAGCATCATGCACGAATTGACCGGTTCGCCGTCGAGCAACACCGTGCAGGCGCCGCACTCTCCTGCCTCGCAGCCGTTCTTGGTGCCGGTCAGCGCCAGCCGCTCGCGGAGCAGTTGCAGCAGGGTCATGTTCGCCGGCACGTCCAGTTGCTCGCGTTCGCCGTTTACGGTGATAGTGATCGTGTGAGTGGTCATCTTTCCTCTCTCTTCACTTGAATCACATCCCCCGGAACACCTGACGCAGCCCCCGCAGCGTCAATGCCCGCACCATGGCCAGACGGTAGGCCGCGCTGGCGCGCACGTCGTCGATCGGCGAGGCCGCTTCGACCGCCTTCTCGGCCGCCCGCGCAAAAGCCTCTTCTCCCGGCGGCTCGCTGGCCAGCAGCGCCTCGGCTGCAGCGGCCCGTACCACCACCGGAGCAACCGCGCCAAGAGCGATGCGGAAGCGGTAGCCGGAGGACGCCGTGTGGTCCGCAAAACCCAGCACGGCAACACTGACAATCGCCAGGTCGCCCAGCCGGTTGCGCCCCAGTTTGAGATAACAGCCCACCGCTCCTTGCGGCGGAGGGGGATAGCGGATGGCGCGCAGGAACTCGCCGCGCTGGAGCGCCGTCAGCCCCGGGCCACGGAAAAAGTCGGCCGCAGCGATCTCGCGCTCGCCGCCCGGGCCGACCAGCACAAAGCGGCCCTCCAGCACCATCGTCGCCGGGGTCGTGTCGGCGCAGGGTGAGGCGTTGCACATGTTGCCGCCCACGGTGGCGCGGTTGCGCAGTTGGTAGGAAGCCACCATGCCCGCTGCCTCTGCCAGCAGGGGATAGTCAGATCGCACCCGAGGGTGACGGGCGAGCCCATTCATCGTCACCGCCGCCCCCACTGTCAGCCACCCCTGGCCATCGACCGCGATCTCCTGCATGCCAGGGATATGCTTGACGTCGATCACCAGCGCCGGGCGGGCCGTCCCCTCGCGCATCCGCGGAAAGAGGTCGGTGCCGCCCATCAACAGCCGCGCCGCTTCGCCACGCTCCGCCAGCAGCGCCACGACCTGCCCAGGCGTCTCCGCCCGGACATAATCGAAACGGGGTAAACCGGGTCTTGCCAGCACTTTGCACCTCCTACACCATCAGTATACCCTCAACCAGGATCAAAAGCAAGAACCTCCTCCCTCAAATCAAACAAGGGGACACGGGGTCAGCCCCCGTGCCCCCTATTCAAGAGGCCGACGTCATCTGGCCGAAGGCACCTCGGGCGCCTTGAAGATGAGGAAAATGAGGTTGAGCAAGATGCCAGCAACCGCGCCAGTGGCAATGGCCGGCCAGCCTTGCGGGAAAATCCCCCGCAGCAGGGGGATCGGCAGGAATCCTCCCGCAAAGCCGATGTGACCACCAACACCGATGATCAGGATCACGGCGCCTATGGCAAGCTGCTTGGGATCGAACAGATTCACCTTCTCTGACATCATCAGCGCCACACCCTGCATGCCAATGACGCCAAAGAGATAAATGGCCAGGCCGCCGCTAACCGCCGTCGGCACGCTCTGCACCAGACCCGCCAGGGTGCCGCTGAACGAGAGCAGAATGGCAATCACGCCCGCGGCAATGATGGCCGGCCCCGAATAGTTACGGGTGATGACCATCAGCGAGTTGTTCTCGCCATAGTTGGTGCCCGCCACGCCGCCCAGCAGACCGTTGATCATGTCCCCGATGCCATCCAACACCAGGTTGAAGCCGATGTACTTGTTCAGCTCGTACTTGGGTCGCTTCAGCCGTTCTGCCAGTTCATCCACATAGAGGCTGATCTGGTAAAGGTGAGCGGTCGATTCGGGGATCGTGGCAATGGCCATCACAGCAATGCTGACAATGGCCGTGACGGTCATTTCGCTGCTGAAGGAGGGAAAAGTAAAGTGCGGAGCGACGAGGATTCGCGCGCCGGTGACCAGGGAGAAATCGACCAACCCGAAGGGAATCGCAACGATGTAACCGACAATCGCTCCCAGCAGGATGGGCAGCATGCCGATAAAGCCCTTGCCTTGCAGATAGACCGAGAAGAGAACCGTTGCCAGCAAGGTGACGATCGCCACGATCCACCACTGAATGCTCGAGGCAGCGTTGGGCAGGCAGCAGGTCCCCCCCGCCATATCGAGGGCCGCCTTGCCGAGGGCAAAGCCGATCACCGCCGCCACCGAACCTGTCACCACGGGAGGCAGGATCTTGTCGATGGTCTCTTTGCCGCCAGCAAAGCGAATGAGCGCGCCGACAGCGACGTTGACCAGGCCGGTGACGACAATGCCGCCCTGCGCCACACGGATCAGCTCATCCGGCGCCGGCACGCCATAGCTGGCGTTCGTGACAGCCAGGGTCGCCGCAATGTAGCTGAAACTGGAGCCATAGTAGAGAGGGATGAACTTGCCCAGGCGCCAGCGGGAGAGGACAAGCGCAACAATCGTCGCCATGCCAGAGGCAAAGAGAACCGTGCTGACGTGAAAGCCAACCAGCAATGCCACCAACACCGTCGCCGGGAACATGGTCAGGACATGCTGGAAGCCCAACAGAATCATTTGCCCAATGGGTGGTACGTCGTTGGGCAGATAACCAAGCAGTGCGTCTCTGGTCTTCTGTGCCATGAGTCAGACTCCTTTCACAAGATGGGTTTCGAGAATGGTCCGACAGCATGATAGCATAGCGATAAAACCACCCCCTTTCCTTTTGCCGTAACTTTTGTAACACCTCAAGTTAGCAAAAGATGCGCCGGGCCGCACTGATCAAGGGAGCTGTCCGTCAGTCTCAAGCTGAGAGGGCAGGCTTGCCCGCTCTACTATTCCACCGCCGAGAACGCAGAGGTCGCAGGGTTTTCCTATCTCTCTACGATCTCCGCCCTCTGCGGTAGACGGAAGCCTGCGCTACATCCCAGCGAGGATGCGCCGCGCCTGGTCGATGTCGGCCTGCACCTGCGCCACCAGCGCGTCCAGGCCGGGAAAAGCCATCTCGTCCCGCAGGCGGGCGATGAAATCCAGGCGCAGCCGCTGCCCATAGAGATCGCCCGAAAAATCGAGCAGGTGCGCCTCCACCGTCAGGCCGTTGTCGGCAATGGTGGGCCGCACGCCTACGTTCGCCACCGCCGGCCACTCGCCCCCATCCTCCGTCCCGGCGATGCAGGCATAGACGCCGTTGGCCGGGATCAGGCGGCCCGGCGGCGGCGCCAGGTTCGCCGTGGGCACGCCCAGCTTGCGCCCCAGCCCCCGGCCGTGGACCACCGTCCCGCTCAGGCGATAGGGCCGCCCCAGGCAGCCGTTGGCCTCTTCGATGTCGCCAGCGGTCAGCGCGGCGCGGATGCGCGTGCTGCTGACCACCTCGCCGCGCCAGCGCAGCGGCTCGATCACCTGCACGGCAAACCCCTGCTGCTCGCCCAGACGCCGCAGGTAGTCGACCGTGCCCTCGCGCCGATGGCCCAGCGCAAAGTCCGGCCCTGCCCACAGCTCGACCATCGCCAGATGAGCGCGCAGCAGGTCGACAAAGCAGGCCGCCGAGGTGCCAGCAACAGCCGCGGTAAAACGCACGATCGCCAGCAGATCGACCCCCAGCCCCTCCAACAACGCCGCCCGCTCCTCGACGGTCGACAGCGCCGCCAGCGGACTGCGCCCCAGGAGCGCGCCAGGGTGCGGGTCGAAGGTCACCACGGCCGCCCGGCGGCCCGCGGCATGCGCTGCCTGCGTCATCGAGCCGATCAGGTGCTGATGGGCGCGGTGAACGCCGTCGAAAGCGCCCACAGCGACGTGGGCAGGCTGGGCGGGTCGAGCTTCTTGCAGGGCGTAAACGATCTCCATCCTAGGCCAGCACCTTGCGCGGCTGCCAGACCTGCCGCTCAGCAGAGTAGGCCATCATGGCCAGCAGAGCGCCGTCAGGGCCATAGGCGCGGGCCACGCTGGCCGCTGCGCTCTCTGCCGGCAGCGCCTGGCCCAGGCGCACCGCGCGCGCTGCCGCCTCGTCCAGGTGCAGCGCCGGGTAGCGGCTCAACCCCGCGTCGAGCGGCAGCAGCGCCGACGGCAGCCGCTCCGCCGTCAGTTCCGCCAGCGGCAGCGCGTCCTCCAGGCGAAAATCGCCGCTGGCCAGGCGCACCAGGCCCGTCACGTGCGCCCCACAGCCCAGGGCCTGCCCCAAATCATGCGCCAGGGAGCGGATGTACGTCCCCGGCGAGCAGGTCACCTCCAGCACCAGATCGGGCGGCGTCCAGGCGACCAGCTCAAGGCTGTAGATCTCGACCGGGCGGGGGGCGCGCTCGATCTCGACTCCCTGGCGGGCCAGCTCGTAGAGCCGCCGGCCGCCGCGCTTGAGCGCCGAGACCATGGGCGGCACCTGGAGAATGGCGCCGCGAAAACCCTCCAGCGCCGCCTCCACCTGCTCCCGACTCACCCTCACCGGCCGCTCCGCCACCACCTGCCCGGCGGCGTCGTAGCTGGTGGTGGCGATGCCCAGGCGCACGTGCGCCCGATACTGCTTGGGCGAGGCCATCAGATACTCGGCCAGGCGCGTGGCGCGGCCCAGGCAGACCACCAGCACGCCGGTCGCCAGGGGGTCGAGCGTGCCGGCGTGGCCGACGCGGCCCTGGCGGGCCACGGCGCGCACCCGCGCCACCGCATCGTGCGAGGTCAGGCCCTGCGGCTTATCCAGATTGAGGATGCCGTCCATCGCCCTCCGCCGCTCGCCGCTGCTGGGCCATCTCCTCGCGCAACAACGACAGCACGCGCCATTCAGCCTCATCCAACGGCCCCGGCACCAGGCAGCCCGAAGCCAGCGCATGCCCCCCACCCCCCAGCGAGAAGGCGATCCGCGAAACGTCCAGGCCCGGCACAGCGCGAAAGCCGACCTCGACCTGCCCGTCCTCCCGTTCGACCAGCACGACGGTGACGTCAGCCTCGGCCGCGCTGATGAGCAGATTGGAGAGGCCCGAACCGCCATAGCCCTCGCAACCGGCCGCCCGCTGCGCCGCCAGCGACAGCTTGACCCACACAATGCCGTCCGACATCTGCAACTGCGAAAGGGCCAGGCCCCACAAGCGCAGCACGTTCAGCGACCGCTGCTCCAGGCCGTTGCGGATGACCAGGGGCAGCGAAGCGCCGCAGTCGAGCAGGTCCGCCGCCATACGCAGCACCTCGGACGTGATGTTGGGGGTGCGAAAGCCCCGCGTGTCGGTGACCACGCCGGTGAGCAGGCAGAGGGCGATCCGCTCGTCGATGGCCACACCCAGCAGCGGGATCAGATGGCAGAGAATGTGGGCAGTCGCCACAGCCGTCTCGTCCACCAGGTTGACCGTCCCGAACCTGGTATTGGTGAGGTGGTGGTCGATGTTGAGCAGCGGCACGCCGAAGGGGGGCAGCGGACCATCCCACTCGCCGATGCGGGCCTCATCGGAGCAATCCAGCGTGACCAGCAAGTCAAAGCCCTTGCCGACCTCACTGGTGACGTCGTGAAAGCCGGGCAGATAATCGAACTGAGCGGGCAGCGCATCGCGGCAGGCCAACGCAGGCTGCTTGCCCAGCACGCGCAGCGCCCATCCCAGCCCCAACAGGCTGCCGATGGCATCGCCATCAGGGGCGATGTGGGTCAGCAGAAGCGGGCTCTGACAGCCCAAGAGGAGGTCACGGCTCCGATCCAGGTCCGTCGGCTTCATCGTCCCAAAGCTGGTCCAGCAGGCTGGAAATGCGCTCGCCGCGTTCGAGGGAAGTGTCCCAGCGAAAGACAATTTCGGGCGTGTTGCGCAGGCGGATGCGCTGACCGATCTCGCGGCGCAGGAAGCTGGCGGCGCTTTGCAGGCCAGCCAGCGCCTCCTGCTGCTCCTCGGGGCTGCCCATGGCAGTGACATAGACATAGGCGCGCGTGGCGTCCGGCGTCACTTCCACAGCCGTGATCGTGACCAGGCGCACGCGCGGGTCGTTGACCTGGGTCTGCAAAAGCCGGGTCAGATGCCCCCGGATCAGGCTGGCTGCCTGTCGCTGGTACTTGCTGCCCATCGCTCTCCTTAACCTGCCGGCTGCTCGTCCCGCTCCATCACGTAGAACTCGAGCACGTCGCCGACTTCCAGGTCGTGAAAGCCCTCGATGCCAACGCCGCACTCGAAGCCGGTGCGCACCTCGCGCACGTCCTTGTTGAAGCGTTTGAGCGAAGCAGTGTGGCCGTCGTGCAGGACCTTGCCGGCGCGGTAGACACGCACCCGCGCGTTACGCCGCACTTCGCCATCGCGGACGTAACAACCGGCCACACGGCCAACTTTGGGAATCTCGAACGTGCTGCGGATCTCGGCATGGCCGATCACCCGCTCGCTGTAGGTCGGCTCCAACAGGCCCTTGAGCGCCAGTTCGACTTCTTCGATCAGGCGGTAGATGATGTCATAGACACGGATGTCGATCCCCTCGCTCTCCGCCATCCGCCGCGCTGCAGCGTCCACCTGCACCTGGAAGCCGATGACGATGGCGCGAGAAGCCACCGCCAGGCTGACGTCCGACTCGGTGATGTTGCCCGCCGCAGCGTGGATGACATTGACCTTGAGATCCTCCTGCTCGAGCTTGCTCAGCGAGGTCAGGATCGGCTCGATCGACCCCTGCACGTCCGCCTTGATGATCAGGTTCAGCTCCTTGCTCTGACCCTCGCGGATGCTCTGGGAGAGATCGTCGAGTGTAAAGGGCCTGCTGGCGACCTGTTGGGTTTCCTGCTGCTGCGTGCGCTCGGCGACGATGATGCGGCATGTGCGCTCATCGGGCATGACCTCGAAAATATCGCCGGCTGTCGGCACGCCAGAGAGACCCAGGATCATGGCTGGCGTAGAGGGTGGCGCCTCTTTGATCGGCTCGCCGTGCTCGTTCAGCATGCGGCGCACGCGCCCGCAGACTTTGCCGGCGACCAGCGCATCGCCCAGGCGCAGCGTGCCGTTCTGCACCAGCACCGTCGCTACCGGCCCCTTGCTGCGGTCGAGTCGGCCTTCCAGCACGGTGCCGACTGCCGGACGGTCGGGGTTGGCCTTGATGTCGCTCTCGTCGGCCACCAACAGGATGGCCTCCAACAAGTCATCGAGTCCTATCTGCTTCTTGGCCGAAACGGGCACACAGATCGTGTTGCCACCCCAGTCATCGGGGACCAGGCCGATTTCGCTCAACTGCTTTTTGACGCGGTCCGGCTGCGCGCCGGGCTTGTCGATCTTGTTGAGGGCGACGATGATCGGCACGCGGGCAGCGCGAGCGTGGTTGATCGCCTCCACCGTCTGGGGCATCACGCCGTCATCGGCGGCGACGACCAGCACAGCAATATCGGTCGTGTGCGCTCCGCGTGCGCGCATCGCCGTAAAGGCCTCGTGGCCTGGCGTGTCCAGGAAGGTGATCTGCCGCCCCTGTCGCTCGACCTGGTAGGCGCCGATATGTTGAGTGATGCCACCCACCTCGCCCCCGGCCACATTGGTCTTGCGAATGGCGTCGAGGAGAGAGGTCTTGCCATGGTCAACGTGCCCCAGGATGGTCACAACGGGCGGGCGGGGACGCAGCTTGTCCGGGTCCTCACGGGCATAGAGCCGCTCCCACAAGGGCAACGGCCCGGCTGCGGGCTCTTCTTCCATCACCGGCGGAGCTTCTTCCTTCGGCTCGAACCCCAGTTCGGAGGCGACGATGGCGGCGGTTTCATAGTCGATCTGTTGGTTGATTGTGGCGATGATCCCGTCGCTCATCAACTGCTTGATGATGTCGATCGGGCTGACATCCATCAAGTGTGCCAGATCGCGCACAGACACATAGGCAGGTATCTCGATCACTCTATTCGCCATTTCTTCGCTCATCTTCCCTTCTCCTCTCCTGCCGGCCTGCCATCTGGAGCCTGCTCCGCATCGAGTCGTTCGGGCAAGCGGCGAGCGTATGCCTGCAACATCGCTGCTTCCTCATCCCCCAGCGTGATGTGCAAAGCCGCACTCAGCCGCTTTTTCAACAACGCCGCATCCCAGCAAACAGCCTGAGCACAGAGATAAGCGCCCCGGCCGTTCTGCTTTCCCCGCTCATCGATCAGCACCTGTCCCTCAGGGGTGCGGACAATGCGGATCAGATCGCGCTTGGGCCGCACCGTGCGGCAGGCGACGCAGGTGCGCTGCGGGATGTGCTTGCGGCGTCCACGCTGGGCCATCTACTAGAGGTCCTCCCAGTCCGGCTCCTCTTCGAGCACACGGCCGCGCCGGTGCTTGCGCACGGGGACCGTCTTGCCCAACTTTTCATCGAACACCAGGTGTCGCCGTCGGGACTTGCCCTTGGGACGGCGTCCCTTGCCATCCCACGGTTCTCTCTCCTCTTCTTCCTCCTCTTCCTCGTCAGGCAGCACGTAAAGCGTCCACTCGTCTTCCCCTTCACCGACGAGCGCCTCTTCAGCCATTGCGGGTTGAGCTGTCACCTCGGGCTCGATCACCAGAGGCACCTCCAGCTCCAGCGCGATCGGCCCGGCCTCGACAGGCGCCTCTTCTGCAGCCGCCACTTCCACCATGGCCTCGGCCGGCTCCTCAAAGGCCACGACAGGCGCTTCCGCTTCGGGCACGGCGACGGCCTCGGGCACAAAGAGCTCCTCGGCAGCGATCTCCTCAGCCTCGACCGGCATCTCTGCTGGCGGCAGCTCGAGCCGTTCCAGCGCCTCGCGGATTTCGGCCATGCTCTTGGCGCCAATGCCTTCCAGTTGCAACAGGCCCACCTCGCCTTCGGCCAGCCGCTCCATGACATCGGCCACCGTGTGCAGGCCGCCGTTTTCCAGGTGGCTCAGCACGCGCGGGCTGAGACCGATCTCGCTCAGAGGGATGGCATACGCTGCTGGCGGGATGAGCGCCCGCGCCTGGCGGATCGCCTCCTCGCGCGCCTGGCGGGCTTCATCCAGCGCCTGCCGCCGCGCCGCCTCTTCCATCGTCAGCCGCCCGTGCTGCGCGCCCCGTCTGGCAATAAAGTACGAGCGTGTCGCCTCGATCACCCGCCGCATCGCCACCAGTTCCTCGGCGTTGTAAGGGAGCCTTTCTTCCTTGTAATGGCGCAGCGCCGCAACGACCGTCGGCAACAGTTCGGCCGCATTGCCGATCGCCGGCAGCAGGTCGGGTATGGTGTTGATCTGCGCCAGCGCCCACTCCGCTGCCTCGGTGACACCCTGGATGTCGATCCGCCAGTTGGTCAGCTTGGCCGCCAGGCGCGCGTTCTGGCCCGCCTTGCCAATCGCCAGCGAGAGCTGATCGTCCGGCACGACGACGTTGGCCGTCTTGCCTTCCACCGGATCGTCTTCCAGCATCACGCTGAGCACCCTGGCCGGACCGAGGGCCTTGGCGATGAATGTGATCGGGTCAGGGCTCCATTCGACAATGTCGATCTTTTCGCCGCCCAGCTCTTTGACGATTGATTGAATGCGCATACCGCGCATGCCCACACAGGCACCGACAGGATCGACTCCTTCCTGTTTGGCCAGGACCGCCACCTTGGAACGCGACCCCGCCTCCCGCGCGATCGACTTGATCTCGACCGTGCCGTTGGCGATCTCGGGCACCTCGAGTTCCAACAACTGCTGGAGCATCTTTTTGTGGCTGCGCGAGACAATGATCTGCGGCCCGCGGGCGGTACGACGCACCTCGATCACATAGGCGCGGATGCGGTCGTGCAGGACATAGCGCTCGCCCGGCACCATCTCCTTGCGCGGCAGGATGGCCTCGGTCCGCTCCAGGTGTAGGGTCACCTGCTGCGGCGTCACGCTCTGCACCGTGCCGTAGACCAGTTCGCCCTCCTGCTCGACATAGTGGGCGTACTGGGCCTCGCGCTCGGCCTCGCGGATGCGCTGCAAGACCACCTGCCGCGCCGTCTGGGCCGCGATGCGGCCAAAGTCGGGCGGGGTGTTCTCGACCATCAGCATATCGCCAAGCTGCACCTGGGGCGAGATCCGCCGCGCTTCATGCAGCCCGATCTCGACCTGCGGGTCTGTCACATGCTCGACCACCTGCCGTTCGACATAGACGCGGGCTTTGCCTGTTTCCAGGTCGATCTCGCTTTCGATGTTTTGCGTCGCTGGCGCGCCAACGTTGCGGCGGTAGGCGGAGACCAACGCCGTGCGAATGGCATCCAGGACAACCTCGCGCGGCAGGTTCCGCTCGGCACAAACCTGGTTGAACGCCAGCAGAAACTCGCTCTTCATTGCCTTCGATCTCCTCCAGCAACACCCTGCTATAAAAGAAAGTGGGACGATTCCCACTTTCCACTCCCACCCTCTATCCACTGTGAGCGCCAGGGCGCTATGCCAAAATTATAACACGTTCGAGGCCTTTGTGCAAGGCTGAAAAGGAGCATGTCCACTGCTACGAACAGCCGCTTCAAACACCCCTTGCTTCCCCCGCGCTTTCGGGTATACTCTATTACCCTACAAGCTTTGGAGAAAGACAGATGAAGGATCCGGTCCGTCCAACCACCCCACGCCAGACTGTCCAGGTCGAGTTTCCCGACGGACAGAACTGGGAAGCGCCGCGCGGCACGCCGGTGGAAGCATTCGTGCGCGCCGCCTACGGCCACGAGGCCGTGCCGGTCATCGCCGCCCTCGTCGACGGCGACCTGCGCGAGTTGACCTATCCCCTCCAGCGAGACGCCCAGGTCACCCCCGTCTGGCTCTCCGATTCGGACGGCGTGCGCATCTACCGCCGCGCCCTCGCCTTTCTCATGATCGCCACCATCTCGGAGCTCTTCCCCGATGTCCAGGTGGTGGTCGACCATTCGGTCCCCTTCGGCGGCTACTATTGCCACACCCTGGGCCACGAGCCGTTCACAGCGGAAGAACTGTCAGCCATCGCAGCGCGCATGCGCGGCCTGGTCGACGAGGACATCCCTATCACCAAGGAACGGGTGCCCGTCGAAGAAGCCCTCGCCATGTTCCACCAGCGCGGGCAGGACGACAAGGTGCGTCTCTTTTCCCGCCGCCGCAAGGATTACCTGGTCCTCTACCGGCTGCACGACTACCGCGACTATTTCCACGGCTACATGGTCCCCTCAACCGGCTACCTGCGCGTTTTCGCCCTGCACCCCTCGCCGCCAGGCTTTGTCCTCCAGTACCCCCGCCGCCACGCGCCGACCAGCCTGCTGCCCTACGTCGACTATCCGCGCCTGGGCGCGGTCTTTCGCGAGTACGGCGATTGGCTGCACGTGCTGGGAGTGGAAGACGTGGGCAGTCTCAACGACGCCGTCGAGCAGGGACGCATCCGCGAGATCGTCCTCGTCTCCGAGGCGCTGCACGAGGAGCGCATCGCCCATATCGCCAGCGACATTGTCCAGCGCCCTAACCGCCCCCGTCTGGTCCTCATCGCCGGCCCCTCGGCCTCGGGCAAGACGACCTTTTCCAAGCGCCTGGCCGTCCAGCTTCTGGCCCACGGCGTCCATCCCTTCGCCCTGGCAATGGACGATTACTTTGTCGACCGCGAGCACACGCCGCGCGACGAACAGGGCGATTACGATTTCGAGGCCCTGGAGGCGCTCGACCTGCCCCTCTTCAACCAGCAGTTGCTGGCCCTGATGGAAGGCCAGGAGGTGCAACTGCCCCAGTTCGACTTTCGCCGTGGCGTCCGCCAGGCCGGACCGACGGTGCAACTGGGACCTGACCACATTATCCTGGTCGAAGGTATCCACGGCCTGAACCCCAAACTGGTGTCGGCGATCCCCGCCGAACGCACCTTCCGCATCTATGTCTCGGCGCTGACGCAGCTCAACATCGACCGGCACAACCGCGTGCCCACCACCGACACGCGCCTGATCCGGCGCATCG
>Ga0129299_1002166_pt1 | contig 13069 bp, 7 predicted proteins | sample ConPoolayeCmetaG_FD_94477 | JGI IMG/M metagenome (GOLD analysis project Ga0129299, IMG submission 94477) | Hot spring microbial mat communities from California, USA to study Microbial Dark Matter (Phase II) - Cone Pool mat layer C metaG ... | reverse complement strand
ATATTTTATAGTTTTAAAGTGTCAGAACATAATTTGAGAAAGGTTGCATTATTTGGTGTAGCTAGAGCGCTTTTAATTATTTTGATTACTTTTTTCGGCATTTTTATTGGTGCAAAAAGCATAAACTTTAGGCTTTTTGAAAATAAAAAAACAGAAGTTCAAAAAACATCTTTTATTCTCCCAGAAAACACGATTTTCTTTGCCCAAAACATCTCAGAAAACAAAACTTTTCTCTATAAAATTTGCGAAGAGTATTTTCTGTTTGACGCATTTTCTCAAAATAAAGAAGAATTTTTTGGAGTTTTAGATAATGGGAGAGCTTTTGTTCTCTTTAAAAACAAACCTCCTTATAGCCTTTCTGAATACGACTTTTCAAAATTTAACATATCAACAAACGAGGCTATCTCAAAAGTTTTCAGCATAGAAAAAAAAAGTTCAATTTTATTCCTTGGAGAAGGGAAAATCAATTCCTTGCAAGAGTTCAAAATTAGCGGCGAAAGCTCAGGATTTTTAATACCAAAAGGTTTTTTATGGAAATATTTCCCAGACATAGAATTTGAAACGTCTAAAATTTCTCTCGGGGATCTTTCTGAAATCAGGTCTGATAATGACTCAGTTTTTATCTCTGGGTTTTTAAAACTGAATAAAAAGCTACCTAATTTAAGTAAGCCCAATAAAGTTATTTTGAGGGAAAGTCGAGACAAAAAATCATTAAAAATCGAAATTCAAGATAATATTATTTTCGAATATTTGATTGAATTTTTTCAAAGAAATGAAAATTTGCGCCTAAAATACTTAAAAGGAATTTGGTTCAATCAAAACAGAATCAATCTATTAAATGAATTATCTAAGATTGAAGTCAGTGATCTTGAGAAAGAATGGATAAAGATATCACTTTTTTTTAATAAACAAGCTAGCTTAGACAAAGAAAGTGAGATTTTCTTTTTTAATCTGTTTCAAAATATTTTTGAAGCAAAAAATGTAGAAAAAAGAATATTGCCAGATGGAACAGCCTACGAAGTTTTTTATTTGGAAAAAAACCCAGATAAACTCTGTAACGAAACTTTGTGCCTAAAAAGCAAAAACAAAAAGGAGATAACTCTTCAACTGAAAAATGATAGGATAAAAGATTTGCTTAACACAAAAAAAAACAACAAAAACTCAAGCATTTTGTTAAAAGATTTTGAGATCTTTTTGGACAAAGAAAAAATCTCTGTTCAGATAACAATCTAATCCTTCAAGAACACACAAAGCGCGATACAGGATTGCGAGGCTGTGCCTTGCGTAGCAGCAGAGTGTTTTAAATTCCTTCCATTTTTTCTTTTGCCACTTGTTTAATTTTTTGTTGAATTTTCTCTTTAAATTTTTTACCAACTGAATCAAACAATTCTAACAAATTTTCAAAAGTATTATCACCCCCGAGAAAATCCCAATATTCTTTACCAATCAGAAATTCTTTTCCTTTTTCAAGCATTCCCTGTTCTGTAAATCTTTCGTAGGGCTGTGGATGATAAGGATTATAAGGAAATGCCAAGAATACCTTTACTGGTTTTCTACGTCTAGCCACCCACTCAAGAAGTTTTACTTTTGATTTTGTAAATACATCTATATTTGGCTTCACAGTCTTTATTTCGAAATAATACTCTATACCATTTCTTAACATATAAAAATCAGCAATCCTTCCATCTTTTTGAGCCTTACCATCTTTAGCTGAAGCACTTAAAACTTTTTTTATTTCTTCATCGTGATCAACTTTCTTTTCTCCATTTCTTAATTTCCTTATAATATCATCTATTACATATTTTTGTTCTTTAGAAATAACGCCACCAACATCATACTTAGTAAAACATTCCTGAGAATTTTCTTCTGCAATAATTTTAGAAACATCTTCATAAATAGACATTCCTAATGTGGTTGCTATTGAATGAATAAAAGAATAAGCCGCTACTTTTTCACTGTCTTGAATTAAACGAGTTAAAAAAGGCATTGAAGAAGTCTCACGAACATATCTTCTTAATTTATCTTCAATTTTTCTTTCAAGTAACGATATAATTTTATCTTTTTGTTTGTTTGATAAAGCCATATTATTTATTTTTTTATAAAATAATAAATACTTTCTGAAAAACGAGTATTGTCTCTTTCCGTTCTCATAAGAACGGGGCGATGGTATATTTTTTCGATGCTATAACCGCAAGCGTCGGCAATTTCTGGATATAAATTATCTCTATCATTCACTACTACAAAAATTTTTGCCTTTGGTTTCAAAAATCTATTCATATTTTGAAACACAGCAATAATATCTTTTTTATACCTTTCTTTTGCTTCTTTACTTCTTCCTTTTGAAGCGGGACCAATTTCTTTAAAACCATTGTCATCAAAACCGAATAATTCGTAAGCGTACCGATGTTGGTCATGATAATCTATTAAGCCAACATAGGGTGGGGATGTAAAAATACCGTCAAATTTACCCCCCTTATATCCCTCAACTTTATTAAAATCAACTTCTCTAGAATCTCCTTGAATAATTTTCATCGTTGCATCTGTTCGCAATTTATCAAATTCTTTAATACGTTTTATAGTGTCCCAACTGTAGCGATTAATAAATTTTATCGCTTCATTAACAGGTTCACAAATACGATGGTGCTTTATACAATAATATTTTTCTCTTACGGGCTTTTTAGGTCTTGCCAGATCATAATGTGGGATTAAACGAGCGCTTCTTGTGGCTCTACTTAAAATAATTTTTAAGATATCCTGATTTTTATAATTTTTAATTTTCTCTCGATAAAACAAAATTTCCTGTAATGCTCTATCAGATAGCCACGTATTAAGATACTCGCTATTACTTTTGTATTTCTTGAAACTATTATTTAAAAACGTTGCTTGTTTTTGCCCTTGCGATACCCATTTGCTAAACTCTTTTGTTTTGAAAAGAATATCTTTAATTTCTTTTTCTACTAATGGGATATCATATTTTCTGGCTTTAACTTCTGCTATAAGACAATTAAACTCAGAAATTTCTATACCAGCAGATGGCATTCCAAGAAGATTTGCTTCAATTAAAGTGGTTCCCGATCCCATAAAAGGATCAAGAATGAAATCTCCCTTCTTAAAATAATGTTTTAAAAATACTTCTACAAGTTGAGGGATAAATTTTCCCAAATAGGGATGAAGACGATGAACATGTTTTGTCCTTTCGTATTCGCGAATATTAGCAAAAGACAAATCTACACCATTTAGAGAAGTTTCAAACACGACAGGGTTTTTTACTTGTGGAACCGCTTTTGTATTTTGCATATTACTTTATTAAATCCTTAATACTAACGCCAAGTGCCTTGGTAATTTTCGCCATAACCAAAACCGAAGTTTTTTAATAGTGTCGTTTTCAACTCTATTCTATCAAAAATTGAAACAAATAAAAAGCCCACTTTTTGGCGAGCCAACCTCAACATTTACCAACTGGCGGAGAGGGTGGGATTCGAACCCACGGTGCAGTTTCCTGCACAACAGTTTTCGAGACTGCCCCATTCAACCACTCTGGCACCTCTCCAACAATTTACTAAAGAAAAAAACAAAAATTAGAACAAGTTTCCAATTCTATTGATAAGGAAGGCATTATCAAGAATTTAGAAACACTTTTAAATAAACATATCTCAGCTTAAGACTTGTAATCAAAACAAAAAAATCAACTTTTATTTATTAAGCAAAAGTGTATTTATTTGAGATGCTAGATTTTTTAAGCCTTAGGAAGTTCAGATGGTTTTTCCTCCACATTTTTGATTGGAGCATCAGACCTTGTTGGATTCATATATTCAGGATCCTCTTCTGCCCAAACTATCAATCTTTTTAGATTTGTTCCAACAGGAGTGCAAGTCATTAAAGTTAAAAGCGAATTTGGTTTGTCTTTAAAATTTTTATCAACTTTTCCTCTTGGATTCGAACTGAGAACCCAAGTTTCGGACGGCCAAACTTCAAACTTTCTAAAAACTTTGTAAACATATTTTTTCTGATTAAAGTAAACTATTATTCTATCACCAATTTGAAGCTTGCCCAAATTTACAAAAACAGTATTGTATTTTCCCTGTTCCCAGATATAATTGGAAGAATGACCTGTCAAAAAAATATTTCCATTTTCACCAAAAAAACTTGTATTGGGAAAATGCACAACTCCTTCTTTTAAAGCCTCATTTATGGATTTTTCGGATGAATCTTTCGGAATTGAAATCGGAGCATCGACATTTATAGACGGTATAACAATCCTGTTTCTCGAAAAGTCTTCTCCTTCTCCAATAGGAGCAGGAGAGTCTATTATGAAAAGTTCTTTTTCCCTAACCGGATTTCTTTCATCGAGCGGAATCAAGATTTTTTTCTCATTTTCTTTATACTTTTCCTTATTGATGTAATAATCAATATTTCTCAAAACAAACTCTGGCTGAAGAACAACAAATGTAATTGTAAAAACAGTTACAAAAACAAGTAAGAATTGCAAAAAACCCAGAACGAATAAAAAAAATTTTGACTTTTTTTTATTTTTATTTCGGAATAAGCCAATTTTTGACTCCCCGTCTTTCCTGAAAGATTCTATTTTTTCTCTTGAATAGACTTTATATCTTTTCAAAGCTTCCTTTTTTATCCTCTCAATTGCACCAATTATATCAAAAGAAAGCGGGTTGTCTTGAATTGGAAGGGAAGAATTATCTCCAGCGTTAGAATCTACCTTATTTATTTCCCCCTCTTTTTCTTGCTCCGTAAGTCTTGATAAATCAGGTTTTTGGTCAAAAACTTCACCTATTTTCTTTCTTTCACTTTCCAAATTTTCGGAAACTTGACCTTCCAGAACATTTAGATTTTGCGAACCCAGCTTTTGGTTACTCTCGCTTTTTTCCTTTTCTAGCTCAACCGTTGTAGAAACTTTTTCAATTTCAATTTGAGCCTTGCTTCCATTATCACCATCACATAAATTAGATACTTCTTTTCTTTTTTTTTCTATCATGGACTTTAGATCCAAAACAAGCAGTTTTACATTTTCTTGTCTCTTGTTATCCATATAAAAAGATAGGCTTCATACAAAGATTAGAAACAAAAAAGTAAATTTGAAGTGGGAAACCCCAAAAGTCTAATTTAATCGCTTTTTTTACTTTGATTCAAAACTCTCTTACCTTTAATTTTAATACAAAGCTCTACACTTACAAAACTTTATATTAAGCCAAACATTGGAAAAAATATATTAATCAAAAACATAAACCTAGATAAAGCTGTGTTTTATCTCCATACATTTCTGATTTTGTCAAAATAGAACACTATCCAATAAAAGTTATTTTAATTTTTTCCTCTGGATTCATAAGTAAACGAAATCTCCAATACTCTATTAAAAATTTCTACTTTTCCATTTTCTGGATTTGTTAGTTTAAAATCTGCTAAAACTGATATCTCATTTTTTCCATCTTTTAATATTTCTTCTTTGATCAAAGATTCAAAAGCTTTTTCTTTTTTCTCGAAGTTTATTTTTTCTCCGCTCTTTAAAATAGCCAAAACACTTTCTGCTTCTGTACCTGTTATTTCCTCCTTAGCTAAGATCTTTAAGATAATAGGCAAATCTAGATTAGAAAACTTTCCTCCATTTACCCCAGAAAGTTCTTTTAATACAATCTCGGGGAAAATTGGCTTCTTGCTTTTATCTTCCTCTTGGCTTTGTTCATTTTCACTTCCACTTTTTTCGTATAAAAAGTTAACTTTTTCACTTTTTCCAATGTTTCCAACAGAATCAATAACCCAAACTTCTAAAGAATATTTTCCGCTCTTATTTTCGCTTAAATCTAAGATGTATTTTTCATTTGAGGTTTCAGCTCTGATAGGTAATCCATTAAGGATAAAATCTATTGATTTAACACCAAACTTTGATGTAACAAAAACATCAACTAGTAACCTATCTGAATTGACAACTTCAGACTCTTTTGGAGATAAAATTTTTACAACCGGAAAGTTTTCCGGAATATGAACATCATCAAGCTCTTTTGGAGGCTCACCTATCAAAACTCCATCTGGAAGTTTTAGCTTATCAGAGTTTTTGTTTTTCTCCACCCATCTTTTTATAGCCTCCTCCCAAATTTTAAACTGTGGATCGTCTGACTTGTCTTTTGGAGCTGGTCTTGTACAAGGAGCACTTTTATCGGTATAATAAAGTATAGACCTTGGAATAAAGTACTTTACTTTCTTTCTATACTCCTCAGGGGTGTATTGAGTTGCAAGCTTACCAGAAACAGTGTCTATTTCAAACTCCTCAAGAGAATCAGTTTCATATGGCGATATTCCACTAGCCATCGGTCTGCTAGCTCCATAGCAAGAGCCTTTTACCACAGATTTTGCCGGCTCAAAGTTTTCAACAGGGTAATTTTTTAGCTTTATAACTTCGCTCAAGAACTCCTTCCATATAGGAGATACAAATCTTGCAGCTGTAGCATTATAAACAAGCTCCGAGTTATCTGTATTTCCAACCCAAACTCCCACTACAAGCTGCGGTATTCCACCAACAATTGCAAGATCCTTGCTATCATTTGTAGTTCCTGTTTTCACCATTGCCGGCCTAAAAGGCTCTGGATAAAAATTATAAGACCAAGCTGGTCTAAGAGATCTTTCCGAAAGAACAGTATTTAGGTACCTAGCTACATTTTCATCCAATGCCTGTATTTCTTTCTTCTCTCTTTCAGCTTCATAAATAATATTTCCGTCTTTATCCTCAATTTTTAAAATTGATATCGGTTCTCTTAAAACTTCACCGTTTCTTTTAATTTCTACATAAACTCTTTTTCCATTATTAACAGTTGTTGCATAAGCAGCTGTATGTTCAAAAAGTTTGATTTCTTCAGACCCGAGACTTGTAGCAAGGCCATACGAAAACCCAGCTCTGTTTTTTGTAACATCCATACTTTCAAGTCCCATCTCTCTTGCTAGCTTAACTGTATCTTCTATTCCACCAAGGTACATCGCCTTGATGGCTGGGATATTTAAAGACTTAGTCAAAGCAAGTTTCATTTGAATGGGACCGCTCTCACTTTTATCAAAGTTTGTTGGTGGATTACTTTTTGGCCACCCAGGGAATTCAGTCACAACATCATAAACATAAGTATCTGGAGTGTAACCTTTTGACCAAGCTGATGCATAATCGTAAATCTTGAAGCTAGATCCCATTTGTCTATAAGCCACAGCAACATTGTATTGGCCATCAATTGACGAATCATAATAATCCAAACTTCCAACCATTGCCAGAATTTCACCTGACCTCGGTTCTATTGCAACAATTGCTCCATTGTTTGCACCAGCGGATTTTATATTCGTATCCTTATGTTTGCGTAAAACACCTTCAGCTAATTTTTGAATCTCCAAATCAATAGACGTATATATCTTATAACCCCCTTCTAAAAGCTGCTTTTCACCAAACATTTCAACAAGAGCCTCTTTTACCCAAAAAACAAAGTGTGGAGCCTCTATTTTTGAAATCCTTTTCTTTATTATTGATGGCGGAAAAATACCTTGAACAAAGTCTTCAGGAACAAGATCACCCTCTAATATTATTGGAACCTTAATTGCATCCTCGTATTCTTCATCCGTGATCATTTTTTGTTCTTTCATCATAGAAAGAACTAGGTTTCTTCTTTCTTTTAATAAGTTTCTATTTGGTCCGTACGGATTGTAAAAACTTGGAGACTGAATCATTGCAGCAAGCATAGCAGATTCTGGAAGATTCAAATCTTTGACCTCTTTTCCAAAATAAAGCTCACTAGCAGCCCCAACTCCATAAGCAACATCGCCAAACGGTACTTCATTTAGATACATTCTGAGAATCTCGTCCTTTGTAAACTTCTGTTCTATTTGAATAGCCAAAATCATCTCTTTTAGTTTTCTTTTGTACCCAGAAAGTCCAGTTCTTTTATATTTTTCTTCGGAAAGAAGAGTATTTCTCATAAATTGCTGTGTTAGAGTTGAAGCACCTTGCAAACCACTTGATGATACATTTTTTACAAAAGATCTTACAAGTCCGATCGGATCAATTCCTTTATGTTCATAGAATCTTTTATCTTCAACAGCAACAACAGCGTCTCTTAAGTGTTTTGGCATATCTTCAAATTTTACAGGAGTTCTCTTTACTTCCTGATTAAAAAGTTCTGATAAAAGTTTGCCATTTCTATCATAGATAAAGCTAGTTCGAATATCCAATCTACTGTTTATAATATCAGGATCAGGAAGATCTTTTGCAACTACAGCAAAAACTAAAACAATTCCCAAAAAAGCAAAAGTTGCAAATAATAAGCCAAAAAATGAAAAAATGATGAAAATTTTCCTTAAGTTGCACTTTTTTTTACCTAAGTTCAATCTTCTTCTTAAGATTTCTTTTCTTGGATTTTTAATAAAATCTTTGGATAAAGCATTGAACCCACTACCAATTTTTCTCACCCCTAGATTCATTTGCAAAAATTCCATGTCATTTTTAGATTTTATAGGCAAAAAATAAAGCCAATTTGAAGAAACTGGTTCCTGTTCTTACGCCAATTTTGTTTATCTTTCTATCAATAGCAGCTACTTTATATTTCTCGGGTTTAAGGCTAAAAATAAAATGTGAAAGGAGATCAGAAAGGTTACACATGCCATTTTGCAACATAAAACTTTATAAAACTGGCATTATTGAAATTATAACTCCATTTAACTCAGTAACTTCTGGTCCAAATCTAGAAAAGAAAGAAGGCAAAAACATTGTTTATCAAAACTTAGAACCAAAAAACTACAAAATACATATCGTAAGTAATGATTCAATTGAAAGAGTAGAGATTATTCCAGTTGAAAGCGGAAAAGTTACAAGAAAAGCTTTAAACACATTTTTTTTATCAAATCCATATGCAGTAAACGAAAACTTGTTCACTTTTGAATTAAAAGATTTCCCCGAGCTTAAACTCAATAAGACAAATAATTCAACCATTATTGAATCAGGAGAATTTTTAATTTTAGGAACAGAAAGAAGTGTTTTTCTAATAAATAAGAGCAATCCTAAAAATAAGAAAAAAATAGAATTTGATGGAAAAATACAAATTCTAAAAGACAAAGATAAAATTCTAGTCGTGGAAAAATTCCTACCGCTATCTTTTTTGATCAGCAAGAGTAAAAAAAAGGAAGACTTGCAAAATAAGGATAAATCCTACTGCAGGTTTTATGAATTAAAAAATGAGTCTTTCGAACTTTTTGATGAATCTAAAGTAAATGAAGAAAATCTTTTATGCGAGAAAAGCATCTTCGACACAAAAAAAGACAAAAAAAATACAACAAGAAGAGTAAATAAATCGCTGAATAACAAGATCTTTACTATTGATTTAGATGAAGGAAAGATTTTTTATAAAAAAGATATTTTAAAAGAAAATCTAATTAACTTTAATGTTGAATTAGGTTCCGATGAATTGCATTTTTTTGAAGACAAAGGAAAATTTTACATTAAAGAAGAAAAAACAGAAAACAAGAAACATAGAATTAAAGATTATTTTGATGAGGAAAGAAAAATCTTTCGTTCATTTGAAATAAAAGAATTCGAAATTGTCGAGTATAACCCAAAAACAGATAATCCAAATGTCATTGCTAGGTCTAGCTCTCAAATACTTTGGTTTGACATAGATAAAAATCGTGAATATATAGTATTCGTTGACAACAATGGAAAAATATTTGCTGTAAATATTGAAACAAAGATTCCAATAAAGATTCCAATAAAAGTTGATAATGATATTCTAAGCAAAGATTTCAGTATTTTCATAGCTGAAAAAAATTCATACCTAGGAGTCTTTTATACAAAAGATGAAAAAGTGTATTTTAAGAAATTTGTTATATTTTTGAAAAATGAAAATTTACTATAAAATCTTTGGTTGTAGGCTAAATCTTGCTGAAACAATTGAAATAGCTGAGTCGCTTTCAAATTTTGATATAAAAAGATGCGAAACTATAGACAAAGCAGATTTCTTGCTAATAAAAACTTGCGCTGTAACTCTTGAAGCAGAAAAAAAAAGCTTTTTAGAGATAAAAAGAGCATTGGAATTTGAAAATCTCAAACTTATTTTTGTTGCCGGGTGCGGGGAAGATGAATTAAGAAAAAGAACTGAAGACATAGAAGGGCATAAAAAAGTTATTTTTCTAAACAAAGGAAAAGAATCAGAAGAGATAAAAAACTTAATAAAACAATTTTTTCCAAATAACAATATAAATTCACTTCACTCGTCATATTCTAAACAAGCCCTTAAAGAATGTTCTTTAATCGGTAAAACAAGGTTTTTCTTAAAAATACACGACGGATGCAATAACTTTTGCTCCTTTTGCCAAATCCCCTTTTATAGAGGTAAAGAAAGATCACTTAAAAAGGAGGAAATAATTTTAAAGATCAAAAAAATTGAAAATCACTTCAAGGAAGTTGTCTTAACTGGTATAAATCCATCAAATTGGAGAGATGGAAAGCATGATATAGGAGATCTTTTGCTTGATATAATAGAAAAAACAAAGATAAAAAGGATTAGAATTGGATCTTTGGAGCCATTTGAAAAAGAAGAATCCGAAAAAAACTTTTTAAGCAAAATAAAGATTGCTTTTCAGTCAAAAATCTTTTGTAACCATTTTCATTTTTCTCTCCAGAGTGGAAACGATAGAATTTTAAAACTTATGAGAAGAAAATATAAAAAATCAGATTATCAAAGATTGGTAGAAAAAATTAGAGAACTTGATGAGAAAACAAACTTTACCACCGACTGTATAGTTGGTTTCCCAACAGAAAAAGAAAACGAGTTTTTTGAAACCGCCGAATTTTGCAAAAAACTAAAGCTTTCCAAAATCCATGTATTTCCTTATTCTGATAGAAATGACACTATTTCATCTAGAATGGATGGAAAAATTAGCCAGCAAGAAATAAAAAAAAGAAGCGAAGTTTTAAGGAAAGTTTCAGAAGAATTGAAAACGGAGTTCTTAAAAGATAACCTTGGAATTCTGCACGATGTTTTGTTCGAGGAAGAAAGAAGCTGTTTCTTTAAAGGCTACACAAGAAATTACCTGGGATTTCTTTTGGAAAAAAACAAGAAATTAAGTAGAAATGATGTCATAAATGAGATATTAAAAGTTAAAGCTGAAGAAATATTTAAACTTAACAACAGAAACGAATTTTTATTTTGTAAAAATTACTTTTAAGAATAATCTAGCTGTGGCTATACTTTTTAATTGGTAAGGAAGGTTTTGAAGTGTATAGGTTTTGCATTTATTCTGTTTGGTATCTTTTTTTCTTTTTTTTCTGCAAAAAAAATTGCAATTTTTCTCGGAAAAAGACTAATAATAAAAGACTATGAGAGTAGATTCAGGACAATGGTTATTGGAAAAATAAGGCTTTTTGATAAAATTGAACATGACTTAGAATTTACAGTTGATACGAAAAAAAATTTGGATACCAACAAAAACTTGATTTTCAAGTTTGTCTTGGGTATGATTCGTAGCTCAAATCTGAAAATTCCAAAGGAGTTCGAAATTAAAAATGGAGAAATAGTAATTACCTTAAGCGATGAGATATTATCTATACTAAACTCAGACTTTTCAAAAAAGTTTGAAGCAAATTTTGGAAAAAACGGAAAACTTGAATCAATAAAAGTTGATGATTTAATTGAAAGAAGCGAACTTTGGGAAATTGGCAATGTAAAGAAAACAGATTATTATTTTTTTGAACCAATTTCTGAAAAAAATGTAAAACTTACGTACTCAGAAGAAGAGAATGTTTTTGGAATGAAATCTTTTGTCTTTTCCTATGAAGATTACCTACCTATTGGAAGAATAGTTGTAAGCAAAATAAAAGAAATACCTTTTGACATAAAAGAAGAGATTAAAATAAATCTATATGTGGAAAAAGTAACAGGAATCCCAGTTTACTTTGATATAAGATCAATTCCAAGTTCAAATTTTTTGCCTTTTGATAAAATACTCGAATTCAAAGTATATCCCAGAGAAGGTTTTGGTGACTACCCAGAGTTTATCGAATCAGTAAGAGCAATAAGAAAAACTTTTCTACTACTAGAAAAGATAAATATAATCTTTTTGGTAACAGGGATGACCATGCTACTTTTTATAGTTCTTTTCAGAAATTCAAATTCAAACAAAACCTCCAGTTTAGGACAATTAAAAGTAGCAAAAATCAACTTATGATTTTATGATTTATGATACTAGATACACATTTTTTCAAGAAACATGGTCCTTGGAAGCATTATTTATTTAATAAAAAGATGACCAACTTAAAGCAGCACTTTACTTCATCAATTTTAGTTTAATTTTAACCTCAATAATAAACTATAATAGTAAGGGAGAAAAGTTTAAGAGAAAAACACACTTAACTACATAATAATTTAAAACCAACAAAGCAAAAAGAAAGTTTATCTAACAAGAAAACACATTTATTTGTTAAAATTTCAAACCATCAACACCAAAAATCAACGTGATAAAAATTTTAACCAACCATAACTTTGTAAAAATACATATAACTTTCTGGACAAAAATACCAAATAAGCATAACATCAAAAAATAAATGTAACGTAGGTGCAACAAAAACTTGAAAATTATTTTTCGAAATTTAAGATTTGGGCGGTTTGGTAAAAAGTAGTAGGGTTTCAGTTTCTAATGTAAAAGCGATTGGAGGGCGGCTAGCTCAGATGGTTAGAGCGCATCTCTGATAAGGATGAGGTCCTAGGTTCGATTCCTAGGCCGCCCACAAGTGGAGTATGATTTATCTCAATAAGTTTTTTCTATTTTCGAGCTCTATGAGTTTTCTCCTTTTTCTTTATGAATAGAAACATAAAGTCTAACAAATTTAAATCATAAAATTTTGATAAAAATAGATAAAAAAGCAGGTTATACTGATTCTTTATGCTAATTTAGCAGTCAAAAAATAATCAAAAATCAACTCAAATTTGTCCAAATTTCCTGAACATCATCTAGGTTTTCTATTTTGGAAACTAAGGAATCTATCTTTTCTCTAACTTCAAAAGGGGGATCTAAAGGGTTCTTTGGGTAAAATGTT
>Ga0129299_1002164_pt1 | contig 13075 bp, 14 predicted proteins | sample ConPoolayeCmetaG_FD_94477 | JGI IMG/M metagenome (GOLD analysis project Ga0129299, IMG submission 94477) | Hot spring microbial mat communities from California, USA to study Microbial Dark Matter (Phase II) - Cone Pool mat layer C metaG ... | reverse complement strand
TTGCTACTCCCTTCTCACCATTCGCCACTTGCTATTCGGTGCCCACCATTCGCCACTCGCTATTCGCTACTCGCTATTCGCCACTCGCTATTCGCTACTCACCACTCCCTGCTCCTTCTTACTTCTGGTCTCTGCCCTCCCTCCCCGCTCTCCTTGCCCTGCACCACTCAAATTGCTATAATACCCTCATGAATCGTATTGACCTTCAATTTGCCCGTTGTCATCACGAAGGCCGCGCCGCTCTGATCGCCTACATCACCGCCGGCGATCCGACCATCGCACGCACACGCCAGCTCATCTCCGCCCTCGAACGCGCCGGCGCTGATCTCATTGAACTCGGCATCCCTTTCTCCGATCCCCTTGCCGACGGCAAAACCAATCAGGAAGCCGCCGAACGCGCCCTGCGCAACGGCGTCACCTTGCACGATGTGCTCGCCCTCGTGCAACAACTGCGCACTCATTCCCAAATCCCGATTGTCTTCTTCACCTACTTGAATCCCGTCTTCCGCTACGGCTTCGCCCGCTTCGCTGATCACGCTGCCGCTGCCGGCGTTGACGGCGTCCTCACCCTTGACATGCCCCCAGAAGAATCCGCCCCCCTCAAACATGAACTCGACCGTACTGGTGTGCGCTCCATTTTTCTCGCCGCACCCACCAGCACTGACCAGCGCCTGCAGCTCATCGCTCATCACGCTTCCGGATTTATCTACTACGTCTGCCGCACCGGCGTCACCGGCGAACGCGACGACGTCCCCGCTGACTTGCCAGAACAAATCAAGCGCATCCGCCGCTTTTCTTCATTGCCCATCGCCGTCGGCTTCGGCCTCTCTTCCCCCGCTCACATCCGCGGCATTGCACAACACGCCGACGCCGTCGTTGTCGGCAGCGCCATCGTCCGCCGCATCGGCGCAGGCGGTGATTCTGACGCTATGGTCAGCTCCGTCGAAAAGTTCGTCCACGAACTGGCACAACCATTGCACCTTCCTCGCACATGAGCTCATCTCCCTCTTCTCTCTGCGTCTGCATCATGGCCGGCGGCAAAGGCGAACGTTTCTGGCCCGCCAGCCGTGCCAAGCGCCCCAAGCAACTCCTCCCCATCGCCTCCCAGCGCTCCTTAATTGCCGAAACTGCCCAACGGAATCTCCACGTCACGCCTGCCGAGAACATCTTCGTCATCACCACGCATGACCAGGCGCCCGACATTCAGAAGGAACTTCCAGAACTCCCCCCTCACAACATCATTGCCGAGCCCTGCGGCAAAAATACCGCCCCCTGTATCGCCCTCATTACTGCGCTCCTCGCCGCGCGCAACCCCGATACCGTCCTCGCAGTCGTCCCAGCCGACCACATTATCCCAGACATCGCCCGCTATGCCCAGACCATTCGCGATGCTGCGGCCGTCGCTGCGCGCGAACACGCCTTGCTCACCATCGGTATCGCCCCGCGTTCCCCCGAAACCGGCTACGGCTACATCCTCGCCGGCGATGGGCTCCCTACCACCACACCCACCGCCTTCTCCCGCGCCGATCAGTTCATCGAAAAACCTCCCCGCCCCCGCGCCGAAGCTTTGATCGCTACCGGCCGCGCCTTCTGGAACGCCGGCATGTTTGTCTTCCGCGCCGCTGATATGCTCGATGCCTTTGCCCGTTTCGTTCCGGCCCTGCACGCCCCCCTGCAGCGCCTCTCTCAAGCAGCCGGCTCACCCGCGCAAACTGCCGCCATCGCCGCCCTCTATGACGCCGCTCCCTCCATCTCCATTGATTATGCCGTCATGGAAAAAGCCCGCAATGTCATCGTCGCTCACGGTCTGTTCTCGTGGGATGATGTCGGCTCCTGGGCCGCGGTTGCCGATCACTGGCCCCATGACCCCGCCGGCAACGCCACGCGCGGCGACGTCGTCATCGTTGATTCCAGCGGCTGTGTTGTCCAGAATGATGGCGCGGGCATTACGGCGCTGCTCGGCGTCAACGACCTCGTCGTCGTCCGCACCGCCGATGCCGTCCTCGTTTGCCCCAAGTCCCGCGCGCAAGATGTCAAGCAAATCGTCCAACGCTTGCAGCAAAACCCTCCCTGGCGCGCCTTCACATAATCGGTATCACCATGCGTGTTCTCGCCGTTGACATAGGAACTACCCGCTTGGGCCTGGCGGTCTCCGATCCGTTGCGCCTCACCGCGCAACCACTCGAAACCCGCCCCGGCGGCGTCCCGCGCCAAATCGCCCGCACCGTCCTCGATATCGTCTTTGAATTCGAACGCGGCGCTCTCGACAGCGACACCCGCATCGATACCGTCATCATCGGCCATCCCCTGCATCTCTCCGGCAAAGACAGCATCATGAGCCGCTACGCCGAAGAATGCGCCCGCCTCCTCCGTACCTACTTTCACCGCCACCTCCGCCGCCCAATCACCGTCAACCTCTGGGACGAACGCCTCACCTCCGTGCAGGCCGACACCATCATGATCGCTGCCGGCGCCTCGCGCCGTACGCGCAAAGAAAAACGTGATCAACTCGCCGCCCAACTCATTCTGCAAGGATTCTTGGATGCTCAACGCCGAACACATGCCTAACCCCGCCCGCTCTGCCTGCGCCGCGCTCCTTGCAGCCGTCATGTCCGGCTGCTCCTACTTCGTCTACATCCCCATGCTCATTCTCGTGCCTTTCATGCCGCTGATTCAGCTCGCCATCAAGGTCGCCGCCCGCTACGGCCCTTTGCTCCTCATGCTCGCCGAAGCTGATCCATCCGGCGCCAACTACACGCCCGGCATGATTGCCGCCGGCCCCGCCAATGCTCTGCGCGCCCGCGCCCTGCCCGCGCTCGAACAATCCTTGATCGCCGAAGTCCTCTCTAATCACAACCTCCGCGCCGTCACCCTCGTCGAAGCAGCTGCCCTTACCCCCGATTGGCTCGATGAGCAGCAACGCGCCGCGCGCGCCCGCGGCCTCTCCCTCCGCATCGTCTTCGTCGACAGCCGCGCGCCTGTACTCACTCACGCCGCGCGCCAACTCTGCGCGGAAAATCATATTCCCCTGCACGGCACTCCCGGCCTCGGCGCCCTCGCCGCCGCCGGCACCACTTCACAACCATCCTCTAACCAACTATCCTCCGCGGCTCACGCCAGCCTCCTCGCCAGCGCCGCCGCTTTCTTCTAACTGTTTCCATTATGTTGACAAGCAGCTCATTATTGTATTCTTGGCTATCCTGCTCTGATTGCACGAGCTCCAGATGCCCTTTTAAACCCTATGCTGTAAGTTGGCAATTTTCTTTTTCGTCACGTAAAAAATACTATCCGTCTCTATCTAATCTTTCCACTAACTGTTGTTCATGAACTCACAAAAACCAAAAGTCGTCCTCGCCTATTCCGGCGGCCTTGATACCTCCGTCATCCTTAAATGGCTGATCGAACGCGGCTATGATGTCATCGCCTACGCCGCCGACATCGGCCAAGGCAAGGAGCTCGCTCCCGTGCGTGCCAAAGCCCTCAAAACCGGCGCCTCCAAAGTCTTCATCGAAGACCTTCGCCGCGAATTTGTCGAAGACTACGTCTGGTGGCTCGTCAAATGGAACGCCTATTACGAAGGCCAGTACATGCTCGGCACTAGCGTCGCCCGCCCCCTTATCGCCAAACGCCAAATCGAAATCGCCCGCAAAGAAAACGCCGCCTGCGTCGCCCACGGCGCCACCGGCAAAGGTAACGATCAAGTCCGCTTCGAACTCACCTATTACGCCCTCCAGCCTGATATCAAAATCATCGCCCCTTGGCGCCATCCTGAATGGACGCTCAATTCCCGCTCCAAAATGATCGCCTATGCAAAAAAACACGGCATTCCCGTCCCCGTCTCCAAAGCCAAACCCTACAGCTCCGACCGCAACGCCCTCCACATCTCCTTCGAAAGCGGTATCCTCGAAGACCCTTGGCGCGAGCCACCCGCCGACATGTTCCAGCTCACCGTTGCCCCCGAGCTCGCACCAGACAAACCGCAGTACATTGAAATCGGCTTCGAAAAAGGCGTCCCCGTCAGTGTTAATGGCCGCTCTCTCGATCCCTTCTCCCTCCTCGACTCTCTCAACAAAATCGGTGGTAAACACGGCATCGGCCGCGTTGACATCGTGGAAAATCGTTTCGTCGGCATGAAATCCCGCGGCGTCTACGAAACCCCCGGCGGCACTCTCCTCTACGCCGCTCACCGCGCCGTCGAATCCCTCACCATGGACCGCGAAACCATGCTCCTCCGCGACAGCTTGATGCCCAAATTCGCCCAGCTCGTCTACAACGGCTTCTGGTTCTCCCCAGAAATGGAAAGCCTGAAAGTCTTCATCAATGAAACGCAGAAAAACGTCACCGGCACCGCCCGCCTCAAACTCTACAAAGGCACCTGCACCGTCGTCGGCCGCAAATCTCCCGTCTCTCTCTACGACCCCCACGTCGCCACCTTCGAAGAAGACTCTGTCTACGACCAAACCGACGCCACCGGCTTCATCCGCCTCAACGCCCTCCGCCTGCGCCTCCGAAGCCGCATCATACATCCATGAACGACGTGCACAAGAGCGCTGTACGCATCTCTTTCCGCGGCCATGTCCAGGGCGTCGGCTTCCGCTACGCCACACTGCGCCTCGCCCAGCGCTTCCCCGCCATCTCCGGCTATGTCCGCAACATGCCTGATGGCAGCGTCGAACTCTTCGCCCAAGGCCCGCCCCATGATGTCGAGGCTTTTCTCAATGACATCTGCACCGGCCCTCACGCCGCGCATATTCACGAAACCATTCGTCATCCTGCCGCTACTACTGACCGCTTCAAGGAGTTTCGTATTGCATTCTGACCTCTGAACCAAAAAGCTCTAATACACGAACACAACGTTCCCGTCCAATGCCAAACGTCAAACGTCAACTCGCTACTCCCCCGGCCGTCCTGACCTTCCCCGTCGGCCCGCTCGAAACAAACTGCTACATTCTGGCAGACGAGTCCACGAGCGCCGCATTGTGCATTGATCCCGGCGCCGACGCTGCCATGCTCAAGGATGTCGTCCAGTCGCACGGCTGGTCCCCCTGCGGCATCGCCCTCACCCACGGCCACGGCGATCACATCGGCGCGGTCGCCGCCCTGCGTAAAGCATGGAATGTCCCGCTCTACGTTCATGCCCTTGACGCGCCCATGCTGCCCAGCGCCCAACGCAATCTCTCTGTCCTGCTCGGCAAAAACGTCACGGCGCCCGATGCTGACCATCACCTGGATGATTTGCATCAGTTGCAGTGTGGCACGCTGTGCGTGCAGGTGCTGCATACCCCGGGTCATACTCCCGGTAGCGTCTGCTTCTACGTAGCCGAGCCCGCCAGCGGCCCGCCCCTCCTCTTCAGCGGCGATACGCTCTTCCGCGAGGAAGTCGGCCGCTGTGATCTCCCCGGCGGCGATTGGGACGCGCTGCAATCCTCCATCCGCTCCCGCTTGTATGTCCTGCCCCCCCACACCATCGTCTATCCCGGCCATGGCCCCGCCACTACCATCCGCCACGAGCTCATCCATAACCCCTACGTGCGCGCTGCATGAACGCTCTCCTGGACATCTGGCGCTTCCGCCGCCTCCTCTGGGACCTCGTCCGCCAAGACTTCCGCAGCCGCTACGCCGGCTCCGTCATCGGCGTCTTCTGGAACGTCGTCCAGCCCGCTGCCCAAGTCTTCATCTTCGCCGTCCTCCTCGCACGCATCATTGGCTCCCGCCTCCCCGACAGCATGCGCATGCAAGAAATTGACGACCCCTATGCCCTCAGCATCTACATCTGTGCCGGCCTGCTTCCATGGATCGTCTTCAACGAGACGATCATGCGCACCTCCACCACCTTTCTCGCCCACAGCAACCTCATAAAAAAAGTCGCTTTCCCACACCCCTTGCTCGTGCTCTATCAAGTCATCAGCGGCCTCTTCACCCTGGCGATTATGTGCCTCCTCTTGCTCCTCGTCGCCCTCGCCACAGGCCACCGCATCGGCCTCTCCATCGTCTGGCTCCCCGTCCTCATCCTCCTCCAAGGCGTCTTCACCTACGGCCTCGGCCTCCTGCTCGCCACGATCACCGCGCACTTCCGAGACATGCCCCAAATCATCGGCATCGTCCTCCAACTCTGGTTCTGGCTCACCCCCATCGTCTACGCACGCGACTTGATGAATGTCCTTGCGCCCTGGGGCATAGGTCCCGTGCTCCTCCGCATCAACCCACTCTACCATTTCACCAATCTCTATCAGAATATCCTTTTCAAGCATGTCGTCTACTTTGATTTTCTGCCTAATGCGCTTGTCCCCCCCACTGACCAGTTCACGGCCAAGCTGGTGCTGATCTCCGCCCTCGGCCTCGCCCTCGTTGCCGCCGCCACCTTGTTTTATGCCAAATTGCGCCATGAACTCCCTGACCAAATCTGATCGCTTCCACAATTGTGCTGCCATGAGTCCTGCCATCACCATTACCAACCTCAGCAAACGGTTCCGCGTCTACGATGCGCCCCTCGACCGCCTCAAAGAATGGCTCACCCCGCGCGGCATGTCGTTTCACTGGGCCTACTGGGCCCTGCGCGACATCAATCTCACCGTGCCCCGCGGCGCCGCCCTCGGCATCGTCGGTGCCAATGGCGCCGGTAAAAGCACACTCCTCAAAATCCTCTGCGGCACGCTTTCTCCCACCTCCGGCTCCGTCACCATCAACGGACGTATCACCGGCATGCTTGAACTTGGTTCCGGCTTTCATCCCGAATTCACCGGCCGCCAAAATATTTTCCTTAATGCACGCCTGTTGGGCCTCTCCGATGCCGAAATCCATAGCCGTCTCCCTCGTATCCTTGATTTCGCCGAACTCGGTGATTTTATTGACCACCCGCTGCGCATCTACTCCACCGGCATGGCCCTGCGCCTCGGCTTCTCAGTTGCCGCCAATGTCGATCCCGATATCTTGATTATCGACGAAGCTCTCGCCGTCGGCGATGCCTACTTCCAACATAAGTGCATCTCCTACCTCCGCCGATTCCGTGATTCCGGCGGCACGCTCCTCTTCGTCAGTCACGATCCCGGCGCCGTCAAACTCCTCTGCGACGAAGCCATTTTGCTCCATGATGGTACCATCGTGCAACGCGGCGCACCCGATGATGTTCTCGACTACTACAATGCCTTGATCGCCCGCCGCGCCTCCGATGAAGCCGCCTTCCGTATCGAACGCCAACACACGGCCGCCCAGCCCGCCGCGCAACGCTCCGGTACCTTCGATGCCCTCCTCACCCGCATCGATCTCCTCGCCAACGGCGTTCCCTCCCGCTCTATTATCAGCGGCTCTGACATCGCTATCGAAGTCGAAGCCACCGCCCTCGCCCCCATTCCCAATCCCACTATCGGCATCGCCATCCGCGACCGCGTGGGCTACGAAGTTTTCGGCACAAATACCTGCACACTCAAACAACCGCTGCCGCCCCTCCAGGCCGGCGATCGCTTGCTCGCTCAGTTCAGTCTCCCCTGCAACATCGGCCCCGGTGACTATACCATCACCGCCGCCATTCATTCCGGTGTTGATCACCTCACCGCCTGCTACGACTGGGCCGACCGTTTCCTCGCCTTTAAAGTCCTCCCCTCCTCCGATCAATACCACTGCGGCGTCGCCCGCTTGCCTGTTCACCTTCATATTCACCGTACTCACGCTCCCCACGCTACCCCCCACCAGCTGCTCGAATCTCTTCTCGGCCGCGCCCCTTCCGCCCTCTCATTCGCAGATGCCTCCCAATCCTGGTTCTTCGGCGGCTGGCATGCCACGGAAATCATTGACGGCACGCCCGTGCGCTGGACAAAAACTGATGCTGTCTTCGTTCTCTCTGCCGGCCTCGACGGCCTCATCGCCGTCGAATGCGCCACCGATCCTTCCCTCTGCGCCAGTGAGCCCCTTTCAATCACCTTGCTCGCCAATGGCGCGCCGGTAGACACTCTTCCTCTCACCGGCTCGTCCTGGCAGACACTCACATTTGTCCTCCCACCGCACTTGCGCGGGCTCATGGCACGCTTTGCCCTCCGCCCTGCCCGCACCTTCGTCCCCGCCCGTGTCTACGGCACAAACGACGAGCGTGAGCTCGGCATCATGATTCGCCGCATCTCCTCCACCTAGCAATACGTCCCACCCGTCCTATTCGTCCTTTTCACCCCACTTGCTCTCCTCCATCATTCTTCCTATAATATTCCATCGCGGCGCTCGCTAGCCGCGTTGTTCTTTTTAACCTCAATGCCCAAGGAGGCATGTATGCCGCAGAACAAACCCGGGTATGACGATACCCCGATCATCCCAGGACAAACCTGGAAAGTTCACGACAAAGAACGCCCCCAGCCACGCATCGTCACACCACCAACACCCAGCACGCAAGATGCTCCAGGCACCGCCCCTTCCGATGCCATCGTCCTCTTCAATGGCTCAACACTCGCCAACTGGCGCGGCCGCGACGGCGCCGCCAAGTGGAAACTCGAAAACGGCTACATGGAAGTCGTCCCCGGCACCGGTGACATCTGGACCGCCGAAGAATTCGGCGATTGCCAACTCCACGTCGAATGGGCTGAACCCGCCGTGATCAAAGGCGAAAGCCAGGGCCGCGGCAACAGCGGTGTCTTCATCATGGGCCGCTACGAAATCCAAGTCCTCGATTGCTACCAAAATCCCACCTACGCCGACGGCACCACCGGCGCTATCTACGGCCAGTGGCCGCCCCTCGTCAACGCCTGCCGCAAGCCCGGCGAATGGCAAACCTATGACATCATTTGGCTCGGCCCACGCTTCGAAGCTAATAAGCTCATCCGCCCGGCCCACATCACCGTTATTCAAAACGGCGTTGTCATTCACCACAACAAAATGCTCATCGGCCCCACCACCCACCTCGCCGTCGAGCCTTACGCCCCCCATCCGCACTCCGGCCCCCTCAAACTCCAAGACCACGGCGACCTCGTCCGCTTCCGTAACATCTGGTACCGCCCGCTGCGCGACTATGATGAATGAGCATGATGCCGCCCTGCTCGCCGCGCTGCACGCCTGCAACCAGCGCGGCGGGCGCATGCTTTCCATTATTGATCTGCTCGATGCCGCTACCCTCGATCTGCCCCTCGCCGCCTACCTCGCCGCTGCCATGCAGCGCGGCGCATCCCTCCTCGTCGGCGCCTCCCCCGGCGCCGCCGGCAAAACCACCGTCATGTGCGCCCTCCTCAATTTCCTCCCAGCCCGCACACCTATTGTCACAGTGGATACTCCCGCCGTGCTCCGCCAGCTCCCCACGCCGCCCGTCTGCCTCCTCGCTCATGAAATCGGCCCCGGCCCCTACTACGCCTACATCTGGGGCGAAACCGCCCGCGCCTTCTTCGCCGCCTCGCAAGCCGGCTGTATCATCGCCTCCAACCTCCACGCCGATACCCTCGACGAAACCTATGACCAGCTCTGTGCTCTCAATGGCGTCAATCCCGCCCACCTCCGCGACGTCACACTCAAAATCTTCCTCTCCGTCGCCGGCCACCAGCGCCGCATCGCCGCCGTCTACGAAGGCGCAGAAACCGCTGACTCCCTCATCTGGCATCTCTCCGGCGGCTCATTCTCCCGCTCCGCTCCCAGCCGTGTCGTACCCCCTGACGCCGAAGCCCGCATGGCCGCATTCCTTACTTCCCTGCGCTCTCAACGCCTCACATCTCTTCATGACATCCGTACCTGCCTCTCTAATGCTGCCTCTCTCTCTTAACCCTCTCCACAACCCGCTTGTCCCCAACCCAAACTTTTTATATAATGTCACTATAACTCCGCTGGAGCCACAACAATGACTACTCGCGAATTAAACGGCAAAGTCGCCGTCGTTACCGGCGGCGCTGGCGTGTTATGTTCCGTCATGGCCATCGCACTCGCCAAACATGGCGCCCGTGTGGCTGTGCTCGATAAATCTGAAGACGCTGCCAAAGACATAGCAAAACGCTGCCGTCGCGGCGCCATCGGCCTCGCTGCCAATGTCCTTGAACGCGCTGCACTCCAAGCCGCCCACACCGCCATCCGCAAACAACTTGGCCCAGTTGACATCCTCGTTAATGGCGCCGGCGGTAATCATCCCGGCGCCACCACCAGCCCCGATCAGTCCTTCTTTGACCTCGATCCCGATGCCTTCAACAAGGTCTTTCAACTTAACATCATCGGTACAGTCCTCCCCTGCCAGGTCTTCTGCCGCGACATGACCAAACGCAAGCATGGTGTTGTCATCAACATCGCCTCCATGAACGCCTTCCGCCCCCTCACCCGCATCGCCGCCTACTCCGCCGCCAAGGCCGCCGTCAAAAATTTCACCGAATGGCTCGCTGTCCACATGGCCCAAGAATACAGCCCTCGCATCCGCGTCAATGCCATCGCTCCCGGCTTTTTCCTCACAAAACAAAATCAATTCCTCCTCGTTGACGAAAAAACCGGCCAGCCCACCCCGCGCGGCCAGGCTATCTTGCAGGCTACTCCTCAACGCCGCTACGGCGAGCCCCATGATCTCATCTCCACACTCCTCTGGCTCTGCTCCGATGCCAGCAGCTTCGTCACCGGCGTCACCGTCCCCGTGGACGGCGGCTTTAATGCATTCTCCGGCGTCTAGCCCTCTATGTCTTTCACTCCTTCACCAAACATTCATTCCTCTGGCTCTTCTCCCTGCACGTCTCACGTCCCATGATCTCACCGCCCGGATTCGTTGATCTGCAGATCAATGGCTTTGCCGGCATAAACTTCTCTCACCCCGGCCTCTCCATCGAGGATGTCCGCCGCGCCGTCTCTCTTCTCGCCGCTCGCGGCACTGTCGCCTTCTGCCCAACTATTGTCACCGCTGCACTTGACGTCTACGAACAGAACCTGCCGGTGCTGGCCCATGCCATGGCCGATCCAGCACTGCGCCCGCATATCCTCGGCATCCATCTCGAAGGCCCCTTCATCTCCCCTCTCGACGGCCCGCGCGGTGCGCATCCCAAACAACACGTCCGCACCCCCGATCCCGCCCTCCTCACACACTGGCACGAACTCGCTAACGGCCATATCCGCCTCCTCACCCTCGCCCCCGAACTCGACGGCGCACTCCCCCTCATCCATACCGCTGTGCAGCTCGGTATCACCGTCTCTATCGGCCATTCCGCCGCGAACGACTCCCAGCTCCAAGCCGCCGTTGATGCCGGCGCCCGTGCCTCTACTCACCTCGGTAACGCTGCCTCCCCTGCCCCAAAACCCCGCCTCAGCTCCATCTTCTTCCACCTCGCCTGCGACCGGCTCATGACCATGTGCATCACGGACGGCCATCACCTCCCACGCCCCTTCATGATCACCGCCGTGCGCATGACCGCCCCACACCGCCTTATCGTCGTCAGCGACGCCGCGCCCGTCGCAGGCCTGCCGCCCGGCTCCTATGACTTCCTCGGCAAACGCGTTCACCTCGTCCCCTCCAGCCGCATCGTCTGCCCCCATACCGCCTCCCTCGCCGGCTCTGCCGCCACCATGCTCGACTGCATCAACACCCTCGCTTCCCTCAACCTCTTGGACGAACCAGCCCTGTGGCGCGCCGGCTTCTTCAACCCCTTGTCCTTGATCGGTGTTGACCCGGCTCTCTTCGCCAGCCTCACAACCCTCGTCCGCTTCTCTCATGGCTCTTTTTTTCTAACCTCTTCACAGGAGTAACTTATGCCTCGCAACGTCATTGTCGCTCAGTCCGGCGGGCCCTCGCCCGTCATCAATTCCTCGCTCCAAGGCCTCATCGAAGCCTGCCAGTCCTTCCCCGATACCTTCGGCACCATCTACGCCGCATGGCACGGCATCGAAGGTGTCCTCAAAGAAGAACTCCTCAATCTCTCCATTCAGCCCCACGAGGAAATCAAACTCTTGCGCAATACCCCCGCCGCCGGCTCCATCGGCACCTGCCGCTACAAACTCAAAGAAAAAAATGCGCAGGATTTCCAGCGCGTCATTGATGTCTTCAAAGCCCATGACATCGGCTACTTCTTCTATAACGGCGGCAACGATTCCATGGACACTGCCCACAAAATCTCCGTCCTCGCCCGCCAACAAGGCCTCGATCTCGTCGCCACCGGCGTCCCCAAAACCATTGACAACGATGTCGGTGATTCTGAATTCACACTGGTAGACCACACCCCCGGCTATGGCAGCACCGCCCGCTATTGGGCGTATATTGTGCAGAACGCCGAAGAAGAAAACCGCGGCTCTGCTCCCGCCGATCCTGTCCTCGTCCTCCAAGCCATGGGCCGCAAAATCGGCTACATCCCCGCCGCCGCTCGCCTCGCGGACCCCGAACGCACCTTCCCACTCCAAATCTACATGGCCGAATCCGGCCTCTCCCTCCAACAGCTCGGCGAAAATGTCCTCTCCCAGCTCTCCCGCGACGGCCGCTGCATCCTCGTCATCAGCGAAGGCTTCGATGTCGGCGATATCGGCGCCGTCAAAGATTCATTCGGCCACACCTCCTTCAGCGCCAGTCAAATGACCGTCGCCCAAATCGTCACCAACTATCTCAATTCCCTTACTTTCCCCGTCCCAGGCAAAGCCCGCTGCCAAGTCCCCGGCACCGATCAGCGCGCGACCGCCATCTATGCCTCCGAAGTTGATCTCGACGAGGCCTACGAAGTCGGCCGCAAAGCTGTCGAAATCGCCCGCTCCCACGGCAATGGCTGGATGTCTACCATCCTCCGTAAACCAGGTCCCTCCTACGCTCCCTACTATGACAAAGTCCCTCTCGAACTCGTCGCCAACTCCGAACGCATGTTCCCTAAACACTGGATCACAAAAGACGGCACAGACGTCACCGACGATTTCCTCCTCTACGCCCAGCCGCTCATCGGAAGCGTCTGGCCGCGCGTCCCACTCCACAACGGCCTCCAACGCTTCACCCGCTTCTCCATGCGCTTCGCCGAAAAACGCCTCCCCGCCTACATCCCGCAGGCCTACCGCTGATCTTCACATGAACGCTCTCCATCCCGTCCATTCTTTCCATGCCCTCCATCCCGTCCATTCCCCCACTGATGTCCACTTCTCTCCTTGACATCATCACCCAAAACCGCTATCATTT
>Ga0129299_1002162_pt1 | contig 13083 bp, 9 predicted proteins | sample ConPoolayeCmetaG_FD_94477 | JGI IMG/M metagenome (GOLD analysis project Ga0129299, IMG submission 94477) | Hot spring microbial mat communities from California, USA to study Microbial Dark Matter (Phase II) - Cone Pool mat layer C metaG ... | reverse complement strand
GCCGGGCACGGCGGCCTTGTGCGCGCGGGGCTGGAGGGCAACGAGGCCGTTGCCCCTCCCATCATTGGTATGGGAATCGTTTTGGAGGGGCGCCGGGCACGGTGGTCTGATGCGAGCAGGGCTGAGGGGCAACGAGACCGTTGCCCTTCCACACCTATGTCGCTAGTCGCCGGATGTAGGATGTTTTAGCAAAATGGAAAAAAACGGTGTGATTGTGTATAATCAGAGTTACAGTTAAAGTTATGATATGAAACAACGACAATCAGCAGACGACATGAACGTAATGGTGATAGGGGGCGGCGGGCGCGAGCATGCGCTGGTGTGGAAGCTGAAGCAATCGCCGCGCGTGCGGACGGTGTACTGCACGCCGGGCAACGCGGGGATAATGAAGCTGTGTGCGCCGGTGGCGGTAGCGGCGGATGATTACAAGGGGCTGGCGGCATTTGCGCGGGCGCAGGATGTGCGGCTGACGATAGTGGGGCCGGAAGTGCCGTTATGCGGCGGGATTGTGAATGTGTTTCACAACGCGGGGTTGCAGATTTTTGGCCCGGACAGCGCGGGAGCGCGGCTGGAGGGATCGAAGATTTTTGCGAAGCAGTTTATGCAACGGCATGGGATACCGACGGCGGCGTTTGAGGTATTTGAAAATGTGGAGAAAGCGCTGGGATATGTGCGGAAGAGAGGCGCGCCGGTGGTGGTGAAAGCTGACGGTTTGGCGGGGGGCAAGGGTGTGAGTGTGTGTAGGACGGTAGAGGAAGCGGAGCAGGCGGTGCGGGCGATGCTGGAGCAGCGAGTATTTGGGGAAGCGGGGCGGCGGATATTGATAGAGGAGTGTTTGACGGGCGAAGAAGCGAGTATAATAGCACTAACGGACGGGAAGACGATTAAGGCGCTGGAGCCGGCGCAGGACCACAAGCGAGTGTATGACAATGATGAGGGGCCGAACACTGGTGGGATGGGGGCATATTCGCCGGCGCCGGTGGTGACGGGGCGGGTGATGCGCGAGGTGGAAGAGAAGGTGTTGCAGCCGGTGTTGCGGGGATTGCAGAAGGAGAAGATAGACTATCATGGGGTGATATATGCGGGGTTGATGATAGAGCGAGAGCAGGTGCGGGTGTTGGAATTCAACGTACGGTTTGGGGATCCGGAGGCGCAGGTGGTATTGCCGCGGCTGCGGAGCGATTTGTTTGAGGTGTGCATGGCGGTGGTGGAAGGGCGGTTGAGCGGGGTGCGGCTGGAGTGGGATGCGCGGCCGGCGGTGTGTGTGGTGATGGCATCGGGGGGGTATCCTGGGGCGTATCACAAGCATGTGCCGATCACGGGGTTGGAGGCGGTGGAGAAGATGGCGGATGTGATGGTGTTTCATGCGGGGACGGAAGAGCGGAAAGGCGCGGTAGTAACGAACGGCGGACGTGTCTTGGGCGTAACGGCACTGGGGCGCACGATGCCAGAAACGATAGAGCGGGTTTATGATGCAGTTGAGCAGATACATTTTGAGCATGCGCATTTTCGGTGGGACATTGGAGCGAAAGCGGTGCGGTAGGGTGGCGGGGTGGAGCGGGGTGTTGTGCGTGATGATGGCGCTGCTGGTGGGGTGCGGGCGGATAGCGGACGGGTGGCGGCGGATGCGGGGGGATGCGTTGCGGCATGCGGGAGACGACGCGGGCGCGCTGAGGTGGTATGAGCGGATTGGCACGAACCGGCAGGATGCGGCGGTATTGCGGGCGCTGGCGGAGCTCTATGCCGCACGCGGGGATGTGACGAATTTGCAGGCGGTGAGCGAGCGATTGTGCGCGCTGACGATGGATGCGGAAGAGCTGCAGGGGCTGGCTGAATTGCGGGCGATGCAGGACGACCATGAGGGGGCGGTGATGATGCTTGAACGCGCTGTGGCTTTGACATCAAACAAGTGGAAGAGCCATGCGTTGCTGATTGAGATGCATCTTGAGCTTGGAGAGACAAATGCGGCGGCGGGGGCCGTGGCGCGTGCGGAAGAAATGCTGCCGCGCACTACGCGGAACCGGCAACGGCTGGCGGTGGCGTGGATGCGGCTGGGCGACACGAGCAACGCAATCAGGCGGTTGAGCGAGTTGGTGGAAGAGCATAAGGACGATCACCAAATGAGACTGGCGCTGGCGGCGCTGCAAATACAGGAGAAGAACTATGGAGGAGCGGTGACGAATTTGCAGATTATCGTGAAGGCACAGCCTGACAATGCCATTGCAGCAGCGACGCTGGCGGATGCGCTGAACGGGCTGGGCGAAGTGGGGGAAGCAGTGCGATGGTACCGGCGGGCGATCCGGCTTGACCAGCGGAATGCGACGGCGCTGAACAATCTGGCCTATGTGCTGTTGCTGCACACATCGAACGTCGTGGAAGCGCTGGAGCTGGCACGAAGTTCGGTGGCGATCGAGCGCGCGGCGCATGCGCTGGACACGCTGGGGTATGCGTACTATCTGCGCGGGCAGGATGAGGTAGCGATGAAATATCTGCGTGAAGCGGAGCAGATGCGGGAGGAGAAGAGAGAGCCGGTGGATGCGGAGTTGCACTTGCACATCGGGATGGTGCATGCGCGGCGGGGGGAGATGGAGTTGGCGGCGATGCGGGTGGGGAAGGCGCTGGCGGCGCAACCGGAGTTGGAGAAGTACATCAGGAATTATCCATGGTATAGTAAGGTGATGGAAGTGATCCAGAGCAGGGGGGCAGAGCAGGATGAGTAGCACGAGCAGAGGGAAAGGGAACATGAAACGAAGTACGTTGAATGCGGCAGTAGATCAGTTCATGCGGGGGTGCGGCGGGCTGGCGCTGACGTTTGATGACGTGACGTTGGTGACGCAGTATGCAGATTTTCTGCCGTCTGCGACGACGCTGGAGACGCGTTTTACGCGGGGGGTGAAATTAAACATACCGTTTGCGAGCGCGGCGATGGACACGGTGACGGAAGCACGCATGGCGATCGAGATGGCGCGGCTGGGGGGGATAGGGGTGATACACCGCGGGATGGATGCAGCGGCACAGGCGAAGCAGGTGGCGCGGGTGAAGCATTATCTGAACGGGCTGATTTCGGATCCGATCGTGATCAACGAGAATCAGACGGTGGAGCATGTGCTGACGCTGCACGACGAGAAGGGGTACAAGTTTATGGGCTTTCCGGTGGTGAATGATGAAGGGATATTGACGGGCATCTTGACGTCGCGGGACATCAAATATTTGAAGACGACAAATGTGCGGGTGAAGGAGGTGATGACGCGAGAATTGATCACGGCGCCGCCGGGGACCTCGTTGAGCCAGGCGTTTGAGATCATGCGGCAGCACAAGGTGGGGAAACTGCCGATAGTACAGCGGGGGAAGCTGGTAGGGTTGTATAGTTATACGGATGTACGGAACATCATTGAGGGGATTGAGCCGCTGATCAACCGCGATGCGAATCACCGGCTGCGGGTGGCGGCGGCGGTAGGGACGAACGACCGCGAGCGAGCGGAGCGGCTGGTGGCGGAACATGTGGACGTGCTGGTAGTAGACACGGCGCACGGGCACTCGAAAGGTGTGTGCGAGATGGTGGCGTGGTTGAAGAAGAAGTTTCCGGAGACGGAAGTGGTGGCGGGGAATGTGGCGACGGGGGAGGGTGCGCGCGCGCTGATGAGGGCGGGAGCAGACGCGATTAAAGTTGGAGTGGGGCCAGGATCGATATGCACGACCCGGGTGATCACGGGCGTAGGGATACCGCAGATTACGGCGGTGTATGAAGCAGTGAGAGCGGTGCAGGACGCGGTACCTGTGATATCAGATGGGGGCATCCGGCATTCGGGCGACGTGCCGAAAGCGCTGGTGGCGGGGGCGAGTTCAGTGATGATGGGGAGCGTGCTGGCGGGGACGGACGAAAGTCCGGGGGAGAAGATAATTCATCAAGGGCGGCAGTATGTAGTGTACCGGGGGATGGGGAGTTTGGGTGCGATGGCGGCGTGTGTGAGCAGCCGTGAACGGTATGGGCAGCAGGATGTGGGGCGGACGGAGAAACTGGTGCCGGAAGGGATCGAGGGGCTTGTACCGTATGCGGGGACAGTGGAAGGGGTTGTGCAGCAATTTGTGGGGGGGCTGCGGTCATCGCTGGGCTACAACGGCTGCCGGACGGTGGAAGAATTACGGCGGCGCGGGCAATTCCGGCGCATCACAGCGGCGGGGGTGCGCGAGGCGCATCCGCATGATGTGCTGATTACGAAGGATGCGCCGAATTACCGCACGGCGGTGCGTTCATAGGAAGGAGCAGGATGAGTTTATTTGACCGGGATTATTACTACCAGCGGTGGAATCCATCGTGGGGGCAATCGCCGTACGAGACGAGCGGGCATATGCGGCCGGGGATGACGGCGGGGGTGAGGGGGCTGGTGGTGCTGAATGTGATAATTTTTGTGGGAGCGGCATTGCTGTCGAACGCAGGGGTGCGATTTTTCCTTAATACAGAGAGTATTGGGATTATCCGGGGGATCCCGGTAAGCGTTGTGCTACCGTCAGATTTTGAAAAATGGTTTGGGCTGTTTACGCCGTATTTGATCGGGCGAGGATTTGTGTGGCAGTTTGTGACGTATCAGTTTTTGCATGGCGGGCTACTGCATCTGTTTTTCAACATGTTTACGTTATACATGTTAGGTGCGACATTGGAGCGGCAGATTGGAACGTTGCCATTTATACGGTTATATTTGATGGGGGGAATCTTTGCGGGGTTTGTCAACATGGTGCCGCATATTTTTGTGGAGTATCCGACGATAGGGGCATCTGGGGCGGTGTGTGCGATTGTTGCGGCATTTGGGTTGTTGAATCCGCATGCGCGGCTGATGTTGTTTATCTGGTTTTTTCCTGTGGTGATCAAGGCGCGCACGTTAGTGATCGTGTATGCGGTGTTGACGGCGCTGCAGGCAGTGGGCAGCCACGACGGGATAGCGCATGTGGCGCATTTGGGGGGATTGATATTTGGATGGATGTATGCGTACAACATAGTGGGGCTGCGGCGAGTGATTGACGGGGGGAGGGAGGCAGGAGGGAGCCCGCATCCAGGGTTTAGCCCGCGGGCGTGGTGGGAGGCGGTGCGGCGAGTAGTGCGCCGGCCGAGGATGTACCGCGGGGAGGAAGTTGAGGATGCTGAGTTGCGCGAAGCGGCGCCGCGCAGGGGATGGGATCCGCGGATTGATGCTATTCTGGACAAAATGGCGCGGCACGGCATGCACACACTGACGAAAGAAGAATGGGAGATATTGGAGCAGTTTAGAAAATAGGACGGCTGGGACGAACAGGACGGATTGCAATAAAAACGATGGAACAAAGGACGATGGCAAGACAACAAGAACAGCCGACGTTGGCGGTGTTAATTGATGCGGACAATACGTCGCCGGCTTTGGTGGAACCGATTTTTGCGGAAATTGCGAAATATGGCGTAGCGACGGTGAAGCGGATATACGGGGACTGGACGTCGCCGCAGCTGAAGGGCTGGCAGAATGTGCTGCTGGAGTATTCGATCCATCCGGTGCAGCAGTTCAGCTACACGCGGGGAAAGAATGCGACGGACTGTGCGTTGATCATAGATGCGATGGACTTGTTGTATACGGGGAGATTTGACGGGTTCTGCATAGTGGCGAGCGACAGCGACTACACGCGGCTGGCGTCGCGGATACGCGAGCAGGGGTTGCTGATGTATGGGATAGGGAGCAAGAAGACGCCGATGCCGCTGGTGAATGCGTGCGACAAATTTATATACACGGAGATTTTGAGCGGTGTGCAGGCCGAGGAGCGGGCGAGTGTATCGGACGAGAAGAGCATACGGCGGGATGCGAAGCTGGCGAAGCTGCTGCGGGACGCGGTGAACGCGGATGCGGACGAGGATGGCTGGGCGTATTTGGGGAGTGTGGGGAATCACATTCTGAAACAAAGTCCGTCATTTGATCCACGGAATTACGGGTATGCGCGGCTGCGCTCGCTGATGCGGGCGACGGGGCTGTTTGAGTTTGACGAGCGTGCGGTGGAAGGGAGCGGGCAGAAGCAGTGCTATGTGCGGTGCCGGCAGGAGCATGCGGCACGATGATGGGTGGCGCGAGGAGAGAGGGGCATGGGCCTGCGGGGGCGCCACCTGCGGGCGTGGGAGAATATCAGCGTTCACGGCGGCAGCAACGGCGGGCGGTAGGGCGCGGCGCGATGGTTGGTGCGGTAGCGGGGCTGGTGTGCGTGGCGTTCCGGTGGCTGTTGGAGCGTGGGGAGATGGTGCGAACGCAGGGATTGGAATGGCTGCGAGAGGAGGGGCTGGAGTGGATGTGGGTGCCTGTGATTGTGACGGCGGCGAGTGGGGGAGTGGCGGCGTGGCTGGTGCAGCGGTATGCGCCGGAGGCGGGCGGGAGCGGGATTCCGCAAATCAAGCGTGTGCTTGCCCAGATGCATCCGATGCGGCCGGTAAGGATCATGCTGGTGAAATTTTTTGGCGGCGCGTTGGCAATTGTATCCGGATTTGCGTTGGGACGTGAAGGGCCTTCAGTGCAGTTGGGAGGAGCAAGCGGCGAGCTGCTTGCGCGTGCCTTTCACGGACATCAGTACGAGCGCAAGACGCTGATTATAGCGGGAGCGAGCGCGGGCTTGTCAGCGGCGTTCAACGCGCCGTTTGCCGGGGTTGTGTTTGCGGTGGAAGAACTGCGGGGGGAACTTTCGGGGCCAATATTTGCGGCGGTGTGTGCGGCGGCGGTGGCTGCGACGGCGATCTCGCGGCTTATGATGGGAGCGGCGGCAGTGTATGCGCCAGGCGCGCTCGGCACGCCGGATGTGGGCTTGCTGCCGGTGTTCGTGCTCGTAGGCATTGGTGCGGGTTTTGGGGGCGTGCTGTTTATTAAGGCGGTGCTTGCTGGTGTGCGGTTTGGAGGGCATATAGGGCGGCAACGACTTGCTGTGAGAGGTGTGCTGGCGGGTGCGGTGACCGGGTTGGTTGCCTGGTGGTGGCCGGAGATTGTGGGTGGCGGGCAGCATCTTGCGAACACCCTGCTGCATACTGCGCCGGTGTGGTGGATGATCGCGGCGATATTTGCCGCGCGGTTTGTGTTGACAGTGGTATGTTACGGGAGCGGCGTACCGGGTGGGATATTTGCTCCGATGCTGCTACTGGGGCTTTTGGTGGGGGAGCTCACGGCGAGTGCGATAGCACAGTTACCATGGGTGCCACAGGCCGACATGCGCGTGTGCGGATTGTGCGGGATGGGGGCGTATTTTACGGCGGTGACGCGCGCGCCGTTGACTGGGATTGTGCTGATTATAGAGATGAGCGGATACTACGGAATTATGCCTGCGCTGCTGACGGCGGTGTTGGCGGCCTACATGGTAGCGGAATTGCTTCAAGCAACGCCGATTTATGAGGCGCTGGGTCATTACGCGGCACGCGCTGCGGGGAGTGGGAACAATGAATGTGCATTGCGGGTTTGATATGCGGTGAGATTGAGAAGCACGTAAAAGCATTGAGAGAACGCGTATGAAACTGTTTGCATTTCGGGGCGGTGTGCATCCGCCGGACTTTAAGGCGTTGACGAGTGATCTGGCAATTGAGGCGCTGGCGGCGCCGGCGAAAGTGCGCGTGCCGCTGGTGCAGCATTTGGGCGTCCCTGCGCAAGCGGTGGTGAAGAAAGGCGAGCGGGTGTTGATGGGGCAGGTGATTGGGCAGTGCCATGGGTTTGTGTCGGCGGCGGTACACGCGCCGGTATCGGGCATAGTGACGGGGTTGGATGGAGTGCCGCATGTGTCGGGGCGCACAGTGCCGGCGGTTGAGATTGAGAATGATGGAAAAGATGAATGGCATCCAGACGTGAAGCCGGTTGAGCAGGTGACGCGCGAGGCAATAATTAAAGCAGTGCAGGCGGCAGGGATTGTAGGCATGGGCGGAGCGGCGTTTCCCGCGCATGTCAAGCTGCAGCCGCCGCAAGGCAAAACAATCAACCTGCTGATTGTGAACGGAGCGGAATGTGAACCATTTCTGACGTGCGATTACCGGTTGATGGTGGAGACACCGGAGCGGATTGTGCGCGGGGCGGAGTTGTTAATGCTGGCGCTGAATGTGAGACAGTGCATCATTGCGATTGAAGACAACAAGCCGCGGGCGGTGCAGGTGATGCAGGACGCGGTGAAGGGCCGCACTGGGATAGCAGTGCAGAGGCTGCGCACGCACTATCCGCAGGGGGGAGAGAAGCAATTGATTTACGCGCTGACGGGGCGTGAGGTGCCATCGGGCGGATTGCCGATGGATGTGGGGAGCGTGGTTCATAATGTAGGGACGGCTGCGGCGGTGGCTGACGCGGTGGATAAGGGGCAGCCGCTGATCGAACGCATTGTGACAGTGAGCGGGGACGCTGTGGAAAAGCCGGGCAATTACCGCGTGCGTGTTGGGACGACGCTGGGACACGTACTGGCGGCGGCGGGGCTGAGCGCGGAGCGCTGCGCGAAAGTGATTGCAGGCGGGCCGATGACGGGGCCGGCGGTGACGAATATGGAGGTGCCGGTGAGCAAAGGGACATCGGGCATCCTTGCGTTCAGCGCGGCGTGGGTGCAGGCGGTTGAGCCGGATGCGTGTGTGCGATGCGGACGGTGCGGCGCGGTATGCCCGGTTGGATTGAATCCGACAGGATTGGAGACGCTGGCGATGAAGCGCGACGTGGCTGGATTGCAGCAGCTGCATGCGCAGGACTGTATCGAGTGCGGCTGTTGTGCGTACATTTGCCCGTCGCGCCGCACACTGGTGCAGGCGATCCGGTATGGGAAAGTACAAATTGCCGCCACGCGTAAAGCCAAGAAAAATTAGCAGGAAGGATCATGAGAGTTTCGTATACGTGGCTGAAAGAACTGGTGGAGATTCCGTATACAGTGCAGGAGTTGGGCGAGGTGCTGACGCAGCAGGGGATGGCGGTGGATGCGTTGGAACATTGGGGGCGGCCGTATGAGAATATTGTGGTGGGGGTAGTGCGCGAGGTTGCGAAGCATCCGAATGCGGACGCACTGACGGTGTGCCGGGTTGATGTGGGGAAAGAGGTGTTGCAAATCGTGTGCGGAGCGCCGAATGTGCGTGCGGGGCAGCATGTGCCGGTAGCATTGATCGGGGCGCGGGTGGGTGACATGACGATAAAGAAGAGCAAGCTGCGCGGCGTGGAGTCGTATGGCATGTGTTGTGCGGCGGACGAGTTGGGTATTTCAAGCGATCATGCGGGATTGTTGATTTTGGATGAGAGGTTGGCGGCAGGGACGCCGTTTGAATCGGTCGTATCAGGCGAAGATTTTATCTACGAACTTGATATACCGAACAACCGTCCGGATTTGCTGTCGCACATTGGGATAGCCCGGGAAATATGGGCGCACCTGTGCAACAAAGAAGGACGTGCGGCGGCGTATGAGCTGCCGCCCATTGTTATGGAGGAAGATGAAGCGGCAGCAGCTGAAGCGATCGCAGTGCGCGTGGAGGCGCCCGCGCTATGTCCGCGTTATATTGCGCGCGTGATTGACGGTGTGCGGATCGGTGCGGCGCCGTTGTGGATGCAGGCGCGGCTGTACCGGCTGGGCATGCGGCCGATCAACAACGTGGTGGATATTACGAACTATGTGATGATGGAATATGGACATCCATTGCACGCGTTCGACGGGGTGCGGTTGGCGGGACGGCAGATTGTGGTGCGGCGGGCGCGCGCGGGCGAGGTGCTGGTGACGCTTGATGGCGCGCCGCGCACGCTGGACGAAGAGATGCTTGTGATTGCGGATGGTGAGCGTGGGATCGCGCTGGCGGGCGTGATGGGCGGGGAGAACACGGAAGTGACGGACGCGACCGGGCAGATCGTGTTAGAGAGCGCGTATTTTGATGCAGCTGCAATCCGGCGGGCGGCGAAGCTGCTGAATGTGCATTCGGAGTCGTCACGGCGGTTTGAACGGGGCGTGCGCGGCGCGGTGGAAGCGGCGAGCAGGCGGGCGGCGCAGTTGATGGCATTGTACGCTGGCGGGCGCGTGCGGCGCGGGATGGTGAATGTTGGACACGAAGAACCACCGCGCGTTGTGCGAGTGAAGCTGTCGCGCTGCGCAGAGTTGCTGGGGATGGCGTTGGAAGAGAGTGCGGTGAAAAGGGTGTTACGCGCACTGGGATATGAGTGCGTTGAGCAGGCCGGCGGGTGTGAGATCATGGTTCCGCCGCATCGTGTGGATGTGGCGGAGTCGGCCGACATTGCGGAAGAGATAGCGCGCTTGTGTGGGTACGAGCGTGTGCCCGTGGAGATGGATGCGCCGTTTCGCAGCATGGCGCCGGTGGCGGGCGTGTATGGGTGCCGGGCGGCGGTGCGGGGGGCGTTAGTGGCTGCGGGATTGTATGAGGCTTATAATCCGAGCTTGGTGTCGGTGGAGCTTCTGGCGCGGGCTGGAGTGGAGACGGCTGGTGAACGGAGTGAACCAATTGCGCTTGCCAACGCAACGACGCAGGAACAATCAGTGTTGCGCACGGCGCTGTATCCGGGCTTGTTACGGAATGTGCAGCACAATATTGCGCACGGGGCACAGAGTGTGCGATTGTTTGAGCTGGGGCGGGTGTATCAGCGGACGGCACAGGCGGGCAGATTTGAGGAGTATGAACGGTGCGGGCTGGTGTTGTGGGGGGCGGCGGAGGAACAAGGCGTCTGGGCGAAGGAACGGCAGTGCGACGTATACGATATGAAAGGGGTTGTTGAGCATCTGTTGGCGGAGCTTGGGATTGAGGGGGTGGAATACCGTGGGGTGGTGCGGCCGGGGCTGCATCCGGGGCGGACGGCGGTGATTACTGGGGGATCAACGCGCACGGAGATCGGCTGGCTGGGCGAACTGAATCCGGCAGTAGGACGCGCGTGGGACGTGCACGAGCCAGTGGTGGTGGCGGAGCTGGATGTGGCGGCGCTGGCCGCATTGAGAAAGACGAGCACGCGCTATACACGACTGCCGCGCTTCCCGGCGGCCACACGTGATTTGGCGCTGATCGTACCGGCAGCAACGACACACGCTGAGATTATGGGAGTAATATGGCAGCATGGCGGGCCATTGTTGCGCGGCGCGAAAGTGTTTGACCGTTATCAGGGCGGGCAGGTGCCGGAAGGACATGTGAGCATGGCATATCACATCGAATACCGGAGTGACGAGCGCACGCTGACGGATGCGGAAGTAGAGGCGGCCCATGCGGCGTTAGTGACCGCGTTACAGAAGGAGCTTGGGGCACAGGTGCGAGCGTAGGACGCGAGGGAGCAGATCGCAGATTGCAGATTGCAGATTGCAGAGAGCAGAGAGCAGAGAGCAGTGACCAGATAACAGAATTTTCGGTGATACAGACATGGCTGGAAATGGGTATGAAAGCTGAGCGCTATTTGAAATGTCTGCTGACAGTGGTGGTAGTGCTGATGTCAGTGGCAACGCTGATGGCACGCGCGCAGACGAATGAAATCGGGGATGGTGTGGGTACGAATCGAAGTGCGCACGCGAGCACGACGAATGTGTTGGAGCGGCTGCTGGATGACTTCACGGTGCGGGCGGAAACGATGAGCGCGCGGTATGCATGGGCGCGCGCACGCGTGTGGGGGGTGCAGGTGTGGCAGCTGGTGTGGAGCATAGGGATTGTCTTCATAACCATCGTGATAGCACAGCTGGTGGGGTATGTGCTGCACACGCGGCTGGCGCTGGCGTTGGCGCGCCGCAACGTGCCGCACGGCGACCGCGTGGTAGCATCAGCACAGCGGCCGATGCAAGGACTGATATATCTGGGTGGATTAATGATCGCGGCGTCAGTTATGTCAGTGGGGCGCGAGCATGTCTGGGGGATAATTAACAAGTTTGGCAAAGTTTTGCTGGCGTTGATGATCGTCTGGTTGATTGACCGGATGATTGACGTTGTCGCGAATGTGTGGATTGTCAAGGCGCGCACGACCTCGGCCAAGTTGGATGAACACTTGATCATCATGGGTCGAAAAACGGCCAAAGTTGTGGCATTGATCCTTGTGGTGATCATGCTGCTTGACACGTTGGAAGTAGATATTACGGCGCTGCTGACGGGGTTGGGGATTGGTGGGTTGGCGGTAGCGTTGGCGTTGCAGGACACGCTGGCGAATTTTTTTAGTTCGGTGTATATCATGATAGACCGGCCGTTTAAGGTAGGCGACCGGATTGTGATGGACGGCATAGACGGGTTTGTTGAGGAGATCGGGTTTCGTTCGACGCGGATTCGGACGTTGACCAAGACACAAGTGACGGTGCCGAACAAGACGCTGGCCAACGCAAATGTTGACAACATCACGCGCATGCACAAACGGCGGGTAACGCAGACGATCGGCGTGACATACGAGACGACGGCGGAGCAGATGGAGCAGGTGTTGGAAGCGCTGCGGGCGGTATTGCAGAATGACCCGGGGGTTGACAAGGAGTTTATCGTGGTGCGTTTTCATGATTTTGGCGAGTCGAGTTTGAACATCACAGTGATATATTTTGCGTGCACGGCGGACTATCAGGAATACCTTGCGGTGCGGGAGCGGGTTAATTTAGCATTTATGCGGGCATTGGCGCGGCTGGGGGTTTCGATCGCCTTTCCAACGCGCACAGTCTATTTTGAAGGGGACGTGGCACGGCGGATGGCGGAACGATAGGGCTGCGCGGCAGCTGCGGAAAAGGGTTGATGGAGCGGGCGATGGGACTTGAACCCACGACCTCGACCTTGGCAAGGTTGCGCTCTACCAACTGAGCTACGCCCGCATGGGGTTAATAGTATAACAAAATTTTTGAGAGAATGCAAGAGGCGGCGGGCTTCCTAGATCCGGCGACTAGGGAGGGCCGCTGGCCAGAGCGGCCTGATGGCTGCAGGGCTCAAGGGCAACGAGGCCGTTGCCCCTCCACGCCCATGTCGCTAGCCGCCGGATCTAGAGGGCTTAGGGTTGCGACTAGCGGAGAGCGACTACAAGGCCGATGGGCAATGTGTAGAAACGGCATTTGGCAAAAAGTGGAAAGAAGATTGAGCGCGGACGGGGGCGAGCGGGGTTGGATAGGATGGATGGGACAAATGGGACATATTTCAGGAGAGGGGATGGG
>Ga0129299_1002160_pt1 | contig 13090 bp, 9 predicted proteins | sample ConPoolayeCmetaG_FD_94477 | JGI IMG/M metagenome (GOLD analysis project Ga0129299, IMG submission 94477) | Hot spring microbial mat communities from California, USA to study Microbial Dark Matter (Phase II) - Cone Pool mat layer C metaG ... | reverse complement strand
CTCGGGCGTGACGTCGCGCGGCGCAAAGCCCGTGCCGCCGACCGCCACGATCAGGTCAATCGAGTGCCCATCCGCGAAGTGCCGCAGGGCCTCTTCGATTTGCGGCCGCTCGTCCGGCAGGATGCGGCGTTCGTAGATGTGCGCGCCGAGTTCCCGTTCGAGGAGGCGGGCGACGGCCGGGCCGGCGGTGTCGGCGGTTTCGCCGCGCGCGCCGCGGTCGCTGATGGTCAGCGCCACCGCTTGAAACCGCTCGCGGGGGATCTGTTCCAATACCTCGACCGCGTCGCCCGGCGCGATATCGCCGTCGCGCGTCACGCGCGCGAACAGGCCGAGCCGGGGCATGATGCAATCGCCGGACTGCTCATAGATCGCGCAGCGGGCGTGACACGTCTTGCCGATCTGGCTGATGCGCAGTTCCGCGGAGTCGCCCGCGCGCAACCGGCTGCCCAGCCCCAGCGCGTGGAGCGGCACGCCTTCCACGACGAGGTTTTCGGCGAAGTCGCCGGCGTTCAACGCGACGCCGGAGGCGGCGCGGAAATCATCTATGTCCCCGGCCGCCAGCAGGCTGACCTGCCGGTGCCAGGGCCCCGCGTGGGCGTCGCCCTCGATTCCATGGCCGGCGCGCAACCGGGCGGAGGGCACCGGGGTCTTTCGCTCGCCCTTCCGGCGGCTGACACAAATGGCGACCACCCGACCGCCGGCGCTCATTTTGCCTCTTTTCTGCTGCCGCTACGGTCGGACGCCCGCCACGAACCGGATTTTCCTCCGGTCTTTTCAAGGAGGCGCAGGTTTTCGATCACGATCCCTTTGCCGGCCGCCTTGCACATGTCGTACACCGTCAGCGCGGCCACGGCAACGGCGGTCAGCGCCTCCATTTCCACGCCGGTGGACGCGCGGCAGCGGACGCGGGCGGTCAGCCGGATCGCATCGCCTTCCCGACGCGCTTCGACGTTCACGGAATCGAGCGGGAGCGGATGACACAGCGGGATCAGCTCGGCGGCGCGCTTGGCGGCCATGACGCCCGCCAGTTCCGCCGTTTCGAGCACGGGCCCTTTGGCGCTCCGCGTCCCGGCGCGCAGCGCGGCGGCGACTTGGGGTCCCAGCCGCACGACCGCCTCGGCCGTCGCGGCGCGCCGGGTCGGGCGTTTGGCCCCGACGTCCACCATTCGCGCCCGTCCGTCCGCTCCGACATGGGAAAGCGCCGCCGCGGCGGCGGCCGGCGCGCGAGCGGAACCGCGGACTGCCCGGCCCGCGTCGCGCGCCGGCCGGCCTGCGGGGGTTGCGGACGGGGCGTCGAAGCGTTGCAGTGATCGTTTCATCCGCCGATTCCCGCCATGCAGGCGAACGGCACGGCAAACGCCGCATCCTCACGCTTCATGGAAAACGCCTCCGGAACGGCGCTCAAGATGGCCCTCAAATCCCCGTCGCGCAGCGCCTCGCGCACCGGAATTCCGCCCTCGCGCGCGAGGCAGCCGAGCAGGCGGCCATCCGCCGTCACGCGCAGGCGGCGGCAATCGGCGCAGAAGGGCGCGCTGCACGGCGCGATGAATCCGACCACGCCCGCTCGCCCGTCCGCGTCGCGCACACGGAACCGTTCGGCCGAAGCGCCGGGCGCGCGGCCCAGCGGCTCCAGATCGTAGCGGCGGGCCAGCCGCGCCCGCGCCTCCGCCGCGGGGACATGGCCGGCGGCGTACAGCTCCGCGCCCGGTCCGATCGGCATCAGCTCGATGAACCGCAGCTCGCAGTCATTTTCCAGAGCGAACGCCGCCAGCGGTTCGATTTCGCCGTCGTTCAATCCGCGCACCAGAACCGTGTTGAGCTTGATCGGCGTCAGTCCGGCCGCTCGGGCGGCGCGGATCCCCGCGAGCACATCCTCCACGCGCCCGCCGCGCGTGACGCGGCGGAAGATATCGGCGTCGAGCGCGTCGAGACTGACGTTGACGCGATGGAGTCCGGCGGCGCGCAACGTTTCGGCCCGGCCGGCGAGGAGCAATCCGTTGGTGGTCAGCGCGAGGTCCGGCACATCGAGCGCCGCAAGCAGGGCGACGAGCCGGTGCAGGCCGGGGCGGACGAGCGGTTCGCCGCCGGTGACGCGGATTTTGGCCAGACCGAACGAGTCCCGCAGCGCGTGGGCCAGTTGCGCGATTTCCTCGTACGAGAGCAAGTCCTCCCGCTTCGACAGCGCCGCGCCCTCCGGCGGCAGGCAATACCGGCAGCGCAACTGGCAGCGATCCGTCACGGATATCCGCAGCGCGAGTCCGCCGTTCCAGAGGTGGCCGGCTCCGATCACGGCAGGCTCCAGGGGCGGAAGGCGACGACCGTGCCGGCGTCCAACGCCTCCGCGCCCATCGGCGCGACGATCGCGCCGTCCGCCCGGGCGGCCGCCATCGCGTCGGCCGACGCGGTCACGGCCAGCGGGAGGAGTACTGTCGCGCCATCGCGGGGCGCCAGGCGCGCCGGCACGAATCGTTGGCGCGGGCCCCGGACGCGCAGCGGCTCGCCGAGCGGCAACCGCCATTCGGGGCGCGCGCGCTCCGCGGGGCAGCCGGCGAGCAGGCGCGCCGCAGGCAATAGGAATTCGCGAAGTCCCACGGCCGCCGACAGGGGGTTGCCGGGCAAACCGAACACGAGACAGCGCCCGAGCACGGCGAACAACTGAGGTTTTCCGGGCTTCATCGCAACCCCGTGATAATGCACGCGCGCGCCGAGTTCCGCGAGCGCATCCGGAACCCAGTCGTAATCGCCGACCGAAACGCCGCCGGAGAGCGCGAGCAGGTCGCACCGTGCCGCCAGCGCCGCGATGCGGCGTCGAATCGCCGCGCGATCGTCCTTGAGCCGGATGCCGAAAACCGGCGCGCAGCCTTCCGCCTGCAGGGCCGCGCGGATCAACGCGCTGTTCGAGTCGCGAATCTCGTACGGGCGAGGTCGGGCGTCCACGGGCCGCAGCTCCGACCCGGTGGCGATCGCGGCCGCGCGCGGGCGCCGATGCACCGGGGGACGGGCGCAGCCGGCCGCGGCGCAGACCGCGAGCGCCTCCGGTGTGAGCCGGGCGCCGGCGGGCAGCAGAATATCGCCTCGCCGCGCGAACTCGCTCTGCCGCAGAATATGTTGGTTGGGGCGCGCCTCCGGCACCCGGACGCGGCCATCCCCGGCCGGTTCCGTCTCCTCGATCGGGACGACGGCGTCGGCGCCTTCCGGCACGGGCGCGCCCGTGAAGATGCGCACGCATTGGCCCGGACGCGGATTGGGGCGGGGCGGCGCGCCGGCGGCGATCTCGCCGACGATCGCCGGCGTTCCCGGCGCATCGGCCGCGCGGAGGGCATAACCGTCCATTGCGGCGCGGCGCGTCGCCGGAAAGTCCCGGTCGGCGCGCACGGGCCGCGCCAGATAGCGTCCCAGCGCCTGCTCCAGCGCGACGCGTTCCGACGGCAACGGTCGCGCCACCCGGCAAATCCGCTCCCAGGCGGTTTCGGGCGAAATCAGCGGAGCGGATAAACGATCCAAGCGCACGCTCACCGTTTTGTCCCTCTCATGCCGGCACGAGATTGACCCAGGTGTCGTAAAACGACACGCTGCCGCCGACCGGGTCGAACAGGCAGGTGTTCTTCACGTGGGGGTCCGTCCACATGGCCGCGTTGGCGTGCAGGCCTTTCCGCCGCCGCTCCTCGCCGCGGACGAGCACGCCGTCAATCACGACATCGCGCGCGCCGGCGGCCCAGTGGCCGAATCCGAGCGCAAAGCTGACGACGCCCGGACGGATCGTTTGCGTGAAGATCAGTTTGCCGATCATCGGCTGTTCGTCGCCTTCGTCCAGCGGCCAGACGCCGCGCTCGTTCGTCGCGCTGACCACGCGCACCCGCTGTTCGTTTCGCAGGCCCAGCCGCGCCGCGTCGGAGGGATGGATGAGAACTCCATTTTCCGGCATCAGCGGCGTCAGCCAGGGGTCCGCCATGGTGCGGCTCTTGGTCTGGCTGATCGTCCGGTGCGTGATCAACGCGAGCGGATAGCCCTCGCGCTGGGCGGCGGGCTCGCGGCCGAGAAAATCGCGCACCGGCACATGCGCCGCATGGCCGAGATGGCGGCGGCCCGTGCCCGCGTGAATCACGAGCGCGGTCTTTTCCTGATACAGGTTCAGGCACTTGCCGTAGGCGTGGCGCACCAGACCGTCCGGCAGGTACGCGCGATCGTGCTCTTCGATCCGCCCGCCGCGATTCAGCACGTGCACGACCTTGGGCCAGAGGGCATCGCCGGCCGCGGTTTTCCAGCGTTCGACGTCGAAGACCTCCGGCGGCAGGTGCCGGCGCGCGCGCAGGAAAAGTTCGATCTCGTCGGCGGGGGCGTCGGGAACCGCGTCCGAGCCGTCGGCCTTTTCGCCGCGGGCGAGATTGGCGACGCCGCGCAGATAGAAATCGTCGTAGTGCCGCAGCGCCAGGCCCGGCCCGAACGCGTCGGGTCCGAACCCCGGCAGCGCGAGTCGTTCGGCGATGCCGAGCATCAGCGATTCGAAGCAGATGGGCATTTTTTCCCCGAACACCGCGCAGGTGTCCGGGATCGGGGGGATCGCCGGCTGCCGGACCGGTTGAACCTTGTTGGGCATGTTCGGGTGCGACCCCTGAAATTCCCAGCGTTCGAGGAACGTGAGATCCGGGAAAATATAGTCCGCGTACATCGAGGTCGCGCCGATGAGGATGTCGCACGCGATGAACAACGGCAGGCGGTTGACGTCGCGGAGCGTCTCGATGTTGGTGTGGCCGGCCGGCAGCGCGTAGGTCGGCGCGCCCATATACAACAGCAGCGCCTTGATCGGATACGGATAGGCGTCGCCGATGGACGGGATGATCTCCTCGTAGATGTCGCTCGCCAGCGGATACCAGTTCCGGCGGGCGGGATATCCGGCGAAGAGCGTGGTCTTCTCGTATTCGATGTCGTGCCGGATGGAGCTGATGCCGAACGGCTTGATGGCGCCCGGCTGGGCGTTCAGATCGAATCCGCCGTTTTTCCCCGAAAAATCGTAGGTGGTGGCCTTGATCATTCCGCCCTGGCGATCGAAATTTCCGAGCAGCATGTTCAGGGTCATCCACCCCAGCACTCCGTAAAACCCGTTGGCGTGCTGCGCGGGTCCGCGGTGGATGTCCACCGCGCTCTGGGGGGCGTGGCGCGCGAGTTCCCGAACGACCGCGATCAGGTCCGCCGGCCGCACGCCGGCGATCTCGGCCCATTCCTCGACCGTATGGGCTTCGGCGGCTTCGCGGAGCAGTTGCAGGCCGGATTTGGCCCGCCGGCCGTCGGGCAGCTCGACGTCCACGAAGAGGTCGCCGCGCACAGGCTCCTTTTCGTCGTTCGGATCGAACGCGACGAGGCGGCCTTCCGAGCGCACGACGAGGAATTTCTCCGGATACGTGGAGCCGTCTTTCTTCGCGCGGGTTTCCGCCGCGCGCAAACCGATATCGGCGGCGCGCACGAACGCGCCGGGGCCGTCGTCGCGCATTTCGACCAGCCACGATCCGTTGCACCAGCTCGCCTCGCCGGCGGCTTTCGCCGCCGCCTTGTTGGCGTTCGAGAGGAAATCGGCCCGATAGGCCCGCTGGTCGAACAGCCAACGAATCATCCCCATCGCCAGCGCCGTGTCCGTGCCCGGCTTCAACGGCAGCCATTTCCAGGCCTTGCTCGCGAGCTTGCTGAACCGCGGGTCGGCGGCGGCGATCGTGCACCGGCCGGCGGCCAGGCGTTCGGTCAGGCGCACCGAACGGTTGGGCGGGCCGTAATTGGCCTCGAACAGGTTGGCGCCGACGAACAGCACGAACCGGCTGTTTTCCAGGTCGGCCTGCCAATAGAACTTCTGGCCGCCGGAGAACTTGCCCTCGGTGTACTGCTCGCTGATGGCCTTGCACGTGAAATAGAGCGAGCCCTGGCAGACCGTCGTATGGCCATGCGCGTTGGTCGTGCCCAGCGCGGCGGCGAATCGCTTGTAGAACTCCCCGCGGCCGCCTTTGAGGCGTCCCCACATGCAGACGATCTGGTTGTTTTTCGGGCCGAGATCGGGGTGTTCGGGATCAATCACGGCCGCGAGGTCTTTCGCGTGGCGCTGCTTGAACGCCTCGACGAGTTCGGCTTTTTTCGCGCGATCTTTTTCGGCCCAGATCGCCTGAACGTCCGCGGCCATCGCCTTCGCGACGGAGGGGTCGCGCAGGGCCGCGATGGTTTTCAACCCCTCCACGTCCCGATTTTCCTCGCCGGGCACGTTCGCAAAGAGCCGCCCCCCATCGCAAATTTCACGGATCGCCTGCTCGAAGGGGACGGCGACCCAGCGGTTTTCGCCGCGCTTGCCGGCGCGTTTGAGCACTTTGCGGATGCGGTACGGATCGTAGGCGGTCTGCAGGCCGGCCTGACCCTTGGGACAGATCGAGCCGTCAATGGCCGCCGCGACGCTCGGCGCGGTCGCGTCATCCAGGTGCGGCAGCAGCGTCCACGGATTGTACGGATTGCCGTCAATCTTCGACAGCACGCCGTTCTCGACCTTGCACTTGATCCCGCAGCCCGTGTTGCATTGCAGACAAACGGAATAGATCAGGTTTTCGGGATCCGCGGGCGTGTACGGCGCGTCGGGGCGGCGGCTGTCGAGCACGGCGGAGTCCGCGGCATCGGCTGCCGAAGGGCGCACGCCGGCGAGCAGCGCGCCGCCGAGCAGCGCGCCGTTCGCGAGGAACCGGCGGCGGTCCATCGCAGATTCGGACGGGCGGGTTGAATCGGTCGGCGTTTGCATGCGGCACCTCACACGGAGGGCTTGAGTCGGCGCGCAAGCCACGCGCTGACCCAGGAGCCAACGACAAAGACGGCCACTCCGGAACCGAAAAGGAACGCGCCCACGAGGTACTCCATCGGCGTCGCGTGATAGATGTAGCGGAGCCGCTCGTGTTGAAAGGCCTCCTGCAATCCCCGGATTTCCGCGACCGCCTGGCCGGGCACCAGGACATTGAGCCGCGCGCTGATGAAGCAGAGCGCCACGAGGACGGCGCCGAGGGTCCACGCGCCCGGCCGCCGGGTCAGCAACAGAAAGATCGGGAGGAGGCCGCCGAGCAGCAGGTGGACGATCCAGAAGACCCACCAGTACGGGCCGAACAGGACGAGTTCGAGCGCGGGCGCGTGGCTGAACGGCGACCAGAATACGATCGAAAACTCGGCGAATTCGAATACGAAATACACGAGGACGGCGGTCAGACAGATCGCCCGCAGACGCTCGATCGCGCGCTCGTAATCCCGCCGCACGCCCTCATCCCATCCGGCGATGCCCCAGCGGCCCTGGAGAACGCGCGCCAGCAGCAGCGCGGCCGAGCCGGCGGCAAAGGCGGAGGTCAGGAACATCATCGGCAGCAGCGCGCTGTGCCAGTAGGGCTTGGCGTCCACGACGCCGAAAAAGGCGCCGCTCTGGCTGGGAAACAGGATGCAGAACATCGTCCCCAGCCCCAGCAGCGGTTTCAGCCATTGGCGGTCGTCGCGATAGGTCAGCGCCCAGGCCAGCGCCGCGACCAGCACGAACACCCCGTACATCCAGGCGTTGAACGCCATCATGCTGGTGAACGCGGGCCGCGTAAATATCGCGAAGGCCCGTTCGAGGTGCCCGAGGTCCAGCCAAACCCCGATGAAGGCGGGCAGGATGCCGGCGACGCTGACGACGATCGCGGCGCGCAGGGCCGCGCGATTCGCGAACCCGGGCCAGTCGAGAATATAACCGAGCGCGGCGAGCGCGAACACGCCGCCGGCGATGCCGACCCCGTGAAAATAGAGCGCCACCCACAGCCCCCAGGGCACGTACGAGCCATAGCCCGCCGGCAGGTGGCCCTGCGTGAACCGCTGGTACATCCCCACGGCGCCCACGGCCAGCGTCAGCAGCCAGGCCGCGATCAGCAGCCCCTGCCATCCTTTGGAAACCGGACTTTTGCTTTCCATCGCCCGCTCCTTTTCAGCCCACAATGTAGAACACGTGGGGCTTCGTTCCCTTGTGGGGCAACAGCGTCTGGACATCGTGTCGGGCGATCAGCTCGGAGACGAGGCTCTCCGGGTCGTTCGCGTCCCCGAAATAGGTCGCGCGCCCGATGCAGGTGGTGGCGCATTGCGGAAGCTGTCCGACCTCGAGCCGGTGCAGGCAGAAATGGCACTTGCGCGCGTTCCCTTTCGGCGAGGCGTGCGGGCCGGCGGCGCGGTCCCACCGCTTGGCGTACTCGTGGTTCGGGACGTCGGCATCCGGCGCGTTCGCGAGCAGCGCGCCCTCCGCCGGGCGGGTATTCGCCTCGGCCTCCGCCTCGTAGTCCAGGCCGAAATCGCTGGTCCGCGCGCCGTAGGGGCAGGCGGTCAGGCAGTAGCGGCATCCGATGCAGCGATCGTAATCGATCGCCACCACGCCGTCGGGCCGCTGCCAGGTCGCCTTCACCGGGCAGACCGGCACGCACGGCGGATTCCGGCACTGCATGCACGGGCGCGGCAGGAACGACAGCCGGACGTTGGGGAATTCGCCCCGCTCCTCCGTCACCACCGGCCGATAGACGACGCCCGGCGGCAGCTTGTTCTCCGCGACGCACGCGATCGTGCAGGCGTGGCAGCCGACGCACTTGCGCGTGTCAATGACCATGGTCCAATGCCGCTGTTCCACCGGTTTGGCCATGGCGCGCTCGAGGTCGCGCTGCATGCGCACCAGCGCGTCCTCGTCGGGTGTTTCCGGCAGGGACTTCAGCGCGTCCAATGCGCGGCGCGTGCCGTCGCCGGTCGGATCGCGCGGCGCCGGCGAACGACGGTCCTTGAGCGCGACCCCGGCGCTGACCGCCACACCGCCTCCCACCAGCGCGGCCGTTCGGACAAACTCTCTTCGGGTCATTCGCATAGGCGCATTCTCCTCCGCCGGGGGTTCCGGCGGTCGCGGCGGGCCGTTTCATACGCGATCAATTCAGCGAGGGTCCGGCCCGCGAGCATGTTCAGGATCCGCCGTTGCTCGCGTTGCCAAAACGCATGCAACGGACAAGCCCGCAGGCCGCGACAGGCCCCCGGCCCGAGCAGGCAACCCTGCAAGACGTCCGCGGGCTCGAATGCGCGGACGACCTCCAGGAGCGAGATCCGCCCCGCCGATCGGCTCAATCGGACGCCGCCGCGTCGGCCGCGCCGCGTGGTCAAAAGTCCCGTGGCCACCAGGCGTTTGGCGAGCTTGCGCAGATAGGCGGCGGGCACGCCCGACCGGGCGGAGATCTCGCCCAGGGATGCGTCCGCTCGCCCATCTTCATCGAGACAGCTCAACGCGCGAACCGCGTATCCCGCGGATTGCGACAATCGGAACATGGCCCGAATAGTAGAAGAAGGCGGGCCGGCGTCAATCGAATTGCGACCGGACGGTCACATTTTTAGAAGCGCGGGCCGCCGCCGAGCGGCGACGGGAAACGCCCGCGCCCGCGGCGCTCCGTCCGGCCCCGGAAGGAAGGCGCCCTGCTCGCGAAAATCCGCCCTTGTGAAGACGCGTCTGCTGGGCGAGACTGGCGCGCCGAACCCGCCACGGCGCCGCGCATCGCGGACGATCGGACGGCAACGGAATACGGAGAATTTCATGCGCCCGTTTATCGTCGGCGAGTGGTGGCCCATCGCGGGCAATCCCGATCTCGGCGCCTATACGACGGAGAATCAGCAGCCGGTGGATTTCGCCGTCTGGCAAGCAACCGACGGCGCCTGGCAGCTATGGTCCTGTATCCGCAACACCGCTTGCGGGGGAAAGACGCGCCTGTTTTACCGGTGGGAAGGCGCCGACCTGCGACAGCGGCACTGGACGCCCAAAGGCATCGCCATGGAGGCGCGAACGGACCTCGGGGAGACGGAGGGCGGCCTGCAGGCGCCGCACGTGATCCGGGAGGGCGGAACGTATTACATGTTCTATGGAGACTGGAACCGCATTTGCATGGCGAGAAGCGCGGACGGGAAGGCCTTCGAACGGGTTTTGGGGCCGAATGGCCAGCCGGACCTCTTCAGCGGCCCTTACGAGAACACCCGGGACGCGATGGCGCTGAAGATCGGCAGCCGCTACTATTGCTACTACACCGGCCATCGGCGGGAAGCCCGTCCGGCCGCGGCGGTCTTCTGCCGCACCTCGTCGAACCTGCGGGATTGGAGCGATCCGGCGGTGGTGTGCGCCGGCGGATCGGCCGCCGCGCGGACGAATTGGTTCGGCGGGGATTGCGAATGCCCGTTCGTGGTTGCGCGCAACGGTTTTTTCTGCCTGTTCCGCAACCAGCGGTACGGGGCCGACCCCCTCAACACGCAGTACTGCTCGCCGGACCCGCTGGACTTCGGGGTGGACAGCGACCGTTATTGCGTGGGAACGCTGCCGGTCGCGGCGGCCGAGATCGTCGAAACCGGAGGCCGCTACTTCATCGCGGCCTTGTCGCCGGATTTGAAGGGCATTCGCGTGGCCGAACTCGAATGGGCCGACTGAGATTGACCGCTCTACCGGGCCGGCGCGCCGTCAGGGAAACATGTTGCGCCAGGTGCGGCCCGCGTCGGTGAACTCGACTTCCGCGATGTCCTGCTCGTCGAGAATCGCATCGGCCCACCAATAGCGCGTCTCGAATTTCGGCACGCGGCCGGAGTCCGGGACGCGCACTTCGGCGATCAGGCAGACGAGGTAACGGCCGGCCGGCAGATTCGTGAAAGCGAATTGGCCGCGCTGGGCGTCGCATGTCGCGGTCTGCGCGCGGCTTTCCCGGAGCAGGGTTTCGACGGCGTTTTTCGCCTTGCGCTCGGCCTGCGCGAAGGCGCGATCCAGATCGGCCTGGCTGCGGGTGATGTCGGGATTCAGCATGACGCTGCCGCGGGTGCTGCGGAGCACGGGCGCGTCGTCGCGGCGCGGCGCGGCGTAATAGGCCAGTTCGGCGCCGATTCGCCCGATTTCCATGCGCACGCCGCCCAACCGGTTCGGCAGTTCGTCGTCCCACCGGATCAGCGCGACCGTGACGCGGGGGCTGGCCGCGCCCTCCAGATGGACGCGGCCGGCGATCAGCGAGGGGGCGCGGCGGATCCGATATTCCTCGGCGCCCACGCGAACCGCGGCGTCCTCTTCGAGCGGGAACGGCCCCCACGGCCGGGCGCTCCCGCCGGCCGAGAGCGTGAACGACATCCCCTCCACGACCCGCAGCTCGAAGACCCAGTCCCCGATACGCACCCGCGATCCGTTCTGGAAGGCGAACGGCCCCAGCCGCGCGCCGTCGGAGCGCTCCAGGACGAACGGCGAAGGCCGGACGACCACCGGCGCCGAAAGCGGAATCACCGCTTCGAGGGGCAGCGTGATCGTCTCGGTCGGTTTCGCGCCGTGCAACGAAGGGGTGACCCACTGCGCGCGGGCGGCGGCGCACGCGAGCGCCGCCGCGGCGCCGGCGGCTCCCCATCGCGTTCCTGTGAGTTTTCGAGTAGCCCGCGAAAACATCGCGTTTTCAGGTCTCCGGCGATTGGCGATCCTGATCTTAATCCGCGAACTATTTTCGATCCCAACGCTCCGGCGGGGGCGGCACGTCGGCGCCGGCGTTCATCATCGGGCTGCCGGGCCGGCGGCGATAGTCCTTCCTGGCCGGATCCCGGAACAAGCCGCTCCAATCGGCGACCACCTGGCATCCTTTCCCCATGAAGCGCGCCTCGACGTCCCGGCCGTAGAGGTTGCCCTCGAACACGCCCTGCAGATCGTCCGAGACGCGGTAGAGGACGTTATTGCGAATCGCCAGCCCTGTGGGCGAGCTGAAACCGCGGCCGCGCTGGCCCAGCACGCCGGTGGCCCAGGCGGCTTCTGTGTTCAGGTTGACGATCGTGTTGTTCGAGATCTCGATATCCTTGATCGCCTGTCCGCCCGTCCGCCCGGAGGCCCACATCGCGATGCCAACCGGAGAGCGGCCCGCCCCGTCAATCACGTTGTTCCGAAGAACCAGCTTTTCCGCATTGCGGTTTATGGCGACCGTGTTCTGAATGTAGTTGCGCTCCAGCACGACATTGAAGCAGCCCTCGTAGAGGTTGACTCCGCTGGAATGCATGCCGAAGTGGTCCAGCACGACGTTGTCGTGGATGCGCCCGTTCTTCGCCTCGTAGTGCCGGATTCCGCTGCCGGAATTCTTGACCAGCCGGTTGTTCCGAATCGTGTAATCGCTGACCCGGTTCATAAAGATCGCCGTCGTCCACGCGGGGCACTGATAGATGTAGCAGCGCTCGATGACGATGTCGTCGCAGAAGTGCGGCCCCACGCCCGCGTGTCCGCTGACAAACCGGATTTCGCAGTCCGAAACGGTGATGCCTTTCGACCGGGTGCCGCTGCGCTCGATCGCGACCGCCCCGCCGCCGCCGGAGAAGCGCTGGATCAGGAAGCCCTGCACGCGCAGGTGCGACGCGCCGTCCGTGATCGCGATGCCCGTTTCCAGTTCGGGAAAGCCGATATTGTCCGGCTGCCCGTTCTGGAGCCGGTCGGCCAGCAGCCAGATGCGCGCCCGGCCCGCGCCGGCGGGCGCGACGGCCCACTCGCCCGGCTGCTCGATCAGCCGCGGAGAGTTGTAGAGTGCGAAGCGCGTGGTCGGATAGGTCGAGTCCTTGAACGGCGCGAACTGCAATTCGCTTTTCGCCGGATCGAAGCCCGTGACCGCGGCGAAATAGGTATGGTTGTTCCCGCCGTGCACGCCGACGAACATGCCCTCGAAGAACGCCGCGGTCTTGCCCGCCAGGTTCTTGGCGTCCGCCAGCCGCGTTTTGCCGTCGCGAACCTCCAGCCGGTTGGGCGACTGCAGGAAATCGGCCGGCAGATCGGGGTAGAAGGGATCCGCCGGTTTCGGCCACTGGGCGATGGGCAGCAGTTTGCGCTCCCCGTCGCACAGGATCACCCGCTGCCACGGCGCCTGCCGGTCGCGCGGCTGCTGGCGGTGGACGACCACCTGGCCATGGTTGAAGTTGACGGCGATATCGAGATCAATATCCGCCACGAAGATTTCGCGCCAGCGCGGGTTGCCGCCGGCTTCCTCGGCGCTCGCGCAACGCCGCCATCCCTCGACGATGCGGCCGCCATCCACCACGGCCCGGCCCGCGCCGAAGT